>Ga0364919_10239_pt1 | contig 23257 bp, 21 predicted proteins | sample SorcelJu500001C7_2_FD_206953 | JGI IMG/M metagenome (GOLD analysis project Ga0364919, IMG submission 206953) | Enriched cells from Trout Bog Lake Hypolimnion, Wisconsin, USA - BchlTB.June20.5000.01.C7 | ecosystem: Environmental > Aquatic > Freshwater > Lake > Hypolimnion/Profundal zone | place... | reverse complement strand
CGAAAAATGAATGCAATAAATTATTTTACAGGGTGGGCAGTGGTATGTTTTTTTTGAATAAGGTAGATCAGCCCAAACACTTTTGGCCAGCATCCTTCGCCCAGTAAAAAATGGAAATGTGATATGAACGTTGATCGCATCAAGATTACAAATTTCAAGAAGTACCGTAACCTTGACTTGCGCCTTTCTGTCGGAATGAATGTGCTTGTTGGTGACAATGATTCCGGTAAATCAACAATACTAGAGGCTATCGATATCGCGCTTTCTGGTATTTATCGTGGCAGATACATAAAGGCCGAGTTGTCGCAAAGCATGTTCAGCAACGAGTGTGTATACGAATTTCTGAGCGCTATGAAGTTGGGAGATCTCATTCCACCCCCTGAGATTGGAATTGAGATTTTTATGACTGGCGACGAAGCCATACGTTTTCGCGGGAATCTTAATTCGGAAGGTGATGACCTCTGTGGATTTCTCTTCTCAATTCGACTTGATGGAAGAAATCAGGATCTCTATCAAGAATGGGTTGACTCTGGCGATTTTGAATCATTGCCAATCGAACTCTATAATTCTTACATCGTACCTTTTTCTCGGGATGAAGAGTTAACCCACCGTCACATTCCTCTGAAGTCTGCACTCATCGACACAACAAGCATAAGAACTAATGGTGACTTGTATCTTTCTAAAATCCTGAAAGATGTTCTGACCAGTAAGGAAATGATAGATGTTGCTCGGGCATTTAGGAACTCTAATACTGCGTTTTCTAAAGACATCTCTATAACTGCAATTAATGACCGTATCAAAGATGCCGCCGACATTACGGACAGAAGTCTGTCCCTTTGTATTGATCCACCAGCAAAAAATGGGTGGGAGTCAAGCCTACAAACCTTCATCGACGAAGTACCATTCTACGCAAATGGAAAAGGTGAGCAAAGTATAATCAAGACTAAGATTGCACTTTCACATAAAAAAGCGAAAACCAAGAATCTCCTCCTAATTGAAGAACCTGAGAACCATCTCTCACATGCAACTCTGAACAAACTGCTTCACGAGATAAAGCTCACACATGTTGGCAGGCAAGTCGTTCTTACAACCCATAGCAACTTCGTCGCCAACAAACTTGGGTTATCATCTCTGATATTTCTTGGGCCGACCGGGAATACCCGACTTGATTCTCTTGATCCTGGCACCCAAGACTTTTTCGAAAAGATCGCAGGCTACGATACTTTACGGATGCTTCTATGTAAAAAAGCCATTCTTGTTGAGGGCGCATCAGACGAGTTGATAGTGCAACGGGCATACATGGATAAACACGAAGAACGGTTACCAATTGAAGATGGGATTGACGTCATTTCCGTCGGCACAGCATTTGAAAGGTTTTTAAAGCTTGCTGAGTGTATAGGCACAAGAGTTGCTGTCGTTACCGACAATGACGGAGATCCGGATTTCTTGTCCGAAAAATTTACCCCCTATGCATCTTCGGCCATTCGGATATACTTTGACAAGACTGTGGATACTGGACCCCTTGTCGTCGGCAAGAAGGCTTACAACTACAACACATTAGAGCCAAAAATTATTAAGGTAAATGACACGAGACTCCTTAATGAAATTTTGGGTACTAACTTCGAACTTGCTGAGGATTTACAAAAATACATGCTCAGGTGCAAAGTGGATTGTGCATTGAAAATCTTCGAGTCCAAAAAATCAATTATATATCCACAGTACATTATGGACGCGATTGCATGAACTCTTTGACAGTTGCAGCCGCGGGTTCGGGAAAAACAACCCACATAGTTCGCACAGCCGTATCTGAATTACGTAAGGTTGGTGTTTTTACTTTTACAAACGACAATGAAGAGCAAATACGGCGTTCGATATACAAACTCAAGGGCTACGTTCCCGAAAATATTTCCATATTTTCTTGGTTCTCATTTCTCCTGAAGCATGGTGTCCGACCATACCAAAGCTACATTCATTCAGAACGAATCAGGGGAATCAATCTTGTTTCGAACAAGTCTGGCTTCCGGTTTCAGGGCAAATTCGGTCCTGTATATTGGGGAGAAAAGGACTGCGCAAGGTTTTACTTTGATGAGAGTGAGAGAATCTTCTCTGGCAAGATCGCTAAGTATGTCGTTCGCTGCAATGAGCTGTCCAATGGTGCTACTCTTCGGCGATTGAGGAAGCTTTTTGATGTTGTTTTCGTTGATGAGATTCAGGACTTTGCCGGTTATGACCTCGAGTTTCTTCGGCTAATGATGCTTGAGGGAATCGAGGTACATGTCGTTGGTGACCCAAGGCAATGTACATACCAAACTCATATCGACCAGAAATACAAAAAGTACTCAGGTCCAGGTATTGCTAATTTCTTTCGAAATGAATGCCGAAGCAACGATGTCGTGATTGACGAAACAAAACTACAAGTTTCATTCAGAAATAATGATCGTATTGTCAGTGTCTCAGCACAACTATATCCAAAGCTTTCTGCACCCCAGTCATGCCATATGGCGACTGAAAGCCTGCATGGGGTTAATTTTATACCCATTTCCGAATTAGAGGTTTTTCTTTCAGAGAACCCTGCGATGCAACTTCGGTACTCGATTGCTGTAACCAAAATTTCCAAAGACTACCCCGTCATGAATATCGGAAAATCAAAGGGACTGGAGTTCAATACAGTCGTTTTGTTCCCAACGGAAGTTATGCAGAGTTGGCTTCTTGGCGTAGAAGTTGTTATGAAAGAAAAGACACGAGCGCTTTTGTATGTAGCGATTACTCCAGCCAGATATATTGTAGCCGTGGTGCTTCCCGACAAGGAGTTCAAGAAACTGGATCAAGTCGCCTTGTCTGGAAGCGTCCACCATCAACACGTCAGGTTGAAAAATCCCTAATATAAAGTTTCAAGACGATTCGTTTCATTCACAGCTCAACTCAGGGCACTGTTCCAAAGACGTATGTTTAGGGTGATGACTCTGTTATTTTCTTTATCTCAAAGGGAAATGGTATAAATGTAAAGGGAGAATAATTCGTGAAAGACACTAAAAATTTTGCAGAGAAATACCTTGCAGAATTGCGGGATAATAATGCTGCTGTTTTTGTAGGAGCAGGTCTTTCAAAAGCTGCCGGCTATGTCGATTGGATTGAACTTTTGTCTCCTCTCGCAAAAGATTTAGGGCTAGATGCAAGTAAGGAGCAACATGATCTTGTTGGATTAGCGCAATATCATGTTAACACCAATGCTTCAAACCGACATCAATTAAGTCAGCTTTTAATTGAAAAATTTTCCGATCTAAAAAAGCCAACAGCTAATCATGAAATTCTTGCACGTTTACCTATACATACATTTTGGACAACAAACTATGATCGATTGCTTGAGAAAGCTCTGGAAAATGGTGGTAAACGCATCGATATAAAATATACAGGAGAACATCTTGCGACAACAAAGCGTGGACGTGATGCTGTTATCTACAAAATGCACGGAGACGTAGAACATCCCACACATGCCATTCTTACGAGAGATGATTATGAGAAATATCATCTAACTCACGGAGCATTCGTAAATGCCTTAACTGGCGATCTCGTTGAACATACTTTTTTGTTCATTGGCTTCAGCTTTACTGATCCAAATTTACAGTATGTTTTGAGTAGAATTCGAGCCACGTTTGCCCAAAATCAGCGGCAACATTTCTGCATAACCAAGCGCCGCTCAAAGCTTTCATCTGAAAGCGACGAAGAATTTGAATATGCATCGACAAAGCAGGAGCTTTTAGTTCAGGATTTGTATAGATACAACATAAAAACCGTTTTTGTTGATGAATATTCTCAGATTACTGAGCTTCTTCAGAACATAGAAAATCGCTATCGTCGCCGCACAATTTTTGTTTCTGGAAGTGCTAAAGACTATTCCCCTTGGGGGCAAGTTCAAACTGAAGAGTTCCTTACAAAATTAGCTGCAGCACTTATTGACAAGGATTATCGTATAACGAATGGTTTTGGCCTTGGTGTTGGAACTGCCATTGTAACAGGTGCCGTACAACAGATTTATTCATCCAAAAACAGAAGCCTGGAAGAACAGCTGGTATTACGTCCATTTCCTATAGGCATCACTGATGCGACAGAACGAATCCAAACATTTGACCGTTATCGGCACGAACTTATTGCACAAGCCGGAATTGCTATTTTTATAATGGGTAATAAAGAGAAAAGTGGGGCGATAGTGACGGCTGACGGAGTAAAAAAAGAATTTGAACTTGCTAAAAAACAGGGGAACTATGTTGTTCCTATTGGCGCTTCCGGGTCTGCCTCAAAGGAAATTTGGGACGAAGTAATGAAAGACTTTCGCGATTATTTTCCGAACGACACAGGCCCAATAAAAGCATTGATGGCCAAACTTGGAACAACTGTTAGCAATCCAACAGATCTTATCGACCCCATTCTTACTTTAATTAACCTTCTTGCAATGGAGTAACATATGGCACGTCGTGTGTTTTTCAGTTTTCATCATTCTCGTGATGCTTGGCGTGCGGGGCAAGTCCGCAACTGTGATCTAACACAAGAGAGGGATAAGGCTGGCTATTGGGATGCCGTAGAATGGGAGGCAGTAAAGAAGAAAGACCGAGCAACCATTCGTAAATGGATTGATAATCAGATGAATGGGACATCAGTTACAGTAGTCCTGATAGGCGCACAAACTTCTGAGCGTGAGCATGTAGGGTATGAAATCACTCAAAGCTACCAGAAAGGAAATGGTATGTTGGGAATTTACATCCACAATATCAAAGATGTTAATAGTAAGACAGATATCAAAGGGAATAATCCATTCGCAAATTGGGATATAAGCAAAGATGGCAATAAAGTGCTTTTGTCAGATGTTTATCCGACATACGATTGGATAAATGATGATGGGCGTGCTAATATGGGGAAGTGGATTGATTATGCAGCTAAACGTGCAGGTCGTTAATCGAATAAAACATTTTACTTTTCAAGATACTGTGTGTTTACATGTAAAATATTATGGGTAGAACACACTGAAAAACAAGCAATTATCTTGAGTTATAAGCAGACCGCTACTAGTTTTCTTTAGAGGAGTGACGAAATACAAATACTGTTTGCTTTGCTCACCCACGGTTTTGCATGCTTAATAAACTAATATAAAGCTTCTACTTCGATGGCTAAATCACGTTTTTTTATCTCTTATCGGTGTTCTAAGACAAATCTGGTCGCATCTGTTTGTCATTGCTTAGTCAGGATGTCCGAAATTTCTTATTATTTTCATCATGAAACAATGAAAGCCGGTCCGTTTCCTGATCGTTTAAAGTCGGAGTTGAACAATTGTGATACATTTCTACTATTCCTTTCGGAAGATTCAAAAGATGGTGTATGGCAAACACAGGAAATCAGTGATTGGCTTAACTTTCATGGAAACGATAAATCTCGACTTATAGTAATTGAAATTGGAACGAAAGGAATAAAACCGTTATTGCCAAGCCTTAACGATGTGCAAAAGATACCATTTGATATCAAAGAACCAAATGGTCATGTTGATTGTGCTAAATCCATTCTTGAGCTTTTAGATGAATCATTTGCACCATTTGATGATTTACCAACTAGTATCGATGCGAAATATGAAAAAGATATCATCAATTCTTACAAGGATGGTAATGGGAAAGTTGGTGCTGATTTAATACAAAAAGGTTATCCTGAATATTGGCCTGTGGTAAGTAATTTTTGCAATAATGCTACTACTAAATTGATAATTAATCCATTGGAAGAGGATAAATATGGAAAACATAGGGATGATAATATTGCTATTAGTGTTGATGCGCGTATAGATCTTCAACAGGTAGACGCAAAAAAAAGACAATCCCTATTAACTTTGCCAGAAGCTGGACCTAGAAAAACAATAATTACACCTCCTAATATTTTAAACGTTGCAATATTAGTTTCAGGAGGAATTGCTCCTGGCATTAATTCTGTTATAAATGCTATAATGGATCGCCATAATGCATATGAAGAAAATTATAGAAGAACTAATGAAATGCATAGGGTAATTTTTCATGGATGTATAGAGGGTTTCAAGTCACTTTGTAGGGTTGGTGGTCGTATAAAAATATTATCTCATGAAGAAGTTAGATCTTGGGCTAATCTTGGAGGATCTTTGTTGCCGACGTCGAGAGAGGATGATTTGTTAAGTAACGATCCAATAAAAAGACACACAGTCCTTACGTTGATTTCGACTGAACTTGCACAGAAAGGTATAAACGTCTTGTATGTTATTGGTGGGGAAGGAAGTATGAGAGGTGCTCATGCAATATGGACAGTATTTCATAGGTTGTATCCATCCAAACATCTTTCAATTATTGGAATACCAAAAACTATGGATAACGATATATTGTGGGTATGGCAGTCGTTTGGATTCTTATCCGCAATTGAAAAAGCACGTCATGATATACTCCAATTATCGACAGAAGTTAAATCAAATCCGCGTGTTGGTGTTATGCAATTATTCGGTTCAACATCCGGTTTTGTAGTAAGCCACGCTGCTCTTGGCTCAAATGTTTGTGATTTAGTATTAATACCTGAAATGAGTTTTAATATGGTTGAAGTTTGTAAATATATGGGAAGAAAACTGTCTATAAGAAGAAATAATCAAAATAATGTCGGGAATTCTGATGCATTAAGTCCATGGGGTTTGATTGTGATGTCAGAAACTGCTATACCGACAGATTTTAAGTTGTATTATAAGGAAAATTATGTAGGGCTTTCGCAGCCAGAAATAGATGCTTTAGATTTATTTGATATAAATAATCGTAAAGTTCATGGGCAGACATCAGATGAACTGCGAAGCGCATGCCTTAAGTTAGTATCAAAAGTTTTAGAACATTATATTCAGAATGCAATGGGTAAAGGAAATGCCTATTGTTTGCAAAACGAGTCAAAACTTGAATTAACATGCGAGGCTGATGATTACTGGGAGGGCTTTAGGGTGTTCTGTAATGAACCTCGTCATCTAATTAGGTCAATGGCGCCCAATATAAATGATGTAGCTTTTGGAATTAGATTAGGAACAATGGCTGTAGATATGGCATTAGGTGGTTACACAGATTGTATGGTTAGCCAATGGTTAACTGAATATGTTGCAGTTCCATTAAAGTTAGTTGTATTGGGTAGAAAACAGATGCCAAAGGAAGGAATTTTTTGGAAGACTGTTATAACAAAAACAGGACAAATTGGATATCCGTCTCTTTCATAGCTTAGCAGAACCCCGTAGCTCTGCTGCGGGGTAGTTGATGGGGTAGGAAGGCATTTTACCCAAGTAGCTATTCATGAGCGAGGCGTACGGGATCAAATTGCAAGATTTTCGTAATACGATTTAACCTGGTTAACGATTTTGTTGTATAACAATCATTATGTAAATCTTGATACGCTTCGTGGATCCATTGTCGTAATAAATGTCACTTTTCTGTAGCGTCCACAAATATCACGTGGATGGTCGAGACAGTCACCATCTCTGTAAGGCTTGACTAGTCGTCGCCTTGTTTCTATTTTCTTTACAGTGCCGGACAAGAGTCACCAAAGATACGGCCCATCCGCACCTGGCAGCGTCATCGTCCATTGCACGTCAAATTTTTTGTACACAACAAAGTTTTGATCGGATCTTAGTTTCTGTTCTTCATCTGAAGTTTCTTCATGATTTGTTCATGTTGCATCAGGTAATCGTAATGGGCCGCAATGTCGTTGATATTGCCGGAGTCCCATTGAAGAGCTTCGTTTGGGTGCTGTTTAGCGGCCAGGGAGAGGGCAGCTTCGATAGGGAGGCCGGAGTTAAGGGCGTCGACAACAGCATTGTCATGGGCAATTTCGCTTGCTGTCCGTTCTCCGATAATCTCTTTTGAGCGATCAAGATATTGTTTCAGCATTTTGTCCATTTTCATTTCCTTCTCTGACCGAACATTGTAGAGTGATCTGTCTGATGTTTAAAATGCAGAACGTTTTTTTCTGTAAAATAAATACTCGAGAGTATCTATCAATGAGCTGAAAGAAGCGAGCGATTGTTTTTTCAATTATCATCGATGCCAGTGAATCACCCAAATGCATAAGATCGGTATTATGGTGTCGTCCAGTTCTCGACCCTGAAGCCATCTCCAATCATGCTGAACGCTTTACCACCCGTAACAAGAATGGCATTGACAGCTTGAGCATGAGCGGCAATCATAAGATCAAGCGGGGATAGCGTCACACCTGCGGCTTCGCATCTTGCACGGAGATCTCCATAGGCAATAGCAGCATCTTTGTCCCAAGGCAATATTTTAACCCGAATTAAAAATTCATGGACACGGGTTGTCAGCCCTTTTAGATAGGAGCGCTTTGCAAGGCCATAGCGTAATTCTGCTTGTGTGACCGATGAAACCACAACACGGTGTATGGGCACAGCCACCAGCCGTTCGCGCACAAGAGCAATATCTCCTTTGATAATGTGACTTGTAATATTGGTATCCAGCATGTAGAGGTTCATTCTTTCCATCCCTCAAAAGGATCACGAAGATGTTCGGGTTGCTTTCGATCCTCTGCATTCATAAAATCAGCAGGCACTTCAGTTGTTTCGTCAAGCGCGAACAGTCCGTTCCATGAATCGGGATGATGTGATAAAATGACATCTCCGGAAATGGCATCCCGCCGAATGAATACCTCCTTGCCTTCAAAACGAAATTCTTTCGGCAACCTGACGGCTTGACTTCGCCCTGATATAAAAATTTTTGCTGTGAAAGTCATGTCCTCCTCCTTGATAAATATTTACATAAATATAAACCCCTTTTTGATATCTATCAAGATATACATCATCTGTTTGCGGGATTAGTGACCTGTCTGTCTGGTCATAGGGTGTGGGCTCTCTGCTATGTATTTGTAATTTAGTTTTGTAACTTAATCGGGATTTTTAAGCTGTCAATATTTTTTTATCCAACGATCCGGAAAACAGTATGACCCAGAAGAGCGGTGTCAAAGAGCAGGCGAAAGATATTCTTGAGGAGACCCTGGACAGGGAGGCGGTTATTGTGTTGTCAAGGATTTCAGAGGAGATGCAGTTGCTGTTCACGGCTCATCCGGAACCATCAAGGGCTGATGTTGAGCGGATAGTTACCGGTTTTTTTCTTGAGACCGGAAAATCGGAACAGTTTATTGATGACTGGATCAAGACATCCGGAGAGTACAGTCGCACCAGGGGCCTGAGTGAACAGGATCAGCCGAAAGCCATGCTTTCAGATCTTGGAGTCTTCAGGTTTATGAGTTTTTTGAAAGACAAGGGTCTTACCGATGATCAGATTACCATTGTGCTTACCGGAGCGGTTGAGCAGGCTGCTTCTGATCAACAAGGGTAGATAAAAGTATGGCATTAACAGTTATCCTCCATGGGCAGCCAACCACAATAAAAAACGTTTTACATGAAAAAGACGACACAGCTTTATGAAGGGAAGGCTAAAAAGGTTTTTTTAACAGAAGAGAGCACCCTGGTCATACAGGAGTTCAAAGATGATGCCACAGCGTTCAATAACAAGAAAAAAGGCACCATTGCGGACAAGGGAGTTGTGAACAATGCTATTTCCTGCAAGCTGTTTACCTTGCTTGAAAAAGAGGGTATCCGTACCCATCTCGTTGAGAAACTCTCAGACCGTGATATGCTTTGCCGTCACCTCGATATTATCAAGGTGGAGGTTGTGGTGCGCAACATTGCCGCTGGTTCACTGGTGAAACGGTATGGTTTTGCGGAAGGTACGGTGCTTGAAAAGCCCATAGTCGAGCTTTATTTGAAAAATGACGATCTGGATGATCCTCTGATGAATGAATCTCATGCAGTTGCGCTTGGTGTGGCAACTCTTGAGGAGCTTGAAGTCCTGAAAAACCGTGCAGAAGCTGTTAATGCAGTGCTCAAGAAGTTTTTTGCCGAAAGAAAGCTGAAGCTTGTTGATTTCAAGCTTGAGTTCGGTCGTCATAACGGCGAGATTCTTCTTGGCGATGAGATAAGCCCCGATACCTGCAGGTTCTGGGATCTTGAAACCAATGAAAAAATGGATAAGGACCGTTTCCGCTTTGATCTTGGCGGGGTGGAGGATGCTTACAGTGAAGTGCAGAGACGGGTGCTTGAGCTCGATTGAGACGTAACGTACTGAAGACCTGGGGGTTGAATGCTTGAATCTGCGATTGCTTATCTGCAGCATGCTGATCCGTTTTCGGTCTATCTGTTCCTGTTTCTGATTGCTTTTTTTGAAAATGTTGTGCCGCCGATACCTGGAGATGTTCCTGTTGCTTTTGTCGGATATATTATCTACAAAAGCGGAATGACTTTTTTGGGCGCTTTATTCTGGGCTTCTGTTGGATCAACAGCCGGGTTTATGCTTGTGTTCCTGCTCAGTAAATATCTCGGTATGCAATTGTATGCCGAGGGAAGTACATCTGTAGAGCACTGGTTGTCTAAAAGTGTTCATCGCTTTTTCCCGCCTTCCGATATGGATCTTCTTCGCCGGAAGTTTGCTGCTCATGGTTATCTTGCCGTGCTGGTAAACCGTTTTCTGTTTGGTTCCAGAGCGGTTATTTCCGTTATGTCAGGGTTGATGCATTTAAGAACCCCTTTGGTCTTTCTTGCTGCCGCTGTCAGCGCTACCGCATGGAATGTGCTGTTACTCTACGGTGGTTTTTTACTGGGAAGCAACTGGCAGCATATTGGTGGTTATGTAGCTCTTTACAGTGTTCCTGTATCGGTTTTGTTTGTTCTGCTTCTTTCTTTTTCTGTATGGAAGTTTTTAAGAGAAAGAAAGCGTGAACATGAATAAGTTTTTTTGTTATTATCACCAGATCCATAAACTGCACCTTTTTTATTAATTCGCGAGAATTTTGTTGACCTGCCATGGCAAAAGACTTAAAAGTTTATCCTGCGGAAAAAAAAGGCGAGCTTCTTGGGCTTGCCGCATTTGATGAACTCAATGAGATGGCCCGTCAGGTCCGGCGGGATATTATCAGAATGCTTGTCAAGGCCAATTCTGGCCACACAGGCGGTTCGCTTGGTATGGCTGATATTTTTACAGCACTTTACTTCAGGGTGCTTCAGCATGAACCTCATAATTTCTGGCAGAGTCATGATCAGGACCTTGTATTTCTTTCCAATGGGCATATCGCTCCTGCATGGTACAGCGTGCTTGCCCGTTCAGGCTATTTTCCTCTCAGCGAGCTGAACTCTCTGCGGCAGGTCAGCTCATACCTGCAGGGTCATCCGACATCTGAGTCAAAACTTCCTGGTATCAGGATTGCTTCCGGATCTTTAGGGCAGGGTCTTTCTGCAGCAGTCGGTGCAGCGCTCGGACTTCGAATAGACGGCAGGGACAATGATGTATTCTGCCTGATGGGCGATGGCGAATGCCAGGAGGGACAGATCTGGGAAGCGGCCATGAGCGCCTCTCATTACAAGCTTGGAAAACTGATTGGTATTGTTGATTGCAACAATGAGCAGATTGACGGTGAGGTCGACAATATTATGAGTCTTGAACCATTTGCTGATAAATGGCGGGCGTTTGGATGGGATGTGTATCATTGTGATGGTAACGATATTGAGGATTTTGTAAGCACTGTTGAAGCCATCAAGGCGGATGACAATCGCACCAGACCATCGGTAGTACTTGCCGTAACGATTATGGGTAAAGGCGTTCCCTTTTTTGAGGGTACTATGCCGGATAACTCTAACTGGCATGGAAAACCGCCGACAAAGGATGATGCTGCAAAAGCACTTGTCATCCTCAGTGAGACCGTCTTCGGTGACTTTTAAGCTGAATTGTTTCAGTGCAGATTCTGGCGGGTACATATAAAGGACGCAAAATCAGGAGTTCATCGTCACAGGCAATACGTCCTTGCAGCAGTCGTGTAAAAAAGTCTCTCTTTGATATTCTTGAAGGAAGGATAGACTTTGATGGAGTTGCAGTTCTCGATGCGTTTGCCGGGTTTGGTTCTCTTGGTTTTGAGGCATTGAGCCGTGGGGCCGGGTCAGTATGTTTTATTGATCAGCATATTGATGCCCTGAAAGCTTTGAAGGTTACAAGCATTCAGTTGGGGGTTCAGCATCGTGTCAGAATTGTTAATTCGGATGTTTCGGCATTTTTGCGGCGCTCGACAGAACAGTTCGATCTTGTCTTTTGCGATCCTCCTTATTCCTGGCAGGATTATGATATGCTGATTGAAATAATTGTCGGAGGCGGACTTCTTGCCGATGATGGCTTTCTGCTTATCGAACATAGTACCCATATCGATTTCCAGCAGTCGCCCTGTTACTCCTTTCACAGGGATTATGGAATGACGCGAGTTACTTTTTTTCAGCACTGATCCTTTTTCTGACGATGAAACAGAAAGCCATTTATCCAGGAACCTTCGACCCCTTCACTAACGGTCATCTTGATGTTCTTGAACGTGCGCTTAATATTTTTGAGGAAGTTATTGTCGTCATAGCTGCGAACAGTCATAAACAGGCGCTTTTCAGCGGGGAAGAAAGGCTTTCGATGATCAGGGAGGTTATTGCCGATTACTCCACGGTCAGCGTTGAGATGCTCCATGACGGGCTTCTTGCCGATTATGCACGCCAGGTAGGTGCGAGGGCAATTGTCAGAGGGGTACGGCAGGTCAAGGATTTTGAATACGAGTTTCAGATGTCACTGTTAAATCGCCAGCTCTATCCAGAAGTGACAACGGTATTTTTGATGCCGAATGTCAAATACACCTATGTTGCCTCTTCAATTATCAAGGAGGTGGCTTTGCTGGGAGGGGATGTCCGAAAATTTGTACATCCATGCGTCCTGGAAATGCTTCATAAAAAACGGGATGAACAGAAATAAATCAATCATAACCAACTATTCAAAATGTCTACAACGCATATTCTTGAAGAAAAATATCTGACACGCCGTGTACTCAGCATGCAGGAATCACAGACCATGCGAATCAGCAATCTTGCCGCTACCATGAAATCCGAAGGCAAGGATATTGTCAGCCTTTCAGCCGGGGAGCCGGATTTTCCCACTCCGGACAATGTAAACCAGGCAGCAGTTGCAGCTATCAATGCAGGATTTACCCGCTATACGACCAATTCTGGTATACCTGAGCTTAAAAAAGCTATTCTGGCAAAGTTCAGGCGTGATAATGAGCTGGAGTTTCAGGAAAACCAGATCATCGTCAGTAATGGAGGCAAGCAGACTCTTGCCAACACCTTTCTTGCCCTTTGCGAAGAAGGTGATGAGGTGATTGTTCCTGCACCCTACTGGGTGAGTTTTCCCGAAATGGTTCGTCTTGCCAGTGCTGAGCCGGTTATTGTCCACACCACGCTTGATAATGAGTACAAAATGACGCCGGAGCAGCTTGAGGCAGCTATTACCCCGAAAACGAAGGTTCTGGTCCTCAATTCCCCATCGAATCCCACAGGTTCGGTGTATAGTGAAGAAGAGGTGCGTGCACTGGTGAAGGTTATTGAAGGGCGAGGTATTTTTATTGTGTCTGATGAAATGTATGATATGATCGTTTATGGCGATCTCCGTCCCTTCTCTCCTGCAAGGATTCCTGCAATCAGGGATTGGGTTATCGTAAGCAATGGAGTGTCGAAAACCTATGCCATGACCGGTTGGAGAATCGGGTATCTTGCAGGGCCGAAATGGCTGATTGACGCCTGCGACAAAATACAGTCACAGACTACCTCTAATCCGAATGCTATCGCTCAGAAAGCTGCGGTTGCAGCGTTGACGGGGGATCAGGGGATAGTTGAAGAGCGTCGTGCTGAATTTGAAAAGCGACGTGATTATATGTACCATGCTCTCAACAGCATTCCCGGCTTCAAAACAGCTCTACCGAGGGGCGCGTTTTATATCTTTCCTGACGTCAGCGGAGTGTTCGGTCAAACGTTTAATGGAGTGATAATGAAAGACTCTGCAGATGTTGCCGAATACCTTCTGAAAGTGCATCATGTGGCCACCGTTCCCGGTGATGCCTTCGGTGCGCCGGAAAACCTCCGTCTTTCCTATGCGGCTTCAATCACCTCGCTGGAGGAGGCGATAAACCGTATCAGGAGAGCTTTCAAATAAGCTCTGATGCTCACAGTCCGACGGAGCAGGCTTTATACCCTGTGGTTCAGCTGGTATTCCCGCCGGCAGTTCAAGCGGTATTTTAACTCGGTACGCGTTTTTATGCAGGCCGGAGTCAGGGAAATGAATCCCCGGATTCCGGTTATTTTTTATGCCAATCATGCTTATTGGTGGGACGGCTTCTGGTCGCAGCTTTGCACGGAAGAGTTTTTCTTTCAGAATCTGTTTATCATTATTGAGTATCAGCAGTTAAAGAAACATCGTTTTTTTACCCGTCTCGGAGCTTTTTCCCTTGATCGATCCCGCCCAAGAAGTGTGCTCGACACGCTCCGTTATGCTGCTGAACTGCTCACAGCCGAGAGTGATCGACAGAATGCTTTGTGGATTTTCCCCCAGGGAAAGATTGAGCCTGTTGATAATCGACCGCTTATTTTTTTTAAGGGGACAGCATCGATAGTTTCCCGTGTTCTTGAGAAAACTCCTATGATATACCTTGTTTCAGTTGTCAGTCGGATTGAATATCTTGATGAACAGAAACCTGAGCTGTGTCTCTCATTTCTGGAGCCCCGGTTGCTCTCTTCGGCAGAACATTCAGGCACTGATGATCTGACTGCATACATGCAGAGGACGACAGAACGGCACCTTGACGATCTTAGCGGGAAAATCAGGAACCGGATGCTGGATGAAGCGCTGACTGTTGTCAGAGGAAAGGCTTCGATAAATAAACGTGTTGAAGCGGTTATGCATGTTTTAGGTCTTGAAAAAGGGTGAAAGAGTGATGCCGGAAATCGGATGTTGTTCGCTTTCGGAATTATAAAAAACAGTATTTTATGAGTAATGTTATATGCAGTTGTCTTTTAGGTGATAATACAAAGGTAAGGCTTCGGCTTTCACAATTGCTGCATAGCGAGATGGAAACCATTTACGGAGCTGTTTCTGAAGATGTTGTTAATGATATCTGCGAGGTTGAGCTCCAGGGTTGCCGGCGTGAATTTTTTCGCAACAATACAGGAATCCCTTTTAGTATCGGGTTGCAGGTAATTATTGAGTCTGATGGAGGTTATGATTTCGGTGTTGTCTATTCCGTAGGTCAGATTGCCCGCAAAAAGCTCCAGTTGAAAGGACTGGAAAAAAATGGTCAGGAGTGTACCGAGGTCTTGCGTATTGCTGACGAGAATGACAACCAGGCGATTATTGAATTGAAAAAACGGCAATCAGAGATTCGTGAGGTTTGCCTGAACAAAGTTAAAAAGCATGAACTTGATCTGAAGCTGGTTGATGTGGAATTGCGGATGGACCAGCAGAAACTATCGGTTTACTATACTTCCTCTCACCGCGTTGATTTCAGGACGCTTGTGCGTGATCTTGCCGGAGAGTTCAAGGCAAGAATACAGATGGTACAGATCACTACACGTGAAGAGGCTCGAAGAGCAAACGCATATGGACCGTGCGGCTGTCTGTTGTGCTGTTCAAGCTGGTTGCAGAAAATACATACTAATCCGTTTTCTGAAAAATCTCAATATTCCGAAAACACTGGGATTGACAGTCATGCTTTTAATATTACCGGCATCTGTAATCGCCCGAAATGCTGTCTTGGGTATTCAAAACATGAGAAAAGCTGTCATACTCAAGCTTCTCCCCAGTTACCTCTTCCTCCTGTAGGAAGCAGAGTGCATACTCCGGAAGGAGCAGCTGTGGTTGAAAATATTGATGCTCAGAAAAAACTTGTTTACCTTCGTTACCTCAAAAACGATCAGACACGCAGAATTCCTGTCGACAAGTTCAATGCTCTGTATGTAAAAAAATAGAGTTTGTCTAATCGCTGTAACGTTATTATTAAATCTGTATGCATCAGTTTCAAAGAACTCTGGTTACCTCAGCGCTTCCTTACGCTAACGGTCCGGTTCATCTCGGTCACCTGGCAGGTGTTTATCTTCCTGCAGATATTTATGTTCGATATAAAAGGCTCAAGGGTGAGGATGTTATTCATATTGGCGGATCCGATGAACACGGTGTCCCTATTACCATTACAGCAGAGAAAGAAGGTATTTCTCCTCAGGATGTAGTTGATCGATACCACGCTATGAACTATGATGCGTTCTCAAAGTGTGGTATTTCGTTTGATTATTATGGCAGAACATCTTCACGGCTTCATCATGCAACAGCGCAGGAGTTCTTTCTTGACATAGAAAAGAAAGGAATATTTACTAAAAAGACGGAAAAGCTTTTTTTTGACCGCAAAGCTGACCGCTTTCTTTCCGATCGGTACATTACCGGCACATGTCCTGTCTGCAATAATCCTGAAGCAAACGGCGATCAGTGTGAACAATGCGGTACCCATTTAAGTCCGCTTGAACTTATCAACCCGAAAAGCAGACTTTCTGATGCAATACCGGAGTTGCGCGACACCATGCACTGGTATTTTCCGCTGGGACGCTTCCAGAAAAAGCTTGAGGAGTACGTCAACAGCCATGAGGGGGATTGGCGGCAGAATGTGGTGAATTACAGCCGCACGTGGCTTAAACAGGGACTGAACGACAGGGCAATAACCCGTGATCTGCCTTGGGGCATCAAGGTGCCTCTCGATACCGTGGAGGCTGCCGGCAAGGTTCTTTATGTATGGTTCGATGCCGTACTCGGCTATATCTCGTTTACCAGAGAGTGGGCGGAAAAACAGGGAAAGAGTGATCTATGGAAAGAGTACTGGCAGGATCCTCATACCAGACTTATTCATTTTATCGGGAAGGATAACGTGGTTTTTCATACCCTGATGTTTCCCGCCATTCTGATGGCATGGAACGAAGGGCGCCATAGCGAGTGCTTTAATCTTGCCGATAATGTGCCGGCATCAGAGTTCATGAATTTCGAGGGAAGAAAGTTTTCAAAGTCGAGGAACTATGCGGTCTATCTTGGTGAATTTCTTGAAAAATTTCCTGCCGATACCCTTCGCTACACTATTGCAATGAACTATCCCGAAAACAAGGATACCGATTTCAGCTGGCAGGACTTTCAGAACAGGACCAATGGCGAACTTGCCGATACCCTCGGGAATTTTATCAAGCGCTCGGTTGATTTTACCAATGCCCGTTTTAATGGAGAGGTCCCCTGTGACTCTTCACCTGAAGAGTGGAATTCACTCGGCATTAACTGGACGGATACCTTAGAACAGCTTGATCTTGCTTTTCAACAGTTTCATTTCAGGGAGGCCACCTCTCTCGGCATGGATATAGCCAGGGCGGCAAATCGATTTCTTACTGAATCAGAGCCGTGGAAAGTAATCAAGAGTGACCGGGAAGCGGCAGCAAGATCTATAGCTCTCTCTTTGAACCTCTGTCATGCGCTTGCTGTTGCTCTCTATCCGGTTATTCCGGAAACCAGCAACCGGATCTATGCCATGCTGGGGTTTGAGGGCAGCATCGAAGATCGATTTACCAGAGGAAGTTCCCTTTCAGTATCTCTGCTCTGCCCGGCTCTCTCCAAAGGCCATAAGCTCAGAACGGAATCGCAAATTCTTTTTACAAAAATTGAGGATGCCGATATTGCACCGGAACTGAGAAAAATCGAGGCTCTGCTGGCCGAAGCTGAGAAACGCGAGGCTGGAGCTGAACAGAACCGTCAGGAGTTCAAGCCGGTCATAAGTTTTGACGACTTTTTGAAGGTGGACTTGAGGGTTGCAAAAGTCATAGCAGCTGAACCGGTTAAAAAAGCAGGAAAACTCCTTAAACTTCAGCTCCGGATCGGTTCTGTAACAAAACAGGTTCTTGCTGGAATTGCACGTTATTATACTCCCGAAGAGATGATTGGTAAAAATGTCGTGCTGGTTGCTAATCTTGCCGAACGCACGATTCGCGATGAAGTTTCAGAGGGTATGATTCTCGCTGTAGAGGGGGCTGATGGGAAACTTTTTGTCATAGAACCCGACGGATCTGAAATAAATGGCAGACAGATACAATAAAAAGTTTGCATAAGATAATTTATTCCGTACATTATAGAACAAACATCGTGGGGTGGAGCAATTGGTAGCTCGTCGGGCTCATAACCCGAAGGTTGCAGGTTCAAGTCCTGTCCCCACCACAACGAAAGCCGCCCATCAACAGGCGGCTTTTTTTTGCCCATTCCTTCTTTTTTCTCTCCTGAACTCTCTATTTTAACTCTTTACCAACGCTTTCCTTGAAGGGTATTGGACGAGTGAAATCTTTTTGGCTTGAAAATGTTTGTTAAGAAGCTCTTGGTCATGAATAGTGAAGGATGTTTTTTTTCTCAATTGTTTCATGCCGGAGCAAAACGCTTTTCTTTACTTTCCGCTCTCTTTCTGCTTCTTTTTCTCATTCTTGCTCATGCTGCACCAGCTGAACCTTTGCTCTACGGTATAGACCGTCTTGAAGCATCAGGATTTCACGAGCTTGCAGGCTTGAAAGTCGGTCTCATTACCAATGTGGCTGGAGTCAGTCGGACAGGGGAGCCGAATTATACCCTCATGCTCCGGAACGGAGTCAGACTTAAGTTTATCATGGCTCCTGAGCATGGTTTTTCGGCTGATATCGACGCTGGAAAAAAGGTCAGCCCTTCAATTGTTCATGATTTTCTTCCGGTGTTTTCACTCTATGGAACTTCGAAAAAACCTGATATCCGGCAGCTGAAAACTATTGATATGCTGGTTTATGACCTTCAGGACATTGGCTCACGCTGTTTTACCTACATATCGACCATGAAAAATGCCATGCAGGCCTGTGAGGAGGCTGGCATACCCTTTATGGTTCTTGATCGCCCCAATCCGGTCATTCCCCTCGCTCCGGCTGGATTTATGCTTGCGCCCGGTTATGAGTCGTTTGTCGGTGCAGTCGATATCCCTTTTATTCATTCCATGACAGTCGGTGAAATTGCCATGCTGCTGAAAGAACGCTTTTATAAAAAACTTGATCTGAAGGTTATAACAATGTCAGGATACAATCGTGCAAGGTTTGCTGATGAATATCCCGGGTTTCTGTTTATCTCTCCTTCCCCGAATATCAGAAGTGTTGATACAGCAATTGTCTATCCGGCGACGGTATTGCTTGAAGCAACAACCGTCAGCGAAGGTCGTGGAACCGATGCTCCCTTTCTGCAGTTTGGTGCACCGTTCATCAATGGCGGGGAACTTGCAGATGCTCTCAAGGCGTACAGTCTGCCCGGCGTAGTGTTTGATGTCGTTTCTTTTCAGCCATTGTCGGGCAAGTTCATTGGCGAACGCTGTCAGGGAGTGAAGCTGTCAATCACAGAGAGAAAAACCTTCAGCCCCTTCAAAACGGCCGCAGCCATTCTTCTTGTGCTTCAGCGTCTTTATCCCGACGGAATAGCTCTCGACAAAGGACACATTTTTTTCGACCGGCTTGCCGGTAGCTCTCTCTTCCGTGAGATGATCAAAAAACAGATACCGCTTGACGACATTATGGCTGAGAGCAGGAGGCAGATAGAGCTGTTTAACCGTACAGCCCCTGCAAAGCTTCTCTATCACTGAATCACCTTTACCGGGCAATACTTGTTTTCCCTTGAAGCCCGTTTTTAGAGAGCAGAACCTGCCAGAGCTGAATAGAACGGCATCGGAAAGCACCGGAAAAGCTCAGAAGATAGTAACGCCACATGCGGCGAAATCTCTCAGAGTAGCTGGATCTGAGCAGCGGCCAATGCTTCTCAAAGTTTGTATACCACGTTTTCAGCGTTAGTGAGTAGTCATAAGTGAAAACGTGCCAGTCTTCGAGTATAAAGAGTCCTTCGAAGTTTTTTGTGATCTGGCTTGCTGACGGCAGCATCGAGTTTGGAAAGATGTATTTGCAGCTCCATGGATCGCCGTTGGTGGTGGAAGTGTTTGAGCCGATAGTGTGCAGAAGGGTTAAGCCGTCCGGTATCAGGCACCTGCTGACAAGCTCGAAATAGTTGCGGTAATTTTTATAGCCGACATGTTCGAACATCCCGATCGAATAAATTCTGTCAAAAGAACCCTGCAGCTTGCGGTAATCGATCAATTCAATGGTTACCGGCAGCCCCGCACAATGTTCTCTTGCAATTTTTGCCTGTTCGGTTGAAATGGTTATGCCGGTTACAGAGACCTTATAGTGTTCGGAAGCGAAGCGGGCAGCCCCCCCCCAGCCGCAGCCGATATCAAGCAGGTGCATTCCGGGTTGAAGCTGCAGCTTGTTAAAAATCAGGCAAAGTTTTTTTTCCTGGGCCTCATCAAGCGTTTCAGCTTCTTTCCAGTATCCGCAACTGTAAATCATTCGCTGGTCAAGCATGGCCATAAACAGGTCGTTGCCGGTATTGTAATGTGTTTCCCCAACGGTGTATGCTCTTGAAGGTCGCTGCAGGTTATATGTTTTACCGATCCATTTTCCGATGAACATGACTGGTGCTACAATTTTTTCATCGGCTTTCGAACTGATAAGCCGGAACATGAACTCCTCAAGATCATCACATTCCCAGAAACCGTCCATGTATGACTCTCCAAGGCCAAGGTTTCCCTCAGTGATGGCGCGACGAAAAACCAGAGGATTGTATATGTGGATGTCCCATGGTCGGTTGCCCCCTATTTTGATATCTGCAGAATCGAAGATTCGTTCCAACTGATTTTCGCAGAAGTTGTCAATGATTTCGCGCGAGTGTGGTTTGCCTATGGGGTATTGGCTGTCCTGCAACTGTGACTGGTTGTTCTCTGTTTGCGGCCCGTTTTCCCTGTGACCTGAATGAGTAAAAATTTGTGTCATGAGTGGACAAATTTTCCTTATTTGGTCTTGCAATGGTGCAAATTCATCTGCTTTTTGCCCCATCGAATGTAACAACCCTCTTTACAAAAGTAGGTCAAATACCCGTAGTAGTCAAGCTTTTTTCGGGCGTCCTCTTTTTTTTGAGCCGGGCTCACCATCTAAAAGAGGATCGGTGAGGTCTGGTTGTTCGTTCATCTCATCAGGTTCCACAAGGTGTTCGTCAAGATTCTCTTCATGCAGATCCGGTATGGCAATAAGATCTAAATCATCACTCAGTTCGTCGTTGACCTCATCGTTGACTTCATAGACTTGTGATTGAGATTTTCCCCGTGCATTTCGCTTGCTTTTCATTGCCGGCTCAATGAGGGTTATAACCTCGTTAATAGAAGAAAAAATGTAGAGCTGTTTGTTCAGATTCGTCAATTTCAGCAGATCCTTGATCTGCTTGCATAGCGAAACGAAAACAGTAAGCCCTTGTGATTGGTTAAACAGCTTGTGAGCAAGCAGCATTGAACTGATACCGCAGGAATCAATAGCTTTTACTTGAGAAAAATCGATGATCAGGTTTTTGCAGTTCTCTTTGTTAACCAATTCATCAATTGCCAGTTTGAATGAGTCGCCATGACGAAAATCAAACACCTCTTCTTCGATTTTCATAATGGTCAACTCTTTGCGGCTCGATACTGAGTAATTCATGATAAACCTCGACTTTGATAACTGAAAAGCATTGCTGTTGAAGCATATAATGGGCTGCTGGTTGAGCAGGGTGCAGGGATTGTTAACAAGGATTGTATAAAATGGACCTTACGGCTGAAACCGTTCATAAGTAAGGTAAAAAAAAAGCCCATAGTTAATATGATATTTTCAGCGGACAATCATCATGTGAAAACCCTTTTGCGTCTTCTTGGTGTTCGGATAAGGTAAACTCCTTGTGGGAGTGTTGACCTTTTTTTATGCTGATGGGTTTAATTTGTATAATGAGCGCATTGCGGCGCTATGAGTTGCAGCACAGAAGTTGCGGATTGTTTATTCTCTTCAGAAATATCAGTCGTCGAATTCAAATCAGGGCTGCGTAAAGAACTCAGAGTCTCTGTTAATAGAACCAGTGCAAAGGTTTAAGCCATTGTAGCGGCATGAAAACCACATCTTACTTTAACTTCACAAGAAGCAGGCCTGACCGTATAGGCATAAAAGACGAATGGATCAGTTTTGTTGTAGAACAACCGGAGAAAACCGTTATTCAATCTGATGGAAGAATAAGAAAATGGGCTAATGATTAATCTCTCAGGGTTGAATTCCCCGCCACTTGTGGCGAAATTTAGAATTTCTATAAAAAGATACCCCGCTGCTTGCGGCGGGGAGTTTCATAGGGAGAAGACGTATTACGGTAGACACAGTATTGCGCCTTGCACAATATTTCGGGAATTCCGCCAGGTTCTGGTTAGGTCTCCAGGATGACTATGATATTGAGGAAGGGATGGCCAACCGGTCGACAAGCGCTGCCAGTTCACTCTCATTTTCAGGAGCATCCACCCAGGTGACATCAAGTCTGTTTTTAAAAAAAGTCAACTGACGTTTTGCATAATTGCGCGTATGCTGCTTAATCAGCTCAATAGCTTTTGCAAACTCGATCTTTCCGTCAAAGTATTGAAACAGTTCCTGATATCCCACCGATTGCAGTGCTGATATGTTATGGTGTGCAAGCATTGCCCGGTAGTTATGATGAAGCATTGCCGCTTCAGCCGCAAGGCCCGCCTCAAGCATCTCCTCCGTACGTAGGTTGATGCGGTTATAAAGCCTCTCGCGCGGCAGTGAAAGACCCCAGGTGAGAAAGCGGATTCCTGTGTGTGCTTTTTTTCCTCTTGCCTGCAGTTCCGTAACGCTCATCCCTGTTATCTCAATAATTTCCAGGCTTCGTATGAGTCGCTGGGTTTTTGTGGGATCAAGGGTTGCTGCCTGTTCAGGATCTTTCAGGAGAAGTTTTTTATAAAGCTCCTCTTTCCCTCCGCATTCAAGTTCATGCAGGAGCTTTTTCCTGATTTCCTCATTTCCGGCAGGCAGCTCAGCAAAACCTTCAAGTAACCCCTGAAGGTAGAGTGTTGAGCCGCCAGAAACCACTGCACGTAAACCCTTCCGGTGGATGTCGTGAATCCGTTCTGCGGCTTCAATGGCAAAGTCACCCGCAGTGAACGGTTCGCCGATATTTTTTTCATTGATAAAATGATGTTTAATATCGCGAAGGGATTCAGGAGAAGGTTTTGCTGAGCCAATGTCGAGCTCGCGGTATATCTGCCTGGAATCTGCGGAAATGATTTCTGCTCCGATTTTTTTTGCAAGTGCGAGAGAAAGTGCCGATTTGCCTGAAGCTGTAGGACCGAGAATAACATGGACGGCTTGATCCGAAGTTGCGCGATGCACAGTTTCCCC
>Ga0364919_10225_pt3 | contig 23373 bp, 21 predicted proteins | sample SorcelJu500001C7_2_FD_206953 | JGI IMG/M metagenome (GOLD analysis project Ga0364919, IMG submission 206953) | Enriched cells from Trout Bog Lake Hypolimnion, Wisconsin, USA - BchlTB.June20.5000.01.C7 | ecosystem: Environmental > Aquatic > Freshwater > Lake > Hypolimnion/Profundal zone | place... | reverse complement strand
CAGCACTAGCGACTGCGACTCGCAAACCTGGTCAACGGCAACGCGCACCTGGTCGCGAATGGTGGCATACTGGCGCTTCAAGTCAAGCATGGGAACGGGCGTGGATTTTGCAGCCGATGAGGTCATTGTCATGAGGGAATTTCCGCTCCGGCAGAACCGGGGACTGGCTGGATTTTAACACTCGCAGGGCAAGACAGCGCAGCCACGGGCCGGTGAGTTATCATCACAAGGGCTGGTGATAAGCGTCCTCCCAGGAAGTGACTTTTGAAATCCACGCTGCCCGTCAAACGTGGCGCGGACTCACGACTGTTGAGAAATCGAGGAAGTTTGGCGATTGCAGACCAGAGCGTGGTTGACGCGGCACAGGTCCAACATCGGGCGGCACGGCTGAAGATTGCCATTCGCGGCGCGGTGCAAGGCGTGGGCTTTCGTCCGTTCATTTACAGGCTGGCCATTGAGCTGGGCCTGAGCGGCTGGGTCAACAACACGGCGCTGGGAGTGCTGGTGGAAGTGGAAGGCCCGCGCGAGAAGCTTGATGGATTCCTGCTCAGGGTGGAGCGCGAAAAACCTGCCATCTCATTCATTCAGAGCTTGGAGAGCAGCTTCGCCGACCCTGCGGGCTACGTTGGATTCGAGATTCGCAAAAGCGAGGGCGGAGAAAAGACAACGCTGGTGATGCCAGACATCGCCACTTGCCCGGAGTGTCTACGTGAGATTCTTGATCCGCAGAATCACCGTTTCGGATATCCCTTCACTAACTGCACCAACTGCGGGCCTCGTTACACCATCATCGAATCCCTGCCCTACGACCGTCCGAATACGACGATGAAGAAGTTCACGATGTGCGCTGAATGTGAGCGCGAGTACGGCGATCCGATGAATCGCCGATTCCACGCACAACCGAACGCTTGTCCGAAATGCGGTCCGCAACTGCAACTCTGGAGCATGGAAGGCGCTGTGCTCGCTAGACGCGAGAGTGCGCTGAAAGATGCTGCCTGCGCAATTCGTGCAGGAAAGATTGTGGGCGTGAAGGGGTTGGGTGGATTCCACTTGATGGTGGACGCGCGCAATGAGACGGCTGTGCAAACGCTGCGTGAGCGCAAACATCGCGAAGAGAAGCCGTTCGCGCTGATGGTTCCGTCGGTGGAGTATTTGCTGGACGAGTGTGAGATCACGGCGCTGGAAGAACGGTTGCTGCGCTCTCCGGAGTCACCCATTGTTTTGCTGAGACGAAAGCATAAAAGGTCAGCGCTTGCGGCATCGGTCGCGCCAGACAATCCAATGCTGGGGGCGATGGTTCCGTACACACCGCTGCATCATTTGCTGATGCGTGAGTTGGGCTTCGCCGTGGTTGCTACAAGCGGCAATCTGAGCGATGAGCCAATCTGCATTGATGAAGTAGAGGCCGTGGAGCGGCTGCGCGGAATTGCCGATCTGCTGCTGGTGCATGACAGGCCAATTCTGCGCCATGTGGATGATTCGATTGTGCGCGTGATGGCCGGTCGCGAGATGGTGATGCGCCGCGCGCGTGGTTTTGCGCCGTTGCCGGTGATGCTGGATGAAGAGATGCCGCGCGTGCTTGGCGTGGGCGCGCACCAGAAGAACACGGTTGCGCTTGCCGTGGGCAGGCAGGTGTTTATCAGCCAGCACATTGGCGATCTGGAGACCGAGCAGGCGAGCGCCGCATTCGAACGCGTGGTGGAGAGTCTTGAATCGCTCTACGATGTAACGCCTGATGCGGTGGCCTGCGATCTGCATCCGAACTATATCTCGACGGTGTACGCCAATCGGGTGAGCAAGGCTCCTATTCGTGTGCAGCATCATTACGCGCATGCGCTGGCCTGCATGGCGGAGAATGGTGTGAAGGCTCCCGCGCTGGGCGTTACTTGGGATGGCAGCGGCTGGGGTCCGGATGGAACGGTGTGGGGCGGAGAGTTTTTGAAGATTGACGAATATGGATATACCCGCGTAACTCGTCTGCGCCCGCTACGGTTGGCCGGAAGTGAACGTGCTGTACGCGAGCCGCGACGCTGCGGACTTGCCGTGTTGCTGGAGGCGGTGAGTGAGACTGCATTTCTGCGAGGAGAGTTTCATTCTGTGCGGGCCTTTGCTCCAGCAGAACGGCGGATTGTATCGCAGATGTTGCGGCAGGGTTTGAACAGTCCGTGGACCTCAAGCGCGGGGCGGCTGTTTGATGCAGTGGCCTCGCTGATTGGAGTGCGGCAGGTTGCGCGCTACGAGGGTCAGGCCGCGATGGAGTTGGAGTGGCTGGCGGCGCGGAGTTCCGAAACTGGCGTGTACGATTTTGTGCTGAATGAGGCGGCGGGCGATGCTCCCGCGGAACTTGACTGGGCTCCGATGTTGCGCGCGATTCTGAACGATGTGGGGCGCGAAGAACAGCCGCAGGCGATGGCCCGGAAGTTCCACAACACACTGGCAGAGATGATTGCGCGCGTGGCGGCCCGGCATCCGGAGATGCCGGTTGCGCTGAGCGGAGGATGCTTCCAGAATCGACTGCTCACGGAGTTGACAGTGGCGCGTTTGGAAGCCGAAGGCGTAAAGGTTTATTGGCATCAGCGGGTGCCTCCAAATGATGGAGGCATTGCGCTGGGGCAGGTAGTGGCGGCAGCACGGCAGTTGAAGTTCGAAGAAAACGCGAGGGAACAGAAATGTGTTTAGCAGTGCCGGGAAAGATCATTAGCGTAGTTGGTGAGGATTTGGCACGGCAGGCCCGCGTGGATTTTGGCGGAGTGCTCAAGGAAGTGAATCTGGCTTACGTTCCAGAGGCGAAGGTTGGCGAGTACGTGCTTGTGCATGTTGGCTTCGCCATCAGCGTGGTGGACGAGGAAGAGGCCGGCAAGGTCTTCGGATACTTGAAAGAGATGGGCGAGCTTGGGGAGTTGGCGGAGCTGTCACCAGAGAATCCAGGAGTGAAGCAGTGAAGTATTCATCGGAGTATCGCGATGCGGACGCGGCGCAAGGCTATGCGCTCGAGATTCGCAGGATCACAAAACATCCATGGACGATCATGGAGATCTGCGGCGGACAAACCCACGCTATCGTGAAATATGGGCTGGATGAGTTACTCCCGAAAGAGATTGAGCTGGTACACGGTCCCGGCTGTCCGGTGTGCGTGACGCCGCTGGAGTTGATTGACAAGGCAGTGCAGATTGCCGGACGCAAGGATGTGATCTTCTGCTCGTTCGGAGACATGCTGCGCGTACCCGGCAGCGAGGTCGATCTGTTCGGCATCAAGGCGCGCGGAGGCGACGTGCGCATTCTCTACTCGCCGCTCGATGCGCTGAAGATTGCCAAGGAGAATCCCACGAAGGAAGTTGTCTTCTTTGCCGTGGGCTTTGAGACGACGGCTCCGGCGCACGCCATGGCCGTGTATATGGCCAAGCAGCAGGGGATCAAGAATTTCTCGGTGCTGGTGTCGCACGTGCTGGTGCCTCCGGCGATGGAAGCGATTCTTGGCTCGGAGACGAACCGCGTACAGGGCTTTCTCGCTGCGGGACACGTTTGCGCCATCATGGGCTATGACGAGTACATCCCCATCGCAGCCAAATACAAGGTTCCCATCGTGGTGACTGGATTTGAGCCGCTCGACATTTTGCAAGGCATTGCGATGTGCGTGGCGCAACTTGAAGAGGGCCGCTACGAGGTGGAGAACCAGTACACGCGAGCGGTTACCGAGGGTGGCAATCACCCGGCGCAGCATTACCTCAAGGAAGTATTCTGCGTTGTGAACCGCAAGTGGCGCGGCATTGGTGAGATTGCCGCCAGCGGCTTGGGCCTGCGTCCCGAGTACGCGGAGTTTGACGCCGAGTTGCGCTTCGACGTGGGCGGTTACACGGCGGAAGAAAGCCCACTGTGCATCAGCGGCCTCATCATGCAGGGACAGAAGAAGCCACATGAATGCTCGGCGTTTGGCAAACAATGCACGCCGGAAAAACCACTGGGCGCTCCGATGGTCTCGAACGAAGGCGCGTGCGCCGCGTATTATCGGTATCGGCGGGCTGAGTTGGCCGCCAGTGCCGCACTCACATCTGTGGGCGCTAACGGGTACGCGGCAACAAGCGCCGCTCCGGCCGCAGGCGCTAAGGGAAAGGTATAGATGAGCGCAATTAAAGACTTTACGCTGACGTGTCCGCTGCCGATCACCGACTATCCGACGGTGACGTTGGCACATGGCGGCGGCGGCAAGCTGATGCACCAGTTGATTGAGAAGATGATTCTGCCCGCCTTTCAAAGCCCGCTGCTGGAGACGCGGCATGATGGCGCGGTGTTTTCACTGGGCGGCGCGAGGCTGGCTTTTACCACGGATTCCTATGTTGTGAATCCGTTGTTCTTCCCTGGCGGAGACATTGGATCGCTGGCGATCAATGGAACGGTGAACGATCTTTCGATGTGCGGCGCGCGCCCGTTCTACCTGAGCTGCGGTCTCATTCTGGAAGAGGGCCTGCCGATGGAGACACTGTGGGCCGTGGTGCAGAGTATGAAGCAGGCGGCGGAAACGGCAGGCGTGCAGCTTGTCACGGGAGACACAAAAGTTGTGGATCGCGGCAAGGGCGACGGCGTGTTCATCAACACAGCCGGCGTGGGTTTGGTAGAGCATGATCTGACGATTGCTCCGTCGAGCGTGAAGGCAGGCGACGTGGTACTGCTCAGCGGCGACGTTGGCCGCCACGGCATTGCGATCATGGCGATGCGACAGGGTCTGGAGTTTGAATCGCAGATCGAGAGTGACTGCGCTCCGCTGAATGGCGCGGTGCAAGCGCTGATCGACGGCAAAGTGCAGGTTCACTGTCTGCGCGACCTGACACGCGGCGGCCTGGGCACTACGCTGATCGAGATTGCCGAGGCTACAGGTCTGCAAATCATGATCGACGAGAAGAAGATTCCTGTGCGCGACGATGTGGCGGGAGCGTGCGAGGTGCTGGGCTTCGATCCTCTGTACCTGGCCAACGAGGGACGCATGATTGTCTTTGTGCCGGAGAGCGAAGTGGCACACGCGCTGGAGTTGCTGCGCAAGAGTCCGCACACGGCAGGGGCGGTTGAGATTGGCCGCGTAACCGAAGAGCGCGGCGGTTTGGTGAAGATGAAGAGCCGCATAGGAACCACGCGCATCATCGACATGTTAAGCGGAGAGCAACTGCCTAGAATCTGCTAACACGCACTTCCCTGTTGCAAGAAACTAGACTTAGAAAAACCCTCTGTAATCGGTCGTTTTGCTGACCGATCACAGAGGGTTCTTTGCAGCAGGTTTCGGACTCTGCCTACGCTGTTGGCACCGTATTAATTACAAGTACGGTGGGGTAGGCGCTGCCTTGCTTATTCACGAGTATGAGTTGTGAAGTGGAAATGACGATACCCGAAGTCACCCCCGGATGGTCCGACGTACTGAATGTGCCATCGGAGTTCACCGTTAGCGTTAGGCTTAACGTCTGTCCACCCTGTTCGGGGGCGCTGGCTGACGTGGTGTCAACAAGGCCGCTCACACTGGTTCCGGTGAGTGCAGCGGACCCTACGGTTGTCTCTTCCGCATGGTTCACTACCTCAAGCGTGCCGAAGTAGTAGGTGGCTGCGGAGATCGTCTTTGCTAGCTGTGCATCGACCCTTCCGATCAAAACCCCTGGCTCTGTTCCGAGCATGAAGCCCTTGTTCGGATTAATCAGGTAGAAAACGGGAGGATAGGTTCCGCAATTGGTCCCACTGGTTGTTACCTTGCCATAGGAGTCGATTGCGTAGTTACAAGACGCGGTGCTGGTAGCCCACGTGCCTGCGTTGTCTTCATAGACGTTGGCCGTTAGTGTCGAAGTCCCAGTGACCGTGGCGCGTCCAATCTGAGCGAAAGACCCTGCCGCACTGCTCTCCATTCCCGTTGCATAGTAGACCAGGTTGCCGGAAATGGTTAACGATCCGCTCTGCAGTTCTCCCTTGCCGATCAGGACTGAAGATGTTGCGTCGGTCGTCAGTTCCAGGAATTGCTGGCTGGACACCATGTACTCGGCGCGGTGAGCTGTTATTCCGTCTAACGACGAAGTCACCAGATAACGGCCCGTCGTCTGGTCGACTGCACCGTAGGAGCCGGTCAATCCCGTGTAGGAGTGATGGACACCATCTTCGTTCGAGTCATACTCTCCTGCGGTATAGGTGCCGCTGCCGTTGGCGGTTATGGTCCCGATCACACCCACACGTGCCGCACTTGAGCTGTAGACGCCGAGTTGCTGATACACCCAGACTCCAGCAGTCAGCGCGCTGGGAACACTCTGTTTCAGAATCTCACCCGAGGCGATGTAGGGCGTAGAACCCGGTTCCCATTCCTCAATGTTGCCTGTTGCATGGAACGTAGGTTCAAGAGCGAATCGCGTGGTAAAAGTGTAGAAAGGTGTGACGATGGTGGCGCAGCCTCGATTGTCGCTGCCCACTGAGTAGGAACTGCTGCTCGCCGTGATGTTGTCAGATTTCACACCCAGAGCACCGTTGCTGTCGACAATGCCAGCAGTGATGTGGCCGCTACCGTCCGCAGTGAAGGAGCCGATGGCCGCCAAGAAGCCTGTGGAGTTGTAACCGCTCAGACTGAAGGCGTATTGCCCTTTGAGCGCGGACTCGCTTCCGCTGCCGCAGGCTGCCACACTGGCCGTTACCGTGACGCTCAGAGCCTGAGTCTTACTCTGTGCGGTTGGGGTGGTGGCATCCGTCACTTCGACTGTGAAGTTCGAGGTTCCCGAAGCCGTGGGCGTTCCAGAAAGCGTTCCGGAAGTGCTCAGCGTCATCCACGACGGCAGCGATGAACCAGAGGCTACGCTCCATGTATAGGGTGTAGTGCCGCCGGAAGCCTGAAGCGTAGTGCTGTAGGCTACGTTGACCACTCCGCCGGGTAAGGACGTGGTGTTGATGACCAGTGCCCCAACGGGGTTGACAGTGAATACGATGCTGGCCGTCTGGCTGGAGCTAAGGTTAGGATTCACGGTGGAAGCGGCAGCGATGGTTGCCTTGCACTGCGCCGCCAGAGAAGCCGAAGGAGGCGTGTAAACAGCAGACGTGCCTTTTGGCGCCAGTGTTCCGCAACCGGAGGAGATGCTCCACTTCACGGTGTCAGTAGCCGTGTCATGCGCAAACGCAGCCGTCATGGTAATGGGACTCGCACCGGCGGTGAGCGTGGTAGTGGTGGGAGGGTTCACGAACGAGACTGTTATCGCCTTCACAGTAAGGCTGAGCGTGTTACTGATTGAAGGACTGGAGACCGAAGTTGCGGTGATGGTTGCTGCGCAATCCGCGTTCAGAGTAGCTGCAGATTGCGGAGTGTAAACCACCGACGTTCCCGTGGATGAAGCTGGAATGGAGCCGCATCCAGTTGCTGGGCTGAGGCTGAAGGTTACGCCTCCGTTCTTGGAATCATTTGTAACTGTAGCCGTGATGGTGACTGCTGCTGAGCCCGCATCTACGGTAGAACCACTGGCAGAGGAAGCAAGACTCACCTTAAGGGCATGGCTGCTGCCGCTGCCGCAGCCCCCTAGCATAAGAAGAGCGCACGATACGAAAAGGACCAATAACACTGATACAGCACGCAACGCAGGCGCGCGGTGCTGGACCGAAAACCGTTTGCTCGCCATACTCATTTCTCTCTTTCTGATTTCCCGATACTAGTGGGAGTTCATAAGAGACAGCGTGGAAAGAGAACAGAGCGCCTCACAAATTTCTATGGTTCGACCAATTCCAGCATTGGTGTGTCAGTCGAATCACCGCCGGGAAAAGCGTCCCGGCTAACGTGCGGGATACGCCTTCCGCGAATCCGGTTTAGCGTGCGGCAATTTGTAACTGTCTGCGAACGCGGCAAGGAACCGTTGAGGCGGTAGCTGGCGGCAGAAGGGCGAGTCCTTCCCTGGCCGCTGCGCGGCCTTTTTCCAGTTGCCCAGCAGCACGGTAAGCATTTGCAAGAGTGAGGAGAAATCCGGCCTTCTGGCGATGGCTCATTTCCACCAGGCGCTTGGCTAATTCCACTGCCAATCCGGGATCGCGAAGCTCTTCTGGTTCAACCATCAACAGGCCTTGGGCGGCCGAGTCAAGATCAAAACCCTGGGCGCTTTCGTTGTCTCCCACGGCTTTCAAGATGGAAACTCCGTTGGCCGCCAACTCACGTGGCTCCCCAGCATTGTGAAGGGCTCTTTGCTGAATACTGATTCGCACCATCAGCAGACCGAGAGTCGATCTCCAGTAAGTGTTCGCAGGTTGAGTTTGTAGAAGACGTTCGGTGATAGAGCGCGCCTCCGACAAACTTCGCAGCGCACTGACGGCGTCTGCTTTCCGATCCGTCTTCCCCTCCGTGAACACTCCCTGCGCGCGGTCTTCAAAACACTGTGCTTCATTTTCCACCACGGCCAACAGGTCGTTTTCCGCCCGCGTGTCGTTGGGGTCCGCCGCCAGAAATGATTCGGAAATGGCTCTTGCCTGTTCAATGTAGGCGAGCGCTTCCTGATACTTTCCTGTTTCTTTCAGGGCCATGCCTCTCCAGCGAAAAAGCAATCCCAGGGTGCGTCGATTTCCGAGCGTCTTCCTAACCTCATCCGGAAGCGCATTCATGCCATCGATGGCTTTCTGATAGTCCGGTAACGCCGCGGCGGGATCGTTCTCTGCCAGTATCTTCCCGATCTTCGCGTGGCTCATTGCGACACCCCGCAAAGCCCGGTAGTGTTTCGGGTCAAGCTCGACGGCGCGTAAGTCCAGTTCAAGGGTCTTATGAAAGGCCGCCAGTGCACCCGCTGGATCGGAGAGACTCGCCATGCCACTCTGGCCCAATTCGTCACCAAGGCTTCCATAGGCGGTACCAGCATCGAAAAGGGCATCGGCTTTTGCACCGGGACGGCTCGCCAATTCCTCATAGGTAGCGGCTGCCATCCGCATCACGGCCACCGCATCTTGCGTTTTGCCGATCCCAAAAAGCACCTCGCTCTTGGATTGCTGCGCCCAACCCAGGGTGTGAGCCGCAGTCACATCTTTCGGCTCCAACTGAACCAGCATGGTGGCAATGGACAGAGCTTTCTCCAAGCTACTCAACGCGCCTTGCATGTCACCGATATTCTGGTCGTAAGGATTGCCCTGCACGTTGCCCAACCGGATGTACGCATTCGCCAAGTCCGTTTGGGTTTGCGGGTCGCCTTGCGCATCTTTCGCAGCGTGGTCAAGATGCTCCAGCACAGTACTAACCAGCAACTTCTGTGCGGCCGTGGAACCGGGAAGTTTTTGAATCGCCTCGTCGATTTCTGAAAGCAACTGGTTGCTGAGTTTGCGCAGATCGTCTGCGCGAGCCTCCGCTCTGCGCCGTTGTACATTTGCGATGCGCGCCTGCCAGACGATGCCTCCGATGCCCGCCAACACGGTCACGAACAGCAGGGCCGCAGCCGTGATCGCGAGTTTGTTGCGGCGAATGAATTTCTCCGCAAGATACCGGAAGTTGCCTTGCCGAGCAGTTACCGCACGACCATCAAGATAAGCTTGCAGATCTGCCAACAGTTGATCGACGCTGCCGTAGCGCTCCTCCGGTTCCTTGCGGAGAGCTTTCAAGACAATTGCATCGATGTCAGAGTCCAATAAGCCCGGAGCCGCCTTGCTGCTTGGCTTTGGTGGCTGCTGTTCGCAGATCACGCGGATCATCTCGTCCGTAGTCGAGTCCTTCAATTCATAGGGAGGCACGTCGGCCACCAGAACATAGAGGAGGACACCGAGAGAATAAATGTCCGATGAGGTTGAGATCGGGTGTCCGAGTATTTGTTCGGGGCTGGCATATTGCGGAGTGAAGGAAAGCACGCCGTGACGCGTGAATTCGCCTTCTACCGCCGCATCGACAGGCGATAACAACTTGGCGGTTCCGAAGTCGAGAAGCTTCGGCGTGCCATCTTCCAGAACAATGATGTTGGCGGGCTTCAGATCCCGATGCACAACGAGATTCTGATGTGCAAAGCGAACCGCCGCGCAAACGGACATGAACAGCTCAATGCGTTTTCGAATGGGAAGGGAGTGCTGCACACAGTAGTTTTGAATCGACAGGCCCGCCACGTACTCCATTGCCAGATAGAGTTCTCCATCGTTGCTAACCCCTCCGTCCAGCATTCGCGCGATGTTCGGATGCGTGAGCCGCGCCAGAATCTGACGCTCCTGACGAAATCTCCCGCGGAAAAGCTCGGTAACAAATGGAAGATCAATGAGCTTGATTGCGACCTGTTGTTCAAATTGTCCGTCGGCCCGATGCGCGAGATACACAGCGCCCATGCCTCCGTGTCCTACCAGTCGATCCAGCTCGTAAGGCCCTATGCGGTGGCGGCCACGCAGCGACTCCGCTTGCGATCTGCTTGCTGACCTGGAGGATGCAGTGATCAGTTCTTCCAGTTCGCAGGCTTTCATCAGGGAGACGACTTCCTCACGCAGTTCCGCATTGCCCTGGCATTCAGCCTGAAGCACGGCCGTGCGCAGCGATTCCGATGCTTCCATAACCTTCTGAAAGATGGCTTCGACGTGGTGTAGAAACTCGGAAGAATCGTTCATCGAGGTGAAGACCTCTTGGGCGAAGTGGAGGTCGCTTATAACAGACTGCGACATTCCTCCACAGAGTGACTCACGTCTCTACTGAATGCTCGACTGCCTCTTGAATGGCCTCTGGATAGAGACGCCTGTAAAGCCAGCTCTTGATGAACCTCAAATCGCGGTCGACGGTTGCTTTTGAAACCTGCAACAGAGCAGCAGTCTCTTCAGCCGTGCAGCCCAGGAAATATCGAAGCTCCACAAGTTGAACCTTGTAAGGATCGATTACATTCAATTCGTCCAGCGCACGGTTGAGATCAATTAGCGACTCGCTCCCGATCTTGACCCATGGAATTTGTTCGTTCAGGGAAACATGCTGGACGCCACTGCCGCGCTTTTGAGCATGGGTACTCCGGGCGTGGTCGGTGAGAATCATGCGCAGGACCTTGGCCGCAAAGGTGTAGAAGTGCGCGCGATCTGCCCAGTCTGCTTTCCTCTGCTTGATGAGGCGCATGCACAATTCGTCCACAAGTGCGGTGGCCTGAAGATCCTCAGAATTTCTCTCTCGATTGATGTATGCGGAGGCTACTTCGTGCAGGTGCGGATAAACGAGCGGCATCAGTTGCTCAAAGGCTGATGAGTCACCGTCGCGCCACTTTGCAAGCAGCAAAGTGATCTCTCCTTCGGCTGGCTCCATGATCCGCTCCATCCGCACGGGAAACGAACCCGATTTACAGCCGCAATCCTACCACTTTCTGAGCTGTTCATCTGTTCCTGTTTTGGTATTAGATCAAGATTCAGACGATGACTAAGGGAGCGGGTCACTCAAGCTTCTACCGAACAAAAAGGAAAACAACGGAATGATGGCACCGTTCCGAATTGCTATCGGGGGAGTCCTTTGTTGCTCCTCCGCTCCAGATTTTGGCGGAGAACATTTGGCTGATTGGGATTGGTTGCGCCCTGCTCGCGGCCTTTTTGACGCTTGGCGAATGTGCTGCGGCTGTTGCCAGCTTGTGCGGCTTGCGCTGAACGGGCGGGCGTACGAGTCAATATAGTTCTGGTATCAAAACGGTTATGGCTTGTTGCAAAGCCCGATGCCCCGAGGATGAGAGCACCGAACAGAACCACTGCCTTGAACCGTTGCATAGAGACTCCAATTGCGCGAAGTGAGATCAGACTCAGAATTCACTTAGCTGTTACGGTATCTGACCGGAGGGCGCAGCAGATAGGACAAGCTACGGAAAGCACACGTCTGTGACTCCGAAGTGGCCCGTGTAGACGGAAGACCAATTTGGGCCTCGCGTGGCTCACGATCTAAGACTGCTCGTCTTCGGATCGAACCTTCCGGTTTGGCAGTCGCGGCGTTCGCTTCTTTCAGCCTCGTTGGTGCTGTCCATCTGGTCGCTATAGATTGTGACGTTTTCACTGCGGACTCCAGCACCAGCGTAACTGCATTCTTGTGACACTTCGCCGCATCAAAACTAGGGAGAGGCGGTGTCTATGGACGCAAATGAAAAGTCGGAGGTCAGTGCGGTCTGGTTGCGAAATGCTGTACTCTGCGCCGACTGCGAAATGATCAGCGAAAGTCCCCATGACGCTTGCAGTGTTTGCGGGAGCCACTCTCTGTTAAGCATCTCCCGCATTCTAGGCGGCACGCTCCCAGCACAGAGGGCGCACATGGTTGACACTCGCGAGTGCATTCCTGAAAGGCCAACTCTATCGCTGGTACGCAGGATGCCTCATAAGCGGGTTCGTCGGGCAGTGGCGTAGAGTTTCTAATTACCGATAGCTCCCCCGATCATGACAACAGCCCGCGCTCATGCGGCCAAGATGATGACCCGCAATCCTCTCGATGAGGATCACCAGTTCTGTTATCGCGGAGCGCACCTCGGATGAAACCGGCGCCTGCAATTGGAGACTCTTGGGTTGAATGCCGATCACTATCACTTTGCATGCGATGGAGCGCTCCAGAAAATTCACCAGGATGCTTAATGGAAGAATGTGGGTGGAAAAGGCAGTGGTACGGATAGACTTCGGAGGGATGACCGCTACGGTTCCTGGCGATCTGCCTAGCTCGGCGGTGTCGATAATGATGAGATGCGAAGGGCAGAAAGCTCTGATTTCGCCGGTGAGATTTTCTGGGGCAGTACCACCATCGAAGGTCTGGATAGTTCCGGACCATCGCTTGCGAGTGTGTTTCTGCAGCTCCTGTACAAGCACCGGGCCCGCCCCATCGTCGCCGCGCAACTCGGAACCTGCTCCCAGAACGGCGATTCGAGAGGCACCGGCCAAGGCTGCGCGCAATTGAGTCTTCAGGCGGCCGTACATGCGCTTGCTCCGATCATCCCTCAGGCGGTCGCTGTTCGGTGGGCGGCAACTCGGCCGTGAGACAGACCTTCAGTGTCGAGCGGTCCAGCGATGCCAGCTCGAATTTCCCGGAGCTTGCCAGCACCTTGCGTGGACATGAATCCACGCACTGGGCACAGTAGATACAGCGAGCCAGGTCGATGGAGATCTCAAACTGTTTCTCAGCCACCTTCGTAATAGTGATGGCATTGGACGGGCAGTCCTTGGCGCAGAGTTTGCAGCCCACACACTTTGCAGCGGTAGACTCCAGCTCTCCGCGAAAGTGATCGGGGATTACCGCCTTCTCGCGGGGATAGAGAGAGGTCGCGGGCCTCCGAAAGATATACGGAAGAACTTCGCCGAGCATCGCCCCTGGCTTCCTCATGACACCATTCCTTTCACAAACAAATCGATGAGAACTTGGAAGACGGCCGCGTTAGCAAGGTACTTCCAGCAGAACTCAACCATCTGATCGATTCGCAGTCGCGCCATCACGGTGCGGAAGACGGCCAGCAGTGCAACGATGAACAGAACTTTGAGGATCCAGATCACAAAGCCTGCGCCAGCCGGCAGCCCCAGTCCGAATGGCAGGAAGACGGCTGCAAGGAGTGACGCGCCAACCACCATTTCCACGTCGATTGCGAGCCGGATGAAAGCCAGTAGGCGACCGCTGTACTCGGTGAAACTTCCGCCCACAATTTCGGTCTCGGCCTCTGGAATATCGAATGGAATGCGCTCGAGCTTTCCCTGCAGCGACACCAATGACACGACAAAGCCCGGTAGATTGAAGAGCCAATAACCCGGATGCGCACCATAGAAGCTCGCTACTCCGCTGAGTGACCAGCTACCAGCCATAATGGCCGGGCCGAGAATGCTCATGAAAAGTGGCACCTCGTAGGCGAATAGCTGCGTCAGCACTCGAACCGCTCCGAGGGTGGCGAACAACGAGTTCGAGTACCACCCTGCAAGGAAGAAGCTCAGCGTTGGAAGTGTGAGCAGATAAAGAACGACGATGACATCGCCTTCAAACGAGAACAACGCATTTCGCGACCAGAGCGGTATGTATATTGACGAAGTCAGGACGGCTGCCACAGCTACTGCGGGAAGAATCTCGAAGACCGTATGATCGGCATCATCCGGGATGATTTCTTCTTTGGAAAGCAGCTTGATGAAGTCAGCCGCCGGCTGATACCAGGGCGGGCCCACGCGGTTCTGCAGGCGCGCGTAGAGCTTACGGTCAGCAAACTCAGCGGCCATACCGAACAGGCTCAAGAACAATAGCCCCGGAAAAACCAGAATGCTGAACAGCGCATATCCCATACTCAGCACCTAATCCCCTACATACGTAGCTTGCTCGTACTGAAATCAACTCCGCGATTCTTTCGATACCACTCAATTCCATAAGTGCGGAGAGTGTTCCAATCAATTCTTCCGCGTCCTCCGTCGGTACCGTGGACAACGACTGCGCGATCAGTGCAGGAAAAACAAGGATCGATTGCAGCCAGCACGATTGGTACATCCGCGAGGTAGCTGTTCTCAAGCATCTTGCCTACGGCTTGCACATTGGCCAGCGTGGGCGCGCGCACCTTGACGCGTTCCGGATTCTCGCTGCCGTTGCCGCGGACGTAGTGGATGTCTTCGCCTCGGGGTGCCTCGTAGCGGGACACCGCCTCGCCGACGGGGATCTTTCGAGGAGCCTTCACTGCGATTGGTCCCTCCGGGAGATTCTTGACCACCTGCCGTATGATCCGGCAGGATTCCATCAATTCACCAACCCGCACCAGCGCCCGACCATAGACATCGCAATGCGCGTCCGTCACTACTTCGAACTCCAACTCACCGTACGCCGCATACGGGTCCTGTTTGCGCACGTCCTTGTTCACATTGGAGGCGCGGGCTACAGGGCCAACCGCACTGAGGCGCACGGCATCCGCCTGCGGCAGAATCCCAACCGCGAGAAGTCGCTCGGCGAGCATGGCATCCTCAGTGGCAAGCTCGATGTAATACTTCGTGCGCTCCTCCATGACGTCAATACCGCGAAGGATCTCGGCGCACTGCTCCGCAGTAATGTCACGACGAACTCCGCCGATGGTGTTGATGCCGTAGTTCACACGGTTGCCGGTTAACACTGCCAGAAGGTCCAATACCACCTCACGGTCGCGCCATGTGTACATCAGCAGGGTGTCGAATCCAATTTCGTGTCCGGCGACTCCTAGCCAAAGCAGGTGGCTGTGCATGCGCTCCAGCTCGGCAATCAGGGTACGGATGTAAAGCGCCCGTGGCGGTACCTGTAGCGATGCAATCTCCTCAACGGCCTGCACGAAGGCTGTCGCGTGGGAATGCGAGCAGATTCCGCATATGCGCTCGATCAAATACAGTGCACTGATATAACTTCTCTGCTCGCAGGCCTTCTCAATGCCGCGATGGTTATAGCCGAGCATGGCATTGAGTTGCACGATGCGCTCGCCTTGCAGGGTCAGGTCGAAGCGCTCAGGCTCCTTCAAGGCGGGATGCTGCGGGCCTATGGGAATGGTTACCTTAGCCATTGTGCTCCTCCGGCTTCGCTTCTTCCTTTTGCGACTTCCAATTCTTCAGTAACGGATGTTCGTTGAGCGGCCACTCATCGGGCAGAGGATAGCGCGGCCCGGACGCAAGACCTTCCACGCTCGCTCCGAGCAGGTCTTCGATCTCACGCTCGGCGAGCTCCGCGGCAGGAAAGAAGCGGGTAATCGTCGGGATCACCGGATCGCTCTTGGGCGCCTTGGTCCTGATGTTTAGCACAATGCCGCTATGCTCCTGTGCGAGGTGGTAGAGGAAGCCCAAGTTCTCGCCATCATCCAGTCCAGTGAGGGTGCAGAAATCCGTGAACTTCAGCTCTTCCTTTACAAACTCAAGGAGCTGAATAAGCAATTCGCGTGGGACTTCCACCCACATGCGACGCGCTCTTTGCAGTCGAAACTTCCCCTCAGTGACCGGGAACCTGGTCACGATCTGCTGCTGAATGTCCTCTTCCTTTGTCACATCATTCTCTCCAGTGGCGAGACGGTGTCGCGACTCGCCGTCGTCTCTCCCGCATCCTCAAGGCTGGCCAGAAGCTTCATCACTCCGTCCAGAATCGCCTCCGGGCGTGCTGGACAACCCGGAACGTAGGCCGAGACCGGGATGATCCGGTCGATACCGCCATCCTGCATGTTGTAGCAGCCGTTGAAGACGCCTCCGGAGCAGGCGCACGTGCCGACTGCGATCACGAACTTTGGCTCTGGCATCTGCTCATAAATACGTTCCAGCCGATTCTTGATTCGTTTTGTTACAGGTCCGGAGCAGAGCAACACGTCGGCGTGGCGCGGGCTGCCTTTTAGCAGCACGCCGAAGCGCTCCATGTCGAAGCGTGGTGTGAGCGTATCCACGATCTCGATATCACAAGCGTTGCAAGAGCCCGTATTGAAATGGATCACCCACGGCGACTTCATCCTTGCCCAGACGACGATTCTTTCTTTCACTGTCATCCCCTCACCTCCTGCCCTTGCTCGCTCGCGACGCCAACATGAAGCGAAGCAACTTTTCGAGGTCGCTCCTAACCTTCTCGCCGAAAAGGATAAAGAGTCCTGACCCGGCTGCGACAAGATAAAAGATGATGATGCCTGCGTATTTTCGAAGCCCATGCTGTGGCGCGGTCGCCAGAATCAGGACTACTACATGCATGATGGTGAAGAAGAATGCGACGGGGAAGAACTCGTCGTAGTTCGGCTGAACCCGATTCCTGGCCATGTCTTCGCCGCAGGAGTAGGCTTTCCGTTTGCCGGGCGACTCGGTGCCGCGTGCCGCCAGCTGGCCTGAAGCTGTCTGCAAGCCAAGAATCAGCGCGAACAGCACTACAAAACAAATTGGAGGCAGCAGCAGCCAGTAGCCCATGACGTTATCCCCTCAGGTTTTCCAGGTAGCGACGGTCCAGTGAATCAGTGCGACGCACTATGCTGACGATGATGCCTGCGGCCACGGCCATTACTACAACCTCGATCATGATGACCGTGATCACACAGGCTTGTGAAAGTGCGCTGTGTCCCGTGACGCACCCCGCAGCCACCAGAAGCAAAGTGACGGCTTTGGTCAGTATCTCGAGCCCAATAAGCGCGCGTATCAAGTTGCGCGTAACCACGATGCAATAGAACCCCGCGATGAAGAGCAGTGGGATAAAGATCACCATCATTCGGATTAGCTCTGCCATTTGGCTTGTCATTCGCACACCTTTTCAGCCTTCACTTTGCTACACCCTGCCGACGGCTCTGAGTGAACCTCCTCGCCCGTGACAGTGTCGTCCGGCTCCAATTCGCCGGAGAGATCGTCTCTCATCCGTGCGGCCCCGTTCTTTTCGACCCTGGGCACACCTTCCTTGAACAGCACCAGGATGCCGAAGAATCCAGCAAAAATGACCAGCGTCTGCCCTAACAAGTCGAGTTGTCGTTCATTCCACAGCACGCTGCGCGCATCAGCGTCTGCCGCAGCTTGTGGTAGCACGGTGCCCGCTGGAATTCCGACCATCAGCAGTACTCCGGCTGCGGCTATCAACAGGACCATAAGCACGCCGAAATGTCGGCTGTGAGTATTCACTTCCTCATCCTCCTGGCGCGACACCTGCGGCTTGGTCAGGCTGATGGCACACATGAAGATCACGGTAATCAGTCCTCCGCACACAGAAAGCTCAAATACCGCAGCCAGCGGAGACCCCAACCGGAACATGAGAGCGCTCAGAATGATGCTGGTCAACGCAAGAGCAATCGCCGACTTTACGATGTCTCGCTTCATCACGGCTCGTAGGGCGGTAATCAACAACACGCCGAGAAGCACGAGATTGATAACCATGGCGACGCTCCCCTCTTCTTTACAACTCACCCCAGAATGCTCTGGATCGGCAGAATGAAGCTATTCAGCACGCGCGGGAAAAACACTCCCACGCCAATCGTGATCAGTGACAGCACGATCTCAGGAACAAGAAACGGCAGCCGTACCTCCCGGACATTCTTGAACTGCTCCGCTAGCGGACCAAAGAAGACGCGGCGCTGCATGGAAAGAAAATAAGCACAGGTCAGCAAACTGGCCAGCAACGCAACTACGGCGTAGACTCGATTTCCCGAACCCCACACGGCAACAATGACAATGAGCTTGCTCCAGAAGCCTGCCAGTGGAGGAACTCCTGCCGTGGAGAGAAAAGCCACCACCGAGGTCGCGCCGGTCACGGGCATTCGAGCAGAGAGTCCACCCATCACATCCATGTTGCGAGTTCCGGTCTGCTCTTCCACGGCAGCCGCGTTCACAAAAAGCTGGCTCTTGAAGATCGCGTGATTGAACAGATGAAAGACGGCGCCTGCAATTCCCAACGCGCTCCCCGCTCCCAGGCTCAAAACGATGTAGCCCATCTGGCTGATGCTGGAGTAGGCCAGCATTCGTTTGAAGTCCCTTTGCCCGAATGCCGCCATAGCACCAAGGACGATGGTGATCGCGCCCAAGAACAGCAACACACCTTGGAGTTGATGAACCCTTCCGAGCACGCTGACAAACAAGCGGATCAACGTATAGACTCCAGTGGCCTTTGTGGCTATCCCCGCCATCAGCACCGATACTCCGGCGGGAGCTGCCGTGTAGGCATCCGGTAGCCAACCATGAAACGGCACCACTCCACCCTTAATGCATAGACCGACGACAAAGGCCGCGACCGCAACTCTTGGCAAGGCGCTCGAGTTGCCAATGAGCATCGCTTGTACCGTTGCAAACGATGTAGAGCCGGAGGTCATCAGCAGAAGTGCAATCGCGGTGAGCATGATTACCGAGGCGATAGCAGAAAGAACCAGGTACTTGAATCCGCCCTCCAGGCCGAGCCTGTCGCGCGTCAGCGCAATCAGCACACAGAAAGAAACGGCGCAAACCTCGGTGAATACGTACAAAGAGAAGAGATCGTGCACCATCGCTATGCCGTTCATGCCGGTAGCAGCTAGAATCGTCAGGCAAATGAACTCGAATTTCCGGTTCTCGTTTCGCTCCGTGAAGCAGCCCACCGGTAACGCGGCTAGCATCACGATGGCCACCGTAAGCAATAAGACGATGCTCAGGCGGTCGACAGTAAGAGGAAGTGTCTCCAGCCCGAAGAAGGGCATCAGCACCCGATTCCAAAGTGGCAGCGGAAGAAAGATCGCGAGCGCAGCCTGGCAAGCCGCCATGGTCATCGCATAGGCAAAGGCAAGGCGCTTCAGGAAGCCGAACGGCAAGTTCAGCGTGATCATCCCAATCAGCGGCACGAATATCAGGAATGCAGCCACTACCATTGCCTCTTTTCCGGCCGCTCCGGCGCTGGTTCTCGTCGCCTTAACGCCTGAAGTCAGCCTCGCCGCTAGTAGAATCCGTTCAACGCCGCAATAATCACGGCAATCGCACCAATCAATGACCACAGAACGTAGGTTGGATAGCTTCCGTTTTGTAACTCGCAGAAGCCCCGAGTAAGTGCGCGGTTAAGCCTTACCACGACCACCTCATACATCGAGTCCACGCCGCGGTCGACAGCAAAGGCAAGCTTGGCATACACCTTCACAAAGCTGAGCGCGATCTCGTAAGGATCGAAGTAGCGCCGCTCCGCCATCTTGTAAATCTGGGAGAGTACCGGCGCATGGTGGATATGATCGACTGCTCCGAGGGCCGCCCCGGTGCGCCTCACTCCCCAAGCGTGGTTAAGGCAGGCCGCGCCGAGGCTGATTATGGTCAATGTCACCAGCAATGCGCTGTGGGGGAAGCCTGAGAAATCATGGCCTTCGAGGCGCACACCGAGGATCGGCTGGATCAGGCTCCTCAGCGGCAGTGGATTATAGACTCCGAACAGAATGCAGAAACCTGCGATCGTAATCATCGGGGCCAGCATTGCAGCGGGAGCTTCCTTTACTTCTGCCTGCTCCCTGCGCAGCTCGCCAAAATACGCGGCATGACCAAGCTTGAGAAACGAGGCCGCCGTCAGGAACGAGCCCAGCAGTGCCGCCGCATAGTACGCCCAGTGCCGCTCCAGCGCCCCGTCATAGACCAACTCCTTGGAGAAGAATCCGTTCAGCGGTGGAGTTCCTGAAATGGCGGCGGCGGCGACTACGAAGCAACTCATCGTTACCGGCATCCTTCGGGCCAGCCCGCCTAACTTGCTCAGCTCCGTCGTCCCTGTCTGTCGTTCGACTGAGCCGGCGGTGAGGAAGAGGCAGCTCTTGTACAGGGCGTGGTTGATCATGTGAAACAGCCCTCCCACAATGCCGACAGGAGTGGCCGTTCCAATGCCAAGTACCATGTAACCCACCTGGCTGACCGCGTGGTATGAAAGGAGCCGCTTGTAATCCTTCTGGATGAGCGCCATCGCCACGGCGAGCAGGATTGTGGCCGCACCCGTCACCATCAGCACCGTGCTGACCCACGCGCCTGCGGTCAGCCGGAACATGTCCAAGCTGAGCCGCGCAAGCAAGTAGATGCCAAGGAGCTTCTCCAGCGATGCCGGTAGAAATGCCATGAACGGCAACGGCGCATCGAGTGCCGCATCTGGTATCCAGCTGTGGAAGGGCATGCAACCGGCCTTGGATAGTGCTCCGGTTGCGATGAGTAGAAAAGCGATGGAGCCCATACCGTCCAGCGGCAACGAGATCTGCGAGATTCCCATCGTGCCGCTGAGGTGGTAGGCCACTCCGATACCGAACATCATGCAAAGGTCGGTGACTCCGGTGATGATCAATGCCTTCACCGCTGTTCGGTAGGCGCCAGGATGACCGATGATGATCATGCCGAAAAGCGTGAGTGCACTGGCTTCCCAGAAAAACAGCAACAGCCCGAGATTATCGGCGAGCAGCGCCCCGTTGACCATTGCCAGTGACAGCAGGAGAAACGCATAGAACTGCTTGCTTAACTGCCTGCCTTCCAAAAAAGCTGTGCAGTACAGCGTCACCAGCAGTGCAAAGCCTCCGGCAGCAAGCAGGAGGAAGGCGCTGAAGTGGTAAAGGCGTAGAGCGAAAACCATTCCGTATCCGCCCGCCCACGGCACGGAATACCAGAGCTGCCGGGGAAAAAGCTCTATTGCCAGCAGAACGTCCGCCACTGTCGCAGCCAATGCCAGGAACTTGCTCCACGCTTTCGCGCTCTGCGGAACGGCCAGTGTAAGCACTCCTGCCGCAGTGGGCATCGCGATGATTGCCAGCAGCCCGTAGGCACTCATTGCGTACCACCTCCCAGCATCCACTGCGTCGTCATGCGTACAGGGTCGGCAACGTAAGAGATGAAGATTCCCCCTGCAAGTGAGAGAGCTGCCAGCAGACAGACGCTGAAGACCATCGCTGGCGATCCCTCCTTCTCAGGAACCTTCGCCTCACCCATGAAGACCAATACGAAGATCCGCAGCAGGTACAAAATCGTCAGTACGGCACCGGCAACAAAGATCACGGGAAGCCACAGCTTTCCGGTAGCCACTGCACCGCTGATGACCATGAACTTGCCGAAGAAGCCGCCAAACGGCGGTAGTCCCATGACGGAGAACGCACAAAAGAGGAATGCAATTGTAGTCACCGGCATTGTGTGTAGCAGGCCACCCAGTTTGCGTATGTCGCGGGTGTGAGTGTTCTGCTCAACGATGCCGGCACAAAGGAAGAGCCCGCCTTTGGCCATCCCGTGCATCAAAATGTAGAGCAGAGCGCCAGCCACCGCCATCTCTCCCCCCACCGATAATCCCAGGAAGATGAAGGCAATCTGGCTGATCGTCGAGAAGGCGATGATGCGCTTCAGATCGGTTTCGATCAGCGCTGCTCCTCCGGACAGCAGAGTGCTGGCTCCTGCGATGGCAGGAATAATCGTGTGCCATTCGCCGCTAAGCGTGAAGGTCGCAACAAAGAGCCGCGCGTAAACATAAACACCGATCATGACCAGCACCGCTGCATGCAGCAGGGCGGTAACGGGTGACGGCGCAACACCGGCATCGGGTAGCCAAGTGTGCAGCGGCAGGGTGGCCGACTTGGCGAAGATTCCGAACAGAATCAGCAGGACTGCCAAATTCGGCAGTGGTCGGCCTCCAAGCCAGTGCCTGATCGTAACCAGATCGAACGAGCCACTCTGTTCGAAGATCAGAAGGAAACCCACCAACATCATCAGCGCACCAAAGACGTTGACGAGGAAGGCCTTGTCGGCCTTCTGCACCGCCTGGCTCGTGCGGTAAAAGCCGATCAATCGCCATGAGGCAAGCGCTGTCATCTCCCAGAACACAAACAGGTAGATCAGACTGGCTGAGAACACAATACCCATCATTGATCCGAGAAAAAAAACAACGATGAAGTAGTACTCGTTCTGGTTTTCGTAATGGCTGATGTAATCCCAGGAGTAAAAGACGATGATGCTGCCGATCAACGCTGAGGTCGCCGCCATGAACAAGGCGAGCGTGTCACCCGCAAAAGCAAGGTTCAGACCCAGCGGAAGCGGCACAAAGACGGTGGCGATGTTTCCCGCCAGAGCTGCGGGAAAGAGCCACAACGCGATTGAAAGAGGGGCCAAAACCAGTACCAGAGCCAACACATTACGAAGGCGGTTGGAAATGTGCCCGACAAGAGGCAGCAACAATGATCCGACAACTGGAATGAAAATTGCGAGGAGGATACACATCGGGCCGCTCACACGCCAAACGAACATCGCAGGCGAAAGCGGAAGGAGCACAACGCCTCCCTTCGGCCACCGGGAGTTCCTCTGCTACCGACAGAGGGCGGACACCGGTCCGCCGAGTGCGAGCGTGATATCACATGGTAATAACTTGTTCAGTGACGGAACTCACGAGGTAGAGTGATATTCAAGCGGCCAAGCTCTGGACGCTACTCTGCCCCCGACGAATCCATTCCCTGACGCCCCCCAGAGTGCCAATGGATGCCTTTCAGTTGTCAGCTGTCGGCACTCCATAAACGTGCTCACAAGCGCAGATGAGCATCACCAATTACTTGACAGCCCAGAAGGCAGTGCTAAATTATTCAGCCGGGATGCCAGAGTCCGAGGGACCTGGTTCTTCGAGGATGGGTGGCTGCGGCCGACGGGAGGCTTGAGTCCGACGCCGTCCCGGAAGTTAGTTAGGGATCGTTCTGCGACTGAAGCTCCAATCGAGCATGCACAGCTGCCCGTACTGATGGTTCTTGCTTTCGGACCTTGGTGACCCAAGCGAAGGTTCCAGAGATGGAGCAGAGCGCGGTCGTCTTTTTCCGGACGACTGCAACCTCTGCCGCCTAGAGTCTCGCGCGTTGCTGGCTGCGAGGCAGAAAGTTGAGAGCAAGACCATGATATCCACGTCGACCGTTCAGTTTCATGGCGAATCGGGAGCACATCTTACATTTGCGGAAGCGCCATGCCCGGGGCGCGTCTTTCGAGTTGTCGAAGTTGAAAGGGGAGCGTTGTCAGCTGTGAAGTGCGAGATTTGCCATCGGGCGTTCTCCGCCCGGGAAACCCGTCTTTCTGATCCACTCAATGAAGAAC
>Ga0364919_10133_pt2 | contig 23411 bp, 19 predicted proteins | sample SorcelJu500001C7_2_FD_206953 | JGI IMG/M metagenome (GOLD analysis project Ga0364919, IMG submission 206953) | Enriched cells from Trout Bog Lake Hypolimnion, Wisconsin, USA - BchlTB.June20.5000.01.C7 | ecosystem: Environmental > Aquatic > Freshwater > Lake > Hypolimnion/Profundal zone | place... | reverse complement strand
GCTCACCGACAAGGCCAAGGCTCTGGAAAAAGCCAAAGCAGACAAATTTCGTGATAGGTGGAAAGATATTCCAATTCCTCGTCGGTGAGCATTTCGACCCATTTGGCACGCTCGGCGGGTTCCAGCATGCTCACCCCGTGGAGTGGACAGAAATCAGGATTGTCAAACCCGTAGGGGCAACCCGTGGTCAATTGGAGAATATTGGACGCAAGTTCTTCCCTCTGACGGCTTTTTTGAGGAGTCAGTCCACACTCCATACCTGTAAATTCGTGTGATTGTTCCGGATTGTCAATGGGTGTGGGAATCAGTTTCGAATGCATATTGGAGCTTTACGGCAGTCTATCAGATGTTAAATAATATATTTCATACGTCAACAGTCAATCAATCCTGCGAATTCAAATTTCCTGACGGATAAACTTTTTCTAATCATCGGATTGCAAACCAACAGGGAAACTATACTGAGGAGATGCTTGCAATGCGCAGGATTTTTTTTCACCCTTTGCGCGCCATGAAAAAACTCGAAGGAAAAGTTCTAGTCGCACAGGGTGGAGGCCCCACCGCTGTGATCAACCAAAGTGTAGTCGGAGTGGTGCTTGAGGCCCGGAAATACAGCCATGTGGATGCCGTCTATGGCGCCGTGCGCGGGGTGCGCGGTATCATCGACGAAGATTTTGTCGATCTCTCCCGCGAAACTGTCGGCAATCTGGAGCGCGCCGCGGCAACGCCCTCATCAGGCCTGCTTTCAACCAGGGACAAGCCGGATGCTGATTATTGCGCCCGGATGTTCAAGGTGATGCAAAAGCACAATATCCGCTATTTCTTTTACTGCGGAGGCAACGACTCGTCGGACACGGTGCGCATCGTCAATGAGCATGCCAAGTCGGTTGGGTACGATTTCTGTGCGATCCACGTGCCGAAGACCGTGGACAACGATTTGGCCTGCAATGACCACACCCCCGGCTATGGTTCTGCGGCAAAGTTTGTGGCGCAGGCTTTCATGGGCGTCAACCTCGACAATCGCGCGCTTTCCGGCGTTTATATCGGCGTCATCATGGGACGTCATGCCGGGTTCCTGACGGCGGCATCGAGTCTTGCAAAAAAATACGAGGACGAGGGGCCGCACCTCATTTACGTGCCGGAGCGTCCATTTTCGGTGGACCGGTTTCTTGGGGACGTTGACCGCGTATTCAAAAAGCACAAGCTTTGCACGATTGCCGTTTCCGAGGGAATTTCGGATGAAAACCATCAGCCGGTCATTGCGAAACTGATGGGCGAGGAACGCGACGCCCATGGCAACATCCAGCTTTCCGGCACCGGCGCGCTGGGCGATCTGCTTTCGAACGAGATTAAAAACAATCTCAAGCTCAAGCGGGTGCGCTCGGACACCTTCGGGTACCTGCAGCGTTCGTTTATCGGCGTGGTTTCCGACCGCGACGCGCATGAAGCCCGCGAGGTCGGCGAAGTGGCCGTTCGATACGCGATGCTGGATGGCAAGGACGGTTCGGTGGCGATCAAGCGGCCCGTGCTTGATTACGATGTAAACTACGAGTTGGTGCCGCTCACCGAAGTCGCCGCCAAAACCCGTCATATGCCCGACGAATTCATCAATGCCGAGGGCAATGGAGTCACGGAAGCTTTCCTCAAATATGGCCGTCCGCTGCTTGGCACTCATATGCCGGAACCGTTCCGTCTTCGTGCGCCGAGAGTGCCGAAAATCGACTGAGAGCCTCTACCTTGACAGCTATACTGTAGAGGCGGTCTGTTCACAGCCGCCTGTCGAAAACCAACGTGCGCAGCGTCATACTTTTTCAGTTTCAACGGGCAGGATAATTAGGCGCTGCGCGCGTTGGCTTTTCAATAGGCGGCTGAGAACAGACCGCCTCTACAACGCTGTTCAACAAGCCGGCGCCGTCAACCGATAGGACTCACGCGGTATCAGTTCAAACATGATCCGGTGTCCCTCCGTTTTTAGAGGCACTTGCCTGCCTCCAGAATCAACAATCTGGCACTGCTCCGGCGCATGAGCAATGGTGCAAACGCCGGCGGTGCTCCCGACGATGGAAGCGTGTGTCAGCCTGCCGTTCTGCCACTCGATTCCCACAGTGATCCCTCCGCGAGCCCTGAGTCCTGACACGCTTCCGTCCGGCCACGCCGCCGGCAAGGCGGGCAGGAAGTGCAATTCTCCATGGTAACTTTGCAGCAGCATTTCGATGACAGCAGCGGCACCGCCGAAGTTTCCATCAATTTGGAAAATACGGGGAGGATGAAGGTCCAGCAACGTGTCCGTTGCAAAGTCCAGGATCAGGTGGTTTAGGTGTTCCCAAGCCTCCTGCGCGCGCCCCAAACGCGCAAACAGGCAGGCGACCCATGCGCGACTCCATCCGGTATGTCCGCCCCCGGCGGCCAGTCGCCGTTCGAGGCTGACCCCGGCCGCACGGCACAATTCGGGTGTGAGTTCGGGATCCAGCGCGTCTCCGGGATGGAGTCCTATGAGATGAGAGACATGCCGATGGGAAGGCTCAACCTCCTCGAAATCCTTGTTCCATTCCTGGAGTTGTCCGTGTCGTCCGATTTGTAATTTTGGAAGGCGTTCAGACAGATCGCGCCATTGTTCCCGCTTCTCAGGATCCAGATCGAGGATCTCCGATGAGCGGATTGCATAACGAAGAATATCGCGGGCGAGAATGATATCCATGGTTGAGGAAACCCCCAGGCTGACCGGCAGATCCCCGCCTCCGACAAATCGATTTTCCGGCGATTGCGAAGGAACGATTTGCAGGGCTCCGGTCGCATCCTCAATCAGGTAATCTTCATAGAACGCAGCCACTTCCTTGAAGAATGGATAAGCCCGGTTCCGTAAGAACTCGGTATCCAGTCCATACTCGTAGTGCCACCAAAGATGCTGCGCCAGCCAGGCCGCGGCCCCAATCCACACCGCCCAGCCGAGGGACTCCGGTGTTGAGCGTCCCCACGCATCCGTCTGGATCGGAAAATAGACTCCACGGCAGCCATAAAGATCCATCGCGGCTTTGCGGGCATGCGGAACGAATCGCTCGATATGCTGAAAAAGCGCTTCCGTATAGCGTTGCATTCCTGTCGGCTCGGCAAGCCAGTAGTTCATTTGGAGATTGATGTCGTGATGATAATCGGACTCCCATGGGGGATGCAGTTCCTCATTCCATTTGCCCTGAAGGTTTGCGGGTAGCGAGGCATTGGCGCTCGACGCAGTCAGGAGATAGCGTCCGTAGTGGAAATATAAAAGAGGCAGTCCGGGATCGGGATTCCCTTCGCGTGCGCGCCGGATGCGCTCATCTGTCGGGATGATTGGCTCATCGATCGGCAGATCCAATCGCATGCCGCCCCAATGCCGTCCATGCTCCATTACATGCGCCTGAAAGAGATCGTTCCAAGACACAGGTAAGCCCAATGTCCGCTCGGCACACTCTCCCGCAGCCGATTTACCGTTGGCCGATACCCCGATATTGACGGCGAACACCACCTCGGTGACTCCCGCCAGGAGGAGCTTTCGTCCGTCAGAGATCCGTACACTTCCGCCCTGGCACCAAACGTCGGTCTTTACTTGAAAGTCCACTCCTCCCTGGAAGCGGCCTTCCATGGTCAGGAGTTTCTTCTCCGTGCGAAACGTGATTTCGCAATCTGGATCCTGCACGCGATCAAGCCAGGCAATGCAATCAAACGGTGCGTTATTTTTTGTAACACGGACTAGAATTAAATCGTCCGGAAGATGCGCCATGTAATGGCGGGTGATCTGCCCGCCTTCGTCCTCATGGGATACCGTTACGCTTGCGGTTTCGAGATCCAATTCCCGCTTATAATCGTGGACTTCACCGCCGGTAAATTCCAGGTAAAGGTCACCGGCAGGCTGATAGGGATCCACGCGGCAGGGAATCCCGCTGACACCGCCGGGGCCGGCAAAGGCTTTGTTGGCAGCGAGGGTGCCCTCCGCGTACTTGCCCTCAAGCAGGAGTTGCCGGACTTCGGGAAGGAGATGGTTGCAAACCTCGTTATCGCGATTGCGGTTAACCCCTTTCCAGAGCCATTCGTGGTTCAGGGCGATGCGATCCCGCACGGGAGTTCCGTGAATCATCGCCGCCAATCGTCCGGTGCCGATGGGCAGACCTTCCTTCCATTCTTTCGCCGCGGTTTTGTACCAAAGTTTCATATCGTGTAATGTTGAAGCATGTCTGCGCCGGGAATTAAAGTCTGGTTAAAGCAATTGGTTGCCTTGAAAAATCAATAATTTCCGTGCTTCTTGATGAGCTCGATAATCGCCTGGTAGGTTTTCCAGGAGACCTGGGGAGGCACGGAATGGTCGGAGTGATAGATGTATCCACGAGTGGACTTGGCGGCGGTGAATTTGGAAACGATCTCCTCTTCAATCAGATCGAGATCATTTGGGATCATTTTCATAACGTCAATATTGCCGAAGAAAGCCAGTTCTTTGGCATATTTCGGCATGAGTTTCCTGACGTCCATATTCGCTTTGCTTTCGAGGGGTTGAAGCGCGTCGAAGCCCGCTTCGATGTAATGGTCCAGAACCCCGTTCACATCGCCGTCGGTGTGATAAATGAATTTCATTCCATGCGCATGGGCCCAGTCGGCCATGCGTTTGTGATCCGGCCAGAAAAGCTCCTTGTACATCTGCGGCGAACAGATGGTGGAATGATTAAAAGCCATGTCACCGTAGATAAACAGCCCGTCCGGCTGAATGCCGGTGGCCATGCATGCGTCGAGATTGCGCAGAACGGCATTGGTAAAAGTAATCGAGATGTCGCGCATCCAGTCGGGATCCTCTGCCATCGACATCAGGGCGGTGACATCTCCCAGGAGCGAACGGGTTTCCTCAAAGATTTCCACGGAGGTGAGAAAGCACCACCGCCCGAGATTGCGTCCCCGGATATAGTTGCGGCGGACCAAATCGGGGTAAACCTGCAGCCCGCTGTTTAACAGGGCCGGCTTATAAATCTTCTCCCATTTATCCCGGCTGTCACAATCGAACCCGAGATGCTCGGGGGTTCCGCTTTTGCCGCGCCAGTAGCGGACAAGTTTTCCGTTTCCATCCCGGACCACGCGGGTTTCATGGTTCTGTTCAACAAGGATTTTCTGTTCCGGAAAGGCCTCCGGCCAGATCCAGCTCAAGCTTTGAAAATCGCCTCCCAAAAGTTTTAAAACCTCCTCTTCTTCTCCCAGCAGACCTTCGTTCTGCCAGCGTTGGATTGTTTCTCCCCAAAAGGATTCATGCCTCGGAAATCGATCGTGATCCTGGCGGGCAAAACATCGGTTCACTCGTTCCTGGCCGGTTAGTTTGGTGGTGGTGTTCATGGTGGGGGTGGGCTCCTTTTTAAATTCCGATCACGTGCGCCAACATAGAAGGCGACCGGCGAATTGACAATATCCTCCAAAGACATAATCATATCTGAAATGAATCTTTTTGGAGCTAATCCTCGATTTTATATCGGTGACTTTATCTATAATAAGCATGGGAGCTGCGGGCCCCGCATCCAAAAAAACCTTCAACTCGTCTATATTTTTGAAGGGGATGCCATCATCCGCATTAGTGGAAAGGAGCATTATCTCGGACCGCGTGAGGCCACCCTGCTGTTGCCGGGACGCGAGGAGTATTTCACTTTTTCCAAAAAGGTAAAAACACGGCACGGCTGGTGTGAATCCATAAACCCGCAGCTCGAGAAATCAGTCATGCGCGCCTACGAACGACTGCCGTTCAGTCTCCCGTTTACAGCCCAAATGGAACGATTGGCGGCCAGAGCCCTGCCCCTCAATCATGAGGTCAGAGTGAGTCAGCGTCGGTTGCACGATGTTTTGGCGCAGGCGATATTTCTGGAGTTTCTGTCCAGGGCAGGTTTTGGGGATGGCCAGGAACAACCGTTGCCGGAGCCGTTGCGGCGGGCCAGGGAACAGATCGAAACAGGCTATGCGGCGCCCTGCGATCTGGCGATGCTTGCGAAGGTTGCCGGAGTGACCGGTCCCCACCTGATCCGTCTCTTCCGAAAACATTTGGAGACGACGCCCATTGAGTTTCTTTGGAAAACCCGCGTGGAAATTGGCGCGCGACTGTTAAAGGAAACCGGGCTCAGCATTTCTGAAGTTGCCTACCGCACCGGGTTTCAAAACCCGTACCATTTCTCCCGCCTGGTCAAAAAGCATCTTGGCGAACCGCCGCGCGCTTACCGGCGGTCAGCGTGGGGGGTGGAGTGATCCGTCCCGCATAATCGCTCTGGCTGGTTTAATCTGATTCGTGAAATATTTACGCCAGCCCGTCAGGCGGAAAAATTCCCAATCTTCAACTTGCAATCATCCTGCCAAGGCCCTGTAATTTGACGGTTCGCATCCCCATTGGCCCTGGCTTACGGAACGGAGGCGAAAGAAAATCTTCATGAAAAAAGAGCACTGTTATATTGCATGCGACCTCGGCGCCGACAGCGGGCGTGTGATTCTAGGGAAGCTGGAGTCCGGCTGGCTGACCCTCGAGGAGATCCACCGTTTTAAAAACGGCCCGGCAAAAATCGGCGGCACTTTTCGATGGGATGTGCTCCGTATTTTTGAGGAATTGAAGACCGGCCTTCGGAAATTCGCGCAGAAAAAAATCCCCGCCGAAAGCTTGAGTGTGGATTCCTGGGGCGTGGATTATGTGCTTCTCAACTCGCGCCAGCCGATGCTTGCGCTGCCTCATCATTACCGCGATCCACGGACCGAAAAGACTTTTGCCGCCGCTCTGGAAGGCACAGGAAGGGATCGGATTTTTTTAGAAACAGGCATGCAGTTCATGTCGCTCAACACGCTTTATCAGTTGATTGCCGACGTGGAGCAAAACAGGGATCTGCTCGCGGTCGCCGACAAATTCCTGAACATGGGAGATTACCTGAACTTCCTGTTCAGCGGCGTGGCCCGGGCCGAGGAAAGCCTTGCGAGCACGACCCAAATCTACAACCCACGTACCCGCGCCTGGTCAAAGGAACTGATTCGCGACTTTAAATTGCCTGAAACAATTTTCCCGGAAATTGTCCCCTCCGGAACCAAGCTGGGACCGCTTACCCCGGAAGTGGCGGCAGAAACCGGCCTCAGCGGCATCGAGGTCGTGGCAACCTGCTCTCATGATACCGGCGCCGCCGTTGCGGCCGTTCCGGCCGAGGGCGAAGACTGGGCCTACTTAAGTTCCGGCACCTGGTCGCTGATCGGTGTCGAACTGCCCGCGCCGCTGATCAATGACGCCGTGCGCGAACACAATTTCACCAACGAAGCCGGCTACGGGGGAATGACCCGCCTTTTGAAAAACATCATCGGCCTCTGGATTTTGCAGGAAACCAGACGCGCCTGGGAAAGGGAGGGGTGTCCTCTTGATTATCCGGAAATTGAGCGTCTCGCGGAAGAGGCGGAACCGTTCCGGTCGCTCATTAATCCGAATGCCACCCGTTTTTTGACACCCGGTGGAATGCCGGAAAAAATCGCGGCCTTCTGCCGGGAAACCGGCCAGCCCGCGCCGGAAACCCCCGGCCACTTTGCGCGTTGCATTTACGAAAGCCTGGCATTGCGTTATCGTAGCACCCTCGAACAATTGGAGGAGATTACCGGACGCAAAATTTCCCGGCTTCACATTGTCGGCGGCGGCAGCCAGAGTTCGCTGCTGAATCAGTTTGCGGCGAATGCCACCGGGCGGGCTGTCCTGGCCGGTCCCGTGGAAGCCACTGCTTGCGGCAATGTCCTGATCCAGGCGCTCGCCCTCGGACATCTTCCTGATCTCGCCGCGTTGCGCCAGGTGGTGCGCACCTCGTTTTCGATCCGGAAATATCAGGCGGAGCAAGAGAATGAATGGAAGCAGGCCGCCCTGCGTTTTGAAAAGCTCACCCACACAACCTGAGCGTTCCCCTCCTGCCTGATGAAAATTACGCTCTTTATTCCCTGCTTCATTGACATGTGCTACCCGAAAACCGGGATCAGCATCGTGCAGATTTTCGAGAAACTCGGGCACACGGTGGAGTGTCCGGAGAAAATCGCGTGCTGCGGCCAGCCAGCCTTCAATTCCGGATACTGGGATGAAGCGCGACTCGTTGCCGAGCCTGTGTTGAAAGGGCTTCGCGAGGCGGAGGCCGTTGTGATTGCGTCCGGATCCTGCGGAGCGATGGTGAAAAAGTTTTACCCGCCCCTTTTCGAAAAAACTGCCTATGAGCAGGAAGCGAAGGAACTGGCGGCTAAGACCTGGGAATTCTCCGACTTTCTTGTCAACAAACTCAGCGTCACCGATCTCGGCGCAAGTTTCCCGGCAAAGGTCACCATCCACGACGGTTGCCACGGGTTGCGCGAGCTCGGCACCACGAAGCAGCCGCCGAGAACCCTGCTTTCGCATGTGCGCGGACTTGAGCTTGTGGAAATGGCCGAGGCTGAAACCTGCTGCGGGTTCGGCGGCACCTTTTCCGCCAAGTTCCCGATGATTTCAACCGCCATGGGCGAGGTCAAATGCGCCTCCGCCATCGAGTCCGGCGCGGATTACATCGTCTCCAACGACTCGAGCTGCCTGATGCATATCCAGGGATTGCTCGACCGCCAGGGGAAGAAAATAAAAACCATCCATCTTGCGGAGGTGCTGACTTCGCAGCTTTAAGCTTTAAGTGTTAAGCTTTAAGAATCACTGATGTTTACCGCGATGCCTTTCCTTAAAACTTAAAGCTTAACACTTAAAACTTTTCAATGAACGCCGCTGCTGAATTTAAAAAGGACGCCACCCGGATCACCCGTGATCTTCGGCACCGCGCGCTCATCCAGACCGCGCTTGGCAAATATGTGGTCGCGCGGGACGCGAAAAAGTCGAAGTTTCAGAACTGGCAGGAAGCTCGGCAGACGGCGGCGGAAATCAAATGGGACGCCATCAACCATCTCGACAAGCATCTCATTCAATTCGCGGAAAAACTCGAGGCGCACGGCGGAAAAGTTCACTGGGCAAGCAATGCGGAGCAGGCCCGTGAGATTATTTTAAAAATCGTGGCCGATAAAAAGGCGCGCGCGATCATCAAGTCGAAGGTGATGACCGGAGAGGAAATCCACCTCAACGACGCGCTGGAAAAAGCCGGCTTTGAGGTCGTTGAATCCGATCTGGGTGAATATATCGTCCAACTCCGGCACGAAGCTCCCTATCATTTTGTATTTCCCGCGATGCACCTGACGCGCGGCGAGATCAGCGACCTGTTCCAGAAGGAACTCGGTACCGCGCCGACCGACAGCCCCGAGGAGTTGACGATGATCGCGCGGCGCGTGTTGCGCGGCAAATATATCGCAGCGGACATCGGCATCAGCGGCGCAAATTTTGCCATCGCCGAAACCGGCATGGTTTCGATCACTGAAAACGAGGGGAACGCCCGGCTCACCTGCGCGCTGCCGAAGGTTCACATCACCCTGATGGGCATCGAGAAAGTGCTGCCGCGTCTCGATGACCTCGCGCTCTTTCTCCCGATGCTCGGAACCGCGGGTGCCGGCCAGGCCATCACCTGCTACAACTCCCTTTACGGCGGGCCCCGACAACCGGGCGAAAGCGACGGACCGGAAGAATTTCATGTCGTGCTGCTCGACAACAAGCGCACGCATCTTCTGGCAGATCCCGAACAGCGCGACGCGCTCCATTGCATCCGCTGCGGCGCCTGCCTGAACGTCTGCCCGATTTACAAAAACATCGGCGGCCACGCCTACGGGACGACCTACCAGGGACCGATCGGCTCCGTCATCACGCCGCACCTGCGCGGGTTGCAGGACTGGAAGCACCTTTCATTCGCATCCTCGCTCTGCGGCGCCTGCACCAGTGCCTGCCCGGTCAAAATCGACCTGCACCATCACCTGCTGCAAAGCCGGCGCAATGCACGCGGGCAAAAACCGCTCTGGTGGGAGAAAACGGCGTTTAAGATGTTTGCCGTCGTAGCAAACAGCGCGTTCATCTGGAACACGATCAAGCCGCTGGCGAGACTCGGACAGATTTTTCATCCGCTGATCAAAGCTACACTGCTTGACCCGGCGCGGGTCTGGACAGCGACGCGGGAACTGCCGAAGGTCGCCCCGCAGACATTCAAGGAATATTGGAGGACGAGAAAATGAGTGAACGCGAAGCCATTCTTGGAAGAATCCGCGAGGCGCTGACCGTGCCCGCGCCAGTGCCGGGAGCTCATGGCGATGGAGCATCCGATCCCGTATCCGAGGCGGAAGCGGCCATCCATATCTCCGACTGGCTGCCGCCGGTGGGAGAATCATTTGAGGATCAGGCCCGGCTCTTTGCCGCGAATTCGACGGATTTAAAAACGGATTTTCATCTACTCGACAACCGCGAAGCAATGCTCGCAAAGCTTCAATCGATCGCCCTGGAGGACGGCTGGAAAAAAGTCGGGAGCCATCATGGTGCTTTGACTGATGCGGCGATTGCGCAGCTCGGTTTGCCGGTGTGCGACACGAGCGTCGCTTACGACGTCAATCATTTGGAATCATGCGACGCGGGCATCAGCGAATGCGACGCGCTGGTGGCACAGACCGGCAGTGTGCTGGTTTCAAGCCGCAGCGCAGGCGGACGCGCTCTCTCGGCATTGCCGCCGCATCATGTCGTGCTGGCAACTCGCTCGCAACTATTGTCCGATCTGCCGTCGGCGATTGCCCTGCTAAAAAGCAAATATGCTCCCGGGTTTCCCAGCTTCTTTTCATTCATCACCGGCCCGAGTCGCACCGGAGACATTGAGCGGATTCTGGTGCTGGGCGCGCACGGGCCAAAGAAGTTGACGATTCTCTGCTACTGAAGAATTTTGACTCCTGCCGCCACCGTCCCGGCGCTATCTCGCAAAACTTCGATTCTTCGACTCCGCTGCCAAGGAAGTCTCTGTAAATGCAGCTGGGTGGATCGCGTCATTCCATGCGCGATGAGTTCCGGCGCGCGAAGCGCCTCTTTTAAAAATGGCTTGCTCTGCTCGCGTGTGTTTCGCATCGCGCATGGAATGACGCGATCCACCCGACCGCCATTGCAGCGACATCATTGGCAGCGAAGTGGAGGCTTGGCGGAACGCAGTCGAAGAACCTTGCAAACGATGCCAAGAGACGTTTCTTCGACTTCGCTGTGCTCCGCTCAGAATGACTCGCATGGGGGTTGGTTTAGTACAGCAAATCCGGCTATAGTATTTATTAATACGCTCTATCTGCGCAGATCAAAAACTGAGGAGTGTTTTGTCAAAGCCTGAGGAGCCTAACATTCTTATTCTTGATAGGTTTCAAAGGAAGAGGAGGTATAGCAACTCATGCATACTACAAACAAGTTATTGGCATTTAAGAGCATGACGATTGGTCAAGGCAGGCATACGCTTTCACGATGGAAGTTTGTCCTGTTACTAATCGGGAGCCTGTCATTCCTGCCATTCAGTCACGGGCAGGAAGTAACAAATGGAGTCGCTAACGGATATATCGAAACAGTCCTCGTTGCAGGAACGCAGGCAGGCACTTTTACACTTGATTATGGTGATGAGGTTCCGCTCTGGGATTTGTCCGGGAGCTACTCAGGGACCATAGAATATGGAATTGGATTTAATTTTAACATCACTCAATCACCATCCGGAAAAATCATAGGAAACGGGACTTTGCATTCAAATAGCGTGTCAGGAATTGCTATGAACGGAAAATTGACTGTCACTGGCGCAGTAAAGAGCGCGGGCAAGGCGACGGTTGTTTCCATGACGCTTTTGAGTTCGGGTTCGGGAACGGCATTTAGCACAGATCGCATAACCTTTACAGGAACCATGAAACTCAACGCTGATGTAGATGGTTCCAATGGCGTATTGGCTATTACGGACGGATCCGTGGCTATTAAGATAAAAGATGCCGCCAGACACAAATTGATTACCGAAACAATGAAAATCAAATCCAGCAATGGCTATTTACTGCCTTTGCCCAAGGATGTGACGGGCGACTGGGACATGGTGATGGCTCTGGCGCTCAATGGAATCAAATACACCGGCACGACAACCGTTTCTACTTCGACAAGCGCAAAGGAAGCATTTAAAGTAACGGGGAGTTATACGGCCAAAACAAACACAACCACACTCGCCCTCAAGGGTGTCAGTGGCAATTGCCTGAACATGAACGTCTCCATCTCCGGTACAGATATGGCGGTTGACAGTATTAAGGGAAAGCTGTTTGGACAGAGCATAACCTATAAGCCTTGACCGGCATTGATTGCGGTGGCAGTGCTGTAAAATAAATTAAGCAGCGCCACTGCTTAACTCGAAAAACAGAAGTTGAGCCCGCTAAACACGCCGAAGGACGCGAAAGTAAAGCGGTTACAAACCAATTGGCTGGAAAATATCGCGCGCATCCATCCCTTGTGAAAGTTCCTCATTTTTCGTTTGTTCCGCGTGTTTAGCGGGCCAAATTCCGAATCGATACGGCTTTAAGAAAAGCCGTCTACGCTTTTTTCTCGCCCCCGGAATCATTCTCCCTCATAAATCGCCCCCATGTCGCTCGCAGAACAAGTCAGATTAGCCGGTGTCGTCGGCGCTGGAGGCGGCGGGTTTCCCGCCCACGTCAAGCTGGCGTCAAAGGCGGAAATCGTCATTGGCAACGGCGCGGAATGCGAACCGCTTCTGCACAAGGACGCCGCCGTCATGCAACATATGGCCTCCCGGGTTGTGCGCGGCGTGGAACTGGCCATGGAAGCGGTCGGCGCCAAGGAAGGCGTTATCGGCATTAAATCGAAAAAGAAAAAGGCGGTCGAAGCCATCGAAGCCGCCTGCGCAGGCACAAAGGTCCGAATCCATCTGCTGGGCGACTATTATCCGGCGGGCGACGAATATGATCTGGTCCACTCGGTAACAGGACGCCTGATTCCTCCACAAGGCATCCCGCTTCAAGTCGGCGCCGTGGTTCAGAATGTGGAAACCCTCGCCAACATCGCCGCCGCCGCGGAGGGAAAACCGGTCACGCACAAGACCATTACCATCGCCGGAGCCGTCCGCCAGCCGGTGAGCCTGACAGTTCCTGTCGGCACCCTTTACCGCGATGCGATTGCCGCAGCCGGGGGATTGACCACCAACGAACCCGTTCTCTGTCTCGGCGGTTTGATGATGGGCCGGACCAGCCTGGATCTCGACACCCCTGTCACCAAGACCGACACCGGGGTCATCATTCTCCCGCAATCCCATCACATCGTGGAGCGCAAGCTGAAGCCTGCCAAAGTCATGGCCAGCATCGGAAAATCGGCCTGCGACCAATGCCGTTATTGCACGGAATTCTGTCCACGCTATCTGCTCGGCTATGCGGTCGAACCCCATCAGGTCATGCGCAGCCTCGCTTTTACGGCAACCGGCCAGGCCCACTGGAACCAATTCGCCTCGCTCTGCTGCTCCTGCGGACTTTGCACGCTCTATGCCTGCCCGGAGGAACTTTATCCCAAGGAAGCGTGCGACGCTTCAAAAGACGAACTGAAGAAAATGAATTTTAAATGGACCGGAGCCGCCCCGACCAAACCGCACCCGATGCACGACGGACGGCGGACTCCAATCAATTCGCTGATGAGAAAACTCGCCATTGAGCAGTATGATCACCATGCCCCCCTTGAAACCCGAGCACTGAATCCGGAGCGCCTTGTCCTTCCGCTCAAACAGGGGGCCGGCGTGCCCAACCGTCCGCTGGTGAAGGCGGGTGACCGCGTCACTGCCGGACAGCCACTCGGTGAAATTCCCGCGGGGCAACTCGGCGCAATCATTCACGCCCCGGTTCCGGCGCTCGTTGAATCGGTAAACGGCAGCATCGTCTTAAAAATCATCCCATGAAATCGATCGGACTCATTGAACTCTCAAGCATAGCGGCCGGATTCCTCGTGGCCGACTCGATGTTGAAAGCGGGCGACGTCACCTTGATTCTCTCTCGCAGCATCTGTTCGGGCAAATATATGGTATTGGTCGGCGGAGAAACGGCCTCGGTCCAAAGCGCGATTGCGGCGGGCGCTGTGGCTGCGGAGGGCTGTCTTATTGACCAGTTTGTCATCGCCAATGTCCACCCGGACGTTTTTGCCTCCATCGGTCGCTCGCAGCCGCCACCTGTTGACGGAGCCCTTGGCATTATCGAGTCGTTCAATGTGACCACGCTGATTGAAGCGGCCGATGCAGCGGTAAAAGCCGCCGAGGTGACGCTGATTGAAACCCGTCTCGCGATGGCCATGGGCGGAAAAGCATTTTGCACGATTACCGGTGAAGTCTCAGCGGTAAAAGCTGCCGTCGCCGCAGGGCGCAACCTGGTCGCCGAACGCGGGTTGCTCGTCAATGCGATCGTGATTGCGCGTCCGCATCCGGACGTTTACCGCGAAATCATTTAATCTGCAAAATTACCCCCGCCTAACAGGGGTCAGACTTCATATCTTGAGAGATTTCTTACCCGCGCGATTTTACTTACGCGTCGAAGGATACGAGCCTTGCGGTGCGAGGATAGGATGAATGGGGAGGATGGGACTTATGGTTCACGCGTGAACCGGAAACAACAGACGTGGCGGCAGTCACCAAACTGCAGTAACAGGGGTCAGGCTTCATATCTTGAGAGGCTGCCAGAATATGAAGCCCACCCCTTCTTATCATTTCTTACAGAGTGTACGAAATCAGCAAAAGTATTGCATGATTAGCCGTGAATATTTAATAATCACCCCGATGAAATACCTGCTGATTTTGATTCTGGTTGGTGCAATGGGTTTCTCCATTTACAAGCAGCGTGAGGAAATTGCAGTGCTCAAGGCCGACTTGGATTCCAGTAGACAACAAATCGAGAGCTTGCAGCAGGCGAGGGTGATGCCGCAACAGCAAGTCGTTCAGGCTGCGGTCGCTCAGCAGCAGTCGTTGCGAGGCGCCTCGCTGCAGCCTGCGTCTTTGCAACCGTCTTCAGCACAGCCCAGCGGTCAGACATCAAACCCGCAGTCGGGTTCGTGGATGTGGAATTCCCAGCCGATGGATCATCCGATGCCAGCCCCCAAAAAGAGCCCGCATTAAGCTCAAAAACAGACGTTAATGGTTGGAGTGAGGCGGCTTTCATCCTGCCTGTCCCGGCACGCGAATTTTTCAGTGGCAACCATCAGGTATCACGCGACAGAGCAAATCGTGCATGCGCCTTGGATTGGGGGATCACGCCGTCGGCTCTAGGACCTTGCAACGACAGCGCGCTGCCCTCCATGAGACCGACCGGCTACAGAATTTCCCCGCGTGAGCGCGGTTCGCGATCCTTTGTGGTGGCGCAGCTTGGCGTGGTGACGAACGGGCCGCCGGCGAGCGGCGCAGCCTTGGTGAAGGCCACTTCCGGCACATCGCTCGGTTTTCCCGCGAGGGGAAAATCTTTGCGCAGCGGGTAATAGGGATAGCCTTCCCACATTAGAATTCGGCGCAGATCGGGATGTCCTGTAAACTTGATGCCCATCATGTCATAAACCTCACGTTCATGCCAATTGGCTGTCGCCCAGACCGAGGAAAGGGTCGGAGCGGTTGCGTCGTCCTCGGAGACGGGATACTTCAGGCGCAAATGCTGTCCGCGCCCCGGTGAATAAAGTTCATACACCATTTCAAAGCGCGGTTCCTCGCCGAAATTGTCCACGCTGGAAATATCGATCAGGTAATCAAACCCGAGTTCGGTTTTACAAAAAGCCGCGAGCTCGGGAAAGGCGTCACGAGTCACCTCAAGGGTGATTTCATCGCGGAACTCGATTTTTTTGACGACCTGAAATTTTGCTTCAAGGACGGAGATGGCTTCTGCGGGCGTCATGATTAATGGGTGGATGGGGCGAAAAGTTCGCGTTTCTGGTCGGCAAGCGAATGCTCGGTGGTGATTTTTTGCTGCAGTTTCATGAGGCCCTCAATCAACGCCTCGGGGCGGGGAGGGCAGCCCGAAATGTAAACATCAACCGGCAGCAACTGATCGATCCCCTGAAGCACGGCATAGCTGCGGTACATTCCGCCGCTTGAGGCGCACGCGCCCATGGCGATGCACCATTTTGGCTCGGGCATCTGATCCCAGATACGCTTCACGGCCAGTGCCATTTTGTATGTCACCGTTCCGGCCACGATCATCACATCCGACTGGCGTGGCGAGAATCGCATCACTTCCGCGCCGAATCGAGAGAGGTCGAATCGTGCACAGGCCGAGGCCATCATCTCAATGGCGCAGCAGGCAAGTCCCATCGGCATCGGCCAGAGCGAATTTTTGCGCATCCAGTTGATGGCGGCATCCACCTGGGTGAAAATCACGTTCCCTTCGATTTTTGAATCGTATGCGACCGGCAGGATTTCTGGCATCAAAGAACATTAAAGGCGGGACTTTTCATCGCAAGCGGATTTTTCAAAAACGTTATCCGCCATCTGATTCATTTCTTGCCTTTGCATTGCCGGCATTATTGGCTTTATTTCGGGGCTTTCATGAAACCATACATCGAGATGAACAGCGGTTGTTCCAAGTGTTTTGAGGCGGATTCCATTCCCGGTGCCGGCAAGTCGCTTGATGCGGGAGGGTTCAAAACCAGTTTCGGGACAGTGGAAATTTTTTTGTCAGCCGATCAGTTGCCGCCGGAACTTTGCGAGAGGGCGTTTTCCGGGCAGGTGAAGGATCTGCGTTATTACGACCTGTCGGCACGCGCGTTGGCCGGTCAGTTTGATCATCGCTACCTTGTATTGCGAAACACATCCACGGGGGCGGCGGTGGTGCAGCCCGTTTTTTTTGTCGATCAGGATATCCTGGATGGTATCCCGCGCAATCTGCACAGGTTACTGACCTGGCCGCGCCGGTTTTTTTCCCGCTGGTTGAAGATGCGAATGCTGGTGATTGGCTGTTCGGCAGGGGACGGAGCGCTGGACAGCTCCGAGCCGTGGGTGGTCCCGGCGCTCCATGAGACGATCGGGATTTACGCCAGACAATCCCGGACCGCGATGGTGTTGCTCAAGGATTTTCCAGCCATGTACCGGGAGGTGCTCCAACCTTTCGCGACCGGCGACTACCGGCGGGTGCCGAGCATGCCAGCCTGCGAGATCGATCTCGATTTTGGCTCGTTTGAGGAATTCATGCAGAAACGGCTCGGACGCAAGCTCCGCTATAAATACATCAAGCTGAACAAAAAACCGCCAGTGGAGTGGGAGATGCTGGTCGATGCCAGCTCAGTTGCCGGTGAACTTTACAATCTCTACAAACAAACACACGACCGTTCCAAGATGCGGTTCGAACATCTAACGCCTGACTTTTTTGCCAGGATCGGGCGCGAGATGCCGGATATGGTCCGCTTTTTCGTTTGGCGCGTAGAGGGCAGGATTGCGGCGTTCGCGCTTTGCCTGGTGCATGAGGGGACGATGCATCATTTGAATATCGGATTCGATTATTCCGTGTCGCTGGACTTGCAGCTTTATTACGTGACGATGCGCGATCTTTTCAAATGGGCGCTTGAGCACGGGCTGACACGATATTACACCGGCCAGCTCAACTACGATCCCAAGCTGCATTTCAAGATGCGGCTTGCGCCGCTCGATCTTTATTCCCGTCACACCTCACCTTGGATCAATCCTTTTTATAAAATCGCGCTCGGGTACCTTCAGCCGGTGCGCCACGATCCGGTGCTCATGCAGTTTCCGAACGCCGGGGAGTTGTAGCGGATTCCTGCGGATTCACTTCCTGGCAGGCCAAAAATACGCTCGCCGGGCAGGAGACTTCGGGTAAGATTTCCCGAATGAAACTGGCACAGAACCAAGTTTGGAAACAGGGGACAGCATATCTTCGCATCGTGCATTTGGAGCGGCTGGAAGTGCAATTCAAGGCTATTAGCAATCTCCTCACGGGCGAAGGATCTCACTGCAAGGTCAGCAAGAAGGAGTTCTGCCGGTTGATAAAAGGCGCCAGATTACTGTCACAGGACGAGGTTCGTGAAATCTGGCAGACCAGCGAGCCGCAATCATAGCGGATTGCGGTCAAATCAGGTGGCTGCGGCGCCCCCGCCGTAATCCCCAAACACGCCGCCCCGGCGTCCATCTTTTTTTCCAAAATTTCCAGCTTACGAAAAGTGGAGTCACACGCAGTCAATCCCACCGGTCAAGCGCACTCTTGAGTCCTGGCATGAAATCGGGCTACAATGTTTCCTTATGAGCAAACCTGCCTGTCCGATGTGTGAAATGACCGATGTCCTGGATCATCCCGATCGTTGGGAATGTGTGACCTGCGGTCACGAATGGGAACGCGAGGCCCAGCCTGACGCAGCCCGGGTCGTCAAGGATGCCCACGGCAACGTGCTCGTCGATGGCGATTGCGTGGTATTGATCAAGGATTTGAAATTGGGCGGCGGATCGCAGGTGCTCAAAGGCGGGGCGAAATCGAAGCCGATTCGTCTGGTGGACGGGGATCATGAGATTTCCTGCAAGATGGACGGTATAGCGGTCGGCCTGAAGGCTTGCTTCGTGAAGAAGGCGTAGGCCAGAAAAGATGACCTGCCGCATCGTCACAGCTACGGCGATGTCACGCGCAGGCGAATGAATTTTGATCCCGCCGGGAGCATGCTTATCGAAGGATGAACGCGCACTTGGACATCCTGAGTGACGCCGTCAGCATCCGGGGTTGCTGATATTTCCTCCAGATCCGAGTTGGTTGACGACCAACCCGTCAGATTTGTTGAAGTTTCCACAATGTAGGTCAACCCACCGCCGCCAATGATCCGGCGATAGTTGAAAATGAGATACGTCTTGCTGTCGGCAATGTTTACGGCCTTGGTTGTGTAAGGCAACTTTCCGGCCTGCTTGAGTTGCGGATCAAGATTGAGAGCGTATTTCATCAAATTGGAAATCCCGTCTCCGCTCGGATTGCCGATGGCGCTGTTGACTCCGGTATTGTTGAAGGGATCGAGTCCATGCGCGATTTTCCATGCATCCGGCAGGCCGTTCCCAAACAGCGACGAGCTGCTGGTATAATATAAAACCCGGCGCGTTGCACTAATTGTGTCCGCCGGGACGACTCCGTCGGTGGCGGTAACGGAGATGGTGTTAATGCCCAATGAAAGGCCGCTGACGGTGGCGCTCCAGTGCGCAAAGCTGTCGCTGGTTGTGGCCGTCGTGCCGTTCACAACCACGGAGGAAATGTCATTTGCGCCCGAGGCGGAGCCTTGGAGCGTGACGGATGGCAGTGTTGTCGTCGTGTAATCCGGAGTGGTCACGACAAGAGAGAGTGGAGTAGCTGGATAGGCGGTAAAAATGCTGTCGGTATAATTCAAAGGCGTCCCGAGTCCCTGTGACAAACCGATCAGGCCGTCCGTACTGTCGATGGACAATATCGTAATCCGAATCCTCCCGTCAAAAAACATCTCGATCTGGAAATTGTTGTGATCGGTATCGGGATAGTAGGCTGGAACATCCTGATAGGTGACCGCAACACGGTCGGTTAACTGCTTCCATGAAACAGTTCCGCTGAAAAGCAGATTCATGTCGCGAAACAAACCAGATATTCTTGGTTTGCTGAAATGGGTGTCTATCGACGGGGTCCATTGGTTGTCACCTACCCCGAATGTAATATAGCCGTTGCTGCCGACATAAAAGGAGGTGTAAGCCGTACCGTAAAACGGAACGCTAGCTCCCTGCAATAGATTGACGGCTACGTAGGTATCGTCTCCCTCTGTCAAGGGTGTGCCTCCCGTCGGATCGGTGGGAAACACGGTGGTCGCATCACAATTTGCTTTCGAATAACCACCTGTACCACTCGGGGTGAATGTAAAGGAATGGTAGGCCGTGTTGTTTGAACCGGTGTCAAATAGCTGAGTGAAATAATCCGCGCCGATCGTCAGCGTGCACGCGAGCGATGTGTTCCCCGTGCCATTGCTGATGTTCGTGAAAACCAGTGAGTCACTATAAATACCAGTAATCAGGCTATTGGCGTTCAAGGTGGTGGTTGCCGTCACCGTGATGCTTCCATGAGCCGCAAGGGTTCCGCTGGATGGAGAAACGGTCATCCAGCTCGTGGTGTTGCTCACCGTCCAGTTCATCGGCAGATTTCCGGTATTTGCGATCGTGTAGCCGGTGCTCGCTGGGGTGAACGGTCCTCCGGCGGGTCCTGTAGTCTCAAACGGCGTGGCAGGGGTCACACTTAAGACCGGAGATGGCACCGCGATATTCAAGGTGCATGGGATCGATACATTTCCCGCCCCGTTGTAAGTGTTGGTAAATGTCAGGGTATCGCGATAGGTGCCCGATGCAAAGCCGGTTGCACCAGCAACGATGGTTGCTGTCACAGTCGTGCTTCCGGCCGCCAGAAGTGTGCCGCCGGTTGAAGAAATGGTCAGCCAACTCGAGGTATTGCTTACCGCCCAGCTAATCGGCACATTTCCGATATTGGCAACCGAAAAAGTACCGGTCGTTACAGTGAACGGCCCGCCTACCTGGCCTGATGAAGCAAATGCCGAGGAGGGGGTCACGCTCAGGATTGGAGTGGGTGCTGTGGAACTTAGGGTCACGCTCGGGTCGCCCATATACACACCGGTTGCCGGGTAGGCGCTCCCGTAGTAGTTCGAGGCGGACGGTGATCCCCAGGAGAGATAAGTTATGGCGGGAGCCGTCGTGGTAAGGGCCGGGGGACTGGCCGAAACAACCTGGACACCGGCGTCCCGTGTGATTTTGACATAAACCGTGGCCTGAGTGCTGGAAGGCCCAGTCACAAAAGGCAGGGCATACATGGTTGGAACGGTTGGAAGAATGTTATACCAAAGACTGGTGGCGGTGCCCGAAGGCAGCACCGTAACCTCCCAGTTCGGATAAGGGACGGAAATTACCCCCATGGTGACCGTAGCCGTAGTATCAGTCTTGAGTACCCCGCATTGAAATACATACCGGCTGTTGGATTGCAATCCTGTCACCGTCTGGCTGACCGTGGAAGTCCCCCCGCCGAATTGTAATCCGTAATAATCGGTGCGCAGGTGTGGATCGTTCCACGCAAAACTGTAAATCAGGCCGAGGTTCCCAGTGGTCGTATAGGAGGCGAGGGATCCTGATGCGAAACTGGGATCCTGCACCATATTCTGGTAAGGAATAAAAGGAGCGGCATAGACAGGATCAGGGCTGGGGGGCGTTGTAAAATTGCAGCCGACACAATTCGAACCGGTCGTGGTGGCCCAGTTCGTTCCGCCATACTGCAAGGCGCCGATGTCAGGGGTTGTGGAAGAAATCATGGGAGCCACATCCGTGACACCCGAAACGGGGGTGCCTTTGTTGATAATATTAGCCGCGGTGGAAGAGAGTTGGAAGTTTCCCGCCGCTGCATTTACGAATCCGGGATCAATGCTGGAATTGTAATTATTGCTGAAATCCATTTTGCTCAATGTGTCCGCCACTCCGGTAGGTCCGCCTTTGAAAATGTTGTTATAGAGTTTATTGCCCGTGGGGCCATCCGTGTAGGCGGCGGTATAGAACGTGCCCCCGCTGCTGTTCCAGCAGGTATTGTTAAAGATCATGTCTGTGTTGGTCCGCCCGTTGATTTGCATGGTGTGGGATTGGGAGCCCGTAAGGTTCCAGATGATGTTGTGATGGACCACCCAATTGCTGTTCTGGTTATCAAGATAAAACCCGACCACCCCATTTCCCGCATGGCCTACGGGACCGGGCGAATCGTGAAGCAGATTGTATCTGAAGACGGTGTTGCCGCCATCACGGCTCGAGGCGAAGATCCCTCCGTCGGAGCACATCGTCATGGCATTCGACATATTATTATATTCGATGACCGCTGCTGAGCCGATCGATCCCATGTCCCCGTAGCTGGCATTCTTTAGGGTGTTATGACTGATCAGGGCGCCGTTGCCAAAAACCACCACCATGCTTGCCTCCTGGGGGAGATAGCCGGAGTCATGAATGTAATTGTTGATAACCTTAATGTTGCTGCCCGCGAGGCTGAGGATGGCGCACGAGGCCCAGGAGAGTTCGCTGTTGCGCAGGGTGCTGTTGTTATACAACGTAAGGGCATACACATTTCCCGTGAGCAACTGTCGGCTGTGCTGAACATACTTCATGACCAGCCAGTTAAAGTTGCAACTGGTGGAACTGGAGTTGGTGTTGATCGTGCAGCCGAAAAAATTCAAGCCGGTCAGCGTGATGGAGGAAAAGCCGGAGAGATCGAACCCGTAAAGTCGTCGTTTGACCTCGATATTTTGGGGTTGGGTTGAGCTGCCAAGATAGTAGAGAGTGGAAGGCGTGGTGCCACTCCCTGCGCAGAACCATTCTCCCTGGCTGTCCATCAGTTCCTTCTTGCCGATGATAAAGTATTCGTTGCCTGCGGTCATCGTGCCTTCATCGCCCGCGATGTCCGTGTAGGTCGTGACGACGGTGGTGCCATTAAAAGAAGTAACGGTGGGAGTGGGGGACGGCACGCGCCAACCCTGGCCTGCCATAATATAGATCATGGCGCCGGGCAAAAAACTCGAAAACGAGGAGGGCAATTGGGCGTCTGTGAAGGTGGCGAAGCTGCCAGAAGTTCCGACGGTATCCACATAGGACCAGTCGCCTACTTGGTTGTAGGGAGACGGGTGGGCAAGGCTGCTGTCGTGCCACGGATAGGTGGGGCCGGGATTTGGCCAGCAGGCCTCGGGTTTCATAACCATGCCGGTTTGGGAGCCGGAGGTTTGCAGCGTGCCTTGGAAGACCTGGGTTTGATCCACCGTGACCGTTCCGTTGCCGGAAGGCACGGCCACCGACCAGGTAGTGCCGGATGTGCCGGTGGAATCCACGACCCAATTGGCCGCCGGGATCAGTTCCGTTCCGGTGATGGTGACCGGTTCCGCCGTGGATGGAGTGGCCGGGGTGGGGTTGTAGGCCTGGAAAGTGACGTTCGAGGCTTTGACGGTCACCGTTTCCCGGTAAAGACCGGTGCGAATATTACAAATGTCGCCGGAAGAAAGCATCATGTTGGCGGCCTTCTGGATGGTCTGGAACGGCGTGGCCAAGGAGGTTCCATTATTCGAATCACTGCCGGAAGTCACCGACACGTAGTAGGTATTGGCGTGGAGGCCGGATACAGCCGCAAGGCTGAATAACAAGGGTAGTATCGGTTTTAAGAAGTGCGAGAGGTTCATTTTTTGGGAGGAAACGGTTCAATCGAACATTTAATTTGAGAGGGGAGCAAAAAGGTGTCAATTTATTTTCCGCACACACGCCATCATTGTGTTCTTTTTTTTGCACTATCGACACATAAGTGCCTGATGACCAAGCCTCTGTTTTGCGAAAACTAAGGTGTAGTCACGCGCAGGCGGATGAATTTCGATCCCGCCGGGAGCGTGCTTATCGCAGGGTGGAGGCGCACTTGGACATCCTGAGTGACGCCGTCAGCATCCGGGGTTGCTGATATTTCCTCCAGATCCGAGTTGGTTGACGACCAACCCGTCAGATTTG
>Ga0364919_10237_pt1 | contig 23437 bp, 21 predicted proteins | sample SorcelJu500001C7_2_FD_206953 | JGI IMG/M metagenome (GOLD analysis project Ga0364919, IMG submission 206953) | Enriched cells from Trout Bog Lake Hypolimnion, Wisconsin, USA - BchlTB.June20.5000.01.C7 | ecosystem: Environmental > Aquatic > Freshwater > Lake > Hypolimnion/Profundal zone | place... | reverse complement strand
TTGTATGACAGGCTTTTCCCGCTGGTGGATGCCAACTATAAGCCGAGATTCGGCATCAAGAAGATGCTCACCGTGTATTCGCAGGGTATGGAAGATCCGCACATGTTTGACTCCTATTTTGAGTACACCGCAGCTATGTTTCCGGCTTTTGGCTTTGACCTGATCGACAATATTGTTTGCACGAAAGGCAACGACCCCGAGAGTGCAGAACACAACGCAGAGCTGAAAATTCGCGCCTACGAATGTGGAAAGGCTCTCGCGCTCTGATTGTTCAGTCATGAGAGGTTCGGTATTCTCGCAAAGACGATAACGTTAGTCCGCGAAAACTGATTCAGGGAGAATGTATAACCGGATGTGTTCGACGGACCCTTCGCCTCTGCTAAATGGTCGTGAACCCGAGGTTGTTGGGAGGATTGCTAAACTAGCGTTCGATGAATAGCAAATGACATTAAGCGTGTCTCTCAACGTGTCGTACCCAATCGTGATTTAACTCTGAAGAATCGCCCTGCGTAAATGGGGTGGTTCACACTGTGTTGAATAATCCGGAGCACAGGGCGCCGTGTGACCAGCCAGGCTGGGCGGAACAGAGGCACGAAACTGTAGTTCAGACGGGACGATTCAAACGGCCGCCCACACACTCCGCAGATCTGCTATCTTATGCCGTCTCGGAAAAATTCTTCCAACGATAATTCCTGTTCGGTACCGTCTGCCAGGTGAAGTCAAGATAGTGCGATGCCAAGTAGTCCGAGCGGGCAGTGGTCGGGCGAATCGAAAGGCATTTCGATTCTTCAAAACTCTACTTTCCCGACGTGTGTAATTGGAGCATAATACTTCGACATCAGATCACGTATTTTGTTCGCCATTCGTTCGGCGCGTGCAGGCCGCGTGAAGCGGGGATTCCTCTTCGAAAACCGCGCAGAGCGGGCGCTGGAGTGCGAAGGAAAGAGGTCTGGCCTGATGATGGCCTATTTTTCAACCAATGAGTACAGGAGGAAGAAATGAGCTTTGGGAAAGAAAGCATCAGAGCGCCCCTGCCAACGCGGGAGCTGGATCGACGCTACTTGGAAATCCGCAAGGGCATGAGAGCCGAGGGCATCGATATTCTAATTGTCCAAAACGACAATATGTATCTGGGCGGATATGTTCGCTACTTCCTCGGCATTCCGGCCGTTAATGGCTATCCCGTCACGGTGCTGTTCCCATATGACGATGAAATGACGACGATTACCCACGGTGGCCCCCCCGATCGGCCAGGACCGCCTGATTTTGCTGTGCATCACGTGAAGAATAAGGTTTGCTTTCCGTATTTCCGCACCGTCCGCTACACGAATAAATGGGACGCTGAAGAAACCGTCAAGATCATCAAGGCAAGAGGCGATAAGAAAGTAGGCATTGTCGGGCTCGGCTTGATGCACGCTGCTTTTTATACCTATGTAAAGGACCATCTGCCGGGCGTCGAAATTGTAGAAGCTACCGACATGGTGGACGATATCAAGGCAGTAAAGAGCGAGGACGAACTCGTGTACGTCCGCCGCGCGGTCGAAACTCAAGATATCGTCATGGCGGCGGTGCCTTCCATGTTGCGGCCAGGTCGGCACGAATTTGAGATACGCAACGACATCATCCATATTCTGGCCGACCTCGGGAGTGAAGAACAGCTGATGCGGTTGGGTTCAGCCCCCAATGGAGAACCAGCCATTACGGCTCACAATTACTACCAAAACCGAAAAATTGGTTGGGGCGATCAAGTCACAATTATGGTCGAGCCCAATGGCCCTGGTGGTTATTACGGCGAGTGCGCCAGGACCTGGGTTTTGGGCGAACCAACCCAAGACTTGTTAAAAGCGTGGGATGATGCCCTCGCGGCCCAAAAGTATGCCGCTGGTCTAAGCAAACCAGGCGTTCGTGTGGCGGAAATTTTCACAAAATATAACGAGTTCATCGTTGCCAAGGGGTATGTGGCCGAAGGTCGGGTGTTTGCACATGGACAAGGCTACGATCTGGTGGAGCGACCGCTTGTCCGGGACGACGACGACATGACTTTGAAAGCAAACATGGTGCTGGCCATTCATCCACTGTTAGTTACTAGCACGGCATGGGCCTTCCCTTGCGATGATTTTCTTGTCACCGCGACCGGCGCAGCAAGGCTGCACAAGACGCCAAGCGAAGTGCTTGTCGTCGGCAGTGAAGGACGCGTTTTTTAATAGGCAAATAATAGGTAAGTCATTTGAAGCGTGACAGAGGTCTCCCGGCGTGCAAAACGTTCCTGCCGTCGGGAGGCCCAGTATACAAATTCTTGTATAGAAAAGGGATTACGAAATGAGCAGCCTAGCCCAAGCGACGGCAAAGATCCCACACCAGCGCTGGTGGAGAATTCTTCCTCCATCCCTGCTTATCTATATTTTTGGTTATATGGATCGCAGCAGCCTCGGCTTTGCCATGGCCGGTGGGATGAGTGAAGCTATCGGAATGACCGCTACCATCGCCGGGATGGCCGGCGGTGTCTTCTATTTTGGTTATCTTTTATTGCAAATCCCCGCTGGCGATATCGCCGAAAAAGCCAGTGCAAAAAAGTTTATTGCCTATTGTATTATCTCCTTTGGAATCATAGCATTCGCGGTCGGGTTGGTTACGAACACTTGGGAGCTTCTGGTACTTCGCTTTCTGCTTGGTGTGGCCGAAGGCGGCGTCTGGCCGGCGGTGCTGGTCATCCTGAGCCACTGGTTTCCCAACAAGGAATTGGCCCGCGCCAACGCCATTTTCATCATGAATAACGCCGTTGCGTCGATTATTACCGGACCGTTTGCCGGCTGGATTATCACCGCCTTTGGGTGGCGATATGTCTTCTTTGTCGAAGGGGCGGTGACCGTATTCTTGATCTTTGTCTGGTGGCCTCTCATCGACGATTCGCCGGAAAAGGCCAGGTGGCTGTCCCCCGCCGAGCGCGATTACCTTGTAAGAACCATGAAGGAGGAGCGCGAGGCAGGGAAGAATGCCACCAAGGGACCAATCAATTATCGAGAGCTACTCAGAAACGTGAATCTGTGGAAGTTGGTCATCATTTACTTCTGCGTTCAGATTGCGGTTACCGCATACGTCCTGTGGCTTCCGACGATGATAAAGACCCTGATGAAAGCAGGCATGACAAAGGTTGGATTCCTCTCGGCGGTGCCCTACATCGCAACGATTGCCGGGCTGTACCTGTTTGCGGCCCGGTCAGACCGTAGCGGAGACCGAAGAATAAATACTGCGATTCCAATTTTTTGTTTCGCCGTTTGCTTCTTTTTGTCCACCCAAACCAAGGATATGATCTGGGTCTCATATGTGTTTCTGGTCGGGGTCGGATTTTTCCAACAAGCGCACAACGGAGTGTTCTGGAGCATTCCCCCGATGCTGTTTCCTCGTGAGGTTGCCGGCGGTGCCAGAGGGCTCATCAACGGTTGCGGCAATTTGGGCGGCTTTTTCGGCCCTTCGCTGGTGGGATTGTTTATCACCCTCTTTCACAGTCCCGACAAGGGGATTTATGTTCTCTCTGGATCTTTGCTGATTGCTTGCATCGTCACCTTCACGTTGCCGGCACTGGTAGCGGGCAAAACTGTTCCCCAAAAATCTTCCTAGGCGGGAGGACTGTTCGAGCTCAAGGTTGCAGTTCCTCTCCGAACGGAAGGGAAGATTTGTTACTGGTTCTTTAGGGTCAGTGTTTGGTTTTCATATTGATGTGACATATTGCAGATAACGCTTTTGTGATTCAAGTGACCGGGCATTCCCAAAGCGAGCGCGTTGGCCTGCGAATCATTCGCTGGCCAGCGCGCTCGTAATCTTTGAGCCTGGTGGAGGCCACACTCTTTCAGAAAGAACATTGCCGGGCACCAGTTGGTAAAGGCCGATTGAAGGAGGTTGAGCCCGACAATAGCTGTGAACCAATACCAGTAATGGCTCAAGGTCATGCCGAGGAACACCGATGAAAGTATGAAGAACCCTGCCATAAGCCTTAAACCACGCTCAACAGTCATTGCGTATCTCCTTCTCATTGTTCGTTCGGCGAAACAGCGCCCGGCAGAGCCTGACGTCGGGACTCCACCATGTAGTAGAGAATAGGGACCGCCATCCGCGAGAGCAGAGTTGATGCAACTTCTCCCGCCATGAGTGAGAGCGCAAGTTCCTGAAAGATCAAAGGATGACGCTAGCGCCTACAACAACGGCAGCGGCGGCAAGCAGCATGGACGGGAACCCACCACCCCGGCATCCACCACTGCGTCGGCCAACTCCATTCCCTGGGCACGGCGGAGTTCGATGAAGTCGACGAGAATGATCGAATTTCGCACGATGATGCCGGCGCCAGCGATGAAACCAATCATGGAGGTTGCAGTGAAGAATGCTCCAAGCGGGGCGCGTGCGGGCAGGATTCCGACGAGGGGCAGCGGAATCGGGGCCATGATCGGAGCCAGCCCACCACTGAACGTAGATTAGAATCAACGCCGCGCCAGAAGCTAGGCCGAGATCGCGGAAAACCTCGATCGTGATGTGCCACTCTCTATCCCGCTTCATCGGATAGTGGTCAGTGGATTCGGGTTGGACTTCGTTGTAGCGTTTGAGTGCATGGCTCGCCGGGATCGCCACGCGCTCCTTGATCCTTATGGTCGCCGTGATCCCTGTCTTCAGAAGATCATGTGAAAGGTGATAGTTACCTTCATTTTATTCTTGACAAAGGAAGTGGCGTCGGTATTATTCCATCATTCTTGCCTTTGTCAGTGGAACAAGAGAGGAGTGTCCTCGTGGAGAAACTTACTCGGCGGCAAGCCCTAAGGCGGATATTGACTGCCACGGGAATCGTGGCGGGTGGTTCCGTGATGGTTGGCTGCATTCCTGGAGCGGCCAGCAGTGGAGGCGGCGGTTATTATAACCCCGGTAGTCGGTACGATAACTATGCTCATCGCTACATTGTTTCTGGTTCCGGACCCGGCTATATCCACTATGGGGATGGTCACCAATAGGGACACGTCCCGGGAGTTTGCGCAGCTAGGCAGTTAGACGGCGAGCGGGCACCAAGTCAAAATTCCTTCGTGAGTTTCCGTGAACTACTGGAACTGGAATCAAGACAAGGTGCTCATCGAAAGATTGGATCCGGCAAAGCGCGTGTTCCCCCGATATCGCCAGTCGGCCCGCGCCAAAGCTAACCAGAAATAAAGGGTAAGCGCAGAAGTGCGCTCGAGGGTGGAACCAGACATTTCGAGAGTCTATGGCGAATATACTTCTTACATCTAAATGCACCCGTTCATGCCCTTATTGCTTCGCTGAACGGGAGATGACCGACTCGCCAGACGAGGTTATGTCATGGGAAAACCTTGTTTATCTTGCCGACTTCCTTGCAGCAAGCGGCGAAAAGTCCGTTTCGCTACTAGGTGGCGAGCCTACTCTTCACCCTCATTTTGTGGATTATGTTTTATATCTCGTCGAACGAAATTTTAACGTAAATGTGTTTACGAACGGCATCATGTCGCCATCCAGATTGACCGAGCTAAAAGATTATCTTGGTGCGCTTTCTGCCGACAGACTCCGGTTCGTTTGTAATCTGAACAACCCACGGCAGACCGAGGAGCCTGAATCGCAGACGAAGAAAATCCATGAGTTTCTCTCCGCAATGGGCTCGTGGACCCAGCCTGGATTCAATATTTACCGCGTGGATTTCGACTTAGAATTCATTTTCGAATTTGTGCAGCGCTACGGAATGAAGCGCAGGCTCCGCTTGGGTCTCGCTCACCCTGTACCTGGGACGAGCAGTATGCACATCAAACCGCAGGAAATGGGAGAGGTAATTGAAAGGCTCTTTTCATACAGGCCGCTGCTTGAACGCTTCCAACTGGACTTCGGGCCGGATTGCGGATTTCCTATTTGCAAGTTCACCGACGAGCAGCTTGGTTGGTTATACCGTTCGGGCGGTGGTGATCTCCGATTCGAATGCAATTCGGCGATCGACATAACCCCGGATATGAGCGTATATGCTTGCTTTCCACTTTCAAAGCTCTACAGAAAATCCATCTTCGAGTTCGACAATATTGGGCAGATAGCTGAATTTTATTCCGGGATACACAAAAAAATTCGAAAAGAAGTACCTGGAATTTATCCCGAATGCGACGGGTGTATACAGATGAGCAAAGGGATCTGCTCCGGTGGCGGTTCCTGTCAGCTTGTGAACAGATTCACAGACGAAGACATCGTGCGGCTTTCTGGAAACTGACAATGAGCTTAAGGAAACTGATCTGTCCTTACGATCCGTCGCTTATAGGCGATTTTTGCAATCGGGAAATCGCTGTTCAAGTGGACTCGCCGTCACTTGTTTGCGAAGCTGCCGGAGCTGTAGTGAATTCGGCGAACAGCCTTCTGTGCGTGATATTGGACTCCGTAGATCCGGTATGTGCCGTGTCATTTGAAGATCAGTGGAAGGGCATTCCGATATTGCTGATGGCGCCTTCCGTCGGGGAGTTCAGAAACGTAGCGAGCGTACTGCCTTCTTTGAAGAAGCTGAACCTCAGGGTTTGCCTGCCAGCAAGCAACGATAACATCAGGGATGTACGAATACTTTCCTCGGTCGGCGTCCATTGCTCGATCATGTTTGAGGGAGGGAATGTTGATTGGGATGCGCTCTCCGACCTCATGACATATGCTCTTTTAGCACGTGTCTTCCATGCTACGATCGATCCTTTTGATTACATCTCCCGGCATTACAACTCATTGACACATTTGAACTGGGGTGGGGCGTTCCTGGACGATCCCGAGAAATATTTTCATTTGGATAAAGAAAAGAACGTTGCGCTTTCAAGTAGTGAAGCTCTTGCAAAACAGTTTATAGGGCGCATCGACGACGTGGAGAAGACGGAGAGTCCGGAAGTTCAACGGAGATGTGACGCCTGGTCCCTGAATTTTCTGGAAAACAGAGTGTGCGCCACCTGTGATGGTTTTAAGCTGTGCATGGGCCGCTTTCTACCGAAGAACGGCAAAGCGGACGGATGTTCGGCCTTCTTCTCCGAGATGATTGAAATCTTTGGAGACCTGAAAGCGGTCAAGGAGAAATCCAGTAAGGAAGAAGTATGGCGATTGTAATTTTCAAAGCTACGGAAGCATGCAATGCCAGGTGTGCTTACTGCGATGTAGTGCATGACAAGAACGCCATCACGGGAAAGATGCCCTACGAACTGCTGGAGCTATTCTTCGTCCGGATAAACGACTACCTGCTGGAACGCCCTGAGAACACAATGGAAATAACCTGGCATGGCGGTGAACCGCTGCTTCTAGGCCCCGCTTACTTTGCCAAAGCTCTTGAATTCCAGCAAAAGCATTGTGCAAAGACCCAAGACAAGATTATCCACCATGTACAAAGCAATCTTACCCTGTTCAATTCCAGCTTTACGCCCATATTCAAGAAGCTTGGACTAAAGAGTTTCGGTACAAGCTATGATCCGTTCACCGATTTAAGAGGGTTAGGCGAGTCTCTCGACGCCAACCTCTACCGAAGGAAGTTTATCGCGAGTGCAAGGCTGGCGGAGAGAGAAGGCTTCACGTGGGGGATGATTTACGTCGTGACAAAGCTCTCGCTGGATAGAGCGCTTGATATCTTCCGGTTTCTGGTCAATTTGAATCCTTGGGGCGCGGTGATGTTCAACACGATTCACTTGCGCGACGACACGCTTTCACATTTGGCCATAACACCGGAAGAGTTCGCGGATTTTCTCGGCGCGATTTTTCCGATGTGGTGGAAAAATAGATGGCGCCTACCCTCCGTGGAGCCTTTTAGAATGCTTGTAGATAGTCTGGTGATGGGCCAGCGCTCTCTTATATGTTGCGATTCTGGCGATTGCCACAAAACTCACTTTGGACTAGCTCCTGACGGCAAATTTTTCCAATGCGGACGCTCCATGGAGTGGGACCTTCTGGACTTCGGATCAATTTTCGACAGAGGTTTCACCGATGTATTGGAGGACTCTCGGAAGGTCAAACTTCGGGAGAGGACAGAACTCCTCGCGCAGACGGATTGCAAGGGCTGCGAGCTGTGGGATGACTGCCATGGCGGCTGTCCGCTCGAAGGATGGCGTACGAGTGGCTCATTTATGAGCCGCACCCGCATGTGCCAATCAAAAAAAGACTTTATCAAGAAGTACTTTGAACCGACGGTGAATGGTGTGGCTTCCCCAAAAAAGACGGCGATAGATTGCCCGGCGTCCATCCCTTGCGCGCCTGCATAGCCTTCGGGCAATGTCGCCGACTGGACGTGAAAAGGACTTCTGTGGATTAACCTAAGAAACGATCTCGAGGGTACGCCAATGTGAGCGGGCGTGTGAGCGCAAGTGTCGCCGAAGTTTCTCTTTGGGAATGACGCAAACTTAGGAAAGCCGATGTTGCCCTGGGGTATCGCGCGTAAATGCCAAACCGCGACTGAACCACCAGAACTTGCCACCAACATACATATCCGCTCTCATCTACATACCGTAGTGAGGGCAGAGTTTTGCTAGCCCGAGCACCAATCCAGCCCGTATGTAATGAGTCGCAAATAGAGGTCCTCTACCTCTATGAACGGGATATGACATAATTTGCCAGCACTATTCCGAGGAGCGCGATTTTGAAGCATAAAAATTGTCCACGCCATCCCGATGGGTATCCGTGCACCTGTGCCATGGGGAATGTATACAGGTTCGTCGAGCCCGTGGTGCTATATATGCTAAGGGAAAACGGAGAAGCGCATGGTTATCAACTCGCGGCCAGCCTCCAAGAGCATGCTCTGACCGATGCGGAAATTGAAGGCGCGGCGATGTACCGGACGCTACGGCGACTGGAACAACACGGCTACGTGAAATCGACCTGGGATCTCCAGAGCCGAGGTCCTGCCCGCCGGGTCTATTCACTAACCAGGGATGGCAGAAAGCATTTGGAGGAGTGGGCACAAGTTCTGGATAACCTGTCGAAGTCGATGGCCAACTTCGTAACCAAGATCCAACGCGACAACTCTGCAACGGATGCCAAATCGTCTCATAAGCCCCGCTCTAGGAGTTCGGAAGTCAACAACGTTTGAGTGTTAGGTGTTCAGTGCTGATCTCTCATTGAGAGGCTCGTAACCGGCGGAGTGCATGGGCTGGTGCCTGAACGACCCGAGTAGCGACCCGCAGCGGATCGGCACAGCTTTCAACCAAATCGCTGGGATCTGGCGGCCTTTTCCCAAAATGGTAGTCTCGGTCAGAGATTTGGTACTCTCCTTTATCTTTTTGCTGGCAATATCCTTCCTGGGAGCTAAACTTCACTCGTTTCTAAGTGTTATAAACATCTACTCGTGCGACTCAGGAGTACAGCCTTTCCGGAGGGCCTCCCGAGTCGCGTTCGGCGAATTTGGGTCGCAAATGATTAGCGGATTAATTTAAGGGTGGCTACAAAATGAAACGATCATCCGAAGGTTCTTTCACCCGGCGCAGTTTTCTTCAGACAGCGGGCCTGGTCGGCATTGGCTCAGCAGTTGCCGCTGGGACTACCAACTTACTAGGTCTTCCTCCCCAGCTTCATTCATCGGAAGAGAAGGCCATTCCAACGTTTTGCGCGATGTGTGGGCCAAGCCTTGGTTGCGGGATTTATGCGATCGTCAAGGACGGTAAACTTATAAGAGTCGAAGGGATGAAGGAATCGCCGCTCAATCGCGGGCGGAACTGCCCCAAGGCTCATGCCGCTGCCCAGTGGGTGTATTCGCCCCAACGACTGAAATATCCCTTGCGGCGCGTCGGGAAGCGAGGTGAGGGCAAGTTCGAAAAGATCAGCTGGGAACAGGCGATCGATCACATCGCCGCCAAGCTCAAGGAACAGAAAGAAAAGTATGGTCCGGAATCCTTGGCCGTTCTCTCTCCCGCACGGCGCACTTACAGCGGCTATATGCAGAGATTTCTGCAAGCCCATGGCAGCCCGAACTATGGCCATAGCGGCATCTGCATGGTGGAAAAGACGTTTGTATTTGGCTACACGATAGGCTCGGCAACCGTAGGAGGCCCAGTTCCGGACTATGCGAAGACCAATTGTCTATTTATATGGGGAACGCAGCCCATTTACTCCGGCAGTTCCAAGGGGCAACTGAAGCGGTTGCTGGACTGCAAGGCTCGCGGAGCCAAAATCATCGCCATCAAGCCGACAATGGAGCCCGACGTAGCCATCGCCGACATCTGGGTCCCCATCCGTCCAGGAACAGACGCCGCGCTGGCGCTTGCGATGCTGAATGTGATTATCACGGAAAAGCTCTACGATGCGGCGTTTGTGGAGGAATGGACCTACGGATTCGATAAGCTCGCTGCGCACGTGCAGAAATACACGCCCGAGTGGGCTGAACCCATCACGGGTATACCGGCGCAGCAAACCAAGGATGTAGCCAGGATTTACGCTACCACCAAGCACGCTGCAATCGACCATGGCAACGGCTTTGAACATGCTCCAAGCTGTAATGACGCCATCCGTGCTGTCGGAGCCCTGATGGCGATCGCTGGCCATCTCGACCGGCCCGGCGGAAACCTCTTCCCGGGCAAGCCCCCGGCCGCTACCAAGCCTGTCGAACTCAACGAAAAAATAACGCAGGGAATGATAGACAAACTAGTGTGCCCGGAGTTCCCCAAGACTTTGCAGCCGTTCATTGAGGGAACGTCATCTGCTTATAACGGCTTGATTGAGAGTGTACTTACCGGCAAGCCCTACCCGATTCGCGGCATTATTGCCCCCGGCACTCAGCCCACGGTTAGCACCAGAAATCCCAAGGGCATGGTGATCGAGGCGCTGAAGAAAGTTGATTTCTTTGCCGTGGTCGATGTGATGCGGACGGCGGAGATGAACTACGCAGATATCGTGCTTCCCGTCACCACCATGTACGAGACTGATCACCCGTTTGAAGCAGGTGGAAACTGGGTGATGGCCCGCAATAAGGTGATTGAACCGCTGGGCCCCTACAAGTCCGATTATGAGTTTTGGATCGAACTGGCGGTCAAGATGGGTTACGGTAAGGACTTTTGGAACGGCAGTCTAACTGAATGCATGAACGACCAGCTCAGTCCGCTGGGAATTACCATCGACGAATTGCGCGCCAAGCCGAACGGCATCGTCTACGAGATGAAGCCGCCAGTATATGAGAAGTATAAGCAAGTATTCAACAGCCCTAGCCCGCGGCTCTCGAAGGCCCCATATCTGCCGCAGGGAAAAGTTGCTCTCTACAATACGACATTCGAGGAACTGGGCATGACTCCTATGCCGGAGTGGAAGGAGCCGCCGGAAAGTTCTGGGCGCACTCCTGAGCTTTTGAAGAAATATCCACTTACTTTCTCCGACTTTCATACCTCGAAGGTGTACAACGCCGGATGGTTACGCAATGTACCGTACCTGCGCGAGGTAATGCCCGATCCAACGCTTCAGATGAATCCCAAGACGGCCAAGGCGAGAGGCATCAAAGACGGCGACTGGGTAATTGTTGAGTCGATTCGGGGATGGCTCAAGTTCAAAGCCGACGTTAATCCCGGCATCCGGCCGGACACGGTCATGGCTCTTCATGGCTGGTATCAGGGATGTGGTGAGTTGGCGAAGTCGGCTTTTCCAATACTCGATGGCGGAGCCAATACCAACATCATGTACAGCATCGATCACAAGATCGCTTGGGATCCGGCGGTCACGGCCATGTCAAGTCAGACGCTGGTGCAGGTCAGAAAAGCTTGAGCGGGCACTTCCGTGGGAGATGACCATGCCGGCGTCAGAGCCGGGGGAAGAGTGGAGAGATTATGGCGAAGCAAATGGGGTTTTACATCATTGCCGGGCGATGCGTCGAATGCCACGCATGCGAGGTTGCGTGTAAGGAATTGAACAACGTTGCGCTCGGGATTCACTGGCGCAAGGTTCAGAATCACTGGGACGGGGAGTTTCCCAACCCTACCAATATCAATATGTCCAGTGCATGCATGCACTGCAGGAAACCCGCATGCCTCGAAGTGTGCCCCACGCATGCGATCACCAAGCGCGCCGAGGACGGCATCGTAGTTGTCAATCAAAGCGAATGCATCGGCTGTCGTGCCTGTGGTTCGGCGTGTCCCTACGGAGTGCCGCAATATGGCCACGATAGCAAGATGCAGAAATGCAACCTGTGCCTGGAGCGGCTGGAAAACGGCAAAGAACCGGTATGTGTCAGCACCTGCCCGGGCGAGGCTTTGGGCTTCGGACCAGTAGAGGAGTTCGCCAAGTCGGCAGCTGGGAAACTGGCGGTCAGGCTCCAAGGTGAAACGGAACCATCATTCTTCGTCGTCGGGTCAAGCATTGGCCCGAAGCCAGAAGTATTTATAGATACGTTCTTCAAACGGTTGTAGGAAGAAGTGGTCCGAGGCTTTTGAAGGATTGATCACATTCAGTGAATCAAAGGAATGCCGTTGGTTCACCGAATGAAGAGTGCACAGCTTATGCGGGCGCTGGCAATTGAAGCCTAATCCGGTCAGCGCCCCACCAGCCTTACTTGGTGATGTGAATTGTTACATCACAAGCCACGCCCAACCCTGCCGCCACTTCCATCGCTTTGACGATGCCAGATGGCACGGGACATGCGGCGTGTGTACAGTGCTGCAGTGCTGCGGCAATGATCGACGTGGTCCCGCGGCGACAAGACAACTCTTTGTAAGCATCCACAACGCTGAGCGACTCCGCCAACTTTTTGACATGGGGGCAAGCACTCTCGATAGACAGTTCAACCTTGTGAGAGCCGATCTCCGTCGCATTCACCACTGTAGTAAATCCGCATGCGCCTGCCTGGATCTCTGCAATTGCCAATTGGTCACCCCCAACCTTGAAAATAGCATAACAAAGTCGAGATTGACCCCATTTTCAACATTGCCGTAGGCGAAATAACGGAGGTTGCGAAATGAGCGAAAGAGCGAGGTTTGCAAAGGCATACGTCATGTGCGCACTAGATGTCGAATAGGTCCTCAAAGACAAGAATTTCTTATGACAGATTGCAAGTTATGATCACAAAAACCGCGGAGGTTGTGATCTTCGTCACTTGCACGCGACTCGATGTCCGTTACTGTGGCGCTGTTGCCAAGCCGAGGATGAATTCTCATCTTTGCGGCGTGTCTTTTAAACACCCTTAAAATTAGTCAGTCGTACTGGAGAAATAAATGGATCCTAAGAAGTTGAATCGGCGCGAACTGATCACTATTATCGGGGGACTGGCAGGCACGGGTGCGACCGTCAGCCTCTATGCCATGACCGGACAGACCGTTCCTCCTACTCCGGCAGTATCGACGCAGCAAGTGCCATGGCCCTATCAGCCCGTCGATGCGGACGCTGTTGCTCAGCGTGCCTTCGATTCTTACCTGAAGGGACACTGCATGTATGGTTCGTTTGAGGCTATTGTGGGAGCCGTTGCCGACCATCTTGGCAACCCTTACAAGAGTTTTCCATTCATGATGTTCAAGTACGGTGCGGGCGGCGTAAATGGCTGGGGCACGCTCTGCGGCGCCTTAAATGGCAGCGTCGCCGCGATTCAGTTGCTATCGCCAAGCCCTGATTTGCTCATCGATAATCTGATGGCTTGGTACGAGACCGAGGCGTTGCCAAACTTCTATCCGAAAGGCGCCAAATATCCAGAAGTTCGCTCGGCTGCCGGGACTCCGCTCTGTCATGAGTCGATTGCGCACTGGTGCAAGGCCAGCAACAAGAAATCATACTCGGCGGAACGTGTCGAGCGTTGTGGAACGCTGACGGCCTCCGTCGCGCGCAAGACGGTGCAAATCTTGAACGATCAAGTCACAGGAAGACCGCTGGCAGTGTTTGGGCAATCAAAGCAGACACAGAGTTGTTCGGTTTGCCACGAGAAGGGTGGCGTGGTTGAGAATATGCGAAGCAAGATGGAGTGCGGGGGCTGCCACCAGCCGCAGATTAAATCAGGCCATGGTGTTTAACGAGGAGCAAGAGACGAGCGACCGTTCATGGTGGCTCGCCTCTTAACTCCTCAACTGAAATTCAAGGGAGGGATCCGCCGTGTTCTCACCAGCGGATCCTTCGCCCAACGCTCATCAACTAATGAGGCGCGATCCTACGTTCGGTCGCGCCATTCCGCTAAAGGTTTGTTGTTAACTTGGCGAACGGTAACAAATTTATTGTCCAATAGCGGATTGGTATAAGGATGATCAACACGAATATGCTTGCCGCGCGTTTCTTTTCTAAAATCGCCCGCGTGCATGATCAGTTGGCCGACTTCAATCAGATCCAAGGCCTCCTGGCAGCGCATCAATTCATGCGAGTTACTGGCAGTCAGGCCACTAAGAGCACTCTCCTGCAAACGGCCTAGATACTCCAGACCGGTCTGGAACAGGGCCTCCGAGCGGACTTCAATGCCGGCATAGTCGTTCATCACATTCTGCACCGCCACCGTGGCCTCTTTCCATGAAGGCCCGGAATTCCGGTCCAGAATTTGGGAGTAAAGTTCTCTCTTCTTCTCGACCAGCGGGCTGTCCTCGGCATTTTCGAAGCTGCTGATAGTTGCGGCCCGTGCCGCGGCATTCCGTCCAGCGATGTGACCGAAGATAGCCGCGCCGGCGATATCCGCGCGGAAGTTGCCCACTTCGTCTCCCGCGGCATACAACCCCGGAACGTCGGTCTCCGACTTCTGATTAATTTGGACGCCGCGACCGAGCAGAATAGGTTCGTACCGCTGAAATTCGACCATATGTTTGCGCAGGTCGATTCCCTGTTTCTCCATTGCTTCCAACAGAGAGGTGTCGCCTTCCTGAGTCAGCCCCCAACGCATGTAATCGAGGTCGTCTTCCGCAATTCCGGAGCAATCCATGAACACCGACTGACCGCCTTTGTTCTTGTACTCGAAGACATTGTGCCAGACGTCGGCGGTCACGTCGCCCAGTTCCTTGGTGGGCTGGGTCACGAAGGGGCCGACAGCTTTGCCGTCCAAATCCCGCAGTACACCAATCCACGTTGCCTTGCCGCAGCGGGCGAAATACTTGGGGCCGGCGTGCGTATTCGGCATCTCAATATTGACCAGCCTGGCACCAGCGCGATAGGCAGCGGCGCGTCCACCACCGGTGCAGGCCGGGCAGTTGGCCGTGTTGAACATCCAACCCGCGGTTCGCGGAGAATAAAGCCGGCTGGTATTTCCGGTGGTCAGGATGACGTTCTTGGCTCGGAAGACCTTCATCTCAGGCGCGTCTTCAGCGATGCTGACTCCGATCGCTCCAATCACAACGCCCTCTTTGTTGGTAATCACATCGGAGATTGGCACCTTGTTCATGATTGTCACTCCACGCTTTAACGCCTCGCGTGTGAGGACCTCTTTTTGCGGAGCTCCGCCGTATTTCAGAAATATTCTTGGGCGGCCGGGCTTGGCATGGCCGTTGAACTCCCAAGCTCCATGAGGACGCATAGGAATTCCCCAACTATCCCAATCCTTGACCCGGTCGAAGGATTCCATGAGGAAGAGATGGGTCATGTCCTGATCCAGCCAACCCCCGGTGAGGCATTCGTTCATTTCTTTCATAATAGGTGCGATATCATTGCCATGGATTTCCGGGATATAGCACTGAAAATGGTCGTTGCCCGTGGCGCCGGATCCGCTGCGCTTGGTGTTGGCCTTTTCCGCAACCACTACTTTGGCACCGCCGTCCGCTGCGGCGATGGCGGCCATAAGCCCTCCGATACCGCCACCGACTACCAACACATCGCATTCAATTGATTTTTTATCGATTGCAATCATTATTAAACCCTCCCATTACCACTCACTACAGTGGCAGAATTTGCTAGTTTTTATGCGGCGAAGCGGTGTACAGCAGCATCGCAGGCAATGGAAGGCGCAACTGAATTGCTCCGTTCGGGCAATCGAGTTTGCAGGCGTTGCAGTGCCAGCACTCTTCCGGATACTTGACTTCTGTTTCGCGACCGTCCGCAGACCAATGCAGCACATCAAGCGGACAATTATCGATACAAGTTCCACAGTTCCCACAAATTGTTTTGTCAATTACGGGTGGCATTTGCTAAACCTCCAAAGTGTTCGTGTAGTTTCTGAACTGTAAATGACGGTCTGGCCACTCAGCCATCCGGCACATTAAGCCCACCCCTCGATACTGGGTGAAGCAGTTAAGTGAACAGCATGAATTCCGATTACCAGCAATCATAAACAAGAGTCAGACAATCGAATTAATACGCAACCGGTGGAATCGGAAGTAGACCACAACTTCTTCCTTTTACGATCACCTTCTCCGGTCCACCAGATACCGGTGAAAATTTGAACGGGTGGAAGGAAATCTATATATGGGCAGGTTCGATATCCGATATCGCAAAGCAAACACCGTGTGCCCAGGACTAACTCCCACGCCCCACCAGCGAAAGCCGATTGAGCGTGAGGGTAAGTTCGATAACCCGCCTAGGGCACCGATCAGTGAATCAACAGTTTGCTGATTCCCACGAGCACGATCAGTAATCCAACTCCGCTGAAGAATGTGTACCAGATCAGCTTCATCTCGACGGAGTTTAGCGGTTCGTATTCCATCTTACGGATCTCTTCCGAGAACCGCGGCTGAGAAGGCTGTGGAGCTATTTTCGGTGTTGCCATAAATCACCTCACCAACGGCGGCATCATTCCATGGAAGAAAATCCACGAAATTCCAAGGCCGACCCAGATTATGTAGCCGAACAAGCAGACCGCGTACACAGCAGCCAGTCTACCAATACCCTCTTCCCAAAGCTTGCGGAAGTTGGAGACAACTCCAATACTGAAGAAAGTCATCACAAAAAACAGGCCGCGAAATACATTGGCCTGACTCATTGCACCCTTCAGGCCGGCAACTGTGCTAGGCGCAAGTGAGCCGACGAGCAACACCAAAAGAAAAGTAGCTACATAGCCAAGAACAAATTTTGGAAAGCGCTGCCAGATCTCCTTGGCTTTTACCGGTGGTGCTCCTTCCTTACGGTCGAACTTGGACGACCAAACGCAGGCCAATACGAACGCCCACACGCCAATCATCACGTCGATGAATACCTTGACGGTTGCAGCCGTGCTCATGATCCAACCTGGCTGGAAAATCAATCCCAATACCGAGGAAGCCTTGGCTCTAATAAGCGCGTCGGCGATCGCTCCGCTAGCTACAGCTGCACCGTCGGTCTTCACTGAAAGAGCCATCCACGCACCAGCCACCAATGGCTGGTGATAAAGAAAGTGCTGGGCCACAAATGGCAGGAACAACAACTCGACGACGGAGAAGATAACAACCAGCGACGAAACCATTACCGGGACGATGGGACGTGCACGTATAGCTCCGCCTGTTGCAATTGCCGCCGAGACACCGCAGATCGAAATGCCCGACGCTAGTGGGGCCGCCCATTCACGGCTAAACCCGAAATAGCGCCGCGCAACGAAGTAAACGACCGGCCAGAAAATCAAGTAAGCGATGATGATCGAACATGCGCCCTGAAACAGCATTGCGCCCGCCAAGCTCTTCTGGGCCAAGACGGTCATGCCGAGAAACCCGCCAAGAATCACGATGGCGGTCTTGATGTACAGTTCAGGACGAATGGCTTCCTTCATCTTTGCCGCTAGGTTAGGCATGAAGTTGCCGATTACGAGTCCGCCGAGCAACGCGATGATGAAGCCAGACTCATTGGTCAGGTTTAGCGACCAGCCGATCTTGAAGCCGGCTCGTGCATTCGGAGTCGCCGCGATATAGGCCCAGCTACCAATAAACCAGCATATGTAGCTAAAGACAAAGACTGCGGTAAATCCTTTGGCAAACTTCTTCAGGTCTGCTCCCAAGCCCTTAGCACCCACGAGCAAGATCACCAACATAAATACATAAGTGGCAAACAAAGAGATCAAACCAGGCAAATGAGCATAGGCCTTGGAAACAGGAGCAAGAGATTTACCGGGGTTAAGCCAGAGTGAGTTAGTAATTCCCCAACCCAACGAGTCCACTCCAAACAGGAGTGTGAGTGAAAGCAAAAAAACTAGGATGCCGATACATACCGCCAGCCAGTCTTCGGTTAATCGCGGCGCCGATGCGGAACCCGGCGGAGCTGCAACCGTTTGAGGTGGTGGAGCTGATTTAGCCAGCGTACTCGGCGCTACACCTTCCGATTTAGCACTAACCATAAATCACCTCTTCAGAAAGAATTACGAGATTGAACGAACTGCAACCGTAATCTTGTAAAACACGGTGACCATCAACGTACCAATGGACCAGATACCTATCACAATCCCCCATTCCGGAATCGTGGGCTGATATTTCGTTATAGTTCCGAGCGGAGACGGAACCAGTCCCCCAACGATTAAGACCATTCCTTTCTCAATCCAGAGCGAGATGAAAATGCAAATACATGAAGCCGCGAGGACCTGGTTTCCTGCGCGCTGTCGCACGGAATACAACATCACCAAGGCTACAATCATAAGAGCAGCAGAAACCCACATCCAGGGAACCAAACTGTGCTGCCCATCCAAGCCTGAGAACAAATACTCAAAGTGCTCGCGATGTTCGGGAAGGTCGCTGTAAAGCGCAGTAAATAGCTCCATCAAAACGAAAAAGACGCTGATTGTAGCAGCGTAGGTCATGATGGTCCTTAATTTGTTCAGTGGTTCAGTGCCCGGATCGTACCCGGTTGTGCGACGCAGCACAAGGATCAGTAAGATCAGCAATGCTGGGCCTGAGGCAAATGCCGAGGCCAGGAATCGCGGCGCCAACACGGCCGTCATCCAGAACGGGCGTGCGGCAAGGCCGCTATATAAAAACGCGGTCACAGTATGAATGCTGATTGCCCACGGGATCGAAAGATAAATGAAGGGTTTTACCCAGTGAGGCGCAGAGACACCTTTCTTTTCCGAACTGAGCGTGGTGAAAGCGATTACCGCATTCAGCAGCAGGTAACCGCTAAGCGAGATCATGTCCCAGAACATGATTGAGTGGGGCATCGGGTGGAGCAGCACGTTCATGACGCGGGCGGGTTGTCCCATGTCAACGAAGATGAACAACATGCACATGGTCACTGCCGCTACCGCCAGCAGTTCGCCGAGAATAGTAATCTTGCCAAACTGTTTATAGTCGTGCAGGTAGTAGGGCAGCACTACCATAACGGCCGAGGCTGCAACGCCAACAAAAAAAGTGAACTGAGAGATATAGAGTCCCCAGATTACATCGCGAGAGAGTCCCGTTACACCAAGTCCGTAAGCGAGTTGACGCAGGTAGAAGACTCCGCCAATGGCGATGAGGACAAGCAATGCTGAAACCCACAGCCAGTATCTTCGGCTTCCGACCAATGCTTCTTCGATCATGAATCCCTCATCTCAGATCAGGTAGTAAACAGCAGGTCCGGTGCCCAACTCCGGCTGTCTTTGAATGGCATAACGGGACGCCAGAATGCGGCGAATCTCAGAAGTCGCATCATTCAGGTCTCCAAAGGTCAGTGCCTTTTCGACGCAACTTTCAACACAGGCCGGCGTCTTTCCTTTATCAAGGCGTTCGTTGCAAAAACTGCACTTCTCCACCACTCCTCGGGTCCGTGTCGGGAAATCAGGATTAATAGTCGCAACATAGGGACGTGGATCAACAAAGTTGAAGCTGCGCGCACCGTAAGGGCAGGCCGCCATGCAATAGCGACAGCCAATGCACCGATGCCAGTCCATCATCACCACACCGTCCTCCCGTTTCCAGGTGGCATCGGTCGGACAGACCTTGGTGCAGGCAGGCGTCGAGCAATGGTTACAGAGCAGCGCCAGTGGGTGGCTGGTGAGTGCGGGATTCACCACTTCCGATTGCTGCCGGAACACAACCTGATATTTTTCCTTCCATATCCACTTAATTTCATGCGTCTTGTCGGGAAAATCTGGCAAGTTGTGTGCGCTCTTACAGGCTGCACTGCACTGGTTGCATCCTTCGTCCCAGCGGCACTTCTGGAAGTCAACTGTCATGGCCCAGCGCTTGTTGCCCTTTGGGGCGGCTATTTCCCTCACGATCTCTGCGCCACTCACAACCTTGGCGCCCGCAGCTCCTGCCAGGGACGCCGCAGCGAAAACGAGAAACTGCTTGCGAGTGATCGTCATGGCGTCCTCCCGGCGATCAACTTTGATTCGTTGTGGCATTGCCAGCAGGTGGGTGCAGACACCCCGGAATAGCTATGACATTTGTCGCAAAATTCTTGTCGCGAGTGACACCCCAGGCACGTGTGCGTAAGACTTGCATCGTACACTTTTCCGTTGGTGGCACGCACCATGCGCACACCGTGACGTACAGCATTTTCACGCCAGGAAATCAATATCTCCATGTGTCCTCTGCTCATGTACGGAATCGGAGCAACGCATTCACGGGCCTCCACCGGAAGTTGCAATCGCAGAGGGGTCGCCCGTGTGGAGACAGCCGCAGCATGCCACAACGGATATGTGAACAGCACAAGAAAAATCGCAACTCCGCAGAAAATCAGAATCCGCTCACGCATGGATCGTCTCCGATCCATCGGAATTCTCAGCCGACGAGCTTATGTTTCCTTGGGCGAGCGGCTCCCCACGCAAGTTTGTCGCGCGCTGCTTTTCGCCGCGCATCACCAACGCGTTCCCCAGCAGTTCGTGGACTCCAGCAACTTCTACGCCAGGCACCCAGTAATCCAATAAGGTTGGCAACGTCGCCTTGTCGATGGCGCAGATGCAGGTCAATAGATTCACGCCATGCTTTTCTTTCACATAACGCACGGCGTTCGCCCTTGGGAAGCCGCCACGAAGCCTCATCTCCAGGTTCTCATCCGTACCCAGTCCGGAACCGCTTCCGCAACAGAATGTCTGTTCCCGGATGGTGTCTGCGGGCATTTCGTGAAAGTTGTTGCAAACATTCTTCAGGATGTATCGCGGCTCTTCCAGCAAGCCCATGCCACGCGCCGGATTGCACGAGTCGTGGTATGTAACCTTCCACTTGTCATTGCGGCTGGGATCAAGTGCGAGCTTGCCACTATGGATCAGATCAGCAGTAAACTCGGCAATGTGTAACATTTTCGTCGACTTTGTATGTTCGAAGCGCGTGCCGGTCACAGGTGAAACCGGCACTTCAAGAAAGTCCGCCGGACCGTTCATCGTATCCATGTACTGATGAATGACCCTCCACATGTGACCGCACTCACCGCCGAGAATCCATTTCACCCCCAGCCGCTTGGCCTCATCGTAAATCTTTGAGTTCAGGCGCTTCATCATCTCGTGCGAGCTGAAGAGGCCGAAGTTACCTCCTTCACTTGCGTATGCGCTAAAGGTGTAGTCCAGTCCGATCTCGTGAAAAAGCGCTAAATAGCCCAGCAAAGTGAAATAGTGCGGCGTGCCGAAGTAGTCAGCCGAAGGTGTAACAAACAGAATTTCTGCACCCTTTTTCGCGATCGGTACTTCAACACGGATGCCGGTAATCTCCTCCAACTCGTCAGCTGCAAACTCCAGGCTGTCTTTAAATCCGTGCGGCTGAATGCCGAGATGATTACCCGTTCGGTAGCAGTTGGCAGCCGGTTCAGTGATCCAGTTGATATTGACGCCAATCAAGTTCAGAAGTTCGCGGCCGATCATCGTGATTTCGGCAGTGTCGATTCCGTAAGGGCAGAAAACGGAACAGCGACGGCACTCCGTACACTGGTAGAAGTAATAGAACCATTCCTTGATCACGTCCTCGGTGAGTTCGCGCCCGCCCGCCAGTGATCCGAAGAGACGTCCCGTAGCCGTAAAATAGCGCCGGTAAATCGAACGCATCAATTCTGCGCGCAAAACCGGCATATTCTTAGGATCACTGGAACCGATGTAGAAGTGGCACTTGTCGGCGCAGGCGCCACAGCGAACACATATATCCATGAACAGCCGGAGTGAGCGGAACCGCCCTAATCGCTCCTTGAAGCCGTCGAGGATAATTTGTTTCCAGTCGGCGGGCAGCTTCCAGTCCTGATCGGAAGGTTGCCATTCACGCGGGTTTGGAAGGCCAAGGTATTGGAGGTTCTTTGCTGCTGCGCTGTAGCAATAGGTCCCTTTGCGAAACTCAGGTTTGACGGCTGTCCAATCGCCAGCAAGCCGGTTTTGTTCAATTTGTATTAGCGGCTCTGACATCAGGAGTCTCCATTGGGATCTCTGCAGCTACGAGCTTGTCGTGATACTCTGCCTGCCACTCGTCGTAAGTGTGTTTCTTCACCGGATAATTCCATGGGTTCACATGCCGAGTCATGCGGCTGTTGTTAGCCAGGTTGCGGGTCGGGCTCATGAACACGCCGGCCATGTGCATCAGCTTGCTGAACGGAAAGTAGGCGGCCAGCGCGCTCACCAATAGAAGGTGTGCAAAGAAAAGCGAACCAATCGTCTTCGGTATGACGGGCGAGAATGTCACCAAGCCGAGCGCGAACTGTTTGATTGCGGCTACGTCTACGTTGCTTACATAGCGCATCAGCATGCCTGTGACAGCTACTCCAAGCAGGAGAAAAAGAGCGAAGTAATCCGTGAGTTGAGAAATATAGCGAACGAGCGGATCGCTGAAGCGTCTCCATAAGAGATAGAGAAGCCCGGCGGTGAGTGCAGCGTCGCTCAGATAAAGTTCTGGAATACCAATCTGAAAGAAGCCATCTACTCGCTGAAGTAGAAGCACAAAAGACGGGACTGGTTCAATGAACAGTCGCAAATGCCGCAGTAGGATCAGCAGCATAGACCAATGGAAAACCATCGCGCCCAGCCACAACAACTTGCTGTCGCCGAATACCGCACGCCTCTCTGACACTTCACAGCGGGTATTCCGGAATAGGGAACGAAAAAATAATATTTCCACTCCGAGCCGGATCGCGGCTGCGATGCCGTTCGAAGGACATTCCAGGTATGAGGATCGAATCCAAGAAAGCGATTTCTGCTGCCCGCAAGTAGTCGGAATTCGAAAGGGTACCGGAGTCGCCGCCCAAAGCCACACACGCAGACAAATACCCACCAACAAGATCACGAAAGCGGCATATGGAACGAAGACGCCCAATGGACCACGAAGAGCAGCGGAAGCACCGCCGGCCATTCCCGCGCCCGTCAACGCCAGAACTACGACGAATGCGTATGCCGCCTTCATAGATCGCCCCTCACTCGCCGGACGCCCAACGCTCGCTTTGCCTCATTGAAACGCACCAACGCGAGGTCTTCGCGACACTTCATATACCGGCCGAAGGTCACGAGCGCTAACTCATCGAGGCGACGCTCCAAGTCGACGAATTCAGCCTCCGCGTGGTGTGCCCGAATGATCTCCCGCAGCTGAAACACGAAGCCGACTGCCTCTGTCGGCGAACAGTCTTGCACCGCCCGCAGCCTGACAATCTCCTCCGCTGCCTCTCCCGCACGCACCACATCCATTTCTCCTGCAAGTTCTTCGAGCAGCTTGGCTAACGATTCGCGTACCGAGAATCCAACAGGATTGCGGAAACG
>Ga0364919_10113_pt1 | contig 23495 bp, 17 predicted proteins | sample SorcelJu500001C7_2_FD_206953 | JGI IMG/M metagenome (GOLD analysis project Ga0364919, IMG submission 206953) | Enriched cells from Trout Bog Lake Hypolimnion, Wisconsin, USA - BchlTB.June20.5000.01.C7 | ecosystem: Environmental > Aquatic > Freshwater > Lake > Hypolimnion/Profundal zone | place... | reverse complement strand
CTGCGATTTTCTGCCGGGAATCAGCGAGCGGGAGTTCGACGACAACGTGCGAACTCAGGCGGCGCAACTCGGCAAAAAAGCGGTCACAACATTGATCCCCGAACTTCTACCCCGCCGGCTGACGACGTCCTTGCTGCAACTGGCACAAATCTCGGAAGACCTGCGTTGTGCCGAGTTGGGAAAAGAGGCTCGTGCCCGTTTTGTGGCCGCTTTCAAACGCTGCCCGATTCCGGTGTCGGGAACGTTGGGATTCAAGAAAGCCGAAGTGACGGCCGGCGGCATTTCGCTGGCCGAGGTCGATTCGCGGACAATGCAAAGCAAACTGGTTCCAGGGCTGTTCTTTGCGGGGGAAGTCCTCGATCTGGACGGCCCCATAGGCGGGTTCAATTTTCAGGCGGCGTTTAGTACGGGCTGGTTGGCGGGAACGTCGATGTGAGAAAGTTCGGAATGCGGAATTCGGAGTGCGGAATATGCGGAATTGAATTTCTTATAAAGGGCGGATTAGGGCAATGCCTCACGCTGTTTACGCGGGCTTTTGCCTTGCGAGTTTTCGTAGGACTTCACAGCCCCGCTCGAGCGTGCGCTGCTCGGCGGCGTACGACAGCCGGAAATGGGTGTCGCGCGGACTGAAGACATTGCCGGGGATAATCAGCAGATTGTTGCGGATCGCCTCGGCGACAAATTCCGCGCCCGTTCCCCACGGAGCTTTCAGGAACAGATAAAACGCCCCCCCCGCGCCGTGGATCTCGTAGTCTTCACTGAGCTGCGAGACCATGAAATCGCGCTTGATCATGTACTCGGCGACGTACTTCGAAATATCGACATCCCAAGCGGCCAGGCCGGCGTATTGCACGGGATGCGGGGCACAGACGAACGTGAATTGCTGCAACTTCAACATCTGTTGAATGATATGTTGGGGACCGTGAGCCCAGCCGATGCGCCACCCCGTCATCGAATGCGATTTGCTGAAGCCGTCGATGACAATCGTCTGATCGTTCCAGCGGGCGGGGCTGATAAACGGTGCGTCGTAGCAGAACGCCCGATAGATTTCGTCGCTGATCAGAGCGATATCTTTTTCCGCCGCGAGTTTCGCCAGCCCTTCAACCTCTTCTTCGCTGGCCACGGCGCCGGTCGGATTGGAGGGGCTATTGAAGAGAATCACCTTCGTGCGCGGCGTGATGGCCTCGCGAACTTTATTCAAGTCGATGCGGAAATCGGGATAGGTGTCGACTTCGACGACCTTGCCCCCGACGAGAGTCGTCAAATGTTTGTACATGACGAACCAGGGGTCAAACACGATGACTTCGTCGCCGGGATTGACGAGCACCGACAACGCGAGCATCAGCCCGCCGCTCGTGCCGCTGGTGATAAACACTTTGCGATCGGGGTGGTCGAATTCGTTATCGACAGTGTGCTGAATCTTGGCGATCAGCGGGGCGATCCCCTGCGTCTGGCTATAGGCGTTTTTGCCTTCCGCCACCGCCTTATACAAGGCCTGCTTGATGGGCTCGGGGGTGTCGAAATGCGGCTGGCCGATGCTTAGATTGATCGGGTCGGTCATCTTTGTCGCCAGATCGAAAACCTTGCGGATGCCCGAGGCATCAATCCGGTGCATTCGTTCCGCGATCCAGTGCTCACTCATGGTGTTCTTCTCGTGATGGTCTCAATCGGGCCCACTATCGTTTTTAGCCGACAGGCTTGAGAAAGACCAGCAGAGGCACCAATTCGCCCGGAATTCTGCACAGTGCAGCGTTTTCTAAAATCTCGAAAGAACGCGATTCCGTAGTACGGCCTTCCCAGGCCGTCCAAGTGAAAGCGTTCGAAGACTGCCCTTTCGCGAAGCTACAAACGCGTAGGACGGCCTGGGAAGGCCGTCCTACAGTTGCTGCCAGCTACCCGATGTTCAGAAATTTTCGGAACAAAAGAAAGCTCAGACTCGTGCGACGCTCAGCGAGTCCAGCGTTCGCTGAACCGCACGTTGTAGCCGTTGTCGCGGACACGGTACGTGTAGTCGGGACCGTACGGCGTGTGGACATGATACCGATACCGGGCCTGGTGCGGCGTGACAACTTGCCGTTCGGTGACGCGTGCCGGGACTCCCACAACCGGCGCGACGACCGGCGCGGCAACGACCGCCGGGGCGGCGACCGGATAGACATAACCGGCAACCGGGGCGGGACGAATCGCCACCGGTTCATAAACGACGATGGGCTGCGGAGCAAACACCGGCTGATAACCATAAGCCGGCGGCATCACGTAAAACGAACGCGGCTGGTAGTAATATCCGTCGGCACGAGCCGTTTGCCCGCAGGCGACCAACACACCCGCCACGAGCGCCGGAACAGTCCATTTCGAAATCAACCGATGCATGGTGTCTCCTCTCCTGGATTGAACATTGACGGCCAACGGCCATTTTCCTGACGAATACCAAACCGTTTTGCGCAAAGCAAGAAGAAGATCATGACTTTTCCGTTGGAAACGTGGCGCTCGAACACCAGCCGATTTGCCTTCGGGACGCGCGGGCCACTACCTTATACTACGGGCGGCAGGAAAAACGACATTTCCAAAGCTGCAACTGTTCGGGAGCGGTTTACCGGTCCGCTTCCTTACGGGCGCGGCTCTGGCGAAAACGTCACGCGAGCGGCCGTGCGGAGATTGTTCCACCAGCCGCTCGTGATGACCGGCGGACCAGTCGCCGGCGGTGGCATCACTGGTAAACATTCACAAGTCGACGAAGCTCCCACCAACCGATTCTTGCATCTCTGTTAAAACACGCAACATCCGACCACGTTCCATGCCCCCGACTTTGAAATCACGCCGACCAGCGGCCAAGAACTTGTGGACAGCCGCTGCCGTTGTGGCCCTCGGGGCAGTGGCCTCGGCGATTCACCTCGCTTCCGTTCTTAGCCGGGCAGACGTCGCCCAGGGCCTGCTGAGCGAGGGGTTGTGGCGGCGAATTGTCGCCGCGCTGGGCGCAACGTCGAGTCGTATCGGATCGGACCAAGTCGCCAATGTGCCTTTCGGACCGCTGCTGATACTGTGCGGAGCAGCGTCGTTGCTCACCTGGCTGGGTGGCGCGGCGGTCATCGCCCACAGGCGCGGCGTTCCGTTCCAAGAAGCGCTTGTGCAGTGGGGGCGAGCAGGCTGGCTCTGGTGGATCGCTCCGTTCGGATGGGACATTCTGGGGCTCGTGATCGAACTGCTGGGTTTTGCGTCCCTATCGGCCTTGTGGCGCGCGGCTCTTCCGTTCTTTTACGCGATCCTCAAGGCTGGCTGGCTGACCACGTTCTTTGTGCTGGTTTCCGCCGCGAATCGAGCACCAGCGGCACACAACGAGTCGCGCCGCATTCCAGGGGGCGTCTGGATTGCCTCGGCGATTTACTTCATCTGTTTCGGGGCCATGAACTGGCTGCTGTGGGAATCGTTGCTGCTACCGCACGGCGACTCGTCCATGTACGAAGAGCATGTTTGGAACTTCCTGCACGGCAAAGGCTTTCGCAGTTATCTCGATTCGGGCCGGCTGTTTCTCGGGGAACACATCCAGGTGATTCACCTCGGGGTCATTCCGCTGTATGTGTTCTGGCCGTCGCATTTGCTGCTGGAGCTTTGTCAATCAGCCTGGCTGGCGGCCGGTGCGATTCCCACGTTTTGGATCGCCCGCCGGCATTCAGGATCGACACGAGCCGCAGCCTGCCTGGCGCTTGCGTATCTCCTCTATTTTCCGATGCAATGCCTGGATATCGCGGTCACGTTCAAAACGTTTCGGCCGAATGCTTTCGAGATTCCGTTCTTCCTGTTCGGGCTGGACGCACTGGAGCGCGGCCGCATCAAGACGCTGCTGGTGTGGCTGTTCCTGGCGCTTCTCTGCCAGGAAGACGCGGCGCCGGTGATCGCGCCGTTGGGTGTCTGGATCGCATTTCGGCAGGCGCACTTCTCCGGCATCGTCGACCGGGCCGCGCGACGGCGTATGTTTTGGCTGGGGACCGTTTTGGCTGGCTTCGGCGTATTGTATGTGGCGTTTGTGGTGAAGGTCGCACTCCCCTGGTTTCGGGGCGGGGCCGACGTTCATTTCGCCCGGTATTTCGAAGAATTCGGCGGCGAATCGAACACGATCGTGAGTACGATTCTCAATCATCCCGGGGCTTTCCTGGCGAAACTCTTCGCTAGTCCGTCGTGGGTTTTCGCGCTCGGAATGCTCGTCCCGTTGGGATTTCTGCCGTTGCTCTCGCCGGGGCGTCTGGCGGTCGCGGCACCGTTGTTCGGAGTCTTGTGTTTAAGCAGTATGACGAACACGCCGCTCCATCATTTTCATGCACCGCTGGTCCCCATTGTCATCTGGGCGGCGGCGGCCGGTTTGCCCCAGGCGGTGGTCGTACAGCGTCAGTTCGCCAGATGGTGGAAGCGCGACCCGGCTCGCGAGGCAGCCGAGGCGCGAAAGCGCATTCCGCCCGAATTTTTCGTGGCGAATGGAAAGACGCTTCCCGTCGCGGACGCTCTGAAAGCCCAGCTCTCTTCGGCTCAAACGCGCCCGCCACGCAATCCGCTCGCGATCCGCTGCGCGGTGATCGCGGCGACCTGGTGCGTTTTCAGCTCGCTGATTTCCGGGATCTTTTTCTCGATGGGGCCGCTGGGAATCGGCTTCTGGGATCCGTATTCGTCCCGTTATTGGAAAGACCATTACGTTCCCGGCGAGCGAGCGGTTCGCTTTCCGGCGGTGTTCGCGCTGATTCCACGCGAAAGCCGGGTCGCTTCGACCGATTATGTCCACCCCCGGTTCACGCACCACGAGCGCTCGTACGATTACAGTGATTACCGGCCCGAAGTCCCCGACGACACCGATTACATCGTGATCGACACCCGGCATCCGTACAGCGACATCAAAACTCCGGATCAGGTCAAAGAGTACCGCGACCACCCCGAACTCTGGGAGTTGTTGCCGGACGAGACGGAGGGGTACTTCATCGTATTGAAGCGAAGGCGGTGAAAACTGAGTACACAAGAAGCCGTAGCGTGTTATCAGCCCACGCCCGCCCCGTATCACTACGCCTTTCCAAACCCGCAGGACTCGCGTCGCGAAACATGCCCTGTGCCCTCCGGCCACCGGATCGACTATTTATTATGCCGGTAGACGGTCAGTTGCGTCATTTCCAGCAACGTCGCGTGGCCCGAGTCGACGCTGTGCTGCCTAACGAGCCGGTTCTCCGTGTCGTACCACAGGTTCACCCGCACGTCACCGGCGATGCGATAGTGGTCGCTGGCCTGCACCTTCCCGGCCACCGTCAACGTTTCTTTCCCGACAAATTGCACGTCCCCGTTCAATCTCGTCCCTTTGTCGGTACTAAGGAGAGTCGTCGCTTTCGGTTTGACCACGGTCGCCGACTTCGTCCCGGCGGCGGCGAGAGAAACTTTCTGGGTATTCTTCTTCAACGCGGTCACGATTTGACTGGGAATCTGCCAATAAGAAGTTGGCCAAGAGTCCGCCGGGAAATCGGTGTTCACCCCATCCACCGCGACGCGAAATGTTTTGGCCCCCATTTTCCCGTCCAGGTGAAACCGCGTGCCGTTTACGTCGGCGATATTGTCCAGTTTCAGCAACTGCCCGTTTTTCCAGGTTTCATTTCCGGTCGATTGGTAGTGATACTCGCTGCCGAGATCGTTGAACTTTATCGACTTGTCGATGTGCATCGTGTTTGTGCCGTCTTCGAACGTATCAACGACAATCGATCCCGTTCCCGACTCTTTGCCGTCGACGGATATGCGAAAAGATCGCGTTTCCGTCACCAGCTTCTTCCCGGATTGAGCAAACGCCGCCGTGTGTCCCAGCCATGTGATCGCCACGCAGTACACAGCAACCCGGCCCAGTTTTCTGGATAAATGTCGGCTCGTCATTTCTAGCTCCCCTGCGGTCCAACAGGCAACGCTCGAACATCGAGTTCGAGCGACCCGGTCCATGAAGCACGGGCGACGCGCCCCACGTGAACGTGGCCGCTAATTAGGTCGCCAAGAACTTCCCAATCCGCCGCGCCATGATGCACTCAGACAGGAAAATCCTGCAACTACCGAGATATTCGTCAGGCCACGTTTCCGAACGCCGTTCCCGCAAACCGTTTGCCCAAGTCCCACAGCGGCCCGGGGAACCGATGGCTGGCGGCAATCACCTGATCGAAGGCGTGAATCAAATGATCAATGTCCGCCTCGTTAACCACCAGCGTCGGAATGAGCTTGATGACGTCGATGTGATGCCCCGCAACCTGGGCCAGAACATGGTGCTCGTGCAGCAAGGGAATCAGCATCACCTGGCAAAACAGGCTGGCGTCCAGTTTGTGCAAGAGATTCCAACCCATTTTCAAGGACATGCTCTTGGGCGACTGGAACTCGAGCCCGAGCAATAACCCCTTGCCGCGCACTTCGCGGAACATTTCGTATTTGGCACCGATTTCGCGCAAGCCCGCCGCAAGTCTCTCCCCCATCCGCGCGGCGTTTTCGACCAGTTTTTCGGTCTTCAGAACGTGCAAGGTCGCCAACCCCGCCGCCATCGCCAGATCATTTTCACTGAACGTTGACGAGTGGACGACGCTGCGCTCCAAGCTCGAAAAGACTTTCTTGTGAATCCACCGTTTGCTCAGCACGGCCCCGGCCGGAACGTAACCCCCTGAAAGGGCTTTGGCCGAGATGAGAATATCGGGCTCGATCCCCCAGTGCTCGCAGGCGAACATTTTCCCCGTCCGGCCAAGCCCCGTCTGAACTTCGTCGGCAATAAAAATGACGCCATGTTTTCGGCACAGTTCGAGCGCCTCGGCGAGGTAATCGTCGTCGGGCATGTAGACCCCTTCGCCCTGAATCGGCTCGACGATAAAACCGGCGACGTCGCCCCGCGACAATTCGCGTTCAAGCGACTCCAGGTCGTTGTAGGGAACCGTTCCCACCGCCGGCAACAGCGGCCCGAAGCCATCGCGAAAGATTCCGTGGCCGTTGACAGAGAGCGCGCCCAGCGTCAAGCCGTGGAATGATTTATCGCAGTGTACGATCCGAGGCCGACCTGTCGCGACGCGTGCGTACTTGAGGGCCGTTTCCACCCCTTCCGAACCGCTATTCGTGAAGAAGACCGTTTCCAAATCGCCGGGAGCGACCGAGACCAGCTCGCGTGCCAGCAAGCCAGAAAGTGACGCGATCCCCATGTGAAGCAAGTTGGGGAGATCGAGATTCATCGCCTGTTGAAGAGCTTGCCGAATCACAGGGTGATTGCGGCCGCAGGCGAAGGTCCCATAACCGGCCAGACAGTCGATGATTTGGTTTCCCTGATCATCGAACAGATACGCCCCTTGCGCGCGGAGGTAGCGCTTGTCGAATCCGAGCAAGCGCAGCACCTTCACGAAGGCGGGATTGATATACGATTCCGCCAGCGACGGCAGGTTGCCACGCTCGGCCGCCAGCATCTTTTCCAGATCGAGCATTGAACCATCCCTGTAAATCTGATCTGCATAGGCCGCGTCTTTTGCGACAGCTTAACAGAATGCGGCGACTTAAAGAATTGCAATTTTGCAAAAATTTGCGTTGTTCCGTGAAGTCACCCCCGCGAGACCTTGACTGCAACTTCGTGCGTCACTGACGATCGCGCGAAGAGGCGAAGCCGTGCGGATAACCCCTGACGCACGGACTGCACTGCAACCTCACGGCAACTCCGCCGCCGACTTCATCGCCAAAAATACAACGCCGCCAGGCCAAAGCCGATCGCGATGACGATCCAGCGCACGACGCGGGGCTTCACTTTAAGCGCCAGCCGTGCCCCCAGATACCCGCCGACGATTGCCGCGACCGCCATCGGCAACGCACATTTCCATTCGACTTTTCCGTTCCAGACAAAGACCACCACCGAGACTCCGTTAATGCAGCCATTCAGCAGAGTCTTCAGCGAATTCATGCGGTGAATATCCCCCACCCCCATCAGGGCCAGCGCGCTCAGCATCAGAATGCCGATCCCCGCTCCGAAATAACCGCCATACACCCCCACGCCGAATTGGAAAAACACCAGACCGGCCACCGCCATTCGCGACTTCGCTTCAGGGCGCGGCTTTCGGGCACTGCCCCAGAGAGTATCGAACAGGAAGACGGCCGCCGCCCCGAGCAACAGCCAGGGCACAACGATGGCAAAATAATGCGGCTCCAACCGGGTGAGCAGTACCGAGCCAATCACGCCGCCGACGAGACTGGGAGGGATCAGAATCGTCAACCAATGCCGCACATGGCCGATCTCGCCGCGATATCCCCAGGCACCGGCCAGCGCCCCGGGAACGAGCGCCACCGTGCTGGTCGCGTTGGCCCAAACTTTGGCGTCATCCACCCCTTTGGCGGCCAGGGCCGCTGTCAGTACGGGGAACGTCAAGAGCGTTCCCCCGCCCGCCAGCGAATTCACAGCGCCCGCCGCCAAGGCCGCCAGGCTCAAGAAGAACACCGATGTAATCGACAATTCCACGAGCGGAGATCTCTCTGGTGAAACAAAGGCTGTTGAAACAAATCTTGCGTTCGGTGTTGTACTGCAAACGGGTGACTTCAGGAAATGTGAATCCAAGTCGGCCTTCACGCGAGGGTCCGCTTGAAAGCGCCGCGACAGGCCGAGCATTACGAAAGCGAAAGGTTCGCAATAACAGGCCCTTTACCGGAAAAAATTCAGGAATGTCCTGATCGGGCCTGACTTGTGGAAGACGAGAACCCCGAAAATATCGGAAAAATCAGCGAAAAACGCGGGTAATGCCCTGCTGAGAACACCAGCTTGGATTTTGTCTGAATCTCTGATTTTATTGAGCGTCCGACGGGCCGAATTGACAACTCGCGCCGGCAAGTGCAAACTAAATTGACTGTGGGCTGGTTGTTGTGGGACCCGTCGCAGGACGCACGCTCGTGCGATTCCTACTGACGAGCCCCTGACCTTGTTCTACATGAGGGGGAAAAAAGTAACATGCTGAAGAAGACGTCTGTCTCTTGGAATTGGATTTTTTCAAAACTCAAATCGACGTCCCGTAAATCGGGTCGCAAAAACCGCCGACAGCCACAGCGGCTCGTCTCGCCCGTGCCTGCCGAAGTGGAAGGGTTGGAATCCCGTGCTCTCCTCACGGTCACCTTTCACGGCGGGGCCTTGTTGGCCGCCGTGGAAGCCCAAGCCGTTTACCTCGGCAGCGATTGGAGCGGCAGCTCACTCAAGCCGCAAACGACAACGATCGACACCTTCGTCTCGACGATCGTCAACAGTCCGTATATGGACATGCTGAAGAACGCGGGTTACAACGTCGGCCGCGGCACGGCCAGCGCTGGCGCGATCGATAACGTCACGCTGAGCAAAACCGCCTCCACGGGTGTGACCGACACGCAGATCCAGCAGGATTTGCAGGCGATGATCACCGCCGGTCAGGTGCAAACACCGGATGCGAACCGGTTGTACATCGTCTACGTCGAACCTGGCGTCGTCGTCCACATGGGATCCGACGCCAGCAACACGACGTTCCTCGGTTACCACGGTGCTTTTGCCGGCACGTCCGCAGGAAAATCTGTCGACATTCACTACGCGGTCATTCCTTACCCGGGATCACCAAATTTCTCGCCGCAGTCCCAGGGGTTCGCGAACGCCTTCGATGAACAGACGGCAGTCTCTTCGCACGAATTGGCCGAGTCGGTCACCGACCCGAACGTGAACTACAAGACGCTCGGTTGGTACGACGATCAGCTCAATGGCGAAATCGGCGACCTGACCACGCAGACAACGCGCCTGGGCGTCTACCTGGTGCAGGATGTGGTCGGGAAGAACGATCAAGTGATCAGCCCGCCGATAACCACGACCACCAACGTGGGGACGCCGAATCTCACCGCGTTGGCCGCGAATTCGACAACGGTCAACCTTAACTGGAATGCCGTGTCGGGTAGTCCGACCGGTTACCGCGTGTTGGAAACGATCGGCACGAAGACGACCACCATCACGGTCAATTCTTCGGCCACTTCGTATCAGGTCACCGGATTGACAGCCGGCTCGACCGTTTCGTTTCAGGTCGAAGCCTACAACGCCACCAGCAAGGCCGATTCCCAAATCGTCTCCGTGACGTTGCCGACGACGTCCACCACCTTGGGCACCCCCATGCTCACGGCCGTGGCGACGTCCGCTGGCTCGGCCCAGTTGACATGGAGTTCGGTCAGCGGCGCAGACGGATACATCGTTTATTATGTGAGTGGCGGCCAATGGTACATCCTCGGCGTTGTTGATGCTTCGACAACGTCTGTACAAGTCATCGGCTTGAGCCCGAACTCGACCTACCAGTTTGCGATTGGCGCCTTCAACCTGCTGCAAGGAACGGAAGCGGATTCGAAGGTGGTCAGCGTAACGACACCAGGCTCCACACATCACCGCCACTAAAGGGCGATTCGGTGAGGTGGGGTTCGATTCGCCCCCCCCCATGAAAAACTCGACAAACGTGCTGGCAAATCGCCAGCATGTTTGTTTTTTTGGGACGTGCGCCGTGAGGGCAGTGGTCGGCTATGCGCGGCCGACCGGAACCGATTCACAAACGCCGATTCACAAACAAAGCGGACCGGGCCAAGACTGAGTCGAGACTGCGTCGAATTCGAATCGTTCAGCCAGCGACAGGCGTTTTCGCGGCCAGTTGGCGGAGCTTGGCCAAATTGGCGCGTTCTGAGGCGAGAATCTCAGTCACCAAAGCCGAAGCTTCGGCGTCGTGCCCCAAAGACTTCAGGCCCGCTTCCAGTTGTGCGACGACGTATTGCTCGTCTTCGATGATCTGGCCGACTAAGTAATCGAGCGAGACGTAGTGCAACTGGGAATTGTCGGGATAGTTATCGTAATTGACGATCGCCCCGCGTTCTGTCAGCAGGTCGGCCAGTCGACCGACGAATTCCTGCTGCCGGGCAGCCATTTGTTCGACCGCCTGCTGTTCGGGGGTCATCGCCCCTGCCGATTCAGTGAGGGTCGTCCATGTGCTGCATTCGATGGAATATTGCAACAGGCTGCGATACACGCAGCCGACAATCTGGTTGAGGATCTCGTTTACCGTCTGGTCTGCCATGTCTGTCGAATGAATCCTAGAGCAACCACTTGGCGACATCGAGCGTCAATTCGCTCAGCCAATTGACGAAAATCCCCAGTGCCAGCACGGGGGCGGTCACAAATGCCACATACAAACCGGTATCCGAAAACAGCTCTGCCGTTACGGGCCGCGCGCCTTCCCCAGCGGGAGAGATAAACATCACTTTCAGCACACGAATGTAATAAACCAGGCTGAAGACGGTATTGACGGCCCCCACAACGAGCACGATCCACATCAGCGAATTGAATTCGCCCGCTTGCCAGACCGACATGAAGACCATGAATTTGCCCGCAAACCCGCCAAACGGCGGCAGGCCCACCAGGCTGAACAAGCAGATCGCCATGCCCACCGCCAAAAGCGGCGACTGCTTTGCCAATCCGGCATAGCTCTCGATTTCTTCGCTGAAGGTCTGATTGCGGATCAGAGCCACAATCGCAAAAGCGCCGAGGTTCATGAAGAAGTAGACGGCGAGGTAGTACAGCAACCCTTGCACGCAGTAGGCTGCGTAACCTTCACGCGCCGCCGCGGTCAGCCCGCCGACAGGAGCGTTGAGAGTCACCATCATCGCCGCCACCGCCATCAGCATGTAGCCCGCATGGGCGATGGTCGAATAGGCGAGCATCCGCTTCATATTCTTCTGCGTGTACGCCGCCAAGTTGCCGAAGGTCGTCGTCACCGCCGCCAGGAAGCCGAGCCCGACCCCCACATTCATCAGCAGTTCCGACAAAGGAGCCGAGCCGTTGCGGGTTTCGCCAACCAGCGCCAGGCAAAATCGAATCAACAAGGCGAAGGCACCGGCTTTACTGGCCACCGACAGGAACCCGCCGACTTCTGCTGTCGCTCCCTCGAAGGCATCGGGACACCAGAAGTGGAACGGAAACAGCGACAGTTTGAACGCCACGCCCACCAGGATCATCAGGATCGCCAGCACGAGCGTGCCGACGGCCGGGTCGATAATGTGCGAATGATGTTGGCCGAATTCGACCAATGCATGTGCCATCGTGGGCAAATGGGCCGAGCCCAACAATCCGGACAACAAGCTGATGCCATACAGCATCACCCCCGCCGCACCGGCACCATAAACAACATATTTCAGCGCCGCTTCGCTGCTGGCCTTTCTTCCTTTCAGGAAGCCGACCATCGCGTAACTCGGAACGCTGGTCATTTCGACAGCCAGGAACACCATCAGCAGGTGATTGGCCGAGGCCATCAGCAGCATCCCCAAGGTGGAACCCAGGAGCAAGCAATAAAAGTCGGGAGCGTCCTCGTTGTCGGGAATCCCAGTGACGACCGTCAACCATTCCACGAACAACAGAAACAGCAGCAGGAAGATCCGGAAGTAAACGGTAAACGAATCGTAAATCAACAAGCCGGTGAACAGCGAGATCACGGCCGGATGGGCGGGACCTTCGCTGCCAGTCGAGCCGTTGTTCATTGCATAGAATTGACCCGCCGCACGAGCCAGCGCGAGGGCCGTACCGACGATCGCGACAATCGAGCCGGGCAGAAAACGGTCGGCACTGAACAACCGGACGAGCAGCAGCGCCACGATCGTGCCGATCAGGATCAGCTCGGGGCCAAAGAGTGGCAGCGATTTTTGTGTATCGTCTGTCACTCGGCTGATGATTTCAGAAAAGTTCATCGGATGTCGTATTCAGCAAGGCCGCTTGCGGCGGCGAACCAGTAAGAAAGCACAGGAAAGGCGGAACACCGCAGGCTATATTAGAGGCCGGTGATTTCCTTCGCGGCGAAAATCTGCTTAATCAATTCCGGAGTCGTCAGGCTGTTGACCAGGTGGTTAATCGAAGCGTGCATCTGGCTGAAAATCCAGTTCGGATAAACACCCAAGATGATACAAAACACCAACAAAGTCGCACCGATGAAGACTTCTCGTTCCGTGATAGGAGTGATGGCTTCGGGATGCGGACCTTTGTATTCGGGTCCCAGGTAGACGCGTTGCACCGCCCACAAGATGTAAGCGGCGGTCAAAATCACGCCCGAGGCGGCGATAATCGAATAGAGAGGGCTGTAATTCCACGTGCTCACCACGCCGATCGCTTCACCCCAGAATCCGCACAGACCGGGCAGCCCCATACCAGCGAAGAAGATGCCCACGGCCAAACCGCCATACAACGGCATCAGTCCCATCAGTCCGCCGAATTGGTTCAGGTCACGATGATGTACACGGTCGTAAATCACACCAACCATAAAGAACATGCCCGGGGACGAAATCCCGTGGGCCAGCATCTGGAACATCGCCGCATTCAGCCCCATGTTCCAGTAAGTCGTATTCTGTTCGACCGTCCCCTCGCCGAGCGTCCAGACAGCGATGCCCAACAACACATAACCCATGTGGCTGACCGAACTGTAGGCAACCATTCGCTTAAAGTCGGTTTGGGCCAGAGCCGCGAACGCCCCGTAGATGATGCTGATCACACCCAGCACAACCAAGGCATGCGACGCCCAATACGCACCGACTGGGCAGATCGGGAAGGCGATGCGGATGATACCGTATCCCCCCATTTTCAGCAGCACTCCCGCCAGAATCATACTGATGGGGGTAGGAGCTTCAACGTGCGCGTCGGGAAGCCATGTGTGGAACGGCCACACCGGAACTTTGATCGCAAACCCGATAAACAGCAGGACGAAGGCTGTCTTCTGGATGAATTCCGAGAACTGCCCCCCCGCACTCGAATGGACTTGGCCAATCAGCGAAAGTTGCAGGATGTCGAACGTCTTGCCGTATGCAGTCGCCGCACCATCGAAGTACAGCATCAGCATGGCGATGAACATCAGCACGCCACCCACCAGCGTATAGAGGAAGAACTTGATCGCCGCATATTCACGTCGCGGACCACCCCACACGCCAATGAGGAAGTACATCGGCAGCAGCATGACTTCCCAGAACACGTAGAACAGGACGAAGTCGAGGGCCATGAACACGCCCAACATGCCTGTTTCCAGGAGCAAAAACAACATCAAGTAGCCACGCACCTGTTTGGTAATGCTCGTCGACGCGAGCATCGAGAGCCAACTGATGAACGTCGTCAGGACGACCAGCGGCATGCTGATGCCGTCGACCCCCAGTTGATAATTGATGTTGAACGCCGAGATCCAAGGAACTTTGACCGCCATCTGGATTCCCGGTATCGACGAATCGAACTTCGACCAGAGAAGTAGCGAAAGGGCGAACGTCACCAGCGTGACCGCATGGCCGAACGTTCGCATGGCACCGTCCGACTGCTTGTTGAACAAGGCGAGGAACAGCGCGCCAATGGTCGGCAGGAAGATGATTAATGACAGCAAAGCGATATCAGACATAGTCAATCAAGCTTTTTGAAGCGAATTTCTAATCAGCCGCGGTTAACAGTGCGATCGACGGCCGTCATGCACGACGCCAGCCGTCAGAACCGCATTACATCGAGAAGAACTGCACGAGCAGCCAGATTCCCACCACTCCCACCACGATAAATGTCACGTATTGCCGCAAGCGGCCCGACTGCAAATATCCAAACACTCGTCCCGTCGAGAAGGTGACTTCACCCAGTCGATTGACGAAACCGTCGACAATTTGTTCATCAAAGGTCCGATCCCATTTCGCGACCGTGACTGCGAACCGCGCCAGGAAATGCAGGAATCCATCAAAGACCACGCGGTCGAACGCCGCACACCAACGGGCGACGATGTGCGAAGGCCGCACGAACATCACGTCGTACAACTCATCAAACCACCACTTCTCCGCCAGGAACGTATGCAATCCTGACAGTTGACGCTTGACGTCGGCGGGGTCGAACAGCCGTTTGCCGTAAAACAGATAAGCCGTGAACGCACCCAGTGCCGCGACCAACAATGCGAAGTAACCGGCCGTCGCGTGGTTTTCGTGGATTTGATGATGCGAGGGCAGGTTCAAGCCCGAGAACTGATCGGTCAATCCCTCGGCAACCCCCGCCGGCTCGCTGGCAGAGAGCATTTTGAACAGGAACCCGGCTTCCCCATTCCACGCACAAAACGCCGCGAGGACAGAGAGAACGAGCAACGGCACCGTCATCACGGAAGGCGACTCGTGTGCATGATCGTAAACGTGGTGATCGCGTGGTTCGCCGGCGAATGTGTAAAACCACAGGCGGAACATATAAAACGCGGTAATTCCAGCCCCAGCGAGCGGCATGATGAACAACAAGAAGTGCGAGCGGTTGAGCTCGGCATAGGTCATCGCTGTGGCGACGATTGCGTCTTTGGAATAGAAGCCCGAGAACGCGATGGGCGTATGGGGAATCGCCAAACCGGCGATGGCGATCACGCCGACGAGCATCGTGTAAGCCGTGATCGGCATTTTCTTTCGCAATCCGCCCATGCGCGGCATTTCTTGCACGTGATGGCATCCGTAAATGACGCTACCCGACGCTAAGAACATCAACGACTTGAAAAACGCATGGGTAATCAGGTGGAAGAGGCCGGCCGACCAGCCGCCGACGCCGATCCCCAACATCATGTAACCGAGCTGGCTGATCGTGGAGTACGCGAGGACTTTCTTGATGTCCGTCGCCACGATCGCAATCGTGGCCGCCAGGAAGAGCGTGATACAGCCGATGTAGGCGATGACCAGCAGGACTTCCGGCACGAACATCGGATAGAAACGGCCGGCGAGATACACGCCGGCGGCAACCATCGTCGCCGAGTGTACGAGGGCGGAAACCGGGGTCGGACCTTCCATCGCATCGGGCAACCAGGTTTGCAGCGGGAATTGAGCACTCTTACCAATGCAGCCCGCGAAAATCCCCAAACCGGCCGTCAGCAGCAGGAAGTAAGGAATCGTCTTCGTTTCGCGCACTCCCGCATTGTCGACCGTAGCCGTCTCTTCGTTCAGGAATACGGTGTCGCCATTGGAGCTCAGCTTGATTCCGCCGTGCTCATCACGAAGCATGTCGAAGAGCCCCGGCCGTTTGACGTCGCCTTCGGTTCGTGATGCGAACTGGAATGTGCCAAAATATGAAAGGATAATCATCAGCCCGATCAAGAACCCGAAGTCGCCGACGCGGTTCATGATGAAGGCTTTATTCGCTGCCGTCGATGCCGACTTCCGTTCGACATAAAAACCGATCAGGAAGTAGCTACAGACGCCGACGAGTTCCCAGAAAATGAAGACCATGAACACGTTGCCGGCGAGCACAAGCCCCAGCATCGAGAAGCTGAACAGCGACAAGAACGCGAAGAACCGGTAAAACCGTCCGGGGCGGACGAAATGACCGTGCGAAGTATGCACTTCGTGATCTTCGTGCTGATCGGTCAACTCATCGGACATGTATCCGATGGCGAAAATGTGGATGAACGACGCAATAAACGTCACCATCGTAAACATCGTCAGGGTCAGCGAGTCGATGTGGTAGTCGATCGCCAAACGCAACGCGCGAAACTCGGCCAAAACATAAATCGTGCCGGAAAAGTATTTCGGGTAAGCCGGTGCGGCTTCGGCCTTGGCCGCCGTGCCATGCGCCACGGCGGGAGCCGGATGTTCTGCTGCGGGTTGTTCGGCGTGAGCCTCCACCTGCTCTTTGGCGTGGGCGGGCTCTTTGGCATGGGCCGGATCTTCGGCATGCGCAGAAGCACCGTGATGTCCGCCTTCCGCGGTCCCGTGCCCGGCCGATTCGTGTTGACTCTCTAGCGCCGACCAGCCTGTCGTGGTTCCCCACAGCAACAGGGCCGAACCACTGAAGATAAAGGCACCCACGATGCAGGCCACAGCCAAGTAGGCAGCAGCTTTGCTCTTGCGGGAGCCCCAGAATCCACCGAAGATCTCTACGGTGAACCCAGCGAGGGGCAGCAGCCACGCCAGCGTGAGCAGCGTCCCCAATGTCGTTCCGAGTTTTGTCGCGTCCATATGCAGATACGTCTCAGGTTTTCGTCAGCCTTGCAGTTCGTTGGCGCGGTCGACGTCGATCGTCAAATGGTTATTGTAGAAATTCAGAGCAATTGCCAACGCGATGGCAGCCTCGGCGGCCGCCAACACAATCACAAACAGCGACATCACTTGGCCGTCCAACCCCAGCTTCGTGTATCGGGCAAAGGCGACAAAGTTCAAATTGGCGCCGTTCAGCACCAATTCAACCCCCATCAACACGCCGATCGCATTTCGCTTCGAGGCCATGCAGACGATTCCGCAGACGAATAGCGCGCCGGCAACCAGCAAATAAACATTCAGGCTTACAGTTTGCATAACGGTCAGGCCTTCCGCTTCTTCGTGCGGGCCAGATACGCGGCCCCTACCAGTACGACCAGTAAATGCACAGAAATAATTTCAAACGGCAACAAATATCCGGGAGTGAGACCGCCATCTTTTCGCCCCAGATCTTTATCGGGACGAGCACCCAGGAAGCTCTGTCCCAGGGGCCGGGTGGTGTTCCCGTCCTGTGGCGAATTGTGACCGTGGATCACAGCCCCACGCGGATCGAACGAGCTCTGGTCTTCCCAGCTTACTTGATACGCCGTATAGACAATGACCGCCAGCAGCAATGCCCCGGCGATCGCCGCCGGCACAAGCTGCCCCGAATTCGATTTGACGGCAAACGGTCCGCTGGCGGTGAGCATCACGCCGAAAATCAACAGAACCAGCGTGCCGCCTACATAAATCAGAAGCTGAGCCGAGCCGACAAAGTCGGCATTCAGCGAGAAAAACAAACCGGCCACAGCACCGAGCGAAATAATCAGCCAGAAGGCCATCCGGACGACGTTTTGCGTCAAGACGACGGCCACTGCCCCGCCGACCGCAGCTAAGGCGAAGACCGAGAACGGACCGTATTCCAGAAGCCAGGAAAAGAGTTCTTTCACGACCGCACCTCTGATTTCAACTGGGCCGGCGATTTCGACTGGGCCGCCGGGGCAACTTCAGCCGCTGAACCCCTGAGGACCGGCGGAACAGTCCGCTTTCCCAATGGTTCATTCCCTACCAACCCGGTCTTACCGGTGAATTGATACACCGCCAGCGGCCAGATCGTGACTCCCAAGAACAAGAAGCAACTGATCGGCAGCAAGTATTTTAAACACGCCATCATCACTTGATCGATTCGCAGTCGAGGAAGGGTCCACCGCACCCACATCTGAACGAAGACCAGCAAGCAGCCTTTGGTGATGAACACAACGCAGCCAAACAGTCGCACGATGTAGTCGCCAACGACGAATCCTTGAACCGGGAAGTTGACTCCCCAGCCATCCAATTTGCCATGCGCCCATTCTTCGATCCCCAGCCCCGTATTCCAGCCGCCGAGGAACAAGACCGTCGCGATGCCGCTGACGGCAAACATACTGCCGTATTCAGCCATAAAGAAATACGACCACCGGATACCGCTATATTCCGTGTGGAACCCGGCCACCAATTCGCTTTCCGCTTCCGCCAAGTCGAACGGAGCCCGCTTCACACTGGCAGTTGCGACAGTGAAGTAGATAAAGAAAGCGAAGAAACAGAACGGGTCGTGAAACACCATCCAGTTTGAAAACAAGCCGATTTGCGCCCGGCCAATTTCCGACATATTCAACGTGCCGAGAACCGTAACCGGCACCAGAGCACACACGGCCATTGGAATTTCGTAACTGACGACTTGGGCCGCTTCGCGCATCCCGCCGAACAAGGCCCACTTTGAACCACTCGAATAACCGGCCAAAATCACACCGATCACTTCCAGCGACATCACAGCGAACATAAAGAATACGCCCACATCCAGATCCTGGGCGATCCAGCCATCCGACCAAGGCAACACGATGAAAGCGGCGAATGAGGCCACGAACACCAGATACGGCGACAAGCGAAACAGCATCTTGTCGGCCGCTTGCGGACACAAATCTTCTTTTTGAATTAATTTGATGCCGTCAGCAAGCGTTTGGAGCCAACCGAATTTTCCGCCAACGCGGGTCGGACCCAAGCGGTCTTGAATACGACCGGCAACTTTACGCTCCAGCCAGATGTAGAACAGCGGAGCGACGGCGAAGAAATGGATGATCAGCACTGCGTGAATGAGTGCTGCAATAGCGAAAGCAAGTTCCGCCGAAAGCTTTTTTTCGGTTAAAAATTCGGCGATACCGCCAGAGGCGAATAACACGTTCATCCGGGTTGTTCCGTGTCGTTTATCCCCGTGTTTTCAACACTACGTTCGGGGTTTTATGATCCAGGTGCCGCGTGCAGAGGCTGAACTATGACAAAACGGCCAGAGGCTTTCAAGCGTCTGCAAAAGGTTGCCCGAAGGTTTCCAAAAACGAGAATCGCGACAGGGAAATCGTGCTGCGAATGGGAAGTTTTGAAGCCCCACAGAGTAACGATCAGAGTAAAAGGACGGCTCGGGCAAAAAAGTCTGGGGCAGAAAATTGCCCCCCACCCCTTTATCCACGAGGATTTGGGAGTCTTGGCAAAAGTTTCATGACGACGCCGATCCCCCATGAATTTCGTCTGTTTCGTGTATTTCGTGGTTAATGTTTATCCTTAGGAGCTGGAAGCAGCAACCACGAAATACACGAAACACACGAAGTGGCTATGGGCGGGCGAGAACTGTCTCCATCATCTGAGTCTCTGGGAAAGCCAGAGATCGGAAATATCCGACCTCAACATCCCGAAGATTAGCCAGATTTTATCCCCAACTGCTGGGTTGTGGCCAAAGTTCGAACGGTTTTCGGGGTCGGATGGGGATCGCCGCCGCCTCGGCTTTCGTCTGCAACGCGAAAAAAGGCCGTGATTTGTGGGACGGAAACTCCATCGGCCAGAATTTCAGAAAATTCTTACGGAACGGCAAGCGAATTGCGATAACCCAGGATTCATCAACCTGACGTACAACTTCGGCCAACTCTTATTCGCTGCCGAGTCGTACACAGCCCCACGCGGTGCGATCCCCCAGCCCAGGGATTGCTAGCTGTCGGGGCTGTGTTCGACTCGGCAGTATTTTTTTCGGGCTGTTGATTTTTGGCCACCCCCTGTTTAGATTTTTCTCTGAACACCTGTGGTGGCCGCGGGCATGATTGGGCTGTCTCGCTGTTGCCCAGGTGTTCTTTGTCCGTTTCAGTGCGACTGCCATGCAATTCTTCACCTTTCTGGCTGGCATTCTGACCGCGCTCTGCCTCGGCATGGTGATCGGCGTGGAACGGCAATGGCGTTCGCATCCGGCCGGTTTGCGAACGAACACGCTGGTGGCCTTGGGGGCGGCATTATTTGTGTCTGTGTCCGGGCTCGTCATCGACACGGGCAGTCCCACCCGGATCGCCTCGTACGTCGTGAGCGGCCTCGGTTTTCTGGGTGGCGGAGTCATTTTGCGCGACGGCATGACGGTGAAAGGTCTGAATACGGCGGCGACTCTGTGGTGTAGCGGCGCCGTCGGAACGCTGGCGGGTTCGGGATTTCCGCTGGAGGCCATCGCGGGAACACTGGCGGTGCTCGGCGTGAACCTGGGGCTCCGACCTGTTGTCCGATGGATCGACTCGCGCCAGCGAACGGCCGCCGCCAATGATGTCGATATTTACTACCGGCTGCGGATTGAGTGCGAATCGCCACACGATGGTCCTGTGCGCCAGATCCTTCTCCGGCACATCGGGGCGACCAGTAAATTGACGTTGCAAGGTCTGTCGACCGAAGACCTCGACGGTGGCAAACGGGTCGTATTGGCCGAAATTTATTCGTCCCAGAAAAACGATCGTGCCCTCGAAGACATTGTCGCCCGCGTCAGCATCGAACCCGATGTCAGCGCCGTAAGTTGGCGACATTCGACGGCGTGAGCACGATAAATCTCGCCTGCGACAGCGGTGGGATGCCGACGGCGATCCGCCGACTCCCGACTCAGTTCTCAAGGCCAGAAGAATTCAGGTTGCCCGCAAGCAAAATTACCGATCCGATGGATTTCCGCACGGGCCGTCGAAGGCTAAATTATCAAGATGCGTCGATTTGTTGTCCTCGGATTCGATCCGACTGCGTCTTCGGCGACAACTCATGAAAAACGAGGTGTGGTTTGCGAGACTCGGAGTATCTGAACGCCGTTCTGGATGGTCTTCGCGTGACAGCGACCAGGAGTTTCTGCCTTTGGGTGGCACTTTGGGGTGGCATTCTCGTTCCCGAAATTCTGCGCGCCGAAGAAAATCCAGCTCCCCGGTTCACAACCGACATTCAGCCACTGCTCAAACGGCACTGCGTAAAATGCCACGGCCCGGCCAAACAGGAAGCGAAGCTGAATCTCAGCACGCCGGGGGGCGTCATCCGCGGCGGAATGAACGGGGCGGTCCTCGTCCCACACGACATCGCGAGCAGCCTGTTCTGGAAACGAATCGCCGATGACGAGATGCCTCCCGAAGGTCCGCTATCCGCCGGTGAAAAAGAGGTTTTGAAACGCTGGATTGTGGCCGGTGCGCCGGGGCTTCCCAGTCGCGAAGCCGTCGCGGGAAAATCCGACGGCAAAGATCACTGGGCGTTTCAGCCGCTGCAAGCTGTCGCTCTCCCCCAGGTGCGGGATCGCTCGCGGGTGGCCAACGAGGTGGATTTGTTCCTGCAAGCCGAGCTGGAACGGCAAGGACTGTCTCTCGGGCCGCCGGCCGACCGCACAACATTGATCCGCCGCGTGAGCTTCGACGTCACGGGCTTGCCACCCACACCTCCAGAAATCGAGGCATTCCTCAGCGACCCGGCACCGAACGCGTACGCTCGGATGGTCGATCGGTATCTCGCGTCGCCCCATTATGGCGAGCGCTGGGGGAAATACTGGCTTGATGCCGCCGGCTACGCCGATTCGAACGGCTACTTCAACGCCGATTCGGATCGGCCCCTGGCCTACCGGTATCGCGATTGGGTGGTGCGGGCCCTCAACAGCGACAAACCGTTCGATCAATTCGTGCGCGAGCAGCTCGCGGGAGATGAGCTTTCCGGTTTCGTTCCGGGCAGTGCGGCGACTCCCGAGGTCATCGGCCTGCTGGAAGCCACGCATTATTTACGGAACAGCCAGGATGGCACCGGCGAGAGCGACGGCAATCCCGATGAAGTCCGCGTCGATCGCTACACCGTGATTGAAGGAGCCATCCAGAATATCGTGAATTCCCTCTTCGGCCTGACCATTCAGTGCGCGAAATGTCACGACCATAAGTTCGAACCGATTGCTCAGCGCGACTACTATCAAATGCAGGCGGTGCTCGCGCCGGTTTTCAACCTGCAGAACTGGATCAAACCCCAGGAACGGTTCGTTTACGCCAGTTTGCCGGGTGAATTTGAAGCCTGGGAAAACCAGGTCAAAACTCTCGACGCTGAAGTGGCGCGGGAGAAAACGCGACTGGCCGATTGGGCGAAGCAGAATCGGCCGCGCGGAACGGCTCTGCTGGCAGACGATTTTGAAGCCGCCGAGCCGAAGCTGGAAGAACGCTGGAGCGACACGGCCCCGGGGGACAACACTCCGGCCGGCAATCCGCCTGCAAAAATCGGCTCGTCCGATGCGCCCGGGCTGTTTGTCGATTCGGGAGCACTAAAAATCGTCGCAGCGGCCGGCCAAAGTGAAGGGTGGGTTTCGACCAAGGAAACTTTCGATTGGACTCCCGACGACGTCGGCGGCGTCATTCAGGTGACGTTCGATCTCGTGGCCAATCGGCTCAATCCCGACGATCCCCCGGCGGAACGCGTCGGTTATTACTTGGCGCTGCATGACTTTCAAAACGATTCTCCTGTGCCGGGGGGGAACATTCTTGTCGACGGCAATCCTCAGGCGGCGACGACTGTTTATTTAGACTATCCTGGCGGCGGCTCGAAATCGGTGGGCGAAATTGGCGGAACCGGATATCAGCCGGGTCGGAACTACGGCGTCCGCATTACGCACATCGAACAGGGTAAGTTCAAACTCGAACACCTCGTCGATTTTCTGCCCGACGGCAAGTCGATCACGCTTGCCGAGGCCGATCTGCCCATGGGAGGCTTCGGTTTTGCCGTTTACCCCTGCCGGAATTTCGCCATCGACAACCTGCTGATCGAACGGTTTTCAGAGGCGAAAGACGATTCTTCGCCGCTGGCACAGTTCCAAAAGGCCTACGAAGCGCAGAAAAAATCCCTGGATGAAGCACAAAAGAAACGAGCGGCTGTTGCCGACCGGCCGGGGAAAATTGCGTGGGCTAGTGATTTGTCGGAAACAGCGCCGGAAGTGTTCGTCCTCGACCGAGGCGATTACGCGAAGCCGGCTGCCAAAGTCGAGCCAGCCGGATTGGCGGTTCTGTCCGATGCCGAGCATCCGTTTTCTCTCCACCCATTGACGCAACCGCGGCCGGCGACGGGGCGACGATTGGCATTTGCCCGTTGGGCGACGGCCCAGGGATCAGCGCCCGCCGCGTTGCTGGCGCGGGTTCAGGTGAACCGCGTCTGGCACCGGCACTTCGGTACGGGGATCGTCGCCCCTGTCGATAACCTGGGAATCT
>Ga0364919_10231_pt1 | contig 23568 bp, 20 predicted proteins | sample SorcelJu500001C7_2_FD_206953 | JGI IMG/M metagenome (GOLD analysis project Ga0364919, IMG submission 206953) | Enriched cells from Trout Bog Lake Hypolimnion, Wisconsin, USA - BchlTB.June20.5000.01.C7 | ecosystem: Environmental > Aquatic > Freshwater > Lake > Hypolimnion/Profundal zone | place... | reverse complement strand
CACCAGCACTATGGGTTGCCTAGGATGAACACTTATTTAGAGCATACATTCGAAAATTAAACAACATTGCCAACCCTAGTCCATATTTGCGGAAGGACCAACTGAAATTATTGTTTTATAACTGTTTTGCACTACCTGCAAATCAGACTCAAAAAATCAACTTTATAACCACCCACAGGCGAAGGCAAAGAGGAAACCGCCGTCGTATTTTTCGCAAAATGCATTTTTTGTAAACAGCATAAAAGTCTATTTTTTATAAATCGAGGAATAACCGAGGTAGGCATGAATATGGTTAAAGTCCTACAATACAGTTAAATTATTGAGTAGATTTTTTAACACGCTATTAAACATGATTTAACCCATCTATGTCAAATACTTCAATTCAAAATCGTAACTGTACAGGCGTCACACTTATTGAGGTTTTGGTGTCGATTCTGATTCTGTCAACAGGGATTCTTGGTGTAATAAAAATGGAAATAATTGCAATAAAAGTCTCACAGCAGTCCACTTACTTCAGCACAGCAATGATATTGTCAACCGATTTATCCAACAAAATGCATGGGAATCCAGAGCAGACCCGCGATGACGCGTCAAACCCATTTCTGAAAATTAACTTCAACGCAAACAAGGATCAAATTGAGGAAAATGTGCGGTGCTTTAACCACGTTTGCAGCCCGGAACAGTTGGCAGCATCGGATATCTCTGACTGGCTGCAACGTGTCAGTACGTCACTACCGGATGTACGCGCTGTTGTTTGCCTGGATGCCACGCCTTGGGACATCGTCGCAGGCAAGCTGACATGGGATTGTCATGCCGGTACAGGAAAGTCGGGCGTTGTTATTAAACTTGGCTGGTCTGAGCAAAATGCAGCATTAGATGACGGCAGCCCCATGATTGCGATTCTTTCTGCTCCACACATTCAGTGATATGGCAATCGCACCACAGTGGCCGCGCCCTGGATTAAATCACTCAGGCTTCACGCTGGTTGAGTTAATGATTTCAGTCGTGCTTGGGATGTCGGTTGTCCTTGCAATCACTGGGCTGGTCATTGCAGCCAAGACAGCTGAGTCGACACAAATTGACTCTTCAAACCTGCAAGAAACTGCCACATACGCGCTCAACAATATTTCACGAACAGTCAGGCAAGCCGGTTATACCAGCTACGACTTAACAGAGTCACCACTGATCGATTCGGAAAATATGACGTCCAGCATAATTGGATTGGATGCAAGCACCCTGAAGGCTGAAACTACAGGAATTGAGTCGCCGGCAAAAAGTACAAACCATTTCAGTGATGTGTTAGCCATACGGTTCGCGGGGTCAGGTATCGCCCATGCAGACAATACGGTTCTAAATTGCGCAGGTTTTGGCGTGCCTGCACCAGAATCCCAAAGCAAAGCAGAGGTAGACAGGGGGTGGAGCATTTACTATGTCGCCAATGACAGCGAAGGCGAGCCCAACTTGTATTGCAAGTACAAAGGCAGGCAGTTCAATGCGCAATCCATTGCCCGGGGCGTCGAGTCATTTCAGGTCCTGTATGGCGTCGATACAAGTGATCCAACGAATAATACGGTCAATCAATTTCTGACCGCAACGGATATAAACGCGCTGGACGCAAAAATTCCCGCACTGGAACTCAACCAAAAAACACATTGGAAAAAAATTGTGGCGGTGAAAATCGCATTGCTTATCCGAAGCACGGAAAACTCAACTATCCGACCAGAAAACACAGGCTACGACCTGTTTGGAATGGAATACAGTCTCTCTAAGGGCGTCACAGATAAGGGAACGAGAATTACAGAATCTGACATTGCCACGACAGAAAGAAGACGCCTGCGCAAAGTATTTACTACAACCATACAACTTAAAAATTCGATCCAATAGGCAATTAAATGAAATTAATATCTGGAAAAATAAATTCTGAAAAATTCGGATCGCATAGAGGTCGACAGTCAATTTTAAGAGTAATCAGGCACAGCAACTTTTCAATGGGAACAACACTGGTCTTGTCGTTGCTGCTGCTGTTGATTATTCTTTTTTTAGCAACTTCATTAGCCAGACTTTCCGCCATGGGCGAAAAATCTGCGCGCAACGAGCGCGACTGGGCCATTGCACTTGAGGCAGCCGAGTTTGCACTGAATGACGCGGAGGCAGATATAGAAAATGCCATCTCTCCAACATCGCGCAGCAAAATTTTCTCCCCGAATTCAGCACAAGGATTTTCACCGGGATGTGAAAAAGGAGATGACAACATTTATCAGGGATTGTGCATTACCGAAACAGATGCAAAAGAGCCCATCTGGCGAACCATAGATATCGCCAATACCGGTAGAGAATCTCCTTCTGTGCAATTCGGCCGATTTACCGGCCAAACGATGCCGTACGGAGCAGGTCCATTTCCATTCCAATTGCCACGCTACATTATCGAATTAATGTTAGATACCGCACTTGGAAAATCTACCGATGTAAGTTATTTGTATCGCATTACAGCAATTGGATTCGGCGCTGACGGCAACTCCCAGGCCGTAGTTCAATCGATATATCGCAAAGCTGACGGTGATTAATTTGAAGAAAAGTCAAGGAGTCACCAAAATGAAGATATTTCGCATTGCTCTCAATTATTCGTTCTACTGGATTGCAGCATTCTCAATTAATCAGATTTGTGCTGCCTCTGAAACTAAGCTGGCGACGCTGCCACAGATGATCTGCGAAAGCAGCACCGACTCAAACATAAACATGTCATCCATTGCGGCTACAATCAATGATGAAACTGTCGTTTATCAATCCGGGTTTATCAATACTGCATGGTCCGGATTTCTCAAAAAATTTCCCGTCATTTACAACCGCGACAACAACGTGACGGTTTCTGATCAGCCGATGTGGGACGCAGGAGAAATACTCAATTTTGTGCATGAACCGGTCAAGAGAGCGATCTTCACCTTCAATCCGGTGACGCGAAGAGTTGTTTCATTTGACTACGATAATCTAACAGAGGATTTAAAGAATATATTTAATCGATCACCACTCTCAAGTCTTCCGGACAATTTAGGCGCGGAGAGAGTCAACTACCTTTCCGGCAGCAGAATCATGGAGCATCCTGAGAGCAATTCGCAGCACCAGCAATTCAGAGTTCGGAAGCGCATATTGGGTGACATTATCAACAGTGCACCGGTGTTTGGTAAGCGCCTCGCCTGAACCGTCTGGACGCCAGGCCCAAGAATCGGCAAAGTAGCTCCCGTTATATTTAGCGGGAGCTATTTTGGAGTTATTGGACAAACCGGTGCGCAGGAAGAAGCACCCCAACTATTCGCTGGAATTCAAGAAACAGCTTGCGCAGCGCGCATCGGAGCCGGGTGTTTCGGTATCCCTGCTGGCGCAAGAGAACAACATCAACGTCAACATGCTGTTCAAGTGGCGTCGCCATTTTCGCGAAGGTTGGTTTGACGGCATGGCGCACCGGCAGGCCATGCTGCCGGTGACGATCGTCGATGATAAGCCGGACGAGTTGGCGATTTCAGCTACCAGTCCGACTGGGATTTCCAAGATTGCTATTGATCACAAATCTGCCGCTGACCAGACCGGGATGATCGAGGTCCAGATTTCCGGTGCCGTTGTGCGCTTTGATGGTGGGGCGGACCTGGCTGCGATCCGTGCCGTGTTGGGGATGCTGCGCCTATGATGGGCCTACCGGCGGGAACCCGCATCTGGCTGGCTGCCGGGGTGACCGATATGCGTGCCGGCATGAATGGTCTGGCGGCCAAGGTACAGTTGACTCTGGATGAGGATCCCCTTGCCGGCCATGTGTTCGTATTCCGGGGCAGACGCGGCAACGTGGTCAAATTGCTGTGGGCCACCAGCGATGGGGTGTGCCTGCTGATCAAACGTCTGGAACGCGGCCGGTTTGTCTGGCCTCAGGCAACCAGTGGCAAAGTCCATCTGACTCAGGCGCAGCTGTCCATGCTGCTCGAAGGGATCAACTGGAAGCAACCAGAACGCACCTGGCCACCGCTGTCGCTCTTGTAAACGGTCCAGAACATGCGTAAACTCCGCGCATGCCTGCTACTCCCTCACTTCCAGATGATATCGATGCCCTGAAGGCATTGCTTCTTCAGCGCGATGGCGAATTACAGTCCCTGCGCCAAACGGTCTCGACCCTGGAACTGGCCCTGAGCGTACGCACGCTGGAAATCGAACAACTGACACTCCAGATCGCCAAGTTGAAACGCATGGTGTTCGGCCGCAAATCCGAGAAGATCGACAAGAAGCTGGATCAGTTGGAAACCCGTCTGGAAGATTTGATCGCAGAAGAAGGCGCAGCGGAGCAAACCGCAGACGCTCCGGCGCAGCCACGCCAGAAATCGATCCACAAGCCCTTCCCCGAGAATCTGCCGCGCGAAGAACACATCATCGAGCCGAAGGAAGACGCCTGTCCGCAATGTGGCGGCAATCTGAAACCGCTGGGCGAAGACGTGTCCGAACAACTGGAAGTGATTGAAGCGGCGTTCAAGGTCATCCGCCATGTCAGGAAGAAGAAAGCCTGCGCCTGCTGTGATTGCATCGTCCAGGCACCAGCGCCGAGTCGTCCGATTCAGCGAGGATTTGCCGGCCCTGGCCTGCTGGCCAACATCGCCGTAAGCAAATTCGCTGATCATCAACCACTCTACCGGCAAGCCATCATTCATGCCCGGCGCGGGGTTGAACTCGACCCAGCGACCACGGGACGCTGGATGGGCGCATGTGGCGTCCTGATCACTCCGTTGGTAGAAGCGTTGCGTCGCTACGTGGTCGCCCCCGGCAAGGTCCATACCGACGATACACCGATGCCGGTTCTGGCACCGGGCAACGGTAAAACAAAAACTGGTCGGCTCTGGGTGTACGTGCGTGATGACCGAAATTCCGGATCGCCGGCCGCGCCGGCCGTATGGTTTGCCTATTCGGCGAACCGACAGGGTCTGCATCCGCAAACTCATCTGGCGGGATTCGCCGGGGTGCTGCAAGCGGATGCATATGGCGGCTACGATAAAATTTATACCGATGGCAGCGTAATCGAAGCAGCCTGTTGGGCGCATGCCCGACGCAAGATCTATGATTTGCACGCAAAAAAGGCCACGCCAACGACCACCGAGATTCTGCGCCGAATTGGTGAGCTATATGCCATTGAAGCGCAAATCCGGGGACAACCAGCAGATGAACGCAAGCGCATCCGGCAATTGCAGGCACGGCCTCTACTGGGTGAATTGGAAAGTTGGCTGCACAACCGGTTGCTAACATTATCGACGCAATCCGAAACAACCAAGGCGATCAATTACATGCTGAACCAGTGGCAAGCGTTGATCTATTACTGCGGCGACGGTCTGGCGGAAATTGACAACAACATTGCCGAGAACCAGTTGCGCGGATGCTGTTTGGGTCGAAAAAATTTCCTGTTCCTGGGTGCCGACAGTGGGGGCGAACGCGCCGCCGCCATGTATAGCCTGATCGGCACGGCCCGGATGAATGGCATCGATCCGGAAGCGTATCTGCGCTATGTGTTCACGCACATTGCAGACTATCCGATCAATCGAGTCGCCGAACTTCTGCCTTGGAATGTTGTCGACAAAATTATCGGCCCGAATTGAGCACGGTGCGCAGGAATCAGTCCCAGTCCTGGTGTTTAAGCGGTACTTCTTCAGCCAAATCCCAAACCATGGGACAGAACTGAATCTCGAACCATTCTTTAAACATCTTCAGCGACCGATTCTGCGGCCACATCGATTCATCGGTGTACCAGTCCTCAAGAAACTTCTCAAAAAACATCTCCCAACGGCGATAAACCCAACGCTCGGCCTGCTCCGGAAGCTCTACGCGATCTTCCCGGACCAAAAATGCATCCGGCTCTCGACGAAGATCCTCAAGAGTCAGGTTGGGTGGGTTCGGATCAGCACGCTTGATCCAGTCGAGGGTGGGCTGCTTCGGCAATAATATGATTACTGAACGATTGATGGAATAACGAGTATCTTCTTGCATACCCCCTGTGTCAGGATAGATGTCGCGTTAATTAATTCACATCAACGGTAATGGGGGCGGAGTAAAGACATGCAGTGAAACGCTATTCAGCAGAACGTAAGGAAGCCATCCTGAAGCAGATGATGGCTCCGATGAACAAATTGGTATCAGTGTTGGCCCGTGAGAACGGCATATCGGAACAAACGCTCTATACTTGGCGACGAAATTTAAAATCGCAGGGAGTGCCGGTGCCAGGAAATGGAAAGAATGCCGAGGAGTGGTCCTCGAAAGACAAGTTTAGCGTGGTTCTGGAAACAGCCCACCTGAATGAGGCGCAGCTGGCGCAATACTGCCGCAGCAAGGGATTGTTCGTCGAACAGATTGTGGAATGGCGCACAGCCTGTCAGGAAGCGAATGCCTCAACGGTCGATCGCAACCGTGAGCAACGCGACCAGAGTAAAAGCGACCGCAAAGAGATCAAGCAGTTGAAGAAGGAATTACAGCGCAAGGAGAAAGCATTGGCCGAAGCGGCTGCGCTGATTATTCTCAGAAAAAAAGCCCAGGCGATCTGGGGGGAGCCCGAGGAAGACTAATCGGCCCTCAGGATCGCCAGCTCGTAATTGAATTAATTGAAGACGCCGTTGGCAGTGGTAGTAGACGTGCGGCGGCCTGTGCCATGCTCGACATCAGCCTGCGCAGCTACCAGCGCTGGACGCGTGAAGGTGGTGATGGGGCCGTGGACGGGCGCAAAGGTTGTCGACGTGCGGCACCTGCTAATAAGCTTAGCGACGAGGAGCGGCAGCAGATTCTGGTGGTGGCCAATAGTGCTGAATTTGCCAGCAGCCCGCCAAGCCAGATGGTGCCGACGTTGGCGGATCGGGGTGAGTATTTGGCGTCGGAGTCGACCATTTACCGGATATTGAAAGCCGAGGAGCAGCAGCATCACCGGGGGCGCGCAAGCAAACCGAGTACAAGGGTTGTTGCGAGTCACTGTGCTACCGAACCGAATCGACTGTGGGCTTGGGATATTACCTGGTTACCGGCAGGTGTGAAGGGGCTGTATTTTTACTGGTACATGGTGCTCGATGTTTACAGTCGCAAGATTGTTGGACATGAGGTTCATGTTGCCGAGTCGGCTGAACTGGCATCACTGCTGCTGCGGCGTGCCAGCCTGGCTGAAGGACTGGCTGGACGTGAAGTGGTACTGCACTCGGATAACGGTAGCGCGATGAAGGGTGCGACGATGCTGGCAACATTGGAAAGGCTGGGCATCATGCCGTCGTTCAGCAGGCCACGTACGAGCAACGACAATGCCTATGCGGAGTCGCTGTTTAAGACCTGCAAATACCGGCCTAACTATCCGAGCAAGCCGTTTGCCACGATAGAAGATGCACGGGATTGGACAATGAAATTTGTGCAGTGGTACAACCATCAGCACAAACACAGTGGTCTGAAATTTGTGACACCAGCACAGCGTCACGACGGTCGGGATGTAGAGATATTGCGACAACGCGTGCAGATCTATGAGGTGGCGAAACAGCGGCATCCGGAGCGCTGGTCTGGTGCAACACGGAATTGGAAATTGCAGGACGAGGTCTGGTTGAATCCGGAACGAAATCAGACCAAGGAACTATTGCTGGCAGCATGACTTGACGCGACATCTTTGTTGACAACTACCGCATAGCAGTCAGTTCACAACAAAAGACTTAATTGTACCGGTTATTCTGCTACGATCAGTCAAGACGGTGCTGATGAGGTGGTTACGGTGTTTGTTGCAGGCCCTAATAAAAATATAGTTGGGCCAAATTATCAGCCGTTTGTTACCCAGTTCCAAAATAGACCGTCAGTCGTATATGTGGGCGCCAATGATGGCATGCTGCATGCATTTTCTGCGGACTCCGGACAGGAACTATTTACATACATACCAGGCTCAATCATGAACGGCCTGACCAATCTGACAAATCCAAAGTATCGACATGAGCCATTTATGGACGGAAAAATTCAGGTGAATGAAGCACAGATAATGGGCTCCTGGAAAACGATTTTGACTGCCGGGATGGGAGGTGGGGCAAAGGGAATATTTGCATTGGATGTCACTTCACCCGCCGAATTTATACGAGGTCAGGGAGTTGTGTTTGAATTTACCGAAAGCGATGACACCGACATAGGATTTATCACATCAAGTCCATTCATTGCCAAAGTAATGACAGGAAAGAATTCTGACAATTCAATCCATTACCAATATTTTGTAGTTGTCTCTGGAGGATATAATTCTTCCAATCGCTCCGGCGATGGCTTTCTTTTTTTACTATCCCTGGACAAACCGGCAGGCGTTGCATGGAGTCTGAACAAAAATTATTACAAGCTCAAAGTTGGTAACGCCAACACCATGATGAACAACGTGCTTTCTACTCCAGGATTTGTGTTTAACTTGCAGGGTGCTGTCATGTATGCATATGCGGGTGACTTACAGGGCAATATATGGCGATTTGATTTTTCTGGAGCAGGCAACCCAGGCTCTGTGGTACCCCTCAAAATTTTTGGTGCAGTCGACCCGGAGAATCAGTCTCAGCCAATTTCGGAAAATCCGGTAATTTCGTATGCCCCTGGTGGCGGCTATCTGATTTTATTTGGCACTGGAAAATACGCGGAACTCAACGATACTGATCCGAAAAACTTCAGGGGTAACTCCTTCTATGCAATTCATGATAATCCAGCCAACAAAAGTAATACTGCTCTGGCAAATTCAAAAAACGAATTAGCCAATCGGACGCTGATAAACGATTCCACTGGTGGCATAAATGGATACAAAATATCAGGTGCTGATTTTAATTATGAAACTGGAATGAGCAATTCAAAAAAGGGCTGGTACCTTGACTTTCCAAATTCCAACGTATCCGGCGAGCGCAGCGTCTCCCCAGCGCTTATCGCGTATGGAAATGTTCTATTCAATACGCTTACTCCCGATCCTGGACGGTGTGATAACACCTCCACAAATCATTCATATATGCTGGATCTGCTCACTGGGAAATCGGCAAATAATCAATCCATTACCGGATATAGTTCCCAGACCGGAATCATGTCCCCTCCTTCATTAACGGTCACAAAAACAGAATCGGATGATAGTAATTCCATCGGCAGTCGGAATAATACGAAATATTATTCGATACTTAATTTTGGATCCTCCTCAGCCAAAGGTGAATCCATACAAATTGAAACTATCAAAACTAAAGTGAGGTCCGGCAGACTAAGTTGGCGTGAAATACACAACTGGAATAATTTTGAATAAGTTCGTCATGATAACTCTCATATGAAACCAATTAGCTATTACAAAATCGTTGCAGGATTTTCGCTGATTGAATTGGTCCTTGCGCTCTCGATCATTGTTGTGTTGGCAGCATTGACATACCCAAGTTATAAAAATTCAATTTTGATCAGCCGCCGCGCAGAGGCCAGGTCATCACTCTATTCTGTTTTACTTCAACAAGAACGCTATTACACGCAACACAATACTTACTTCGCCTTCGATGCCAAGACGCCAGATTCGCCCTTTAAATGGTGGTCTTCTGATTCAATAGCTACAAGCCACTATGAAATTCAAGCCAGACCTTGTCCAAATAAATCCCTGACTGAATGCGTGCTGTTAACCGCTGTCGCGGGATCGAGCAATGTACGAGATTTCAGTGACGCTGTATGTGGAAACCTGATGCTCGACAGCGCCAATAATAAAAGTTATTCCGTAAGTCCGGAACCAAATTCTTCCTGCTGGTGACTGCATGCAAAAATTGAACGGTCGCGTATCGTCGCAAGGCTTCAGCTCAATCGAATTACTGACAATACTTACTATCGCAGTCATTTTAACAAGTCTCGCCGTACCTGGTTTTAGCCACCTGATTCAAAAAATTCGACTTTCGAGTGCTACCGACGAACTGCATCATGCAATTCATTTAGCCAGATCAGAGGCGATTAAAGGAAATAAAGTCGCCAAAATAATCGCGTCAAATCAGAATTGGAAGAATGGCTGGTATGTAGTTAATTCCAGCAATCAAACAATCATGACGCATGGGCCATTCCCCAAAGAATTAAATGTTAACGCCAAGTTCAGCGATGGCACACAACAGATTGTGTTTAATGGAGCAGGCCATACCCGCAGCAATGACAGCCGTAATCTTCCGCAATTTGGACATATACAGCTTACACTGGGAAAAAGTTCGAGAATTATCATGATCAATTTCCTGGGTCACACAAGGGTCTGCAATCCCGATATTGACAGATCCTGCATGGTCAGCCGTACTGAACAAGCCAAACAATGACCAAAGCCAGCCTTAATACTGACCATTTAGGCGTGGTAGAATCCGCCATCCTCAACTTACAAGAACTCCAGTCGTGACAATCTTCTCAGATCAACAAGCGATGCAATACGCACTGGAATGGGCTGAAAAAGGTTTATATACTGCCAGGCCAAATCCACGGGTAGGCTGTGTCATCGTAAAAGATCAAATTATTATCGGAGCGGGCTTTACCCAGCCTACGGGCCAGGCTCACGCTGAAATACAGGCATTGATCGATGCAAAAAACAAAGGAAATGACGTCAATGGTGCTACCGCATACGTCACACTGGAGCCGTGCAGTCATTTTGGCAGAACCCCTCCCTGTTGTGACGCTTTAATCAACGCAGGCCTGAAACGGGTAGTGGCAGCCATATCTGATCCAAATCCAATGGTAGCGGGACGGGGTTTTGCGCGATTAAAAGCAGCGGGAATTCAGGTGGACTACCCGCTGATGCAGGACGAGGCATACGAAATGAATATCGGCTTTTTTACCCGTATGCTCACCGGGAAACCTTGGGTGCGCATGAAAACAGCAGCTAGCTTAGACGGGAAGACCGCACTGCTTAATAATCAAAGCCAATGGATAACCAGCAGCCAGGCCCGTGCCGATGGCCACAACTGGCGCGCCAGGGCTTGTGCGATTTTGACCGGCATTGGGACGTTGCTGGAAGATGATCCCCAACTCACTGTACGCACCATGCCTGTCGCCCGGCAGCCTTTACGCATCATCGTAGACAGCAAACTGCAAACTCCAACTGCAGCAAAAGCTTTGCACAATCCGGAATCCGGCGGGGTATTGATCGTGCATGCGACACAAAAACCTGAGCATCAAACGCGCCTCATTGCTGCAGGTGCAGAATTACTATACTTACCGAATGCCGACGGAAAAGTTGATTTACCCAAATTGATGTTGGAACTTGGGCACCGTGAAATCAATGAATTGCACATCGAGGCCGGATCAAAATTAAATGGCTCCCTGATTCAGGAAAATTGCGTTAACGAGTTACTAATGTACCTTGCCCCAAGCATAATAGGGGATGGCCGGGGCATGTTTGATCTGCCTGCCTTAGATGACCTGAACCAACAACGGCGGCTAAGCTTCAAACAAATTCAGCCAATTGGCGAAGATTTACGGATTCTGGCCCGTTTTCATCACTAACAAATTTACATATTATTAATCTAAGGTTTGCTCATATGTTCACAGGGATCGTCGCATCAATTGGAAATATTACAAATGTCACTCCCCTTTCAAATCAGGTCGATACTGGCCTGAAACTTACCGTTGATGCCGGAAGCCTAGATATGCGGGATGTCGCTTTAGGTGATTCAATTGCAATAAATGGTGCATGCATGACCGTGGTAAGCAAGCAGGGCCAAGAGTTTTGTATTGATATTTCAAGAGAAAGTTTAAACCTGACTTCAGGGTTGGACCGACCAGGCCCAGTTAATCTGGAAAAAGCGTTAACTCTTGCTGACCGGATTGGTGGTCACCTGGTGTCGGGGCATGTAGATGGATTGGGAACCGTAATTAAATTCAGCCCAGTAAATGAATCATTTGAATTGGTCATTTCTGCCCCCAGACAATTAGCCAAATATTTAGCCTACAAGGGATCTATCGTTGTGAATGGCGTATCGCTCACTGTCAACAGTGTGACGGATTTAATCGACAGCTGTGAATTTTCAATTAACCTGATTCCGCATACCCTGCAAATGACGACTCTCAAACACTTAAAAGTCGGCTTAAAGGTCAATTTGGAAATAGATCTGATCGCGCGTTATGTAGAGCGCATGATGACCGCAGTTTGATCTAAAGTCTTTTTTAACACAAAATTCCAGCAAAAACGCCACAACCGAAATCAGCGTATACTGGTGCCTTATAAAATCTATCCAGCTCGCAGATCGGCTAAGATCTTCTGCAGTTACCCCCGCCATGAATGCACCTAAAAATCTGTTTTCCTATTTGCCTTACCGTGAGAAATCGGCCAAGCCGGCCGCCTTCCTTCCGATGTCGCGTGCCGAAATGGATTTGCTGGGATGGGAGAGCTGCGACGTTATTTTAGTGACGGGGGATGCGTATATTGATCATCCCAGTTTTGGCATGGCCCTGGTCGGTCGATTGTTAGAATCGCATGGATTTAGAGTTGGCATCATCAGCCAGCCCGACTGGCGTACTGTGGATGATTTCCAGGCATTGGGCAAACCAAATTTATATTTTGGCATTACGGCCGGCAACATGGATTCAATGGTCAACCGCTATACAGCTGACCGCAAAATAAGATCAGATGACGCTTACACGCCAAATGGAGAAGCCGGAAAACGCCCGGACCGGGCGGTGATGGTGTACGGCCAAAAGGTGCGCGAAGCCTATCCTGGTGTTACGGTGGTCGCCGGCAGCATTGAGGCAAGTTTGCGCCGCATCGCCCATTACGATTATTGGTCAGACACCGTTAAACGCTCAATTTTACTGGACTGCAAGGCAGATATACTTTTGTTTGGTAACGCTGAACGCGCATTGTTGTCGCTAACGCACAGAATGGCCGCAGGTGAGAAAATAAATACTATTCGCGACCTGCGCGGAAGTGCATTTATTGTACCAAGTGACTGGAAGCCTGCCACGGACTGGATAGAAATTAATTCGATCAAAGTTGATACGCCGGGAAAAATTGAGGACCACATTGATCCCTATTTAATGACCGGCGTTGAAGCAAACAGCAGCTGCGCAACAACTTCAGCAGATGCAGCCCGTGTCGCCGAACTGGAAGCGGCAACAATCAAACCAGTTAAAATTTTCAGTCGCGAGGAACGCCTGGCAAACAGTATTGCCATACGTGAAAAAACTGTATTACGACTGCCGTCTTACGAGGAAGTCAAAGAGGATCCGGTAATGTATGCTCATGCATCGCGCGTATTTCATCTTGATTCCAATCCCGGAAATGCGCGCGCTTTGGTACAGGCGCATGGCAATCGTGATGTCTGGATGAATCCTCCTCCGTTACCGTTGGCGATGGATGAAATGGACGGAGTCTATGACATGGCCTATGCGCGCGCGCCGCACCCAAGTTATGGCAACGCGAAAATTCCAGCCTGGGACATGATCCGATTTTCAGTCAATATCATGCGCGGCTGTTTTGGTGGCTGTACTTTTTGTTCCATTACAGAGCATGAGGGACGCATTATTCAAAGTCGTTCGGAACCATCAATTCTGAAAGAGATCGAGGAAATCCGCGATAAAGTCAAAGGTTTTACTGGCGTCATTTCGGATCTGGGTGGGCCAACTGCAAATATGTATCGTCTGGCCTGCAAGGAAAAAAGCATTGAAGAATCCTGTCGACGACTCTCCTGTGTCTACCCTGTCATTTGCAACAACCTTGGCACAGATCACAGCAAACTAATCTCCCTGTATCGTAAAGCCAGGGCAATACCGGGTATAAAGAAAATATTGATAAGCTCAGGGCTGCGCTATGACCTCGCAGTAAAGTCGCCTGAATACGTTAAAGAATTGGTGACGCACCATGTCGGAGGTCTGTTAAAAATTGCCCCGGAACATTCAGAAACAGGCCCTTTGTCAAAAATGATGAAACCTGGCATGGGTGCCTACGATGAATTTAAAGCCATGTTTGATAAGTTTTCCAAGGAAGCGGGCAAACAGCAATATCTGATCCCATACTTCATCGCAGCCCATCCTGGGACGACCGATGACGATATGCTCAATCTGGCGCTATGGTTAAAGAAAAATAATTTCAAACTGGATCAGGTGCAAACCTTTATGCCAACACCAATGGCATTGGCAACAGCCATGTACCACAGTCGCAAAAATCCGCTGAAAAAGGTAACGAAAGATTCAGAAACTGTTGAAACGGTTCGGACCGGCAGAGTTCGCCGGTTGCATAAAGCTCTGTTGCGCTACCACGATCAGGATAACTGGCCTATCATTCGCGAAGCCTTGGTCAGAATGGGACGTCGTGATTTAATTGGCAGTGGGGATAAACATCTGGTTCCATCCGAGCATTCGCCTCTGGCTGTAAAACTGGCAGCGGTGAAACGGCATCAAAAGCCACTGGTCGTCGGTGCCGCGCAAGGTCAGAATGGCACAAAAATCAACAGGGTTGGTGCGTCCGCGAAAAGGCCTGACGCGAACCTACGGACAAATCGACAGCCTGCCTCACGCACAACACACCCATCTCAGCGAGCCGGCAATAAAAACAACGGCAAATAAGATTCTCACCAAAACCTCTCATACAACACTACGGCCCAGGTAGCTGCAGCGATGATGAGAGTCAGCAAAACCGCAGCGCTACCAAAATCTTTGGCATTTTTTGACAGGCTATGCCTCTCCAACGAAACACGATCAACTACTGCTTCGATTGCTGAGTTGATTAACTCCACAATCAAAATCAATAACAACACTACAATCAGCATCAATTTTTGATATGCGGAAATTGGCAGCAGTACGGCAATGACAATGCCAAAGATCACCATCACCAATTCCTGGCGAAACGAGTGCTCGTGCTTCCAGGCTGATTTAAATCCATCGAACGAATAGAACAAAGCAAAAAAAATTCGCTTGAATCCACTTTTACTTTTAAATTCACTTATTTCCTGAGGTACATCTTGTTCTGGCATACAGTTACTCTCGCTGAATCTGGTTTAATTGCAATCAGACTGAATAGTAAGGTTGAAAAGAGACAGGAAAGTGACAAGCTTATTACTGTCCTACGAATTTTTTCAGGTTTTAGAATTTTACGCACCTATTTTTCACATTGTGAGATAAAATAAGTCCCGCACTGCAACAACGAAACTTGACAAATGAACTCCAACGAACCAACTTCAGCTAAAACTTCGATTCAGGTCATCGAAAGAATGGTGTCATTGTTAGACGCTTTGGCAAATTATCCTGATCCAGTCAGCCTCAAAGAATTATCAAAAGTAACAGGTCTTCATCCGTCCACGGCCCACCGTATTTTAAATGATATGGTCGTAACCAGATTTGTTGATCGATCTGAGCCGGGAACATATCGATTAGGCATGCGTTTGCTGGAACTGGGCAACATCGTTAAAAGCCGCTTAAACGTCAGAGAAGCTGCAATAGATGCAATGCGGTCATTACACCGGCAGACTCACCAGACCGTTAATTTATCGGTACGGCAGGGCGATGAGATCGTGTATATCGATCGGGCATTTTCTGAACGTTCCGGTATGCAGGTGGTACGTGCCATAGGCGGAAGAGCACCACTGCACCTGACATCGACCGGCAAATTATTCTTGTCCGTAGATGAACCAAAAGCGATCCGAGCCTATGCGACCCGCACGGGACTGGCCGGTCATAACCGCAACTCAATCACAGACCTAAATAAACTGGAAAATGAACTGCAACAAGTTAGGCAACTTGGGTATGCCAGGGACAACGAAGAATTGGAGCTGGGTGTGCGCTGTATGGCTGCGGGAATTATGGACGACAGTGGAAGATTGATTGCCGGCCTGTCAATTTCCGCACCCGCAGATCGACTGATGGAAGACTGGTTGGAGCCGCTGATAACGACAGCTAACCATATTTCCACTACACTTGGATACGAGGCCAGCTAGAAGGGACTACGCGTTTTTATTGAGTGGCCATATCGGTCAGCTTGGGCTTAAATGTTTCCAGCCATTTTCGTATCCGGCCAGCATCAGCAAAACGTGAATATTTTCCTTTAGAATCCAGAAATACCATCACAACCGCACGGCCTTCTATCATGGCCTGCATGACCAGGCAACGCCCGGCTTCAGTAATATAGCCAGTCTTTTGCAGTCCAATTTCCCAGTCTGAATTGGATGTCAGCCGGTTTGAACTGAAATAGTCCAGGATTTTCCCGCCAGGATGTACCGAGTATTTTGTATCTGTGGAGTATTGTCTGATTACGGGCTGAGAATATGCTGCGCTCACCAGCTTGGCCAAATCTTTGGCACTGGCTACGTTTTGACTGGAAAGACCGGTTGAATCCACGTAATGTGTTTCCACCATCCCGAGCATCATCGCTTTTACATTCATGGCAGCCACGCAGGCCTGCAATCCGCCTGGATAATTTCTCCCCAGACTGGATGCGGCACGATTTTCTGAACTCATTAAAGCAATGTGCAACATGTCAGAGCGTTTCAGTTTGGAACCTATACTTAATCGGGAACTGCTGCCTTTTTCAGTGTCGATATCGGAATTCGTTACTTCCAGCACTTCGTCCATATCCTGATTGGCCTCTAGCACTACCAGACTGGTCATCAATTTGGTAATTGATGCAATGGGTAATGAAACGGCTGCATTTTTTTCAAACAGTACTTGCGAGTTTTCCTGATCTATCACTAACGCAACATTTGATTTCAGCTCTAGCGGATCTTGTGTGAACTGCAGACCTTGCAGGTCGCCAAAACTGGGTCTGTCAGCAACATCTGCAACTACCCGCGATTTTTTTTGAGTTTTTTTGGATTTGGTAGAGCGACTGCCGCCGCTTTTTTTACTGGAAGTGGAGAACTGTGATTTGGGCGCGCCTTTGCCCGACTGCAGGTCACTTTGAGCAACAGCGAAGCTGGAGCAGAGAACAGTAATAACGATTGCAGTGATGAATTTCAACATTTTATTTCCAATAAGAAATTATTTGCACTGAGGTAAGTTTAACAAATAACGAAATATTTACAACCAAATTAATGAGTTATAAGAATTAATTAAAGAGAACAGACATTTCCAGTCAGAGAAATTTAAACATGGAAGTATCTCTTTCTGTGACCAACGTATTTTCAATTTTACTTGGGTCTGCGTAACCCAAAGCCATGCCGCACACCACCATTTCCTGATCGGACAAATTCAGGGTCTTGTGGATAATTTGATGGTATTGGGTAAATGCCGCCTGCGGGCAGGTATCCAATCCCCGCGCCTTGGCTGCCAGCATGATATTTTGCAAAAACATGCCGTAATCAAGCCAGGAACCTTGCTGCATTATTCTGTCGATGGTAAAAATGAGTCCGACAGGCGCATCAAAAAACACATAGTTACGGCCATGCTGGGCATGCATTCCTGCTTTATTTTCCCTCCCCAAACCCAGCAAAGAATATAAATCCCAGCCAACTTTGCGACGCCGTTCCAGATAAGGACTCAACCATTGAACCGGATAATAATGGTATTCCTCCCGATAACTGTTATGCGGATTATTGTGCGCCTGCAAAATCTCATCACTCAACTGCTGTTTTATTTCACCTCTTAATACGTATACCTTCCACGGCTGTGTATTAGTTCCAGACGGTGCACGTGCAGCAATTTCAAGTATTTTCTGGATATCCTCTTTTGCAACTGGATTTGACAAAAAAGCACGGACTGATTTCCTTGATGCAATTACCCTATCGACAATTTCCTGTTCAACCGATGTGATCATATGATTCCTCTGCCATTTTAAGTTTATGCTGTGATACGTCCTGGCTGCAAAAGTTCCTCACCTCATATTGAACAGGGACAGGATCAAACTTTCCGCTGTCAGAGTTGGGACAATATCTGCCATAAAACCATTAAATTAACCCTGCAATTTTCACCGACAACTTTTTTGCTGCGATGCACAAAAATCGCTTGACAAGCCCGGAAAAATCTTTAGAATAGAAATTGTTGCGCTGCACAATATTTGAGTTCTGAAATTGAAACAAAAATATAACGCGCCATTTGTTGACTAAATTTAACACATTACTTTAAAGAGGATATTATGTTTACATTACCAGAACAATTTTCAGCAGCAACTAAAGCCAGCTTTGATGCCCAACTCGCTACCTTTTCTGCTTTAACAAGCAAAGCAATAGAAAGCGTTGAAAAAATGGTCGAATTGAATCTGACCGTGGCCAAATCAGCCTTTGAAGAGTCAAATATTGCAGCAAAACAATTGGTTTCAGCCAAGGACGCACAAGAATTTTTCAGTTTGAGCGCAGCTCAGGTACAACCTTCCGCTGATAAAGCGCTTGCTTATGCCCGTCACCTGGCTTCAATCACTAACGGCGCTCAAGCTGAATTCACAAAAGCAGCTGAAGCTCATGTTGCTGACACTAACCGTAAAGTAGTCGCTTTTGTCGACGAAATTTCTAAAAATGCCCCTGCAGGTTCAGAAAATGCAATCGCATTGTTGAAATCGGCAATTGGCAATGCTAACGCCAGTTACGATCAAATCAACAAATCTGCAAAACAGGTTGCTGAAACTTTAGAAGCAAATCTGAGTACTGCGGTTAATCAAATTTCTCAAGCTACGACGAAAGCTGCTCCACGCGCATCTAAAAAAGCGTAATGGGTGGAGTTCGCATTCTTTGAATGCGACGTTGATCCAGTTGTCTCCTTGGTGCTGAACCTGCTCAAGATCAGTCCCAATTCTTACCCCGATTGAATCGGGGTATTTTTTTGCTCGAAACCAAGTCAATTAACAGGCCGGCTTTCCCAATACACCAGAATATCCACCTCTGCACAGTGCAATGTATCCCGGCGCCATCACGCCTCGGAGCAGGGTTATTGAACAGTATTTTAAACAGTGTTAAGTTTAGGCAAAAATCCCAGAATTGCATTCAACAATACGTCTTCCTGATAAGGCTTTCCGAAATAAGCATTCACCCCCAGTTCCCTGGCATAGTTCCGATGTTTGTCCGCCGTCCGGGAGGTGATCATAATTATTGGTATCTGGTTCAGACGCTCATCATTTCTGATATTGCGTGTCAGATCAAAGCCATCCATACGCGGCATTTCAATATCAAGCAGCATTACATCGGGCGTAATAGATTGCAGTTGCTGCAGCGCATCAATGCCGTCCTTGGCAAGCACCACCTGATAGCCCTCTCGTATCAGCAGGCGTTGCGTCACTTTACGTACAGTCAATGAATCATCAACAACCATCACGATATGATTCCGGCGCAATCCCTGAACAGGTTGCTGAGATGCAGTTGCAAGACTTTCTGAAACAGCACCTAATGTGTCATGCGCTGCAGATATTTCAGGATGTTCATTACCCTCTTGCAACAACCGTGGCGCACGCAGCATTTCATGCTCCATTTTTTGCACCAATGGCAACGGATTTAAAATAAGCACTATATCGCCAGAACCCAACACGGTTGCACCGGAAATACCTGCCATACGCGAGAGCTGCTGACCAATATTTTTTACAACAACTTCTCGGTTACCAATTACCTGATCCACATGCAGTGCAACGCGATCACTTCCGCTGCGCATGATCAGGACAGGCGTGTATTGCTGCGAAACAGGCAGTGCCTTGTAATCAGCCAGAACCGTAGACAGATAGTGCATTGGTACGCGCATTCCCTGCCACATGATCGCACCGTCGTTGTAGGCTGCGGCCAACGCAGGCGCTTTCAGTTGCTGCACCTGCTCCACCAGAACTGACGGAACCGCATAGGTTTTGTTCGCGCAACTGACTAAAACGACTTGAGTTACCGCCAAAGTGAGCGGCAAATGTATCGTAAAATTTGAGCCGAGACCCGGCACTGATGTTACAGAAACGCGGCCGCCGAGCGCGGCCGCTTCGGACCTGACCACATCCATCCCCACGCCACGTCCAGCCATTTCGGTGACTTCATTTGCAGTTGAAAATCCGGATTCAAAAATAAAATTGGAGGCTTCGGCGTCTGTAAGGTCTTCATCAAGCGCCAGCAGTCCGGCCCGCTGCGCTTTTTCACGAATACGCGCCAAATCCAGACCATGACCGTCGTCGTTAAAATTGATGACGACTTCATTGCCTTCCTGACGTATCTGAATCAGAATTTCGCCAATTTCATTTTTGCCCAAGGCGATACGCCTGTCTCGTGTTTCGATTCCGTGCACTATTGCATTGCGCAGCAAATGTTCAAACGGTGCAGCCATTTTTTCCAGAACACCGCGGTCGATTTCAACGGAAGTGCCGCGTATGTCCAGATTAACCCGTTTATCCAGTTCTTTGGATGCCTGGCGCGTAATTCGATAAAGTCTCTCGGAAATGCTGGCAAAGGGAACCATGCGAACCCGCATCAAATCCTGTTGCAATTCGCGTGTTAACCGTGCCTGGGCATGTAAATCATCACTCGCAACGTCAACAGTCTTGCTGATATTTACCTGTAATGTAGAAACGTCGCTGACGCTTTCGGCCATCATCCGGGTCAGTTCCTGCAGGCGGGTAAAGCGGTCAAATTCAAGCGGATCGAACTCACGCTCACCCGACATCGCCATACGCGATGAAATTTGGGTTTCGGCCTGAATTTCAACCTCGCGCAGTTGATCGCGCAAACGGCCTACGTTCTCATCAAGTTCAAGCAGCGAGGAGCGCAGAGTTAACACTTCGTTTTCCAGACGTGAGCGGGAAATGGAAACTTCACCGGCCTGATTGACCAGACGATCCAGAATGTCTGCACGCACCCTGACCAAAGGTACATTGGCGGGAGGATGGGCAAGCGGAACAGCAGACGCACCAGGTCCGGAGATAATCTGGTCGTTCATTTCTGTCGGTTGCGACGCAACGGTCAACCTGTCGGCTTTTAATTCCGCATAGTCAGAATCCTGCTCAACAACTGCATCGGAATCGACGGAAGCAACAGGCACATCAGGATTGCGCAACTGGTCAAACATTGCCATTGCTGCGTCGTGCCTGGCCAATAAACTTTCAATAGCAGCCGCCGGCACCGCACCGGCATGCATAAAGTTTTCAATCTGGCTTTCCATGTCATGAGTATGCTGCCCCAAAGCCATTGCGCCGGCCATACGGGCACTGCCCTTAATCGTATGCAACTGACGCAGCAATGACTGGGAAATTTGGCTGTCATGCGGTGCGGAATGCCATGAGCGCAGGGTTGCACCGATCAATGGGAACAGGTCGTTGCCTTCTTCAAGAAAAATCGGCAACAGGTCAGCGTCGATATCATCTTTTGGCAAAGCAGATGCATCGAATAATTTAGTGTCTTCAATCTTGATTTGTGCAATTGGCACTTCGGTCGCATCTACCCCAAAAATCGTTGGGGTTGTATCCGGCAAATCTGAAATAACTTCCTGGTGAACTCGTTCAGTCTGCCCGGACAGCGACTCAGGTTCGGCAGATTTTTCGCCTGGAGCATCTGCAGTCACATTGGATTCGCTATCCATTACGTCGGTATATTCAGAAGCAAGACCAGACAAATCCAGCTCCGACGGTTGTGCGCGGTCAGTCAGAATGGCAAGCATTTGTTCCAATACCAGAATCTGTTCCGGCTTGTTTGGCGGCATTTCGGTTAATGCAAACTGATGCAGCATTGTTTTGACACAGGCCATGCAGCGGTCTAACGTATCAAACTCTCCAGGTAACAATGTCACCGGATGACGCTCAAGACGCTGCAACACCATTTCCAGTGCATGAGCAACTTCCTGCAAGGCCGAGAATCCGACCGTGGCGGAACTTCCAGCCAGCGAATGTGCTGCGTGCACCGCGTGCCGGGTAACCGGACGGTGCGTCTCATGGCGCCACTCAGAGAAATCTTGCGACAGGAACCGGACAATTTCATCGGTTTCGGCCAGATAGATGTTGTATAAAGGTACGCCAATTTCTATATTTCCAATCTTTTTGACGTTATCCTCAAACGATGGGAAATAATTGGAGCCGACTGGAAAATCAATAATCTGTGCTTCGTGAATCCCCTCATCGGACTGTCCAACTTCGGCGACAGTCTTGCTGTCAGAACCTGCACGCAAAACCGGTTCCGGTTCACCGGCTGATTCTTCAACAGGTTCGCTGTGGACTGTCAACCTGTCGTTATCTGGCAAATCGGTTCCCTGAGCAGGCCGATCGCGGCCTGCGGAGGACATGGGAGCTTCTGCATCAGGCAACTGCGCGTTCAGTTCAGGCTCATCCGTTCCAGGCAAAATTGATGGCTGATTTCTTTTCAGTGGGCGGAAATCAAAACTGATTTCAGGGACGGATTCCGCCAATTTTGATCTTGCCGTCGTCTGTATCGCAGGCGAGTCTGAGGCTGGAGCAAGTGCCACAGCCGCCAAAACTTGTTCAGCCGGCACATCAATATCCGGTTGCACTGTCGGCAGAACTGGCGGCCGTTCCGATACTCCAGCCGCTTCCTGATAAGTAAATGTTCCGCTATCTTTAAATTGCTCCACGGCCGCGATCAGTGCGTTACCGTCCGAGGTCGATGTTCCCCGCAAACTTAAATCGCCGACCCATGCACCTAACACGGCCGACGCCTTGTCCAGCAGCGCAAACAAATCTTCAGAACCGGATTTGGCGTCTGCAAGCCAGCCATTCATCACCTGTTCGACGGCCCACGCTGCATTCCCAAAAGTACCCAGACCTACCATACGTCCACTGCCTTTTAAGGTGTGGAATGAACGGCGCAGGGTAATCAGATGGTCTTGATTACCGGGATCATTTCGGGACATCGGAATGGTATCGTTGACGCAAGTAATAACTTCTTCGGCTTCCATCAAGAACACTTCAAGCAACTCCGCATCAACCGCATCATCTCCAACCGGCATCGGTGCACGCAAGGGAATTTCAGGCAGGTAAACAGTTTCCGGCTCAGCTCCAACGGCACTGATAATTTTTTCCATCTCCGGAGCCGGAACCTCAAAATCCGTCAGTGACAAAGCTTCAATTGCCTGGGAAGCGCGCTCGCGGGCAATGGTGTCATCAAGAAGGTGGGCCGCAGATCGTTCCTGCTCCAGACTGGCCAGCAACTGCGCCTGGATTTTTTCATTATGCGGCTCCACTAACAGCGACGAGGCCAGATTGACTGATTGCTTCTGGTGCTGTGCCAGTTCCTGTTCTGTGGATACCTGCGCAATTGCTGTTTCTTCTGCTACTGCCGGCGTCCATCCATCGGCGGCATCAATACTCTGAACGGAAACAGGCACATCCAGAAAATGCGATCTGAAATAGCCGGTCTGGCTGTCAAAGCTGAATTTATTTTTAACGGTCTCAGGCTGCGTCTGCAATGCTTCGATCAAAAAACCCAACGCGCCAATATTCTGGGCAATTTTCGTGTGCACAGACAGGTCCGCAGGTTCGGACGACTCTGCCATTTGACGAATTAATTCCTGGGTATGCGACAACGCCAGATTCGCCTCATCCTGATCGAGAATGGCCAATGCACCGGCGATTTGATGCATGACAGGATCGATCTGGACAAGATTGCTGACATCAACAGGATCCCTGAAATACTCGTCCAGTGTCTTTTCAACCATGCGCAGACTTAACTGCATTTCACCGACCAATGCCTCCATCGTCTGGCGCCCCTGCAC
>Ga0364919_10233_pt1 | contig 23583 bp, 17 predicted proteins | sample SorcelJu500001C7_2_FD_206953 | JGI IMG/M metagenome (GOLD analysis project Ga0364919, IMG submission 206953) | Enriched cells from Trout Bog Lake Hypolimnion, Wisconsin, USA - BchlTB.June20.5000.01.C7 | ecosystem: Environmental > Aquatic > Freshwater > Lake > Hypolimnion/Profundal zone | place... | reverse complement strand
AAGTTGGCAGGGCAACGAATCCGAGTTCGCGTTTCGCCGTGGGTCGGGATGGACGGTCGGACCCGGGACAGCATAACGGCCTTCGCCGCCCCGGCGAAGGAATACACTCCCAGCGACGATAAGATCAGAGTGACGTCCGAGGTGGATGACACTCCGTTCTAATCTTCTGTTTGTTGACGCGCTGTTGACAGCTTTTGTGGACGGCGCGCCAACAAGAAAACCCCTGTAAACACAGGCTGAAATGAACATTAGCCAGAGAATTTGTTGACAGTTGACAGAAGGAAGCGGGATGGGCGAGAAAAAGACAACTCAGCGTCGGGCGTTGCTGAAACATCAGAAGCGCCTAGTCAAGGATGAAGGAGCGCGCGCGCTCCTGGCTCGAATGCTCTCGTGCAAGGAGACCGAGGCGGTTTTGAAGGCAATCCTTTTTGCCCAGAAACGCGAGCTGTGGCGAGGTGTTGTGGCTACGCCACCTGCAAGCCTCTTAGAGGCCGTGGTTGCCGAGTTTATGCGCGCAACGCCAGTGGCGTCAGAATTGCCGTTCATGTCAACAATATGCCTCGTTGCCCAGTTGCTTTGCGAGCGCGGCGCCTGCCTTGTGATGAATGATGGCCAGAAGATCACACCGGATCTATTCACGGTCATGCTGGCTGGGTCTGGGGAACTGAAGACGTTTTCGCTAGGGAAACTGTTGAAAGCGTTTGAACTCGGCGGGTGGACGCCAAACAGACTGAACGATGCTGGCAGCACGGCGGGTCTGCTGAAGGGACTCAAGAAAAACGAAGGAAAGCCGGTCTTTTGGATGCTGGAAGAGTTTCTTCAATTCTGGAAGCAGACCAAGACTGAAGTGCATCAAAATACTCCGCGCCTCCTTTTGATGGCTTATGATCACGCAAGGATTTCAAAGGAACTGAAGGACAGCGAACTCGTCATCGAGGACCCTTGCCTTTCTCTTTTGGGTATAACGGTGGTGGACAGAATTCACGAGGTCCTGACGCCCGAGGACTGGGGTTCTGGATTATGTCAGCGTATCGGGTTCGTGTTTGCGCCCCCGGACCTGGAGCGAAATCCATTCGACCGTCGGTATGCCATTCTTGACGGTCTCAACCTGGAACGAATAGGCGACGCGTTTCGCCGGGTAAATGAAACCCCGGTGCATACCGATTATCGTTTGACATCGGATGCGCGGAGCGCAATCGGCGACGCCTGGGTGTTGATGGGCAAACAGGGAATAACCCAGGACTTTGTCCGGCGCGTAGAGTTTCGGATATTCAAGTACGCGATGATCTACCATTGGCTATTGCGCAAGGCCAATAACGAGATCGATAAGGAGGACGTCAACTGGGGCTTCCGCCTAGCCATGCTACACCTGTCGGATTTGCGGAAACTCCTGACCGACGTCGAATGTGGGGACCTTCAAGAAATGTTACGCCGCGCCGAGGAGTTGCGGGTGAAATACGGTGATAAAGTCGATCCGCGTTTCCTGCGCATGTATATGGGCAGGCGTATTAAAGACATGGATCAAGCCAGGGCACTCTTTTCACTGTTGGTTGACAAAGAAAACGGGCTCAGGGTCGACGTCAACCCTCCCCCGCTTCTCACGGGCACCGAAGCGGCGTGACCCAGACGCCAGCCCTCGTTTGCCAATCATGACGGACAAGGAAGGAGCCGCCAGGTATTCGATCTCCGGTGAGAGGCACGATTACGTCAATGTTAAGTCTTGACGTTTCAAAGAGGATCGAATAATCAAGTCGCACAGACCTTTTTGCCTTCTAGCGGCGTGCTGGTCGGCGGGAGATCTGGGAAAGTGCCGACATGAGAATTTCGCACAGGGTAACTTGGCCGATCTGTGGTGCATTCCTTTGTCTTATGGGGTGTGCCTCTCCAAACTACGCTCTGAAGCCCGTGGTCCGAAATGCCGCTCAGCCCATCCGTATGAATGGCATGGACTTCGTGAGGGCCACAGGGAATTCGGCCAACATCCTGGTTGCCGCAGACGTGTTTGATTTCTTGAAATCCAGATACGTTCTCGCGGCGCTGGTGGTTTCCAACACATCGGACGCCGCATTTGAGATTTCTTCCTCGTCCCTGGAGATGGTGTGCAATTCTCGAAATGTGGAGTCAACTTTGGTGTCCCTTGAACCGGAAGCGCTCGTCATGAGGTTTTCCAAAGAAAGAAGCGCCGTTGACTCGTCGAGGGGGTGGGGGACTTTCTTCCTGGCCCTGGCGGCTGCGCGCCACGACCCGGGCGATAACACAGACGTCACCAAGGTTTACAACACCGTAGAAACCCGCACCGTCAATACCCGAATTCGGTCACGGGAGGCATCGGAAGTTATTCGCGGTCTTGATCGAGCTTTGATTAGGAATCAGGTGGTTCCACCGGGCGGCAAGGCAGGCGGCTTGGTTTTCTTCCCGTTCTCAAAGGCTGATTCTTATAGACTCCGAGCCAAAGTCGGCGATGAGAATCATGAGTTTCGGTTCCAGCTACGCAACTACTAACCCGGCCACGGCTGAGGCTCTGGCGCTCAGAGGTCGGCCGAGGGGCGATGCGCGGCCTGGTTTTAGCCGTCGCCATCTCCCTTCGCGGGCGCTAAACACTTGGTCAACATCAAACAAGGGCGTGAGAAATCTGGTCCATCGTGTCCTTTTTGGGATTAATGAAAACAGAGGTTCCCTTCCAAAACCCGCAGTCCGTGAGGAGTTCCATGACGTTGTGCATCCCTTGGTCGCGCGTTAATAATCGTTCACAAAGCAACGCGGATTGGACATATTTTTCGTCCGAAATATTATTAGATTGATCGCGATTGCCGCGGCCAATGATTTTGATTGCGTTATTGTCGCCTCTGCGCCCAAATTTGCAGAGTGGGGCGTAGAAGTAAACCATCGCGGCGATGATACACACTAAGGTCGCTTGGTATTTCTCAAACGTCTCCGGCGAATAAGCATCAAATGCCTTGTCAATTTCTGCCGCCTTTTCAGGGTGGTTCGCCCGAAATGATAACCCGAGTTCTCTCTCCAAAAGGAGGCGTTTGCGCTCTGGGTCAGAAATCATTTCCACGAATTTCGGTCGAATTAGTTGTTCGAAAAAATACCGTCCGCTCTTCACAGGAACGAATTTATCCGGTGGAAGAATACCAGCATGCATTTTGACGCGCTGACTTACATTCGTCTTGTTCACCTTCGCCCGTTCCGTTACCCACCCTACGAATGCCGGATCGTCGCGGCGTAATACCGAAAAGCTCTTGATTAGATTCTTGGGTGAAGGAAGGGTCTCGATGGACTTCCCTTCGACCAACTCGGAAAAAGCAATTTCCAGTGGGTCGTCAATCCATGACCCATCGCACCGAATCATAAATTCCTTCATCTGCTCAAGGACCTCCGGCGTTGCCTTTCCGCTTCGGTTTGCCAGATTGACCCACACCTCCTCGACCAAAATTGCGGCCACAACGATCTGGTATCGGTCAGACAATATGTTTTCACAGATGTTTCGTCTCTTTGGATCCTGTTTGCAGACCTCCTGCAACAGCGATTTATCAATAACAGCCGTAGGCTTCTTCATGGAAATGTCAGAATTATTCGGCGATCCACTTGGCATGGCGTTCGAGGTGTAAGCGAAAGACTTTCCCGCAAAAATCCAGCGTCGGCATGGGCTAGAATGTAGCGGGAGTATGATTCAGTGGGAACAAGAAAGGCACTGCCCCATTGGGCCAGGAAATGAAAACAAAAAAGATGCAGAAAGCTATTGCGCATGCACTACGTTAACGTTAAAGTAACATAGGACATACGGCTATATGAAAGACAACATCAGATCAATTCTGGAGGAGACCCTGACGTTGCTACACGCCGACCGATTGCCGGAGTGGGTGATCGCCCGGCTAGCGAGCGACTTTGCGGTGAAGGCGAATACAAGACTTCGTAAGCTCGCGGCACGCGAGGTTACGAATAGAAAAATCGCGCGCTTATTCGCCGCCGGTCGCGAATGCGAAGAGGGGTCCAGGGGAGAAACCAGGGTTTCTCCACTTGGCGAGCAAGGCCCTGCGAACGGAGTGAGCCAGGGCCTTTAGCTCGCACCACCACACCCGCCGGAGCAGACGCGCCAATGAAAACAAAACAGTTACGCATCCGGGTAAGTCCTCAAGTTGCTGAGCAATTTGAGGCATTACCGCCACGGGCACGAGGACAAGCGGCGTCGCTGGTCCTTGGGGCCTGGGCGAGCGGTCTGGACCTGGGCGAGCTGACGAAGATTCGACAGGTGGTCGTGAACACGGGAAACCTCCTGAATCAAAGTCTGAGGACGAGCTGGGGACGGAGCGTGGATGCGGAAGCGGCGACACAATTGGTTCGTCTCCTCCGGCGGGTGGTGTCATGAAGTGCATCATCAAGATCAAGCGTAGCGGCGGGTCGCTGAGGCGACTTCTGGCACACGTTTACAAAGGCAAAGGCCGTGGGCCAAGGGAAGTCGAGGCGCTCCAGAAAAACGGGAGCCGGGTGGCTGGTGTTGTCTGCAGCATGGTGGGCGGGATGACGCTCGTTCCCAAACTGGATGCAAGCGCGCTGGCTTGGGGCTTGGGTGGACGTGGTGAATACCGCCATGTCATCATTTCCGCTGAGGACTGCCGAGACATGGGAGAACGAAGGAAGCAGATGAAGGCCCTGCTCGAACTCGGGAGAGAATGGGTTAGCCGGTTTCTGCCTGGGGGACGCTACATTGGCGTTGTTCATGATGATCGGGAGCACATGCACCTGCACTTGGCGCTTCGTAATGAAACCGCGCTGGGCGCGGCATTGGGATGGGCGAAGGCTACGCTTCGCTTAATGCAGAGTATGGACTGGGTTTCCCCAGCGACGAAGCAAGCTTTTGGGATCGAATCTGGCCGTGGGGCGGGCCGACACTGCCCCGAATTCAGTAACGCTCCGTATCCGCTGGCGGCGTCACTCGATGCAAAAACGCTGGCGGGAATGGAAAGTGAGAAAATAAATGAACTTGTCCGAATCGGTCAAATCGCAGTTGGCCGCGTCAATCGGCGCGGCGAAATCACCAGTGTCATCTACAATGGCCGGCGCATCCGGCTCGGGACCATTCGGGGACTGGCTAAAAGCGGGAACGTGGCGCTTCCCGGTGGAACGAATAGCCGTGATGGGACAGCAAATCAGCACGTTCAACGTGTGGCTCGACGCCGGGTTGGTGGTCGAATTAACATTGCGTGATGATGTCGAGCCGGACCGGGCGATCCAGGCCATCTTGAACAAGAAAGACCTGACGCCGTTGGTAACGTTCGTCAACGTGCGGCAGTCCTAATTTCCCCGGCTCGCTCGGGAGATTCTGGAAGCCGTGAGCGGAGTGGAGCGTTTGACCTCGCCACCTGCGCAAAAGGGATAGGGGCGCGGAAATGCGGCTAAAGTCAAAAAGCATAGCGCAGCTGCGGCGTCAAGAAGCTCGTGAGGGAGCCTCCCGGGGGGGAGCGCAGTCTGAAACGGTTTAGGCGGCGTCCTTTAGGGGGAATGAACCGGCTCAGTCTGCACGACGGGGCGGTCAGCACTTTCCAGCCGGGGCTTCTGTCTCTGCCAACTGCCCAGGTCGGATCGCCCAATAGGCCGCAACTTCTTCCTCCTTGACCACGGCGCGGTAGTGCTTGAAAACGACGCCAGGGCTATTCCCCATCTCAGCCGCCGTCAGATTCTCGTTTTTGAAGCTGGCGTAGTGGTAGCTACCGAACGAGTGCCGGAGCGCGTTGTGGGGCCATTCGTGCACGATTGCGGGCCTTCCGGGATCGTCGCCCGCTGGCTTGCGCCCCTTGACCAGGTGTTTGAGCCTTTCCCCGAAGACATCAACATCCGGGGCAACCGGCCCTTTCATCAGGCACGGCTTTTCGAGCCAAGCCAAGAGATTGTCCTGGATCGTCACGATTCGTCGCTGGCGTGTTTTCGCCTTCGCCGCCTTGACCTCGATGGTTTTCGCCTTGAGGTCAATTTCGGACCAATCAAGGGCGCAAACCTCGGAGCGTCTGAGGCCCGCAAAAAGCCCGATGGCAATGCCGGGGATCATTTCTGGCATGCAGGCCCCGGTCGCGGCCAGAAGGGCGATTGCTTGTGGCGGGGTCAGGATACCCGGCGGCGTATCGTCCAGGATGGGGCGGGGAACTCGTTCAGCGGGATTGGTGACGCAGTATTCGCTACCGATGGCGTAATTGAAAAGCGTGATGAGCGTCACGATATAGTTCCTCCGGGTCCTGGGTTCCCAGTCGGACTCGGCAATCCAGTCCTCAATGTCGGCTTTGCGGATGTCGTGAATCTCCTCCTTGCCGAATTCCTCGTTCAAGATTTTGATTGAACTGCGGTAGTTACGCATAGTTGTGGGTTTGCAGTTCATGGCCTCTCGGGACTTAAGGAACTCGGAGGTAACGGCCTCAAACGCCTTGGTGCCGCCGACAGGACAGGCGTGCTTGAACCAAAAATCCACGACTTCGGTGAGGGATGCCTTGCCGCCAATGCGTTTGAATGCGTCAACCGATTCGGCCACCTGGGGAGGGGTCAACTCAAAGACACGGGCGCCGTTCTCGGTTTTCGCCTTTTTCTGCTCGTCAACCCAATCGCACGCCGCCTTGTGGGTGTGGAAGCTTTTCTTCACGACCTTGCCGCCGGTGAAGCGTTTGCCCAGTCTCACGCGCCAGAACTGGTAGTCTTTGCCGGCGCGGTCCTTGAATATCCCGACGCCCGGAATCGCTTTCTTTTTCATGGGCGTTATATTATCCAGAATATGTCCAAATGGTCAACAGGATTCCGTTATAATAGTCATAATATACTGTAGCTGAACATATTATGAATACATCAAAGACTTCACAAATTAGGCTCATAACCTGAAGGTAGCTGGTTCAAATCCAGCCCCCGCAACCAATTTACGGGCCTGAAACAGGGGTTTTAGGCCCGTTTTTGTTGGGTTTTCTGCGCATCCCCCAATTTTTCCCCGACCGAGCAACTTGGGGCAACCCCCTGCTTCCCGCTGCCAAATCCCCCACACATCCACCCACACATTTCCCATACATCCCTCAGAGACAAAGAGCTCATTCCCCCGCTCGCTATGATCAGGACCGCAATTTCGTTCTCGCCCTGGTCCTCCCAGTCCGCGAGCTTGCCGGCGCGCCGAACCCCAAGCGTTTCCCACACCACACCCTTCGCGTAGCCGGTGGTTCAGCGGCTTGTCCGCCGTAGGCTGGGCGAAGGCGGAAGCCCCGCGCCCGGAACCCTCCTCACCTCGCATCGCGGCGCGATGCCAGCCGGTAGCCGGTGGTTGAGCGCAGCGATACCACCGGATCACCGACGAAAAAACCCTCTCCACCCCGCAGGGGTGGCAGAACCGCCCTCCCCACCAAAGCCCCCCGTTACCATCGCCCCCTCTACGTCAGGCGGGAGGGACGGGATTGGCGGGATTGGCCGAAGGGGAGGCCTGGGGCGGCGGCGGCGCCGTCTCTGGAGAAGCTCCGGCAACCGAATCGCCTCGCAGCAACCGCCAGACGCGGTAGCACTTCTCGCGGAAGTTTACCTGGCTGGCGGCGATCTCCTCGAGTTGCTGCAGTTCCCGTTGAGCGCGTTCGCTATCGGGCTCGTAGGCCATGCGGTCGCCGAAGACATCCATGGCGTGGAGAAAGCCCTGCTGATCGAAGGTGCTAAACCGGAAAACCCGGCCGAAGGAGCGATCGGTGGCGGCATCGCGGAAGAGCCGGGCAGCGCGATACAGGAGGGAATAGGGCGCGGCCCAGCGCGCGCTATCGGCCGCGTTGGTCAAATCACCGATATCCAACGGGCTAAACAGCGGGTGAGTGGTGAGTTCGCCGTCCAGGGCCGGTTGAAATCGCGCGCGGATTTCGGCGAGGATTTCCTGGAGCCGCTTCTCCAACTCTTTATTTTGGCCGGAAGCTTGGGGAAACATCTGGAGGAGGTTGTCGCGGATCAATTCCTCTTTCTTGCGCATGAAGACCTCGAAGTTGTCTCCAATCGCCTGACGAAGGAGCATCACCCCCTGGTCGTTCCGGCAGGCCAGTTCGGATTCCAGGAGCCGGATGGATGCCTCCGGAATCCAGCGGGCGCCGCCTTCCAACGGGAAACTGAGCAGTTTAACCAGATCCGTAATACTGCGGCACTCTTCGATCGCTTTGGCGGTTTCGTCGTCCAGAACGGCCATGGAGAAGGAGGTCTTGCGAGTCAGCGACCCGCGCGTCTCGGCTGACTGCTCGCCCAGGAAGGAGGCCTTGATGGGCACGTTGAGCGATTTGGAGCGGACGTTCTTGGCGGTCGCCAGGAGTTTTCCCCGCTGGAACACTTCGGTCAGGAAGCGCGTCAGGGCGTCCATCTCCGACTGGACCCGGCTCCTATTACTTTCCGAATTAGCCTTGGCTTCTTTGTGGGATCGGGAAGCGGTGGTCGCCAGGTGTTCAATATTCCGGAGCTCCCCGCGCATATCCTGCATAATCTGGAAAAGCTGGTCGGTGGAGCAAGCCAGCCATTGGGGGAGATGCGCGTTCATCTCGTCCTTGGAATCATGCCCATAGCCGGCGCCGGCGCCGCTAGACTTGACAAGCCGGGTTAGGCTATCGGCCAAATTAAAGATGCTGTGCGCGCCCAGCGTCTGCGCCGCGCTCCGGGCACCGTCCAAAGCCAAGGTCGCGCCGGCAATATCCATCTGCGTGAGCAAGGTGGGGATCTTGGTGACCAGTTTCGTCAATTCCTCCAACAGGCAGCCGACCATCGCCAGGTAGCTGTCCATATCGATGCCCAACCGGGTGCACACGACCTCGGCCGGGTCGAGGCTTTGAGTTTGGCTCATAACGCCCCGCGCCTTCTGCACCTGCGCCTGGATCGTGTTTCGCGAAAAAGGCTTGAGGATATAATAATCGGGCTGAAATGCGGCCGCTTGGACGATGATCTGCCGGTCGCGGACCGCTGAACAGAAACACACTTTGAGCCCCGCCATGCGCTTGTCGCCGCGGATGCGCTTGAGCAGTTCCAAACCGTTCATCCGGGGCATGTTGATGTCCAGAAAACAGAGTCCGGGCAGCAGGCCGCCATCCAGGATCTCCCAGGCCTTGAGCCCGTCTTCGGCTTCAATCACCTGGACATCCCCTATCCCCTCCAAGATGCCCTTGAGCACCATTCTCGAGGTCCGATCATCCTCCGCCATTAAGACGCGCAAAGCTGGTTGCGCCGGGGCTTTGTCCGCTCCAACTGCCGTACTAACGATAGTTTGGCTATTCACAAAACTTGCTGTCACGGAAGAGTGCGCGGTCCGCGCCGGCAGATCAATGCAAAAATCCGCGGCGATACTTGGAGGCGGCGAGGCGGCGCCTTGGAACTTACCAACTCGCCGCCGCTAAAGCATTGAGCAGGGGCCGCAACAGCAGGCCCGGCGCGCACCCAAGCGCCACGACCGCGACCGCCAAAACCACCAGGACAGCCTGCGCCGCCACGGACACCTCGACCGCGTCCGTCGGGCCGCTCGGTTCACGGACGAACACCTGCTTCAGCACCTGAAGATAGTAATAGAGCGAAACGGTGCTCATCGCGATAGCCAGGATGACCAGCCACAGATTGTCAGACAAGCCATGGCTCCCTCGAAGGACCGCTGTGAATAGAAAGAATTTTCCAAAGAACCCCGCCAAAGGTGGAATGCCCGCGAGCGAAAGCAAGAACACCATTAGACAGAGCGACATCACCGGAGCGCGGCGGGCCAGGCCCGCGAAGTCGGACAACCCTTCCTCTGCGGCCGGGCCCTGGACGGCGGCAACCACCCCAAAAGCCCCCACCGCGGTTAGGGCGTAAGTGAAGGCGTAATACAGCAGCGAGGCCAAGGCTTCAGGGCCGCGCGTCATGACCGCCAACAACATGTAACCGGAGTGGGCGATCGCGGAGTAAGCGAGCAATCGCCGCACGCTGCGCTGGCGGATGGCGGCCAGGTTGCCCCAAACCATCGAAGCGGCCGCCAGCACCGCCAGGACCGCGACCCAGCCCGGGCGCAAACTCAGCCAGGCGCCGCTCCCCTCCGCGCCCGCAAAACCCACCAGCATCACCTTGGAGAAGACAAAAAAGCTGGCGAGCTTGGACCCCGAGGCGATAAACGCCGCAGTCGGAATCGGAGCGCCCTGGTAGGTGTCGGGCGCCCACAGATGGAAGGGGACTACCGCTACTTTGAAACCGAATCCAATCACCGTCATGACGATCGCGGCGATCAACAGCGGATCCAGGATCCGAGTGGCGACCCCGTTTTCACTGGTAACGACCTGGATCGCCCGGGCGCCGGCGACCCGGGCGATATCCTCCAAGTTGGTTGAACCCGCGACCCCATAGAGTAGGCTCAACCCGAAAAGCGTGAAGGCCGCCGCCACGCCGCCGAACAAAAAGTACTTCAAGGCCGCTTCCGTGGCGACGCGGTTGCGCTTGTTGAAGGCGGTCAGGATATAGAGCGAGAGGCTGGTCAGTTCCAAGGAGAGGAAGATCATCAGGATGTCGGCCGAACTGGCCAGGAACATCATGCCGACGGCCGCCAGCAGGAGCACCGCATAATACTCGCCGACATGGGGAGTAAAATCCGATTCGATAGAAAGTAGGATGGCTAAGACAGCGAGCGCGACCAGGCCGCCTTTCACCAACCGCGTCAGCGGATCCACAATCAGCATTCCGTGGCCCCAGTCACCCGCCTCGGGAAGCGCAAGCATCCAAGCGACGGCCGCCAGGCAGCCGGCGCCGGCGAACATCGCCCCGATCAGCCGTCGCAACCGCAGATCCAGGTCCTGCAACACCGCGAGGTCCACCGCCAGCACGGCCAGAGCGGTAAGCGCCAGAATGGTTTCCGGGGCCGCCAGCCCTAATAAATGCGGGTAGCTCACGGCACAGACCCTTTCAAGAGCTCATGGAACAACGGAGTGGATAGCGCGGAAACGATCGGGTCCAAAAGGCAGCGCGGATAGAGGCCGACCGCCAGCGAGGCCCCGATCAGCAGCGCCGAACCAAGTCGTTCCGGCAGGGAAATCGATGCCATGGTCCCGGCTCCGGTCGCGAAATCGCCTCTCGCGCCGGCGGCGTCGCCCCCGCCAAGGAAGGCCTTTTGCAGGGCGCGCAAAATAAAGGCCACTCCGATCACGACGCCGACGCCCGCCGCCAGAGCGAGCGCCGGGAACGCCTGCCAGGCCCCTAACAAAATTTGCAACTCGGCCACGAACCCGCTGAAGCCCGGCAGTCCCATCGAGGCTACGCTCGCGACAGTGAAGGTCACCGCGGCAAAGGGCATCGCCCGGCCCAAGCCCATCCCCTCCAGTTGCGCCAGGTCGCGCGTGTGGGTCCGCTCGTAAACCATGCGCCCGACGACGGCGAACAAGAGGCCGGCGATGACGCCGTGCGAGAACATTTGGAGCACCGCCCCGCTCAACCCGGTCGTCTGCAAAGTCAGGAGACCGGTCAAAACAAATCCCATGTGGCTCACGCTGGAGTATCCGATGACGAACTTGAAATCTGACTGTACGAGCGCCACGCTGGCCCCATAGACGATGCCAATAACCGCTAACACCGCGAAGACATCGCGCCAGGAGCCAAAGCCAAGGACGGCGAAGCCCCAAGGGTCCAACCCATGCGGAAAGAGAGTCATCGCCACCCGCAGACAACCGTAAGCCCCGAGCTTCATAACGACTCCCGCCAGGAGCATGGAGGCGGCCGTGGGCGCCGCCACATGCCCGGTCGGCGCCCACGTATGGAAGGGCCACAGACCCGCCAGGATCGCAAATCCCAAAAAGGTCAAGGGAAACGCCCAAAGTTGAAAACTCTGGGGGAAGGGTTGCTGCGCCAGCAAGAACAGGTTCGTCGTCTTCTCGCCGGACATAACGAAGGCGGCGATCAGCCCCACCAACACCATCCCGCTGCCCAGGAACGAGTAGAGCGCCAGTTTCATCGCCCCGTATTCCTTGCGCGTGGATCCCCAAATAGCGATCAGGAAGTATTTGGGAATGATGGCCAATTCGTAGAACACAAACAACAACAACAGGTCAAAACTGAGGAACACGCCATAAACACCCCCGACCAAGGCCAGGTAGAAGGCGAAAAACTCTCGAACGCGATGTTCAATATTCCAAGAGAACAAAACCCCCGCCACCGCCACCACGCCGGTAAGCAACGCCAAGACGCGACTGATGCCGTCCGCCCCAAGGAAGTAATCGCTCCCCAGGGCGGCGATCCACGGAAGCTTGACCAAGGGCTCAAATGGTCCGTTGGGAAGGTGGACCAGGCTGGCCAAAGCGATCCCCAACCCCGCCAGCGCGCTAGCGAGCGCCACCCACCGGACGGCGCGAGCATTGTCCCGCGGCGCCAGCATCAGCGCCACGACTCCGAAAAAAGAGACATATATGGTCCAGGCCAACATGGTTAGGCGAAGGCTTTCATCCGGATGACCAGGACCGGACCATTTGTTGAACCGTCGCGCCGAGCGGGCCGAGGAGGATTTGTGGAAACAAGCCCAGCACGAAGATCAGGGCGATGACCGGCGCCACGGCGAATCGTTCGCGGAGCGTCAGATCCGGCAACTTCGACCATTGCCGCGCGAGCGGCCCGTGGAAGACGCGTTGCAGGAGCGTGAGGATGAACACCGCCGTGATCAGCAGGCCCAGGACCGAGCCAGAAGCGGCCCATGGGGCCAGCGGGAAGGCCCCTTTGAAGATCAGAAACTCGCCGACGAACCCGTTAAGGCCGGGCAGACCGAGCGAGGAAAACAGGGCGATGCCCATCAAGCCGCATAACACGGGCGCGACCTTGCGCAACCCTCCAAAATCGTCCAACCCGCGGCATCCCGCGCCCCGTTCTTCCAACATGCCGGCAAACCAAAACAACAGCGAAGCCGTGATGCCGTGGTTGAACATCTGCAGGCACGCGCCGCTCAAGGCCGCCGCCCGCTCCTGCCCGGGGGCCTGGGAAATCCCGCCCGCGTTCGCAACCGCGAAAATGCCCAGGAGGCAATAACCGAGATGATTAATCGAAGAATAGGCCAGGATGCGCTTGAGATCCTTTTGCGCGAACGCCGCGCCGGCGGAACACAGGATGGTCGCCAAAGCCAGCCAGAGCAAAGGGGTGGCCAGGCGTTGCATCTGCTCAGGGAAAATCGGCGCGAGGATGCGCAGGAGACCATAGACGCCCATCTTGGACATCGCGCCAGTCAACAGCATAGTGGTCCCTGCGGGCGCCTCCGCGTAAGTCATGGGCAACCAGGTATGGAAGGGTAGAATCGGCGTCTTCACCGCGAATCCCAGGAAGGCCCCCGCGAAGAGCAACAGCCCCAAGTGATCTCCGCTCAGACCGCGCCCGCCCAACCGCGCCGCGAGCAACGAAGTCAGTTCGCCGCGCCGGCCCAATTCCGCCAGTTTCGAAAATTCAAACGTATGCGCCGCTAGGAACAACCCCAAGAACGCGAGGAGCAGCGCCATGCTTCCCGCCATCGTATAGACAAAGAACTGCGTCGCCGCCTCCGTTCGCCGAGGGCCGCCCCAAAGACGGATCAGAAAAAACGCGGGCACCAGGCTTAACTCCCAAAATAAGAACCAATGAAAGAAATTCAGCGCGGTGAAGGTGCCGAACAAACCCGCCTGCACCCAAAGCATCAACCCGTGGTAGAGGGGCGACTCGATCCTCCCCGAGGCGAGGATTGCCATGGGGGTTACGACCGCCGCCAACAAAACCATCAGCAACCCCAACCCGTCGACTCCCAGATGATAGTTCACCGCCATCCCCGGAATCCAGGTATGGCTCTCTTCAAACTGGAACCCGCCGCGGCCGGAATCGAAGCCGATCCACAGGAGCAAAGTCAGGGCTAGCGCCGCCGCGCTAAAACCGAAGGCGACGCGGCGAGGCAGTTGCCCCCCGGAGAGAGGCAGCCCCATCACCACCAACCCGCCGAGCAACGGCAGGAACGTTAAGGCGCTGAGCATCGGGAATGCGCTCATGCCGCTCCCCACCCCCAGAGGAGAAACCAGATGAGCGCGGCTGCCGCGAGCGCAATGACGCGGAGATACCGCTGTACGCGCCCGTTTTGAAGGTGTGACAAGCCCGCGCCGCCGCGGGTCAAACCCCGGCAGCCCTGATCGAATACCCCGTTGACCACGTATTCATCCAGGAACCGGTTCAGCCAGGAAAGACCAACCGCCGCGTAAGCCAGCAAATGGACCACAAAGTCCCAGACCCATTCATCCAACTGAACGCAGAGGCGGGCCCACCACGCATGGAACGAAACGACGGACCATTGGTAGATCTCATCCACGAAATATTGCTTTTCCAGGAGGGTGAACACCTCCGGCTGCACTCGCGCCAGCGCGTCAACTTCGTCCGTCCGGACAGGGGGGCGGCGTCCATAGAACCAATAGCCCAACCCGATACCACCGAGAGCGACCAGGCTGGACAGGCCCATCAACCAAAGCGCTTCGGGCTCCAGCAGGGGGCCGAACGCGAAGGATGCCGGCCGGCCTTCCAGAAACGCCCGCAACCAGGGCCACGCGGGGGTCCCGGCAAAGCCCAGCAGGACGGCAAATACGGCCAGAATCATCAGCGGCACGAGCATAACGCGCGGACTCTCATGAGGTTCGGACGCCGCCCGCTCCACCATCGGACGGGCTGGGAGCGCCCCCCCCTGCCCCGCCTTGATGGCAGGGTCTCTTGCCAGGCGAGACTTTCCGAAAAAGACATAGACCACCTGGCGCGTCATATAGAAAGCCGTGAGGAACGCCGCCATCAGCCCCAAATAGAAGGGCCAGGACGAGACCGTCCAGGCATGAGCGGCATGGAGGATTTCGTCTTTGCTCCAGAAACCCGAAGCGATGAGCGGAAATCCGCTCAAAGCGAGCATGCCGGCCACGTAGGTGGCGAAGGTCACCGGCATCCAGCGCCGCAATCCGCCCATGCGCCGGATGTCCTGTTCCTCATGGCATCCGTGAATAACCGAGCCCGCCCCGAGGAAAAGCAGGGCCTTGAAGAACGCATGAGTCAGCAGATGAAACATGCCCACCGCGACCCCGCCAACGCCAAGGCCAAGCATCATGAATCCGAGCTGCGAGACGGTGGAATAGGCCAGGATGCGCTTGATATCGGTCTGGGCCACCGCGACGGTGGCGGCAAACAAAGCCGTGAGCGCCCCCACCCATGTGACGACGGTCAGCGAGGTCGTTCCCATCAAGGGATAAACCCGCGCGACAAGAAAAACACCCGCGGCGACCATGGTGGCCGCGTGGATCAGGGCGCTGACCGGCGTCGGTCCTTCCATGGCGTCGGGCAACCACGCATGAAGGGGCAACTGGCCCGACTTGCCAACCGCGCCGCAGAAGATCAGCAGGGCGATGCCCGTGGATGCCGGCAGGCCAGTCCACTCCAGACAACCGCGGCCCGCGTCATAGAACAAGAGCGTCCCGGCTCGCGAATAGAGCCACACCATCCCCAGCAGGAAGGCCAAGTCCCCGATCCGGGTGGTAATAAAGGCCTTCTTGGCCGCCGCCGCCGCGCTCGGCTTATGATACCAAAACCCGATGAGCAAATACGACGTCAGACCAACCAACTCCCAGCAGATGAACAACAGCAACAGGCTATTGGCGATGACCACCCCGAGCATCGCCGAGGCGAACAAGGACAAAAAGCAGAAAAACCGGGCGAAGTTCTCATCGTGGGCCATGTAGCCGACGCTGTAGATGAAAATGAGGAGGCCCACGAATGATACCATGACCAGCATGACGGCCGTAAGAGGGTCGAGCACCACCCCGAGCGTCAACCACGTGTCGCCAAACTGCAACCAGTGAAAGTTGAAGCTCTGGCGCGCCACTCCTCCCTGGCCCACGCGGTGCAAAACCTCGACGAAAGCGCGGCACGAGAGAATCAATGCCAGCAGCATGGAGCCGATGGCGAGACCGGCCGCAATCCTTCGCTGGCGTCGCCCGAGCAACGCCCCTATTCCCGCGGCCGCCAAAGGCAACACGGGAATCAACCACAGGCAGCCGCTTTCCAGGCCGCCCTCCGGAGGGGGCTGCGCAATCGCGAGCATGGGGATCACGAGGTCCCCCTAACCGCGCATGGAATCGACTTGGTCAACATGGGTCGTCTTGAAGTGCTTGTGAAGCGCGATGATCAGCGCCAGGCCCACCGCCGCCTCGGCGGCAGCCACTCCGATGGCGAAGATCACGAAGAGGACACCCCGAAGGGTCTCGGGGTTCGGACCGTAGCGCCAGAAGGCGATGAAGTTGAGGTTGGCGGCGTTGAGCATGAGTTCGATGCCAATGAGCACGATGATGGCATTACGCCGGGTCAATGCGGCCGCGAGGCCGATGGCGAAGAGCATCGCGGCCAGGAGCAGGTAGCATGGGAGAGGAGGCATCGTTTTTAGCGGTTGAGGGATTGGTCGAACGCGGGAGACTAGCCGGAGGGCCTTTCGCGCAGGGCCAGGACCACGGCGCCGATCAGCGCCACCGTCAGCAGCAGGCCCATCACCTCGAGCGGCAAAACATAGCGCTCCATCATCCGCTGGCCGATCTCCTTGACGGCGGCGGCGGGCGCGGGAGGAGCGCTCCCGGCCAACAGGCGGCTGGTGAGGATCACCCGCGCCAACACGCCGAACACCGCCAAGGCTATCCCCGCTCCGACCCATCTGCCAGGAGAGAAAATCACCTGGTCCGACGGCTCGTTCCCGCGGGTCAGCAGGATGGCGAAGACGATCAGAATAGCCACCGCCCCGACATAGACCAGGAGTTGGGCGAACCCCACGAATTGGGCATGCAATTGGAGATACAGCGCCGCCAACCCCGACAGCGCCACCGCCAAAACGAGCGCCGAATGCACGAGGTTGCGGAACATCATAACGGCCGCGGCGGCGCTGAGGATGACAGCGGCCAGCAGCGCGAAGGTTAGGGCGGGAAATGTCATTCGGCGTAACGATAAGCGCGGGGGCCTAAATGCGCGCCGCTCAGAAGCGCTCGGCCCAACACCAGGTAGGCGCCCCCGACGACCAGGGAACAGGTCAGCCATCGCGCCCAGCCTGGCCCGGTAAAATACCAGAGCCCGGCCACCGCGATGTTCAGCAGCGCCATCGGGAGCATGAACTTCCAGGCCAGGTTCATGAGTTGATCCATGCGCAGACGCGGCAGCGTGCCGCGCACCCAAATAAAGAGCGCGATCAGCGCCAGCAATTTCCCGAAGAACCAGGCGTACGACGGCAGCCAAGTCAAAAAGGCAAACGGCGCCTGCCAGCCGCCCAAAAAGAGCGTGACGGCCAAGCCGCTCACGGCGAACATCCCGATATACTCCCCGAGAAAAAAGAGCGCGAACTTGAAGCCCGAATACTCAACATAGTAGCCGGCAATGATCTCCGATTCCCCCTCGGGCAGGTCAAAGGGCGATCGATTGCATTCCGCCATGGCGGCGATTAGGAACAGAAGAAAGCCAGCCAAACCCCAAGGCGTCAGGACATACCAGTTAGGCAATCCGCAAGCGTAACCGGCCTGGGCGGCCACTATGGCGTCGGTGGAGAGAGAGCCGGTCATCATGACCACCGGTACCGCCGACAGGATGAGAGGGACTTCATAGCTCACCATCTGCGCAATGGCCCGCATCGCGCCCAACAACGAATACTTATTGCGGCTGGACCAGCCGGCCATGAAAACGGCGACCTCGGAGGCCGCGCCCACCGCGAAAAAGAATAAGACGCCGGAATCCAAATCGACGGCCGTCATGTTGCGACCGACAGGCAAGACCGCCAGCGCCAGGAACGCGGGAACCACCAGCGTCAGGGGGGCCATAAAGAAGACCCAGCGGTCCGCCGCCGCCGGCACTAAGTCCTCTTTCGTCAATGATTTAACGCCATCGGCCAGCGGTTGGAGCAACCCGCAGGGCCCCACCCGATTGGGACCGTAGCGGTTCTGCATCCGCCCCAAGCCCTTGCGCTCGAGAAGGGTCGTCAAGGCGAACAGTGAGGCGAAGGTCCCGATGATTGCCGCAATGGACAGCAACGCCGAGAAAATCGGCTGCCAACCGGGGGCGGCAAAGTCCGCCAACCAGTGCTTCAAGGTTACAAAAAGCTGGTCCATTGTCTATTTGCTTGGGTTCCCCAACGAGACACGCGGGGCCCCGGTCTGTCAGGCCGTGATCGAACTCCTTGTTTATCGCCTGAAAGCGGGTCAACTGCAAGGACAGATGGCGCAAGAAGGCGCCGAGGTGTTGCAAATTGAGGACCGCGGCCGGCCAAAACCGCTTTCCCCGCAATCCCTTCAATGCCATGACGTTGTCCTGGCGCGGACAGGGCTTTTAGGGCGTCTGCGCCGGCAGCCGGGCGGTGAAGGTTGATCCTTCCATCGGCGCGCTGGCGGCCGTGAGGTCCCCGCCCATCAATTGGCAAAACCGTTTGCTGATGGCCAGGCCCAATCCCGTGCCGCCGTACTTCACCGCGGTTGAGGCTTCGGCCTGGGTGAACGGCTGAAAGAGCTTTTGCATCTGCTCCGGAGTCATGCCGATGCCGGTATCGATGACGCGAAAAACAATCCACCCCAGCCCTCGGGAATCGCCCGGCCCGTCGCCTGCCACTGAAGGCGCGCTCGTTCCGGGGGGCGACTCCCTCCGGACCTGCAAGGTCACCAGCCCTTTCTCGGTGAACTTGCTGGCGTTCGAGATCAGGTTGAGCAGCACCTGACGAACCTTCGTTTGGTCGCTTCGCATCCGTCCCAGGTCATCGGGACAATCCAACCGTAATTGGTTCAGGTTTTTTTCCACCAGGGGCGTCACGGTGGCGAGCGTCTCGACGACGAATCGCCGGACCTCAAACTCCGCAAGGTGCAACGTCATTCTCCCCGCCTCGATTTTCGACAGGTCTAATATCTCATTGATCAGGCCCAGTTGGTGTCTGGCCGAGGATTGGATCTTCCTTAGGTCGGGCATCAAGTCCGCTTGTCCCCGGTCCTCGGCTTCCTCCTCCAGCAGTTCGCTGTAGCCGATGATGGCATTGAGCGGAGTGCGAAGCTCATGGCTCATGTTGGCCAGGAATTGGCTCTTGGCCTGGTTAGCGGTATCGGCGGCCTGTTTGGCTTCCACCAAGCGGCGGTTCGCCTCCGCCAGTTCAAGATTCTTGGCCTCCAGCGTCTCGCGCGCCCGACGCTCCTGGTTGAGCATCTGCTCGCGCAAGGCCGTCGCTTCCTGGTGTTTGGCCCGGTACCGAAGCGTGGACACGATCGAAATGGCGATCAGGCCCAGCGCCCCGCAGCCATTCAGCGCGACCAACCAGGCATTTTGATACCAGGGCGCGGCCGGTGGATTCCAGGGATCGTAGGCGCTCACCCCGGAGGTCCAGGAACCAAACCACACGACCCCATGGCGATCGACATCCAGGCTGATGAGATAAGAGGCGACAAGGCCGTCCGCCTTCTTGAAATGAACGAAATTGGTGCCATCGAAGCAGGAAGCGCCGGCGCCGGTAGCGAACCAGATAGTCCCGTGCTGCCCCGGGCGGATATCATAGACGCTATTGTCCAACATTCCGTCGCGCGTCGTGTAATTCACGAAGCGGTAGTCCCCCTTTGGCGTGGACGCTTGGAGTCGCCAAGCGCCGCGGCGGGAGCCGAACCAGACCGAACCGTCGGCCACGACCAACGGGCTGTCCGCATCCAACTCGCCGAGCGATTCGGTAACATTCTCAAAGCGGCCGTCGTGATACCGAAAGAGCCCGGCCACCGTGGCGATCCAAACCGATCCATCCGCGCCCGCGGCCAACTTGTGCACGAATGCGGGAGGAAAACCCTCTTTCTCCGCGAACCGAGTAAAGGTCCCCTGCTTCCATTGGGCCAGGCCCGATCCGCCGAACCAGAGGGCGCCGTCAGCGGCCTGGCAACAACCGTGGACGGGGCCGTTGAACAAACCCTCTTTCTGCGCATAATTGACCACCTTCGCGCCGTCAAACCGCGCGACTCCCTGTTCCGTAGCGAACCACACCGCCCCGGAAGATTCATGCAGCAAATTCCAAACGTGGTCGTCTGCCAGGCCGTTGATACTGCTGTAGCTCGTGAACCTCCGGCCGTCGAAACGGGACGCGCCCCCGAGCGTAGCAAACCAGACCGCGCCATCCGGGGCCGCGCGCACACGCCGAACGGCGTTTTCGGCCAACCCGTCCAAGAATCCGTAGTGCTTCCAACTCCCATTCTTAAATGGAGCCGCGCGCAGGGGCGGCAACACTGTCTGCGGACCGCTGCCCACTATACCGGCGGGAACGACGACGCGTTCTGGGGCATAAACAAATCCCGCCGCCGTGTAGCAACGCACTCGGAAGTCGCCGGCGGGCAGATTGTCAAACACATATTCGCCCTTTCCGTCCGTAATCGCCGAAGCCAAGACCTCGTAACCGTCCACGGGCTTCGGCCTGAAATCATCCGCCGGGGCTGGCGCGGCGTTCGTTGGCGCGCTCCGAACCACTTGGACAACCACCGAAGGCAAGGGCTTCGCGGGATCGTAGGACGTGACGGCGCCGCGCACTACCGCGTTTGGGGGCGGAGGCGCTCCGCTGGAAGCGGGCGCTTCCCCGGCGCAACGGCAAACCGGACCCAGCGCCGCCCACGCCGCCAAGGCCAGGGCGAGGGTCTCGAAGGTCAGCTCCGGAAAAACCGCGGCCGCTTTGCTCCGTCGCAAAGCGGCCCTGATGCCGGAGCGTAAGACCCCCGCCTCGATCACCGCGAAAGCCCCATGGTTTGACATTGGCATGAATGCAATTTATACTATACGAGTTCCTTAGTTTTGCAAATGCGCGAGGCGCAGAGCGACTGGGGAGTCATCTATTATTTTCTATGAAACAAACCAGCAGTCCGCGTCCGGTAGTTTCCAACGGGAAGGCGATGGCCGCCCGAGAGAGCAGCAGCAGCGTGAGGTCGAGTTCCTCCAGCCCGTCCAGGAGCCGTAGCCCGATCCTGGCGCCGCAATCAAGTCCACGCCCCGCTCGCCGCCCGGCAATGGCCATCGCGGCCTGATCCCCAAGCCCGGGTGTTTGAGCCTCGCGTCCGGCGATCGCGCCCGTGTCGGAGGTTCTGCCCGCCGGACCGCGCGTCGCCTTAGGCTTGGTCACTTTTCCCAATCGGGGCGGTGCCGTCCGCTTAAAACGCCGTGAACGGATGAAGCGCGCGCCGAAGATTCCCCCGGTCCGAAAACTGATCCTGAAAAGTTCGCTCTCCCCGGGCGACATCGTCATGCTCACGGCGGCGGTGCGCGACTTGCACCACTGCTATCCGCGCCGCTTTCTGACCGACGCGCGCACCTCTTGCCCGGAATTGTGGGAGCGCAATCCACACCTCACCCCGTTGGCGGAAGATGACCCGGGCGTCGAAGTCCTGGAATGTCACTATCCTCTGATCCACCGCTGCAACACAACTCCCTACCATTGCCTGCACGGCTATATCGAGTTCCTGAACGATCGGCTGGGCCTGAGCATTCGGCCGACCGCGTTTCAAGGAGAGATCCTCTTGTCCGAGCGGGAAAAGAGCTGGTTTTCCCAGGTGCGGGAACTGACCGGCGAGGACACGCCATTTTGGATCTTGGTGGCGGGAGGCAAATTGGACTATACCATCAAATGGTGGGAAGCGAGGCGCTTTCAGGAAGTGGTGGACCATTTCGCGGGCAGGATTCAATTTGTGCAAGTGGGAGATACCGGCCACTACCACCCGCGGCTGTCCGGCGTCATCGATTTGCGCGGCCAAACGGACCTCAGACAACTCGTCCGTTTGGTACACCACTCCCAAGGCGTGCTCTGCCCCGTAACTTCGCTGATGCACCTGGCCGCCGCTGTAGAGCCCAAGCCCGGCCTCCCGCGCCATCGTCCCTGCGTCGTGGTCGGCGGGGGGCGCGAACCCAACCAATGGGAAGCCTACCCGCACCACCAGTTCCTGCACACGAATGGCGCGCTGGCCTGTTGCGCCGAGGGAGGCTGCTGGCGCTCGCGGACGGCGCCGCTTGGCGACGGCGGGGAGAATGACCAACCCGACGCGATCTGCGTCAATGTAGTCGGCGGCCTGCCCAAGTGCATGGACCTGATCACCGCGAGCCAGGTCATCCAGAAGATCGAAACCTACTTTGCGGGCGGGATCATCAACTATCTTTCGCCCCGGCAGGCCAGGCGGGCGCTCGCCGGTATCCGAGCCACCCGGGACAACCCCTTTGACGAACGGCTCAATCGCGTCACTGCGCGCGCGGCCGCAGAGGCATTCATCGCCCGGATTCCCCCCGTCCCCGAAGATCTGCGAGGTCGCGGCATCGTCCTCTGCGGAGGAGGTCTTCGCTACTTTCCCGGAGTTTGGATCACGCTCAATATGCTGCGCAGCCTCGGCTGCGCCTTGCCGGTGGAGATTTGGCATCGGGGAAAGGCGGAGTGCGAGCTGCGGATGCGGGCCTTGACCGCGCCCTTGGGGGCGCAGTGGGTCGATGCGGAGGAGGTGCGGATTCGGCATCCGGCGCGCCAGTTGGGCGGGGGGGAACTCAAGGCGTATGCCCTGCTCCATTGCTCGTTCAAACAGGCGCTGCTCTTGGATGCGGACAACGTTCCGGTGGTGAACCCGGAACACCTTTTTGAGACCCCGGAGTTTAAGCGCGCGGGTGCCGTCCTGTGGCCGGGTCCATTGCCCGCGGTCCCGGCCCAGGAGGCTTGGGGGGTCTTTGGCGTAGCCCCGCGCGAAGGCCCGCAAATGGACAGCGGCCAGGCGCTCCTGGACAAAGAGCGGTGCTGGGCGGTCGTGAACCTTTGCTGGTGGTATAACGACCACTCTGACTTCTATTATGAATTCGCCAACGGGGGCGAGGTCGCCTTCCCGATGGCGTTTTACAAACTGGAGCGTCCTTTCGCGCTGCCCCCTGCGGCCCAAGAGATCAAGGTCGGTCTTTGCCAGCACGATTTTGAGGGGCGACGGATCTTCCAACACCGCGCATTCGATCCATGGAACCTGTTTCGTCGCAACCAAGAGGACCCGGAGTTCCTGTTCGAAGCGGAGTGTTTTGCGTGGCTCGATGTCATTAGACGCCAGTGGGACCGCAAAGAATCTTATTACCGTTTGATCCCCTCCTCGCGTCCCGCGCCGCGCCGCGCCCCCCTTCGCGAGACGCGGCCGACTGCCCGCGCGGACTTCGTTCTGGTGACCCTTTACGACGCCGCTTTCCGGGAGGTAGCCAAGGTAACGGCGACGCGGATGCGGCAATACGCTCAGCGGCATGGTTATCGATTCGTGGAGCATCGCGCGCTGCTCGATCCGGCGCGGCACCCCTCTTGGAACAAGATCCTGGCTGTCAGCAGATTGCTGGATCACTCCCGCGCGAAATGGGTGATGTGGGTGGATGCCGACGCAGTGATCATGAACCTCGAACAGCGCCTCGAAGACCTGCTTGTCGAGGGGCGCGATTTGATTTTTGGCAGCGATTTCAACGGGTTGAACTGCGCGGTTTTTCTGGTCCGTAATTGCGCCTGGACCCGGCGCTTCTTCGCGACGGTTTACAACTTGGGCGATATCAACTATGCCCCCGACCAGTTCGGCCCGAAATGGGAGCAGAATACGATCAAGCACCTGCTCC
>Ga0364919_10227_pt2 | contig 23779 bp, 22 predicted proteins | sample SorcelJu500001C7_2_FD_206953 | JGI IMG/M metagenome (GOLD analysis project Ga0364919, IMG submission 206953) | Enriched cells from Trout Bog Lake Hypolimnion, Wisconsin, USA - BchlTB.June20.5000.01.C7 | ecosystem: Environmental > Aquatic > Freshwater > Lake > Hypolimnion/Profundal zone | place... | reverse complement strand
GCAAGTCCAGCCAGGACCGCTTCCGACAACGATATGTCGTCCTCCAGGTTTACCTGGTTGGCCGCAGGATCGGTCAAGGTGTCCACCTGCCAAACCTTTACATTGAATCCAGGTTTTGCCGCGTCCTCCGTCCCCAGCGGCGTTCTCAAAGACGCCGACAATGTGGGATAGTCCGCCACTTGAAAATGGAACATATTGGTCTTGGTGGTGACGGGCGCGCCGTTGTCCCCAAAAACAATTTTGTAGGTGTGGGTCGAAAGCGGGGGGAACGCCCCCGGCGCATATTGGACCGTCGTATTCGTTCCGTCCTCTTGGATCGACGGCGACACGACCACCGCATCCAGGGACAATTGGATCGCGTTGGTGTTCACCGCCGTGGCGCGATCCTGCAACTTGACCGTGATGGCGGCCAGTGGGTCCACGTTGATCGCGTTGTTGGCCGGGAACGCCTGGACCAAAACCGGCGCCGTATCTGTCGAAGGTCCCACGTCCATCGCCACCACATCCACGTAACCGTCGGGTTGCCCGGCCACGGAGGTGGCGGTGACGACCACTCGCGCCGTGCGGGCGCCGGAGGGGATCGTCGCGCTCTGTGAATCCTGGGCCCAGTCTTTGCCGTTGGGGTACTTGCCGGAGGGACTCGGTTCATTGGGTATTGCAGCCACGAAATCCAAGCCACCCAATGGGATGGAACTGCCAACTACCGTGCTCGAAGCGTCGAGAAAATCCACGGTCAGGGTGCTGTAGTCGCCTTGCGTGAGGTAGCTGCTGAACCAGGCGGACACGGTGTAACGACCCTGACCGCCATCAATATCCGTCGGCGTCAGCCCGGTCGAAGCGGTGAGACTCACCATTTGCGTCACCGACTGGTTGGGCGGGTAAGGTCGCAAAAACTGAATGCCGCAACCGGTGGGCCCGGGATTGGCGTACTCGGTGGAATAAAGATACGTCGTGAAGGTGGTCCAGCCGCCGCCGACCGCGGGGTTGGCAGTGCCGCCATTTCTGACGATCCCGGACCCGGTCGTGTTTTCGAAGCTGCCATCAACAATGACATCCGTGGCCTGCGCGGCGCCGACGAAGGCCAGACCACCCGCGAGGATGGCCAGTCCATTGGTGGTTCTGTCTCTTCTCTTTATACGTTTCATGTAGATCAATAATAGCTGGCTTGTTCTTGTTTTGTGCTGGGGACAAGAGTTGGAGTCAGAGGTAATCCTTCAGCCCGTTCCGGCGTCTTTGAGCAAGGATTTGCCACATTTTGTCGGGGGTGACACATAGGTCTGATAATTTACGGCTTGTTGAATAACAGTTACACCGACCTCGGAAAAACGCAATTATTTTTGGCCGATAAATTTGCTTTTTCGCCGCGGCGCCGGTCATTGTCGCATCGCGGGCAAAGCGTGTCGGCATCTAAAAATGCCCGGCGGCTGTGCGCTTGCGCGCCATGGGGAGCCAACGACTCCCCCGAGCGCACAGCGTGGACGTGAACGCGTTCATCGAAGGCGGAGCCCACCGAGGGGAACGCGCCTCCGCTCCACTCGAACAGTATTTCCGTCTATGGTTTCTTTTGAAAACTCACGACGTTTGAATAGGTTTTCGCCGGCGCATCCAACAGGTGGTCGTCCTGGTTCTTGAAAATCTTGTTGAAGAAAGCGACGAGGCAGGCGTCCTTGGCCTGGCCCGCCGAGCGAGTGACCGCGCTGGGTGAGGTGGTCCAGGCCTCATCCGTGAACGTTCCATGCTGGGTTCCTGTGATTTGCAGGACATAGGCCGTGTTGGTGGAGTGATTGAACATGGTGACGTTATTCGGCGCCAGCCCGGAGTTGGGGCTGTTCATAGCCAGAAACGGTTTCTGGAGCCCGAGGTTGATCACGTTGGGCACAGGGTCCAAATAGCCGTCGAGAAGGACAACCGCCTTGATCAGCGGGTTGGTGCGGCAAAACTCGGCCGTAGTGCTTCCCCCAAAAGACCAGCCCATCATGCCGATGTGGTCAAGGTCCAGCCGGCCAGCCAGCAGCGGGTCGGTTTGACTGAACTGGCTGAGCTGCCCCAAAACAAACTGCACATCTTGAAAACGGCTCCGCAGGTAAGAACCGGCATTGTCGAGCACGCTGTCGAAACTGAAGCCTCGCGCTACCATAGCGCCATCCGGGAACACAGAAGCGAAACAGTCGCTGTGATCGACGGCGACAACGATGTACCCGTAACTGGCCAATTTCACGGCGGTCTCGGTGTTTTCGGCCCGCAGGCCGGCCGAGTCACCGCCCCCCGCCAGACCATCCGACAATCCGTGGGAATAGATGACCACCGGGTAGGTGGCCGCGTTGGCGCTGATCGGGGCTTCGGAAAAGGCCGGGGAGACAAAACTGGGTGCGACATTGGTCATTGAACCCCAGAAGGGATAATACTTGGCCAGCTTGCCCTCCATGTAGGCCGCCGGCCACTGGCCGGCCTGAGACTGCGCCGGGTACCAAAATGTCGCCATAAAGGAGCTGTTGGTCTTGATGTTGTAACGGTTCGTGCGCGACGGATCGGTGAGCATTCTCACGAATGACCCCACGTGGAAAGGCCCCGTCGGCGCGGGAAAGGGAGTGATGAGGAAGTTAGTTGGCATCCGATAATACCGCTGAGGCGGCGCGTTGGAAGCCTGGTCGAGATAGATCAAAGCGTTCGTGGCGGCATTGGTTCGCACCAGGCTGGCCAAGGGCGCCCAGTTCACCAGATCCGGCGAGGCCTCCAGCAGATACACATCGAAAAAGGATTTGAACGGCGGGGCCGGACTGCCGCCGAGTTGGAGGCTCGCGGCATGATCAGGCAGCATTTGGATCTGATTGAACTGATGAATCCTCGCGGTCTGGGCCGGCGCCCGGTCAAACGAGAGCCACATCATTCCCAGGCCAAGGAACCACAGAAGGGCCCTGAAAAAGCGGAAACTCTCCGAAACCGCCGCTATGTTTGTGTCGCGGCCTAAAGGGAAACACCGCGGCGTTATGAAAGTGGTTGAAGCGTTCATGATAGGATTTCGACTTTGATGATTGACCGTCGCTCTTCTCCGACCTGCCAGGCGGGGACGCCGGGCCGAGTGGCAGTAGCCATCCTGCCACTCGGCTACAGGCAGTTCATCGTGTTTTTATGATCGGCCGGCTGACATTCAATACTCAATCCAGCCGGTCATTGGGCAGGTGGCATTTTGCGCTGTTCCCTGGGCGGCAATCGTTCCGGCGCCCTTGACCTTGGCGAATTTCCCGGTCCCCGAGGTGAAGACGAACGGGCCCGAGGTGTTGATAGCCCAAGTGGTGTCGTTGAGGGATCCTTGTGTGCTGAAAGTGCCTTGGATGGTGTCGCCGCTCCCGAAGTCTAACACGAACCTGACGCCGGTGACGTGGATGTCCCAGGGAGTATCGGAAAGGTCCTCAACCGTGAACGTCCCAACCGCCGACCAATGGAAGCCGCCCAAACTCGCCGGCTCAGACACAGAACCTGCCCACCCGCTTTCGATGAAAAACGAGGAAGCCGGCTTCCCCGAAGGCCACGCCGGCACGGTAACGGCTCCCGAGTCGTTCGCCACGAACTTCATCCTTTTCCCTGGGCTGGCAAAGGCCCAAGTCGCGCACCCGACAGCGAGGCCGAGGATCAATGCTACACGTAATGTTTTCATGCTGCTTTTCCTTTCTTTTTTGGAAGCTGCGCTTCCGAGTTATGGTTGTTGATCTTTTTTGTCTTTGATGGCCAAAGCATTTTGGCCCTCGTCCTCTACAGAGGAAAAAGCGGGAAAAACTTACAGGAAATCTCGCCGGTCGCCGCGCGGCTCGCGGGGAAACCGCGCTCATCAGTTCATTAAATCGTGGCCAAAGGAAACGGGCTGCGATAGAATGGCGCCCGTCATGAGCGGCTCAGAGGACAAATGGCTTATGGCAGGGCCGGGCCAGTTCACCACGACCATTGGACGGTCGTGCTGCAGGCGGGGGAAAGCGGATCGGCGGGAGCTCAGCAGGCCCTGTCGAGGCTCTGCCAGACTTACTGGCCTCCTCTCTACGCTTATATTCGGCGCGAAGGTTATTCGCCGGAGGATGCCCGGGATCTGACGCAGGAGTTCTTCTTTCATTTTCTGCAAAGAGATGCTCTGGCCGGCGTGAATCCTGCAGCGGGTAAATTTCGGTCTTATCTATTGGCCTGCTTGAAGCATTCTCTGGCCAATGAACGGGAGCGGGCCCAGGCGCAACGTCGTGGCGGTGGCCTCCCGACCATTCCACTGGAACCCGGCGACACCGAAACGCGCTATTCGATCGAGCCGACTGATGGCCTGGCGCCCGACGTGCTGTTCGACCGGCACTGGGCCTTCGCCGTCATCGAGCGGACGCTGGAGACACTGCGGCAAGAGCATGTCGGGCGGGACAAGGGCCTGGCGTTCGAGGACCTCGAGGGCTTCCTGCCGCGAGGTCGAGGCCGCGCCTCCCGGTCCGAGTTGGCTGCCCAACACGGCATCAATTTGAATGCGGTGGATGCGGCCATCCACCGGGTGCGCCAGCGGTTCGGGGCGCTGCTGCGGCGGGAGGTAGGGCAGACGGTTTCCTCGGAGAGGGAAGTGGAAGAGGAAATTCGCTATCTCATCTCGATCGTGGGCTCGTAACCGGGTTCGGCGGTAAGTTTTTTTGCGGAATTCCTTCTGTAGGGCATAGGCGTGAATGCAGAGAACAGATGCGCAGAATGCGGCAGGGTGATCCCAAGCGGCAGCCCCGGTGACTTGTGTGCGCAGTGTCTCCTCGGTCTGGGGTTGGAGCCTGGGCCAGGGAGTCCGGACCTCGCTGCTCCGCTCGATAGTCTCGAACCACCACTCGCCGCCGGGCGGTCAGCCGAGTCTTCGGACGACGCGTTCAGGGCCCCCGCCGCCGCCGAGACGGTTGTGGTATCGGCGCCCCCCACGGAGCAACCCGGCGATCGCATCGGCCGCTACAAGTTGCTCGAGAAAATCGGCGAAGGCGGGTTCGGCGCGGTCTATGTGGCCGAGCAAAAGGAGCCAGTCAAACGTCGCGTGGCGCTGAAGATTATCAAGCTGGGCATGGACACCCGGCAAGTGGTGGCCCGGTTTGAAGCCGAGCGTCAGGCGCTGGCGAGTATTGACAGCTAACCCCCCATCTGCGATACTGCCGGTATGACAACGACATTATCAACGGGACGGGACGAAAAAACGGAAACGCTGGCGAAACTCGCCTACTCGTATAGGCGCTTTTCTTCCTCGGGACAACGGGACGGTTCCAGCTTGGATCGGCAACTCCAAATGGCGCAAGAAGTTTGCTCGGATCAAGGTTGGGAACTGGTGGACTTGGAACCCGATCAAGCGATATCCGCCTACAAAGGATTGAACCGCATCAAAGGTTCACTTGGCGCATTCTTGAAGCGGGTAAAGGCTGGCGAAATCTCCAAAGGTTCCGTTCTTATCATCGAAAAAATGGATCGGTTCTCCCGTTCCGAAGTCGACTTGGTTCTCCCCGATTTCCTCGGATTGCTCCAAGCGGGTATCGAGATTTATTCTTGCGTGGATCGAACCCACTACACGTTAGCGGCAATCCGCAAGAACCCAATGACGCTAAACTATGCCGTAATGGCAATGGCAATGGCGTCTGATTATTCCAAATCTCTCGGAGACCGTGTAACCCGTTCCGTAAACATTCGGCTGAACTTTGCCAAGCACGGAACCAAAGTTGATTTTGGCCCGTGGAACCCTGCTTGGATCGATTTCGTGGAAGAGACCAAAGGAACGGGGCGGTTTGAGTTCAACGCCAGTGCCGAAACCGTCAAGCGGATTTGCCGTGAATACTCTTCCGGTTCCTCGATGTATGCGATTACGAAAGGTCTGATTGCCGATAAGGTTGCAACTCTCCGTGGTGGTAAATGGTGCCAACAGACCATTTCCAATATCCTTTCAAACCCCGCATTGCTTGGCAACGTCACAATCAAGGATACGGAGTTGAAAGGGTATTACCCCGCACTTCTTACCCAAGCGGAATACGATAAGCTCCAAGCCAAACTCGGAGAGAACAAATCCCGCAAAGGCGGTTCGGAACCTTCTGATTATATCGCCAATCTTTGGCGGAACCGTTGCAAGTGTGCTCATTGTGGCGAGACCATTTCCACGAAGAAGAAGAACACTCGCCATCTCTTCACTTGCAAAGGCAAGAAAACAGGAACTTGCGAAAGCGCCTATGCCGTCAACGCCAACGACATCGAACTTGATTTCTTCATTCACTTCCTGAAAGAGTCTCCCGGTGATTTACTCCGCAAGCAGACGCCAGAAACCAATGAGAAGATTGCCAGCGTTCAAGCGGACATCTCCCGGTATGACAAAGAAATCAAGGACACCACCGCTTTAATCGGGGTTGTTCCCGTGGAAGAACTCCGAACCAAGCTGATTGAGACTGAGAACAAGCGCCAAGCGGCAAAGGCGGAACTGGATAGGTTGAATGCCAGTATGCTTTCTTCCCAGTCTGCCCCGAAAGCTCTTGCCAGCGTGAAAGGTATCCTCGGAGAGTTGAGCACCGATGAAACCGGACACGTTGATCGCACTTCGCCAGCGTATGCGGGATTGGTTAGGCGGGTAACCAGTCACTTGAAAGCGAATGAAACCCGAAAGGTCTTGCTCGGATTGCTTCCTTCTTTGGTCAAGAACCTTGTGGTTGACACAACGAACAAGCGATACGCTGTAATCAACCACAGCAATCAACAATCCGCTTGGCGCACTTTGAGACCTTTCAACGTGGAAGACGCCTTATAAGGCATCCTAGCGCCAAAGAAAGCCACTCCTGAAACGAGTGGCTTTTTTGTTTACCGATATACGTCCAGATGCATCTTTGAAAGATCCTTTTGAAGGTTGCTCTGGATATTGTTCGTAAGCGTATCCGTGGAAATCGTTGCCGCTTTGGCGGTGGAATGTTCGGAGACAATGTTAACGATTATCGGGAAAAGAAGTTGGGTTATAATCATTCCGATAACCATAGCCGCACCGCAGCTTTTCCAAATCGTCTTTTGGATCTTCTTCACTTCCTTTTGAAGTTCGGAAATATCACCGGAGTTGCGTTTAGTGGTTTCCCAGTGAAGCGGACATTGAAGCGTTTGGACACCGCCAAATCTTTGTTCAATATTTTGGACGGTTTTCTTTATGTCTTTAATGTCTTCTTTCATTTCGTTAAGGTCTTCTTTGGTTGCATAACGGCTATCAACCATAACTTCTTGGCCTTTGCCCCATTCTGGGTTTGGCGCATACCTCGCATCGACCATTATGGTATTCTTTTCATTGTGCATAGTGGTTCGATTCTTATGAGTTGTTTTCGGTGTTCTGTATCAACTGGTAAAGAGCTACCATCACCGCTTGAACATCCGTATTGCCATTGGTAATAGCGCCATAGACATCGGGTATGTTGATTTGTTGCATCTGGTCTCGTAACACTTCCCCGGTTGCCGATATCACCGGAGCATATGAAATGTAAATACCAGTTGCAGCAGAAGTATTATCTCCAAGGACATTACAGGTAAGCATATAGTTTGTATCCGCCACAGAAGCAGATGTTGCCGGTATGTCAATAGGGTTATCCATTGCTGCCACAGTAGCCAAAGAGGTTCCACCAATACCCGTATTAGTTATATCGGTTGGCCCGCTTGGCGATGCCGTTTGAGTTGTCAAACTCGTAAGAGCTTGTGAGTTGAGTATATTCATAAAGTGTTTTCGTTTGGTTCTTTAGTATCCGAACACCATATACGATGCTGTATTTGGATCTGTTAGAACCGATGTATTACTTCCCGTATATGGACTACAAACCGACATAGTGAAACCGGTTGTCAATCTTCCAAGCGGTGCAAATGTGCTGGCGGTTGGTGCCGTTGCACTGCCACTAGATCCACAAGCGGAAACTGCATACCATTGATTTGATGCCGCATTGGTGAACTGAACCGAATAGATGCCGAGACCTTGTCTCGTAATGGTTGAGTTATACGCCAGTTGAGTTATCACAGCACCGGCAGTGCTTCCGGTTACAGTAAAGGTTCCGTAAGCAAATGCTGCGTTATTGTTCTTCCCTGTTGCCAAATATGAAGCAGTATAGCTTGACGATGCCCAAGAAGCAGAGGATTGCAAGTTGATCGTGTAAGATACAGCACTTGCGGTGATGGAATATGAAGCAGTAGTGGCCAAGGATGCTGTCAAGGCATTGGTTGCCCAAGATGAAGTTCCTTGAGAGTTCCCTAGTAAAGAGCCGGTAAATGAGGTTGCATTTACACTTCCTCTTGTTCCGTTCATTGTTATCGCAGTTATCGTCCACCCCATTTGCCATACACCACTAGAGTTGCTCATACCCCCAAGCGGATACAAAGTGGCGGTTGAAGTGTTATATGAATATAATGCAGAAGCAGTGTTTGTGCTTGAGGCATTGACCGCATAAGCTGAATAGGATGAAGAGACCGCTTGGGAAGCAGTTCCAAATGTATTACCAATGTGGGAAGCAGTAATAGCGGAACAAGTAAATGCTAACGGAGTCGAAACGGATTGAGAGGTTATTTTCAACCCACTTCCTGTGTTTGCATATCCACCGGCAAAGAGATAAACGCTTCCGCTCTGGTCAATATTTCCGATGAACAACGAACTACTGTTACTGCTGGTGCAAAACACATATGAGTCATTGGCAGTTCCAATAAATGGATACGCATATCCACTGCTATTGATACCGAAATCAATATAGTATTGAGCGGTATAGGTAGTGAGATTTCCGTTGTTGTTTGTGGCAATAAAATCCGCAGAAGCGGTGTTTCCATTATTAAGGTTTTGATTTACTACTACTCCTTCGGTGTTCTGGTTACTTCCGATAGCAAGAGATTGTGTTCCCGAACTACTGAGGATGAGTGCTCCATTATAAGTGATTTGCAGACACTCACTCCCGTTCATATCATCGAACTCTGCAATGTTTCCTGTTCCTCGGTTAGATGCAGAAACATAGAAAGTAACACCGCTATCATCGCTTCCCGGCCCAACCAAAAGATTGATAGAAGCCGTAAGGGTATTTAGTGAAATGGTCTGAGGAAGAGTGCTAACATAACTAGCAGATGTGGCGAAAGAAGCTGTGCCAACTATGTTTTTAACGGTTAGGATTTGCGTTGAACTATTGTAACTGAAAGGCGAAGTGATATTGCCATCGACCATCGTTGCCTGATATCCTGTTGTATTCTGCACGAACATCGGCAACCACGTTATGTTTCCGGTTGTTGAGCCAATACCAACGTTGATTGCCTTTGTTGCGAGACTTGCTGTTCCGCTATGGTTTTGAACAGTGAGAGTTTGAGTTGATTGATTATAGGTCAACCCACTATCAACCGTTGCTTGTTGAATGCCATTTGAACCGGATACAGTAACCAAAGGTATATTGGCGCTAATCGTGTTCGGAGTAACCAATACGCTATTAGCCGAAACCGCATTGCCATACAAGCTTGCGGACACAATGGGAACCGTCAATGTGAACGTAGAAGGATTGAAAAACAGATTGTTGGTTCCGCTAGGAGATACCCAAGTAGGTTGTGGGCCACTCGATGAACTCACGAATGTAACCAAATAATTGAAATTGGTATTGGTCGTTCCTATTCCAACATTGTTGGCAGTTTGTGCAAGAACTGCGGTATCTGCCCACGAACTTGTAAAGGGATAATCACTACCCGTTGCTAGACCGGTTCCACCACCACCACCACCGCCATTCATAGCAAAAGATGCCGTTGCCGCATACGATGCCGAACTGATAGAACCACCGTGCAAGATATATCTGGCATCGGAACTTGAAACCGTGAGCACGTAACTGTTATCGGAACCATTCACTTTAACGGAAATACCTTTTGACGGTTTGACTACGATAAGGTCTTTCGCATTCCACGATCCACCGGCAGTGGGAACAGAAATAAAGAATGTTGTGGTTACCTTTCCAGAAACATCGACTTGATAGATTGCGGGAACAAGTTGATCGAAATCTACATACCCATTGCTCGGAACTGAACTTGTGGAAAAGAATGCAATGATGTTACCACCAAAAGTTACCGGATAACTCCATTGCGGGGTCAATGTGACTTTCTTGATGTTGGTGGAGTCCTTAACTAGATTGAACAAATCAAAGTAAACATCTTGAGCGGTTCCGGTTTGAACACTTCCTGAATATACATACGAGCCACTTTCACTGGCAACGAGATAGAATGATGTTGCGGGAAGCGGTGATGAGATATCAACCTTATAAGTATTGGCAACTACGGATGCAGATAGAACCCCTGCTAAGCTGGTTGTGAACTGATAACTATCGGCAGTGGACATCCACGAAGAAGATATTGCCGGTGATTGTAGAGGAGTAAATAGAACCTTGCGACCTGCTAACGGGTTACTATTACAATCGATAAAAGTGTTCTGTATGTTCATATTCTGGCGATAATATCACCCACCGATAGGAGAATGACCTTGCTATCTGCACTGTTATAAATAGCGCCCAACTGCTCTAACCGTCCAAGTATTGTTTGCATTTGTAACCAACTGAACATAGCTCGTTGATACAACCATCGACATCGTAGCATCTCCGGAGTTGCCAACATCGGGGGAACAATACTCCGTATAAATCACCGTGCCGGTTCCCCAACCACCTAACAAAGTTCCATATCTTGCATTGCTGCCGCTTCTCACGGAATAATCAAAGAATGCCGCTTCAAAGGAACCGGTTGAATACGAGAGCACAACTGTATTGCCTTGTGCCGGTGTTATCGATCCTGTGAAGTTCCATCCAATTAGATCACTTGCGGTGATAGCATACGAAGCCGTTCCTGCGAAATTTGCATATGAAGCAGTAACAGAGAATGCGCCAGAAACATAACTAGCAGTTAAAGACCACGAAGAAGAACGAGCATAGGATGCAGAAAGAGCATAGGATGCCGATACCGCTTGGCTTGAGGTTATCGGATACGTTGAACCCGTTGCCAACCCACCACCACCGCCAGAACCCGCATTAAGAGCATAGGAAGCCGAGACCGCATACGAAGATGAAATGCTATGCGATATCGTTTGGTCTGCTGTGATTATCTGTCCACCCCAAGAAGCAGACGGAACCGAGAGCAACACAGAACCAGTTCCATCAAGCAAATAGAAGATGCTGCCGTTATTGTAATACTGAACCAATGGTTCAAACGATTGGCTCACGTATTGGTTTGTTAAGTCTTGGGATGGAAATCGCATATGTTATGTTAGTAATAAATATCTTCGCTTACCACAAACCAACCGGACAAGTTGAATGCGCCCATCTTACTTTGTCCACAATAGGACAAGTGCATTTGAGACACCGGGATTTACTGGTCAATCCTTTGTTCGAGTTGAACTTCGGATCATTGTTCCTCGTGGCATATTGGCAACCTCTACATACATCAATACGTTTTTTTATCGTCTCATCCGATGAGATATTGACGTTCAATCTTGTTTGAACTTTGCCAACGATACCTTTAGCGATTTGAGACACCGGCATTTGAGCAACCGTTTTGATTCTGTCAATCACCGGCATTTGTTCTTGTTGTTTGTTGCAGTTGTTACAAGCCATATTCGAAATTGGGGTTAGGGCAAGAAGCCAAGTTGTTTACGTATTGCTCTGCAAACTCTCCACCTTCACAAATACAACCCGCTTCGTTGATCGCCAACTGCCACGGTGCCCAAATGATATACGGGCCTTCTCCATATCCTGTTGGCGGCAATCCACAAGATTGTTGCGTTGGGCAACCGATGGTTGCCGCTCCTGCTGGCAAAGCTGGACTTCCAACAGGCTTAACACATATCGCTTCAAACTGGTCTCTGTGTGGATACTGGCCAGAGTTGCAAGTTCCGTCATCTTCCATCCACGGCAGTTGACAACCTGGTGGTGCCTCAAAAAGTAAATCATCCATTGCCGCTTGTATCTGGCAACCCCAATAGGTTCCGTATATGCTGTCAAGTATCACGTTGTCAAAAGGAACATAGGCACCGGCAGCAAATGACCTTGTCATTGGTGAACAGTAAATAACATTCGTTGCACACGGGTTTGTGTATGGAAGACAATACTGCGAACAAGTTGAAAAGAAATATACCGGTTGTGGTAATGTCGGAGCGGGGCCAAGAGATGGACAGAATGAACTGCTATCGCAAACATCGGAAGTATTATAGGTTCCTTGTTGTGTTATCATCCGATTGTATTCCCCAATACCTCGATTGTTTAGTGTCCCGTGAATGGCGGTGAATGTTCCGAGTGGAGTTGAGTTATCCCATTTCCAATCAGGAGAACCGGCAGAATACAAATACTGAATGGTTGCGGTTGTATTAATATTCAAAGCTACCGTGTAATCATCGATAAGAGTTACCGTTGCGCTTATCGGGTAACTCAATCCGCTGTTGCCGGTTTGAGCATATACTTTATCACCATCGACAAGATAATGCGGTTGCTCAAGAGATAGTATCACTGGGTTGTTTCCGGTTTGAGCCACGACATAGTTTCTTCCGCAAATCACAGGAGCATTCGGAAATCTCACTTTGGCAACCATTGGCGCATCTGCTGGCGGTGGATCGATTTGACTTCCGGAGATGATAAGGTTTGCCGGTGTAAACAACAACTGAGTTGAACTGTTCACACTGACTTTCCACATACCATCAACGCCAGAGTTCCCAGTATCATAAACAAGAACAACATCGTTGTTCTGAAAGTTTCCTGGCGACACGAGATTGATCGTGTTTTGCATAGCGGGAGGATTGCCCCAAAAGTTTTTAACCGCACTCCAGAGTTGTGCAAGTTGCCCCCACGTAGAGTTAATCGGAGTTCCACTATATGTAGATTGTGAGAAGTTGAGAATACAGGATGCCGATTGAGGCATCACCAAATATCTATCACCGGCACAAGGTCTGGCCCAGTTCCAAGAGGGTCTTCGTATGCGTTGCTCTACCCACTCGCAGACCCACATATAGTTATCCGCTAATGGTGATGGCCCGTTCGAGTTACAAGTGGATGGAGTTGACCACTCCCACCAGTTATACGCTTGAAATGGGCCTTCCGGTAATTGTGCTGCATCCCAGTTATTAACCCATTGTGTTGCCGCTGGAACGTGACAACCTTGAGGGTTTCCGCTCTTATCAATCGGACTATCACTCCAAGCGCCATACGTGGAAAGATAACTCGGCAAATGACATTCTGGATCAACCAGACTGTCGCATCCATTCATATTCCAATTTTGGTGAGTTTGATCCCACCAATGGTTAAAGTTCTTCGGTAATGGCTTTCCGATAATGCTTCCATCGAAACCGGGATCTATAGAGCCAGAACAGTCAATGCCGATTTGAGGTATTCCCACCTTCTCATTGTATGTGACTAACGGGCCTATGGTAACATCAAGATCTGTTCGTATTGGGTATAGGTTATCATCGGTCAAATCCCAGGTCTTTAAGAGCTTGATAATATCCGCTTTTACATCGGCAGATGTATAGGTATTTGATAGTTGTCCCGATACTGTTGTGTATGTGTCGTTTGTTTGTTGGCACGAAGACGATGAGAAGTGACCTTCCATTGTCATTTGGAATGAGGTTCCCGAGTAAGCATATACCGTATTCCCGGTTTGATACGTCCCGCAATCCGAGCACGGTTGAAGATCCCACGATTGGTGTTGCAAAGTTCCGGCAGACAAATCAACGGTTAATGACTCTCGGAGTAACGATACAACACTGTCATCTGATTTGGTGCAATCAACCCACCATTCAAGATGCCAAGCATTCGGACCATCTTGCGTGATTACATAATTCACTCCTGCGACTGGAGAAAGTGGACTTCCCCAAGCATTTGATATGCTTGTAAGTAAAGAACAATATTGATTGGCAAGGTCTCCAATAGAACCATTTGCCATACCAAGCAAACCGAACATATCATTTGATGCGATTGTTCCTTCATCGCTTGAACCACTAGAGCACGAATCCACAATAAGGTTTCCGGAGTATCTATCAACGTGAACAGTTTGTTGTGCTGTTCCAGTTGCGGTAAGTGTTCCGTTACTGTATTGCGTCTGAACCGCAGAAGCAGAGATTGCAAGATAATGAGTATCGTCTGCGCTTCCCGTGTGCGGATTGGAAATACCGCAAGTGCAACACCATTGAAACGAGTCCGACATAAACCAATCCGGACTTGTATAGGATAGTCTCCCGTGAAATGCCTTCTTTGCGTATAGGTTTTTGAACCCACCTATTGAGTTCACACATTTGTTGAACGAAGTAGTGTAGGCACTTTGAGAGAAACAGTTTGAGTATGGGCCATAGTAACTTTTGGAAACGCAAGATCGTTGATCGCTATTTAACGGATATGGTATCTCACAAAATGGATTTCCGTTTACTCCATCTCCGCAGTGATAGCACGGATTATCGGGACAACCGCCAGCGTTGAAAGGAGAGCAATCCGGAGCTAACGCTTGGCAAGGTCTGCCGTATGGATCGATGTAACCAGAGGAACCCGAAGCATAATCCTTAACCTTTGTGGTATTGAGCCATTGAAACGATTGTGTGAGCGGATTATTAGACCACAGTGTTAATGATGGTATGCCGCTACCGCCACAAGGTTGGATTTGATTTGGTGATACGTGCATTGCATCTTTAGCTTCTGCTTAGTGTGGATTATATGGCAAATACCCTGTTTGGAACACAGAGCCAGATTGAAACGCCATCACATATTCGGTGAGCCCATTACAGTTTATCATTGTCATTGCGCCCATTGGCAATGCCTGCCAAAAAGTCTGATTGGCAACAACCTTGTTGCGACCATTGAATATCGTGTATGAAGAAGTGTATGCACTGGGTATCTCTGGATAAATCGGATAATAGACGTTTGCGGAATAGTATCGAGTGGATTGCACTACGGTATATGGCAACCCTTTTGAATAGAGTGGAGCAACAGAGGAAGCCAACCACGCTTCATTGCACGATGCTGGCGGAACATAGTTCACGCAAATGAATAGACCAATCGATATCGGTGTCACCGAAGAACCGCTTACAGCAGTTGTGCCAAATGGAATAGCGCCACTTAGCGGAGCACCATACGGTTGGCTATAGGTCTTGTTTGGCGAAACTCTTACAATTTGATTTGGGAAGTATTGTTGGTTCGGATCAAAATCACCGGCATATCGGAAAGGCAACGTATCGTTGACTACGTCAAGGGTTAGGGTAACTCCATCGGGGCCTTGCTCGACACCGATGCCGTTCCCGGCAACGATACTGCCTGCGTTAAGAGTAGATGATACTTTGTTCTTCCAAGCATTTCTTCTATCTTCTGTAAGCGGTAAAGTTCGTATTTTGTTGAGTGCCATAGGTTACACATTGAGCATACCCGAATATCCTGGCGGATACGGAGTTGAATAAATCATCGGAAAATCTCCGATATTAGAGTATCGGAAATACTGGCAATCAAGCCATTCATCCCATTCAAACAACTGAACAATAGATATCTTTGTTGGAGTGATAAAGGTTCTCACCGGAACGTGAACAAGATACCCGCCCAAAGCGAACATATCCGATATATCGCCCATAGCTGTTTGGCTCTTAGGAATGGAATAACTTGGCAAGAGTTGTTGCTGTGTTATCTGGTCTGGTTGGAATATCTTAATCAAATCGCTTCTTGAGATGATAGGATTGATGTTTGATTGTTGCCATCCCGCAGCATCAATCAATGCATAGTATGGTTCATTGTCCACGGCATTTGCATCGGTGATGGCATAAACGGCAGTTCGTTTAACGTGGATGGTTGCGGACTTCACAGAGGTAACACCGGACTTCAACAACTGATAAAACTGTTGAGCAATCGTATTCAAAGGAGCAACTGCCGCAGCTTGTGCCGGTGTCAATGCAGTATTGTTCGCAAGATTGAGTTGACCGAACGGGCCATACTTCAAGGCTTCACGTATGGCAATCTGAACGAATGGCGGAACCGTGTAACGTTGTGTGGTAATAAGTTGCCCCAAAGCATTGGTTGTATAGATACCCGCTTCAAAGATATCACGATTTACAATGTTCTCAGTTACTTCCCAAATCACTTGCTCTGTCATCAAACTATCTGCATTGGTGATTTCATCGTATGGAACGGTGATGGTGATAGAGAATACTTGGCCAGGATTCTCCTGAACTGAATATGACATATAGTTGTTAGCACACCATAGGGCAATGGCGCTGATATCAGCTTGTAGCTTGCTAGTATATGTCTTGGTAGTGGTTCCCAATGTGGTTGGCGTGAAATCGGATTTGCGAGGTTGCAATATAGCATTGGTTGCCGGGAACCCCGACTCGAAAGAAAATGGATCAAGCGGATTTGCCTTCCCGATTGAGGAAGCATCCGATGTCGGATAAACATATAATGGTTGTTGACTTGGCATAAATTGTTTTCTTTAAGCTTTCATTAGTCTGCTAATCCCGATCCGCCTTCTTCATCATTGCCGTTATCTTGACTGAATGGCGTAGTGTTCACAACGATTTGTTGCAGCAAATCCACCATCTTAGAATTGAGAGATACAATCTTACCTTGTATATCACTTCCGAACACACCACCAATAGCGAGATTGGCACTACCACCACCGGCACCATAACCTTGCCCTAACTTGTCCAAGAACCCGCCACGGTTGGGCGGTGGAGCACTTCCACCACCAGAATACATAGGGTTCGACTTAATGTCCTCCGCTCCAATGAGAGAGGTTAATCCGCCCATTCCAGCATATCCCGAAAGCTTTGAGAACATCTTGATACGATTGGCACTTCCCATTCTCTCCCCAACCATCTTTGCCGTTGCAAACATATCTTCTGGTGAATACAACCCAGGATATGTCCTGTTCAGTTCGACAATATGTTCCGCTACTTCTTCTGGTGCCATATTCTTGACTTCTTGTAGAAATGGTTTTCCTTTGAATGCGAGACGCTCAATAGCAGAAGAAACCATTCCTGGCATACTTGATTGAACTCCTTTTAATCCGCCCACTCGCATACTTCCCAACTTACCAACAGGAACACCGAATGTTGCCGCAGTTATCAAACCTTGCATACCACCTTCCGCTTCACGTCTTGCTTCTTCTGTAAGGTTCGGGCCTAATGCTTGTTCTCCAAAAGGTTTCCAGTGTCCCAAGCTAATCGCTTGTGGAATGGTATTGCCCAAGTCTCGGAGTCCCGCTTTGTTTCTTTCTTCACGTTCTCTTCCCCATTGAACAAAAGCATTGTTGTCTTCTTTGCTTCCCCACAAACCACCACCAGTTTTCAAAGCTAACCATCCTCCTTTGAGAATATGCGAAGCTTCCCCAACCACGCCATTTACCATCTTGAGTATTCCATCGACCAAGGTCAAAAGTAGAGAAGCAATCGGAGCTAACTTGTTTCCGATGCTACGAATATCTTCAACTATGTTTGTCCAAGCAGTAGCGATATTTCCGGTAGTTCCTTCCGATACTATCTGGAATTGGTGTTCCTTTTGGTATTCAGATAGACTCTTTCCTTTGAACTGGTTTGCCAATGCCATTGTTTCCGTAATGGACTTTCCAAACCCGAGGTTGACCAATGCCGCTTCACCGCCAGGATGAGAGGCACCGGCAAGAACCTTCTGGCCAAGCTCCACCGTCCCGAGTCTGTTCGGGCCTTTGATGTCTGCCATACTCACGCCAAGAGAGGCAAACGATTGCATCAAGGTCTTGTTGCCGCTTGCCGCTTTCTGTGCTCGTGCTTCTATCTTGTCATAGAAACTAAAAATCTTTTCTTGAGCCACACCGGCACGTTCTGCCGCTACACGAATAGTTTGAAGTTGTTCCCGAGTGATGTTCAGTGCTTTTGCACTCTTGGCGAGTTCACTTGCCCATTCACCGGTTCTGCGAACTACTTCCTCGACCACCGCAACAGAGAAAGCGGTTTTGAGTTTTTCGCCAATGTGGCGTTGCAAATCATTTCCGAGACCCTGTGCTTCCCGCTTTACTTCGGATATAGCACGTAGAGCAGAAGAGTTTTCACCTTCAATCCTGAACCTTAAACTTGAGGTTGGCATTGGACTAGTTCTCCTTTCTCTGTGAGTTTCACTTTACCGGCACGAATATCCTCGACCAACTTCTTCGCCTGTTGTTCCGCAAGAATAGCTTCTTTGGTCTTCACTTCGATAGATCCACTCTTGGCAACGATGGTAACCCATTCAGCATACAATCTGCGTATCGACATATTCATGACTTCGGATTGCGAGTATCCGCATTCATTCTTCAACACAGAATAAATATTGGATTTCCAATCAACCCCGTTTTGCGGTGATGATGGGCCTTTCTCTACGAACTCAGGCATCGAGTTGATGTAATAGCCAAGGTATTCTTTGATTTGGGTTATCTCCGCAAAGATGTTCCATTGCTCTTTCTTCTTGATATACTCCACCATATGCTTCTCAAACTCCTGCCGTTCACTTTGATAGAAGGCGGCATCCTCAATAAGTCTGGTATTGTCTTCGTATGTATGGCTGCATACGAGGATGAAAAGAAGTATATGGCGGATACAGTTCAAGTAGTTCTCATTTGGATCGTTGGATATTTCTTCCGGATAGAGGCTTTCCGACAATAAAGGAGACTGATAGGCTTCGAGGAAAGACCAGTGCCCAAGAGAGAACGGCTTCAAGATGAAAGAGCACACAACGTGCTCTGGCGCTATAAGCGTCTCTGCAAAACTGAATGTGCGGCTATCCTGCATATCGTCAAATAGAGAAGCGGGTATATACTCCCACTTCTCGTTATCTTAACCGACAAGCAGGAGTTAGCTGATAGCATCCCAGGAGATAGCTACAACTACAACTTCGGTTCCGCCAGTGCTGGAACGTCTTTCCTGAACAGATTCAACTTTCCAGTTGGTAACGTCAATGACGTTGCTAACATCGATGTTGTCCACAACTGAGATAGCAGAACCAACAGCAGGTTCATACGCACTTGTTGCTAGGTTTCCATCGGCAGTTACTACATTACTTGGAATGTATGTAAATGTTCCTCGTGTCTTGAAATCATAGAATACCGCCATTGCAGTATTTCCTTTTTGATTTGGTGCCGTCCATTGGGCGGATTGTCTCTCTGCATCAATAGTCTGAATAAGAGAGTTCACGCCAAAGGCGGTGCAAGATACACCGTTGGTTGACCATCGCATCTGTAATCCGTAAAAAGTATTCGTTGCCATATTTGTTTTCCTTTATTGTTTGTGTTATAGACTTCCGCTCAAGCAACCGATGCATCTAACCATCATATCCGATATGAGAGCATCACCGCTTACGCTGTGTCTATTATCCATCTTCTGTATAAATAGCGTTGAGAAGTTCCTTGTATTACCCGTATTGATTGCCGCCTTGATGTTCGGATTGCAAACAGCATTGTATATGTTTGCTGCGAGCATCCCGAGTCCATTGGCATATCCAGTGTTATTGATAGAGCCGCTGATATCTGCCGCCATCTCCTTGACTGATATATTGACCGTCATATCATAGACATTAGAGAACGGGAAGGTTTCAGAACCCATTTCGCAGTTAACAAACACCGCTGGTGCTTGCATCTCCGCTACATCACCGGTGCCTGTATAATACGAAGCAGTTGTTTGGAGTGGGTCACATTGACTAATCAAGTAGTCAACGAAACTCTCTTCACAGGCATAGTTGAGTGATACAAAGTTTCCAACCATATTGGTTAGCTCTGTTGCAAGATATACTGGAGTGATCCTTGTCCTAGTTGATACACGGCACCTTGAGGATTTGGAACAACTTTCGCCCAAAGTCCGCTAAGTGAACCACTCCAACTAAGCAAAGTGCTGTAGCCAGGATACAGAATAGTTCCAACAGGGTTGGCGCTTCCACCAGCACCGGAACCGCTAATCTGAATGAGAGATTGAGAATATACAGTGTTATCGTTGTAGAGATAGCACTGCAATACATCCGTCAATGAACCAAGACTCACTTGAGTCCAAGCACTGCTGGTTACTGCCATAGTGCTGTAAATACAGTTTGAACTGGTCGGAGTGGCGGTAATGCTTGGAGCATTGCTGGACACTCTCGCACCATCAACTGTGCTGGTCATTGAGACTGAACTGTTCAATGTGTTTGCCATAAAAAGTATTTTCCTTTATTGTTTACGAACCCCCTAGTTTCCTACTGTATTCTCGATTGACGGGGTTCAACTTTCTTTCGAGATACGTAATCATACTTGCAGTCTCTTTCCTGATTGCAGCATTGAGACCGTCCACTTTAATCTTGGCGAGTATTGCAGAGTTTCTTTCGCCATCTGGCCCACCGATATCATTCTGGATTTCGCCATATGCTCGGGGACTACGCTCCACTAATGCCGGTGTTGCCTTCCCGAGTTTCTCAAAGTTCTTCTTGTTCATTGTGGCTTTGTCTGCCGGGGCCGTGCTCGACCACCGCTTTACAAAGTTCAATTCGCCTTTGCTGCGAAGATACTTCTCGATAATCACAATGGCATTCTTCCACCCTGAACGAATAAAGTTCCGGTGAGCTATCCTGTTCTTGATAAACTTCTCAACCGCTCTTGCCATCTTGGAGCCGGTCAAGCCTTTCTGGTTTTGTTTACCTAACTGCTTGTTTACAAGAATTGCCGCTAACGGGGCATCGGGATACCTATCCGAACCAACGCTTAACTCATCTCGTATCCTGCCGCTGTTTGCCGTCTTCGTTAGTGAAGTGCAGTTTCGTGCAATGTAATAAAGCTTTGCATTCACTACGTCTGCTGGTAGCCGCTTCTGGAACTTCATATAGTCCGCAAAGACGGCATCAAAATCTTTTGTGTCAACTTGAAGAGAGAACATCTTATATACCTCTCGTAGTGCATACCGCAACAAGGCGGATATACGCCAATGTCGGATGATACTTGGTTGACTTAATACGATAAGGTTCCCCGAGATACTGTATCAACTGCTGTGTATCTGGCGCTGTATTGTTTGGGAATGTTTGGTTCCCATTTCCATCGGTTAGAGGAACCGTCATTGTCAGAAGCTTGTCGACAATGAACCCGCCTGTTTCAAGTTCTCGTTCAAATTGGTTTACAGATGGAATACAAGGGTATGATATACCATTCCAAATGAACTGAGGGTTGCCCAAATCACTTTGAGCTTCATTCATTCCATCGATGATATCGTTGATGTATGCCATATGCTTTCAGAGAAAACCCCGATGATGGTATCAAACCCACCATCGGGGCCGAACTCAGAAACAAGCTAACCGTTATTGATTAGGTCGATTGCGTGATAATCGGGATAATAGCTTTGCTATTTCCTGCCGCTGCCCCGAATAGCACATACGTCCCCAAACGCCACATCGGTTTACTTTGGTCAAACGCTACCACTACTTGTAGCGATACCTTAGACGTTGGATCGACCGCTGTGTAGGATTGGATCAATCCTGTATTCATATCTAGCGGACTTCTCATAGCCACAATCAAACCTTGTTTGTGACCAGCAAACCCAACCAACTTATCATTGGTTCCAGTTCCCGAACCTACGTAATCACCACCGTATGGCTTGGTAGATCCGTAGAGGCGTGGATACTGATAAACTGAAAAGTTCAACACTGGAACACCTTGGCGTCCAAGTGCATTACCATCACCATAACCGTTCTGTTGAACGATTTGTGGAGAACCATACACATACGTCTGTGTGATGTATGGGAGCAATCCTTGCCAGACAGAAGGCATTACGATTGCGTAACGTCCTGGCTCTGGGATTTCGTTGTTGGTTAGAGTTGCATTCAAATAGGCAAAAGAACCGGTTGCCGTATTCAACTGAACGTTGGATGAAGTTGCAACAGTCATCGTGGATGTGAAATACGAAGACGTTACTTGCTGTGCCAGTGTTACGATAACACCGTTAGCGGTCTGCTTTGCCAAGGTTGGCAAATAGAGGTTCTGCAACATAGCAGGAGTGATCGTTGCCCAATCAGTGACGTTGAAAGCATGATCGTGTCCTTTAGTTGCAAGGTTAATAGTAACCGAAGAAGCCGTAGCTTGTGCGGTTTCCCATCCACTTGCGCCCAAGTCATTCAAAGTAGAATACTGGGTTGTTGGGATACGAGTTGTTACGCTGATACCACCGTTGGCGATACTATCATCGAAGTTTTCGGTGAATAGGTCTCGTGGTGGCATATCTGCCAAAAAGGCATTGAGGCTCTTCTGTGCATACACTGCCAGAAAGCCAGCCAAACTGTTTTGTGTTAGTGCCATATATATGGGTTTCCTTTATCTCAAATGGTTATTGTTTCGCATTGAGGAAGGTTGAGATCTCCTTCTCGTGCTTTCTGTAGAACTCCGTTTGTTCTGCACCTTTCAAAGATACAAACTTTTCGTATGTATTCCTTGGTTGCATAGTAGGAGTTGAAATCATTTCCTCGGGAACAAATGAAGCAACCCCAATACGGGATAGTGCTTCATTCACTCTTCGATTTACCGAAGTCTCCTTTGCTTCCAAAAGAGCATTCAGTTCTTTCACTTCTTTCTTATGTGCTTCGGACATCTTTACCAACCGGGCATCGTATTCCATCTTCACACCGGGAAAGGTTGAAATTGTTTTTTTGTAATCAGCAATCTCTTCAAGCAACATATTGTTTTGCTCTTTTAGAGATGTGATTGCATCCTCTAACTCGGCTTGTTTATTGTGCTTGAATAGGTTCATTGCCGTCTTATTGTTTCGTTGGTGGAGTGCTAACAAAGTCGTTGCAGACTTTTTGCCAAGCGGTTAGTTCCTTGGAAGGAGTAACCATACCAATACCCATTGCCGCTTTCCAGTTGGCATCGGAGAGTTCCATCTTCTTGGAACCTTCTTCCTCTTCTTCCTCTTCTTCCTCTTCCTCTTCAAGTTCGGCTTTGGTAGGAAGTGCTTTCTCTTCTTCCATCTTCTTGCCGCCTTCTTCCTCTTCTTCTTCGGAATGCTTCTTGCAACGGCTACCGCATTCAGCACAAGTATAGTATTCATCCTCTACCGCATCGGTAATCGGATCATCGGCATCCTCGGTTTCTTCTTCGCACTTCTTACCGGCTTCTTCTTCTTCCTCTTCGGATTTCTTCTCAGCATACCCGCTATCATATCCGGCTTCCTCTTCACCTTTCTTTGTGGTGGTGGTAGCACCGGGAACACCGGGGAGTGCTCCTTCTTCTTCCGCTTTCTCTGCATATCCACCATCATAGGAACCGGCAATCTTTTGGATGAATGCATCCATTGCGTTCTTGAGGTTATCAAAAACAGATGCCTCTTTTTTCGTTTCAACTTTGGTCTCAACCTTAGTTTCAACTTTGGCTTCCGTCTTGGCTTCTTTTGGAGTTGGGTTGACCTTCTCCACTTTGACATTTTGTGATTTCGTCATATTAGTAAATAGTTTGTTATACTACATTGTTCGCTAAAAACTCGTTGAGAGAGTCGTGGAGACTATCAACGAAACCCTTGTCGAGTGCCATTGCACCTTCAAAGGCCAGACCTTCAAAATCACTGACATTGATTTGCGGTCTCTTTGAAGAAATAACATCCTTGAACTTTTGATGTTGCTTCTTCACATCTGTATTGATCCACTCACGTTCATCCTTTGTGAGCGTATGCCATTCGTGCCCCATCAACTTCATATCACCAGAGTAGAACGCTTCTATTGTGATACCGGCTTGCTCTAGTGCCTTTGTCTGGTCTGTTACTACGGTGTAAACCCCAACAGAACCAACTTGGCTTGATGGCGTCATACCGATAGTTCGGCATTGACTGATTAGC
>Ga0364919_10230_pt1 | contig 23818 bp, 19 predicted proteins | sample SorcelJu500001C7_2_FD_206953 | JGI IMG/M metagenome (GOLD analysis project Ga0364919, IMG submission 206953) | Enriched cells from Trout Bog Lake Hypolimnion, Wisconsin, USA - BchlTB.June20.5000.01.C7 | ecosystem: Environmental > Aquatic > Freshwater > Lake > Hypolimnion/Profundal zone | place... | reverse complement strand
TCACTGCGGCATAAAACCGGTGAAGGTAATTGAATACAGAACTGTTTATCCGCCAAATGTGAATAATAGTTTGTGTAAAGTAATCATTATTGACGTCTGAACACAGTGGAGGCAGACTTATCTGTTACAGATCATACATGGAGGGTATCGAAGAACTAAACCAGAGACGTGTGAGCGACTGGTCTGCATTGCTGAGCCTGCCGGAACCCGGAGTCGGCAATAAATTGCATTTTGGCCCTATCGAACTCTTCTTCCGTCAAAAACATTCGCCTCTCATAAAGCAGTTTGCCCGGGTGGGGAGATTCGAACAATCTAGGGACGGAAACAAATTGTTCCTGCTGAACCCCGCGCATGAAATAACTGAAGAGGACAAAGGGGAGCAATCCCAGCCAGGTCTTCCACTGAGAAGGGTATGAAAGACATAACCGCGCATAAGCGAACCGCTTTGGCAAGGTGATACGTTGCCGCATGCAAGCGCCATTTTCCGGGAGCGGTGACATTACGCGGAACAGTGGACCAAATAGTCGATATCCATTGTAAAGTGAGAACTGGAAAGTGCGATCCTGAAAACCCAGCGAGACAGAAGCGATTACACCGATCAAATGAACCGCATCATGGTCCTGGTGCCCCCCTTCCCATGCCGGCAGATACATCCCATCGATGGCGCCGACGCGTTCGATGCACTTCAGGAGCCCATTGTATGCCGGCATAAGGTTAGCATGGAGAGTTCCGTCGCGGATTCCAAGCTTCTCACCGATGAAATGAACATGGGAAGCCGTCACACCAACCGAAGCAAGCACCTTCAGACTTTCCGCGTTGCGTCTTGAGGTAGACTGGTTACCGAATGCTCCATCGGTGAGATAGGCGCAACGGACTACGGCTCCCAACCGGAGGAGACGTTCAATAGTCGCTAATACCGCAAACTCATCATCCTGATGGGCGAACACAAACATCGCTGTCATGTGAAATCCACGGAAAGAAATATCGAATCAGTATGCGTCAAAATCGAGAAAGTTTACGAGACATCGATCGGCATCGAGGCTCTGAGTAATCTGTTGAAGGTTTCTAAAGATAAAATTAAGAGGCGCCGGCTTGAACGAATCAGGAATCGACCGGAAACCCCGATAGCTGCAAAGCCCCGAAGGAAACATCCCGATGAAAACTTTGGGAGAGAGCCAGGATGGGCATTTATTGGCAGACGCAGGCAAGCTGCACGGGATCTCGGCCCAAACCCTGATGGCTGGGTAGTGAGTCGGAGCCCAGGCATATGTCACAGCGTCCGTTGAATACGTTCGTATCGGATTCTCAGGGTTACGGACCCGCCATTCCAGGGAATTCCGATTCCAAACGCGGCGAAACGACGACGCATGCAACACCGCATCCCAGTCGGCGACCCCGATCATTCCAAAACCGATACGCGCCTCGAGCGGCGCGACTAGTTGGAATCCCAACCTCCTGATGAAACCGGGGGTGCTATTGGCGTTGGCTACGCCGATGACAAATTCGTGGCCTTCCAATGCGCCCGATTCGTAGGTGAGTGTTGCGAGCTTCGTAAATAGCCCCTTGCCTTGGTATCTCGGGTGGGTAGCGGTATTGAGGGACAACAATGCGTGCTTTTCCACACTCTGCAAAGCCGCCCTGATGGGTATACATACGTAATGGGCCGCGAGTTCGGTCCCGTCAAAGGCATCAAAGCCGACGACTTCGCCCTCCGGGTTCTCTCTATACAACCACTGGAGGTAATTGGCGGAAAAGTGCGTTGCCTTGGGGAAGCAGGCGTTGAAAAGTGAGCAGTATCTTTCGAGCGAAGCGGGGTCACTTTTGACGCGGACAAATTCCATCAGCACACTCACTACGTTCAGGCTCAGTTTCAATGCCCGGCCACAACAGACCGAACATGAACACTGCCTGACGCAAATCTATCGGGTCCCTATTGATACACAGATACAAAGACACCGATTGCGATTAGAAACGCACCGGCGAAGGTATTCCAATTTATGCTCTCTCCCAGCAGAAAATGCGAAAGAACCGGGACGATAAAAAAAGCTAAGGCGCAAAAAGGGTATGCGACCCGCAATGAAGTGGACTTGAGCACAAGCAGCCACATCAGTGTGGCAAGACAATAGACCACCAGCGCAATAATGAGTTTGATATTGAGCAGGCTGCCGATGAACCTGGCAGGGGATAATTCGAGACCGGTCGAAGCCATTTTAAAAAGAATCTGGCCCAGGGAGATAGCAAAAACTGTTAAAATTATGAATGCAAGTTGCACCAAGGACATCGAAACCTCGCTTTTGCGAACTGGGTGAATCAAGAAGCAAATCTCCGGACCCCTTCCCCCGGATCAAATGGCCACGTGATGATTTCGTTATAAAGTAGCATGATTGCTTCGATCAACACAAGCACAGGTCCCGCCGTCAACTCCATTTATTGTCATAATCCCGTGTTCGCATCTTCCGTTAACCCGGTAAAACGCGATAGGCTCAGAGAGCGAGACAAGGAGGATGAAAATGCTTGCCTCTTTAGTCGATAAAATCTACATTCTGCGTCTGTTAGGCGAATATTTACGGTATTTAGCCCGAATTTCGGAATTCACCTGAGGCTTGTCGGACTATGAAGTTGGTTGCATTGCGTTTCACGATTTTCTCTCTATTTCTTGCCGCGAGTTGTGTGGCGGCCGCCTCGGATCCCAGAAACCTGTCCTGGACAGAGCGCGTAATTACCGAGGATGAACTGCTCAACCTGGAAAGATCGAATCCGGCATTGGACATAAATACCTGCCGCGAAATTCTCTCACGTCTCAATGCAAAAGAATCATTCTATATCAGGGATGACCTCAGACAAGGGCACAAGCTCAAGGTCCCAAACGATTTCAGCGCCTACAAAGAGTGGACTCCCCTGCCCGTTCAGCTTCCCGCAAGACTCCGGTTCGACAGGTTCATTCTGATCGTAAAAGATATACCCTTCCTGGGATGGTATGAATCAGGGGTGCTCGTCAATGACAGCCAGGCGTGTATTGGTAACTCCGGGCAGGACACCAGGGCCGGGTTTTACCATGTCGAAGAAAAGGATGCCGAACACGTCTCGCGTTCCTACCCCAACGATTTCGGCAACCCCGCATGGATGCCCTTTTCGCTGCGCATCTATGAAACGGTCTATATCCACGCAGGGAATGTCTTTGGTGCGCGATGCTCACACGGATGTGTAATTCTTCCTGTCGAAAGAGCTGAAATGCTTTTCCGCTGGGCTGAACCCAAGACAGTCGTGCTCGTTCTGGAATCGCTGTGCGACCTGGAAAAAGCATCTTCCGGGTTCTCAAATTCGACTTCGAATCAGAATCATTCCTAAGGATATTTTCTACAATCACTTATCTCAGGCAAGTCCCGCCGGCGAGCACGTGTTTTGCATAAAATCAGACCAACCAATTTTGGGAGGCGTGCTAATGGCTGTGAAGATACACAACTTAGAAAAACCCGTTCGATCCGCTGTAAACTCAGCACCGGCCTTAGGAAAGGCTTTTTCAAAACCTGTTTTGGGAAAGGTGATTTCAAAGCCGTCGGGGAATATGGGCTTTTTTGCGAGTCTGTTGCAGAGCTTGAAATCCAGGACAGGCGAGAGCAAACAGACAGGAACCATGTCAAGTTTGCAACACCGGCCCGTTTCATCCAGAATAATCAACAGCCACATGCAACCTGCAACGTTAAAAAACAACAAATCCGCCTCACACCAACCCAGTCAAAATATCAACAGTCTGGCGGCTTCAACACTGCTCTCCATTTCAGCAATGACATCAGGGGTAAATCGAGCGAGCGGTTATCGAAGTGGAATTCCCGGCCAGGGAATCGCTTCGCTTTCCCCGTCCGGAATCGGAAATACTCAAAGAGATGTCAAACCGCACCAGGGAATCGGAAGCCTTTCGGCTTACTTCGAATCAGGCGAAAAAGGCGCGGATGCCATTGGATTTGACCATAAGGGAGGCACTTCCTACGGCACTTTTCAAATATCTTCCAAGGCCGGGACCATGGACCGGTTCGTAGACTACCTGTCCGAGCACGCGCCTTCCTGGGCGCAAAAGCTGAAAGCGGCCGGGCCGGCAAATACGGGCGGGCGTAGCGGCGGAATGCCCGATGCATGGAGAAAGATCGCGGCCGAAGATCCAACGGGGTTTTCGAAAGTTCAATCCGATTTCATTGAGAAAACACATTATTCGCCTGCCGTCGAGGAGATAGCAGAGCGTACCGGAGTCGATATCGCGCAATACCCCAAAGCGATTAAGGAAGTGCTCTGGAGCACCGCCGTCCAGCATGGTCCAAATGGAGCCGCAAAGATATTCACCAAAGCTATCGGCAAATCCCAGTCCAATGGCGGTATACAGATGCCTCAACTCATAAAATCAGTATACTCCATGAGAGCGGGTCAGTTCGGTTCGTCATCCTCCGATATCAGAAGTTCGGTTCTAGACAGGTTTAGACACGAAGGCAGGGTAGCCCTCGCAATGCTTTCCGATCCCTTCCAGCAGCCTGATGGCGTAAGGGTCTAATCGCACACTCCCAAACACAGTTCGCCCCACGGCCGTAGAGGCCGCGGAGAAATGCGTTGCAATCAGGATTTGATCGATGAGCAGGAACGTTCATCGCGCAAATCCTGATATTTCCCATCGCCAGCCTGATCTATTCTTCTCTGCGGTGAAACAATCCATGGCAAACAGGGAAATAATTGCGCATCCGAACAGAAAAAAATTCCTCATTCCGGTTCTCAAATCCCGGAAAAGTTGTGACCACTTCAATAAGCTATTGAATTTACGGTATTCTTAACCATAGCTTCCCTTTGGTATCATGTTTGCTCTCCGATTCACCCGGTTGTTGAGAATAACAAACTTTCGGGGAGAAATATGAAATCAGGTTTGATTAGCCCGTCACAACTATTGGCGTCCTTTCTGGGAAAAGAACAGGATAAAATCGGCCAGGGTATCGCACGGTCCGATTTTGCCGGTGAATTGAAAAAGTTCTTATCTCCGGACAGTACCGAGTCTACAGTTCCTCAAACCCTAACGACCGATTCGTCGAAGTCCGACGCGAAAGCCGTTAAAGCCGGTTCACAAACCCCCTCCGACGCGTCGGCAAAGGCGACCGATGCGCCGACCCAAAACGTTTCAACCACAGGGAAAAAGAAGAGTGCGCCCTCGGACGCCAAAGCGATGATAAAGAATCGCAAAATAAAGGCCGGAAACGCAGAAGATCTGACTGTGACCGATCCAGTGCTGACGGAAACTATACTGTCCAATCTCCAGTGCCCGGCAGAGACTATAAAGGCGTGCAAAAGCATTCAGACTAAGAACGGGTCGATATCGATCAAAGACCTGAAAACTTTGCTGGACAGTCAAATCGGCACGGCTGGATCAACCTCGTCGGGACAAGTTTCCGCAGAACAGGTCCGAAGCCTGTTGGCATCCATAAGCGCGAAAGGGTCCGGTCCCGGTCAAAACGCTTCCCAGTCGCTAAAAGGAAATACTCCGGTAGCAGTGAAGACCAAGCCGGATGGTTCTTACACACTCTCGGAATTCAGCGGACTGCTCGATCAGGTTTTGCAACAGGAAACTCAAGGCTCCGAGCAAAAGACAATTCAGTCACAGCAGGCAAAGACGGCATCGAATTCTGCGGGCGGCGAGATAACAGGCCAAGTTGCGATGGGCGTTAAAGCTGGGCAGACAGGGAGTCTCGCGGCTTCAGAGCTTCCCCCGTTCCTTTCCGAAGATACGGAGGACTCGACAGGAACCAAAACCAAGACCACGGATGGCGGCTCCTTACATTCGGAAGAAACTATGGCAAAGCTGTCCGTGCAAGGCACAGCGCAGCAGAATTTAAAAAAAGTCCAAACCGTTGCCGAAGACGCGGGGAAACAGACGCGTGAAATCATTCCTCAGTTAAAGCAGGCCGCCGGTTATGTAAACCCCGACAGTTCCACATATGAACAGGGCAACGGTTCAACGGACAATGAGTCGCGGTTCTTTGTTGCGCCGGTCCTAACGGCGGCAGCTAATGGGAAGGATACTTCCGGTTCGGTCCTGTCCATCGACGACATCGCAGCAATGGCCGAATCCTTCGACGCAAAAATCGTCTCGAGCGCCCAGCAAACATCCATTCCTGAGGGAGGCGCTACGGAAACTCTCCTGAAGCTACAGACCGGCAGCGCTATTCCTTCACAAGATTTTTCAGCCCTTGCTAAAGAAACTCAAAAACAGACGACCGGAAAATCCTCACAGGGAGATGCTGAAACCATCGCGGTAAACCCGAAGACAGCTCGGGCTGAAAACCTCACGGCTCCCGTCCCCTCCTCATCCCTTTCGGAGCCCGCCGAGGACAAAACGGGTTCCCAGCAGAAAGATGGTTCCCAAAGATCTTCGGGGAGCGATGGAGAAAAACCGGTGTCCGCGGGCACAACATCGTCCAGTGCTGGGAAAGGCGAAAGTTTCATAGATCACGTTATTCCTTCATCCCTTTCTGAACTTGCCGAGGTTAATGCAGGCGCACAGCCAAATGACGCCTCTAAAGCATCCGTCGCAGGCGATGCGCAAAGCACAGTAAGTGCCGTCGCCGCATCCGAAAATTCGGGGAAAATCAAAAATATCGTCCTCGAAGACGGGATCGGCCAACCGACCCAGGAGGCGAAGGCGGGCATCGACCGGTTGATGAGCGATTCCGCACTGAAAGGCGCCATGAACGGCACGGTCAACGAAAGCCAGGGTGAAACCGTTGCCGGAAACATTCAGCCTCAACCACAAACATCAGCCGATGCGTCCTCTACGGCAATAGGCGGTTTGGTTACCGGTCTAAATTCTGAAAAACTTGCCTCGACAATCGAATCATCCGTAGCGCACATTATTTCGACCGAATCCGAAGTGACGAACTCGAACGAAAATGATGCCGAAAGCTCTATCGTTTCGCCCAGCTCATCAACCCCGCGTTCGCAGAATGTCGCGGGCTTACAGGCTGCAGATCGAACCTCGGAAATAATTACTACCGAGGTTGGCTCAAGCACAGCGCCAAGTCAAAACCAGGAGCATACAAAGGCAAACATCGCCTCCGCTCAAGCTGAAGGCACGGCAGTTCTGACTAAAAACACGACGCAAACGACGACGAGCAATGGCTCACCTCAGATTGAAGGCACGGCGGTTCTGCCCAAAACCACGCTGCAAACGTCGACGAGCAACGTTTCACCTCGGGTTGAAGGCACTCCGGTTCCGGGCGCTTGGCCGGCATCTTCCGAAACTCTCGCGACCGGGGCCGTTTCCGGGATTAAAGACCTTGATGCAACGGGAAGTGAGGCAGCCGGAAAACTCCTGTCTGCCGACAAGACTTCCGCAGACGCATACAGTTCTCTTTCCGCTAAGATTTCTTCTGAAACCGCTGCTCAAACGTCTACCGATTCGAAGCAGGGGCAGGTCGAGAGCCTTTCAACCTCATCGGTTCCGTCCTTCGTTTCGGAAGACACGAAAGAGGCTGTCGTATCCCAAACCAGGAGCGCAGTCGATGCTTCACAGCAGCAAAAGGAACCAACATCATCTCCTATTACCGTCGAGGAAAGTTCAAAAAGACCGGAAGCTGCTCCCCAGGCAGCAGTTGGAAAGCAGGCCGGTGCTGCACCTGAGCATACCGAAGAACCTGCTCACGTAGACAACGGCAACTTCAATTCCTCAACCACTCCGGCACGGGAAACCCAGAGAAATGGAACGGCATCGCCGGATTCAAATGTAACAACGCTTCAAAATGAGGCCGCTGCGCACAATCTGTCCAATGATGATTCCGACTCGAGTTCCAGATTTTCAAACTCGCCAACAGCTGCCCTCGATCTCGAAAAATCCGGTTTCATCGCAAGCAGCGTGGAAAATCAGAATACCGCACGCCAGGGGACATCCATACCCGTGCAAAGTATGGCTGCCGTGGTCAATGCCGTTAAAGAAACGGAAAAACAGTTTTCCGACAAACTACTTTCTCCTGAGACCGCCGGTCTGCAAAATGCTGGAAGCCGTATGCAGAACGACCAGATAAACTTTGCTCCAATGGAGAAGTCACCGGGGGATGCCCAGAACTACTACGATCCGAATCGCGCGGCTGAATTGATTCAGAACTATCGTGATCAGATGCGGACCGCGAGTGCAGGGCAGCTTACACTGGAAATGGAACCGGAAGGATTCGGAAAGCTCAGTATCAAGGTCGGGACCAAAAAAGATGAAATTACAGCGCAGATAGTAACAGATAATGATTCCGCTAGACAGGCTCTGCTGAAAAATTCTCCGGAACTTCGCCAGGATTTGCAAAACCAGGGTCTTGCACTCGGGAAATTCAACGTTGACGTGGGCAGCGACAGGCCGGGCAGCGGGGGCAATCTCCCGGAGTGGTTAAAACCTGGAGTAAAAGAAACGCCTGCCGCCAAAGTCAGGGAACAGGACAGACCTGGTGTGAAACCGGTCTATACGAGAGCAGGAAACGCACAGTCCAACTTAAGCATCTTTGCGTGAGATGCTCCCGGAGGCTGCCGGTTCAAATCCGATCCTATAGTTCCTGAGAAATTATGCCTGAAGAAAGGTTTGTAGAAGGACGGCTTTCTTCATTGCTCCATCATTCTCATATCATTCAGGTTTGACAAGTTTGGATAATTTCAATAGCTTGAAATCGTGTCTTTTGTGGAGTACAACTCCGTTGGCCTCCATGCCCAGCGTAATACCTTGGTCAAATTTTCAAGCCTTCTGATATGTTAGAGTGAGAGTTGGTCAAGACTTGAGCAAACTGTTTGTACATTCCCTGGAGCGTTACGGCGAGCAGCCGTGCCTCGTTATCCCCGATAAAAGAACGATATCCTATTCCGTGTTGATCCAGGAGGCTGACGAGATTGCGACAAGACTCAGGCGGCCGGCCGGCAAGCGACTCCTGGTCTTTATCGAAGGACGCAATACGCCCGCTTCGATTTGCTCGTATGTGGGATGTCTGCGAGCCGGGCACGTTGTCCATCTGATCGATCCCGATAAACAGATCGAAAATGCTGAATTAATCGACGCCTATAAACCCAACATTTTCATTCGTTGCGGCCCTGAAGACAGCAGCATCGAACCAATTCATGACGGTACTTTGGCCCTTCATCCCGATCTCGCTATCCTGCTCTCGACCTCTGGATCGACTGGTTCGAGAAAGCTGGTTAAACTGTCGGCCGGAAACATACAATCGAGTACAGAGTCGATCATCGACTATCTGCGCCTCCAACGGGAAGATCGCGCCATTACGTCCTTGAAGTTCCATTACTCCTACGGGATGTCGATTGTGAACACTCACCTGGCAGTTGGGGGCTCGCTGATCCTCACGGAGCGCTCTGTGCACGAGCCGGAATTCTGGCAGGCCTTCGAGACCTGCGCGCCAACTAATTTCAATGGTGTCCCGTATAGTTTTCAATTGCTGGATAAACTCGGAATCGATCTCGGAAAGTTTCGTACTCTGAAATTCGTGACACAGGCAGGCGGCCGCCTCTCGGCGGATCTCGTCCTCAAATTTGCCCGCCAAGGCAAGGAACATCAGTGGCGATTTTATGTGATGTACGGTCAGACGGAAGCCTCGCCTCGCATGAGCTATTTGCCCCCGGAGTTTACCGAGCGTTACCCGGACCACATCGGGATCGCCGTTCCGGGCGGACATTTCTTTATCCTGGATGACCAAAAGCAGTTGGTAGAAGACGACGGCCGCGAAGGAGAGCTTGTCTACAGCGGACCGAACGTCATGATGGGCTATGCCGTTTGCTCTGATGAACTCGCAAATGAGGAAAACCTCTCTCATCTGTATACGGGCGATCTGGCTGTAAAGAATAAGGAGGGCTTGTTCCGGATTACCGGACGTACGGCACGGTTTGTTAAACTTTTTGGCATGCGTGTCAACCTCGATGACATCGAGCTCTACCTGAACACACTCGGCTTGCCGGTCTGTATCGTCGGCGACGATCATCAAATTGTTCTTTTTTGCGAACAGGTTTTACCAAACAACGACATCTGCGCGCGGTTATCGGAAAAATACGGACTGCCCCTTTCGACCTTCCGCTGGAAAATCATCGAGACTTTTCCGCGCCTTGCGAACAGCAAGATTGATTACGCTGCCCTCAAGGCGCTTGCCTGGAGCAATGGCTGCGGATTAACGGCAATAAAGGCCCACCCTTTGCGCTTCTTCCTCAAGGCAACCGCAGTTGAATTCTGGTCTATTCTTTCGGATAGGGGCTCGTCATGGTCCAGCGTCGAACAGATTTTCCGGGCTCATTTCCCGGCGCGCGCGATATCTCCGGACGAGAGTTTTATCTCGGTGGGCGGGGATTCGCTTTTATATGTGGAGATGTCGCTGTGCCTGGAAAAATACTTGGGCACTCTGCCCAACGATTGGCATTTGCGAACTATTCATGAATTGCAGGCCCTCCATGTTTGGTAGACTCAAGGCATCGCTCGTTCCCGTCGATACGCCGGCTTTGGTTAAAGGATTAGCCATTGTCCTCGTCGTCGTCGTTCACGTGCGCATCTACCATGGAGTCGGGATCGGATTGGCCGGGGGACTAAACGCATTGTTGCTTGTCTCCGGCATTATGATGGCGAGATTCGCCTTTCACGACTCGACGGCGCATACGCTCAAAGCTTTTTGGGGCTTCTCGCGCAGGATTGCCGTTCCCAGTCTTGTACTCACAATTGCCTGTTCAATCTCCAGCCAAAAGTTCAGTTGGCAGGAACTAGCCTTTATCAGCAATTGGACCAGTATATTCATTCCTAATTTTCCACTATGGTATGTTGAAATCATCGTGCAGTTGATGGTTGTGTTCTCCCTGCTGTTTTGGTCCTTCGATCTGACACCCAGGTTTCTGAAAGCACCGGTCAAATACACGGCACTGGCCTACGCCGGTTCCCTTGGTATCTTCCTGTTTTCCAGAGCCTTCTGGGGTACTAACTATCAGTTGCTGCCTCATTTGTTTGCATGGAACTTTATCTTAGGTTGGTTTTTCTGGGCCATGTTGCTCAATGATCGAAGCCTGCGCAATTGTCTTATTCTTACCCTCACATTGCTCCTCTCTGCGTTGCTGATCCGTATCGCGGGTGGTGGCCAACAGCGCCTCGTCAGCCTTTGTTTTTTCGGTTTGCTGCTAATCTGGACTGAATCCATCCCCCTGCCGAGACCCTTGGCGCATATCATCCTTCTGATCAGTCAGGCCACCTTTTATATCTTTCTCACACATCTTTTTGTTTTTTCAGCGGCGAGGAAGTTGGGGCATCGTTTCGATGTCTTGCCCATTATCGCCAATCCTCTCTTGATGATCTTTTTTGGAATTCTCATTCCCACTCTCCTATGGGCGCTTGTCACCGCAACGCTCCGGACGTACAGAAAAATCAAGTATGACGGCGAGTATGTATCATTTTTAACGCAAAGCAGCATGAAGCGGTAGCCACCGTAAACGTCCACTACCCGGGAATTACTGTTCGTACTTTCATTTCCCTCGATTTTTCCCCTTTCCCAGAGAACACAATCTATTATATCCTGCCCTGGATATCGGTTTCTTTCTTGGCGAAAACATGCAAATCTCCGGTCATGGTTTCTCTGATATGGTTATTGGGAATTGATCAATGATCTTCAGTTCTGTTATCTTCCTGTTCTTCTTCCTTCCCGTCGTCCTCACTCTCTATTTTCTGCCGTCCCGGAGGTGGCGAAATTCCTTCTTTATCTTCGCCGGCCTTGTATTCTATGCCTGGAGTGAGGGACCATATGTCCTGTTTCTTCTCCTGTTCATCCTGTGCAATTATCTGTTGGGGCTCTGGCTGAACGCCGCTTCCACGGAAGTGGAGCCCTGCCCTGGTTCTTTGCCGGTATCATCAGCCGCAAGACGATCTTTTGTCACCTCCCGTAAATTTGCCGTCATATGCGGTGTTGCCCTTAACCTGGTTCTTCTTGCAGGCTTCAAATACACGAACTTCGTTGCCGCAAATCTCAATGTCCTTATGAACTCCTGTGGCTTGAGGCCACTTCCGGCTATCTCCGTCTATGCGCCGCTCGGCATTTCTTTTCTCTGTTTTCATGCCCTTTCTTATCTGATCGACTGCTATCGCCGCCAAGCCCCGGTCCTGAAAAATATTGGCTCCCTCGCGCTGTATCTGGCCGCGTTTCCAAAAGTTTTAGCGGGTCCGATAGCACCGTATAAAGATGCGGCGAAGCAGTTGGAAACCCGCATCGTAACGTGCGCTTCCTTTCTTTATGGGGTAGAACGCTTTGTCACCGGATTGGCGAAGAAGGTCCTCATCGCCAATCCGCTCTCAGTCGTTGCCGATTCGGCTTTCGGGCTCGGACCGCCCGACCTTTCCTTTTTCAGCGCCTGGACCGGCATCATATGTTTCACATTACAGATCTATTTCGACTTCTCCGGCTATTCGGATATGGCAATCGGTCTTGGGAAGATGTTTGGTTTCGATTTCCCCGAGAACTTCAATTTCCCCTATATTTCGCTGTCCGTTCGCGAATTCTGGCAAAGATGGCATATGTCCTTATCCCTCTGGTTCAGGAGCTACCTCTATATTCCTCTCGGGGGAAACCGGCGAACACCCGCCAGGACTTATTTCAATCTGATCCTGGTCTTTGTGCTTTGTGGATTGTGGCACGGCGCGAGTTGGAACTACATATTCTGGGGAGCGTGGTATGGTTTCTTTCTTGTTCTGGAGCGAACCCGATTCGGAAACCCGATTCATTTCGCATGGCGACCCTTGAGGCACCTCTACCTGCTGTTCGTAGTGATCCTCGGTTGGGTATTCTTCCGAGCGGACAGCCTTTCCCACGCAATTTTGTATATAAAAACCATGCTCGGTCTTAACTGGACGGCCCTAACTCCCGCTCAATTCGCTGTACATTTGAACAATGAGATACTGCTCCTTGTCCCTGTGGCTGTTGTTTTTTGCCTTCCCGTTTCCAGAGATCTGAAGGCTTTTGCACAGGGCGCCCTGCCAAACAATCGCTCATGCGGCATTGCCTCATTTTGCCTCTACTCAGGCTACACGGCGGTCATGGGCGCCTTGTTTTTCGCTTCCTGCATGGCGCTTGCCGGTGGAACTCATAAGGCGTTCATCTATTTCAAATTTTAGTAAAAAGGCCATTTTCGGATGAGAAGAATCTGCTGTCTCACCATCATTGTTTTTCTCGTAGCGCTCTGGTTCCCGGTATTGCAAATGAGCCTTCAGTTCTACACTCAGTTCGAAGATATTGAAAACCGTGATCTGGCCAAGCTTCCCGATTGGGAGAAAACTCCCCTGTCCAAACTTTCGCATCAATACGAAATCTATATCGGTGATCATTTCGGTTTCCGAACAGACCTTATTCGCTGGAACAGTTATTTGAGAGTCCATCTGCTTGGAGTGTCCCCCATCCCCAGCGTTGTTCTGGGCAAAGAACCCTGGCTTTTCTACTGTTCGGAAGTTTTGGGCGACGGCAATAGCATAAATGATTACATGGGTATGGTGCCGCTCGATGGTGCCGAGCTCGAGAAACTCAGGCTCAGACTCGAAGAGAACAATCGGACATTCCACGAACATGGAATAACGTATATTGTAGTTATTGTTCCCAATAAGAATACGATCTATCCCGAATATCTCCCTGAACGCATCTCCAAATGGCGATCGACAACGCGACTGGACCAGTTTACAAGTTACATGCAATCGCACTCCGATGTCAGGGTTATCGATCTCCGCAAAGCACTTCTTCGAGGGAAAGACACATTTCCGGTCTATTTGGAAACAGACTCGCACTGGAACTCTTATGGTGCTTACCTCGGTTACTGCGAAATCATGAAGCGTGTAGGCGAGTATTATCCGGAAGCAGAACCCGTGACAATTGCCGGAGAGGTTGCAATCGAGCGAAGTTATCCGGGAGGGGACCTGGCTCACATGTTGCTCCTCCCGGATTTGATGGCCGAAGAATACAGAACGCGGTTAAACCTTGAGACCGGCCGGCGGCTTTTTAACTTAGAGAAAATAGTATTCCGCCACGATTCATTTGGAGATAATCTTTATCCGTTCTTATCCAGGCATTTCTCTACAATACGCGGCCTGCCACCCTTCTCGCCATTCCGATTTGAAGAGATTATTCCGGAGAGACCTCAAATCGTCCTTCACGTCTTTGCAGAAAGATACCTGACTCAGGCAATTCACGACGACTTCTTCTACCGGGAGGGTGTTTAGCGGCACGATCGAATGACTTTTTGCACGTCAAACGAAAGAGTTCCGCTTGTACGATCACCAAATGGCACCGGCGAACATGCTTCCTGACAGCCCAGTCCGTCGCGTGACGCACTCTGGGGTCCACTTTAGTCTTCCCTGCCAAGAGACGATGCCCGGAAAGCAATAACCCTGGCGACACTACTCTTCTACCACCTCTGATGTTTCGGCCTTTCCACCTTCTGAGCTTCGCTACCTTCTTTTGTCCAGCTAACTTCGCCGGCGTCTTCGAAGGTGTTGCCCTTCATCGTGCCCGTTGCTTCTCCGCCGTCAGGCAGCTTCAAAGTAACCTTATCTCCGTTCTTCTCATACTTGCCGCTGATTTCGATGAACGGTTTATTGGGATCGAAAGGGGAGCTTCGCTGTTTGAGATAGAATGAACCATCAGCGGACAGGGTAAGGTACTGCTTGGCATCGCGTTTATTGATGTAGGTGCCGATCAGATCGGATTGATCGGCGGCAAGACAAATTCCCGTCGCAATAAAAATGAAAAGCGAGGCAAAAATAATAGACTTCATAACATGTTCCTCTCCGGATCGGGTTTTAGCATTAAGCGGATGCAACTTCTACTCGCCTTTAACTGTGCGGTCAAACACTTTCGGGCAATTCAATCCATTGCCGAACAGCGCGCGATGTGGGCGGCAACGTGAAAAAACGGTTCTAAGCCGTGGGTCTCCTCTCCAACAGTTCCGTTTAGTTCGGCGAGACCAAATCGCCTTCCTGTCCGGTTTTGCGCAGGGTCATCAGCAAAACGGCGGCGATCAGAAGGCAGACTACCAGAAACATGATACCGCCCGTGAATGAATCGGTTGTATCGCGGATTCGCCCCATCGCGGAAGGCCCCACAAAACCTCCAAGATTACCTATGCTGTTTATCATTGCAATGGATGCAGCAGCGGCACTTGTGGCAAGAAAGGAGGATGGAATCGACCAGAAAGGGCCAAAGGAGCCGTAAATCCCTATGACTGTTATCGTAAAGAATACCATCGAAACGGCAACACTTATGTCGCCGAAAATAACGGTGCCCGCAAGCCCCGCTGCTCCGGTCAGCATCCCGGCCACCGTATGCAAGCGCCGCTCGCCCGTGTAATCAGAATGGCGCCCGATGAAATACATGGCGAAAAATCCAAAAACATAGGGTATGGCAACAAGATAGCCCACCGTTTGGTTGCTCAGGGAAGCGGAAAGGTCTTTGACCAGAATGGGCAGAAAGAGCCCCACTCCATAAAATCCACAAACCCACAAAAAATAGACCGCTGAAAGGATGAGAACGTCCCTGTCACCCAAAGCCTGCAATAAGGTGTATTGTTTCCGTTTGAGCTTGGCCGACCTCTCGGAGGCCAGCGCGCTCACCAGCCAGGCACGCTCCTCTGCGTCCAGCCAGTTCGTCTCCTCGTCAGGTTCATTAGTCAGATAAAAGGGCGTAATCACACCCAACACGATCGAAGGCACGGCCTCAAGAATGAACAACCATTTCCAACCGGTCCACTCCAGCCACGTTATGCCCAGCAGATAGGTGGAGAGCGGAGATGCAATTATATTGCATACCGGCAGGGACATCATGAAATATGCGACAGCCTTTGCATAATCCCGTGATCGACACCATGTACTCAGGTAATAGATTATGCAGGGGAAGAAGCTGGCTTCCGCAACACCGAGCAAAAAACGCACGACGTAGAACTGCATCGGAGAACTGACCCAGGCAGTAAGAGCCGAAATAATTCCCCAGGTTATCAGTATTCGTGAAATCCAGGCTCTCGCTCCAACTTTCGCCATAATCAGGTTGCCGGGTATCTCCATTGCAAAATAGCCTAAAAAGAAGATGCCGGCGCCAAAGCCATAGACTGTGTTGCTGAATCCAAGGTCGGTATTCATGGACAGTGCGGCGAAGCCGATGTTGACCCTGTCAAGAAAGGACATAATGTAGAGCAGGCCCAAAAAAGGCACAAGGCGCCGAAAGACCTTTCTGACTGTGCGCTCTTCTATGGAAGCTTCATTCATAGATGCACCAGAATCCCCTCTTTTCCGGTCCATTGCGAGGCTATTCGTTCTCGCGGCATGTGGGTTTTCATTCTGCATCCTCAGCCGGCCCGATGATAACGGGATACCGCCTTTTGCGTTAACCGGTCCACTATCCAACCCATATATACTCCCGCCACCAGATCGCTGAAAAAATGGTATTCCGTGGCAAGGAGCGCCACTCCCAACAACACAAGGAAACCCCAGCACAAATAGCGAAACTGTGGATAGTAACGGGCAATTGCCAGCGTCATGACGGTAAAAACAGCCATGTGCCCCGATGGAAAACCGCTGAATTCCCCGCCGCCGTTGAACCAGTGCATGCCGTAGATCCCAGGTTTTGTCAGCCAGACGCGCGTATTCGGTCTTCCGAAAACGAACTTGCACAAGAGTTTAGACAAATACGCGAGCGGTACGCTGTATCCGATAATTTCGAGAAAATCTGAGCTCACCAGGTTCGACTTTTTCCTCAAAATATAGAAGCGGCATCCCCAACTTAAAACCGTAATAGCGATGACCATCCAGAGCAAAAGGTCGGGAATATGAGACATATCCTCGGCAAAAAGAAAATGGGGACCCATTATCCCGGCTATCAGATAGGCAAGTCGGGTATCGATAAAATGATAGCCCAACAGAACCACGATGACGACCAGACAAAAAAAGCAAACACTATAAGTCAGAGTGGAACGGGAAATAATCAACTCCTCGCAACATCCCCGCACAAGACCGGCGATGTCAAGCCAATTCACATCAAAACCACTTTATGACAGCATCGTTACGATTAGGAATTCGCCGGTACTGGAATTTTGGAAATCCTATCATCACCGCCCCATAGATCTTCAAGCTATCTTCAAGGCCGACAAATTCCCTGATGGATGGATTTGCCCCGGCAGCCCGGGCAAGCAGGCCGGACCAGCAGGTACCGACTCCTTGAGCCTGCGCCGCGAGTTCAAGGTATGTGACGGCAATAGCGCAATCTATGGAAGCCCAGTCGTTTTCGGCGGAACCACAGGCCAACACGAGATGGGGAGCACCGCGCAGAATCATGTCCCTGCCCTTCTCCCAGGCCGCCAGATACCGCGGCGCATAACCTGCCACTCTCATCCAGCCGGCAACCAACTCTGCCAGATGTCTGACATCGGCGCGTTTTTCAACGACCAGCCAGCGTACCGGTTGAATATTTATGGCTGAGGGCGCCCATCGCGCGGTATCGATTATCTTTTCAAGCACATCATGAGGCACCGGATTTTCTTTGAATTCCCGGATCGAGCGCCGCCTTTTAAGAAACTGCTCCACCGAATCGCTACTCGGTTCGATGTCAGGACGTAACGGAACACAATCATCCAGGGATATTCGCGCATGGGACAGAGCGCCTGTTGGACAGGCGGCCACGCAATGACCACAGCCGATGCAAAATTGAGCGGCATCGGCAATCGTCTCGGGAAAATCTTCCCCTTCCTGTCGGATAAGGGCGGCAGGGCAAACCGCCGAACAAATTCCATCCCGTTTGCATTTCTCCAGATCGACGTCTATCAACTGCATACATCCCTCCGTTATTCTTCCGTAAGTTCTCTCGCCACTCGAGATCTAAATGACGAAATCAGTTATTTTATCAGAAGCACAGCTAACAGCAAGCACACTCGACAGGTAATATGAATTATCTGTCATTCTGATGACGAACACGGTATTGTGGCTCCCACAAAACCCTTTTAATCTGGCAAAGCTCACGGCATAAAACCGCTACAAACGGGGCGGACCATGCGAAGACGCACAAAAAAATCCTTCTGCGAAGGAACGAGCCGATTTGCACATCGGGTCTTCATAATTCTTTTCCTGCTTGTGTGCTCATCCTCCTGCGACACTTTTAACAATGAAGAATCATTGAAGAAACAGGCCAAAGCCTATATCGATACCGTCTTGCCCCAGATTATTACATCCTGGGATTCGAAAGAACTCCTTCGAAATGCGCACCCTGAGCTTGCGAAGAAGAATTCAGCCGAACAACTGGATCTGCTCTTTTTCACATATATGAATTTAGGATCTTTGAAAAACTACGACGAATCGCAAGGCAAAGTCTCTATTGCCAGATGGACAGTCAACGGTCAAACGAATCTGTTATGTGATTATGTTACCCGGTTGGATTTCGAAAAAGGTTCCGCGCGAATCTGGGTTGAGGTTGTGAAAGATTACGGGCAATGGAGCATCCTCTCTTTTATCGTAGATTCCGACCTGCTGAAGAACGTGGCGCAAAAGCCCGCCACCCGGGATGAGGCGCAGGCGAGTGACGAACCTCTTCCAAAAGAAAAGCTGGAGGAGATCGTTCAAAAACTGCCTGCGGGCGATATCATAGCTGTAAGACGGGTCGTCGAAAAAGTATTCGCACTGGCCGAAATCTATGAAAAAGAAGGCAGGGGCGACGACGCCATCGTATTGTATGAAAGAGCGCTGGAGGTTGACGCTGCAAATCTTCCTTATCAGTTTCGCCTTGCCAGGCTGTTGATCGCACATGAGCGCAAGGATGAAGGAATTTCAAGGCTTCGCAATGTCGATCAATTTGCCGAAGATGAGGGATTGATCCAGCAAACCCGTGATTTGCTGGGCAGCACAGGAGAGAAGATCGATGAGCAACCGGCGCAACAAAAACCGCTGAACGATATCGAGATCGTTCTCGTTCCGTTGGGCAATCCCTCCGCGACAATCCTGGCGGAACTCAGGGCGGCTTTGCAGGAAAGGCTGGGGATAACGGTTTCGATCTCCGACCGTCCGGTCGATATGGGGGAGCCGGACAGAAAGCGTATCGATCTATACATATCTCCCTTCTTCACCAGTGTGCAGCAACGTTTGAGCACACTTCAACGAGACCAGGTCATGCGCGAATTCCGCCTAACCGATGAGGATCTGAAGTCACCCCATTACCAGGCTCATTTCATCAGGGGGGTCCTTACAAAGTCCGGCGAACAGGGTAAACTTGCGCTTCAGCAGTTCGAATCTGAGCTCAAAAAATCAAGCGCCACAGGGCAATACGATATCTATAGACTTGCCGGAGAAATGAGACGCGCCTTTCCAGTTGACGCCAGAGAAAATGTGGTGGCTTACCTTGGCATAACGCCGGCAGACGTCTATACGCCTGGTTCCAGGGGCATGTACGCTGGGGCCGACGGTATTTACGGGGTGCTCTCCTACTACAGTTTCACAGATTGGGGTGGCGAAGACAGGCAGTGCAGGCCACGCCTCCTTGCGCGCGCGCTCAAGCAGGCTATATCGACCGTGAATCTCACCCTCGGTATTCCAAGATGCCATAACCCCTATTGCCCCCGATCGTTTCCATTCAGTATGCCACAGCAAGACGCGAAATCGGACCGGCTCTGCCCGGATTGCCTGAAACGCTGGCAGGAATTCATACAATCTCCGCACAGCAACGCCATGGCAAATGAATTGCTGGACCGAGGGGTCTTCTATGATATGACGGAGAAGAACCCCGACAAGGCAATCGAACTCTATCAAAAGGCATTGCGCATCAAACCCGATTTTAGTTTGGCGTATCAAAATATAGGCATTGAGTATGAAAAGAAGGGCATGCGGGACCTGTCCATTGAAAATTTTCGCAACGCATTGGATATCTCGCCCGATTTGGAAAAAGCCAACCTCTTTATAGGCTTGGACTACAATCGTTCCAAGGAGCCGCAAAAGGCCATTGAGCACATGTTAAAATCATTGGCTAAAAATCCTGAGAATGCTTCGACCCGGGAAGGTTTGGGCAGAGCTTATTATGAACTGAAAGACTGGGATAAGGCCGCCGAACATCTCGAAGCGGCCGCAAGACTCAACCCTAAATCCCCCGAATTACCCTTTCTTGTGGGCGTTTCTTATGATCGTTTGGATAAACCCAAAGAGGCCGCCAACGCCTTTTCAAAAGCGATCGAGATCGATCCCAATATGCCGACGGCACACTATGATCTTGCATTGGTGCTGAGAAAGATTGCGAAAAAGGACCAGGCAATCGAAGAGTTCAAAAAAGAAATTGAAATCAATCCCTCTTATGCAAAGGCCTACCGGGAACTGGGAATTATGTATTCGGATAACAAAATGTGGGATGATGCCATTTCCATATTCAAGGCCGCAATTTCGGTTAAGCCTGACGAGGCGGCTTCCTGGGTTAATCTTGGGTATGCGTATTATCTGATGCAGAATTACCCGGAAGCTGTCATACAATATGAAAAAGCATTGGAACTGGACCCATCAAACGTAATGGCTCATTATAACAAAGCTCTCGCGCACTTTGCCCGCAGTCAAATGGATGAGGCCGTAATGGAGTACGACAAGGCTGCTGCTTTGGGCTATTCCGGATCACAGAAGTTCCGTGATTCGCTTCGAGTATTCAGGAAATAGAACAAGTTCGAATCAGTTTTCGTCCTTTTGACTTCATTCAGATAGCTCTAATTTTCAACAGTGGGATTCGTCATAACCTCCTGTGCAAGGGGGAGCGAAAGCTCCCCCTTGCCTGGCAGGGAGACCTTCCGCGAGGACAATTCAAAATTCCACGATCTTCCGCCCACTATCATCCGTTTTCCGTCCTCCGTTTTCCGTTTGTCATCCGTCTTCTTTCACAATGGGGCAGCCCCTCGCATTGCATGCCGCCATGGAACCCAGGCTGTCTTCGACCATTTCAAAACCATTGCGTTTCAATATCGAAGCAGCAATAGTGGCGCGCGTTCCAACGCCGCAAAATGTGGTAATGGGACGATCTCCGGGAATTGTGCCCAGAGAATCGGGAAGATCGCCAATGTAGATGTGGAGAGATCCGGGAAGTCTCCCCCCTCTTACCTCGTCGATGGTTCTGAGATCGAGCAGAGTAAACCTTTCCCGGCTGCGTATCCGGCGCACGAGTTCATCGACATGAACCGTAGGAATCCGGTCGTACGAACGCCCGCTCGACTCCCATGCCTGCATGCCTCCGGAGAGAAACCCCCCGATGTTGTCATAGCCGAGCCGGGACAAATAGCGTATGGTCGTTTCCAGGTCGCCATATTCCTGCACGACGAGCAGGACCTCCCGGTCGTAAGGGAGAAAATACCCCGCGAAGCTGGGGATAAGCTCCAACGGGATCGCGAGACCTCCGGGAATAAATGCGCCCGCAAAAGCTTCCGGGCTGCGGGCATCCAACACCAGGGCGCCGTCATCGATCTTGCGGGCAAAGTCTGTGGGACCGAGCGGCTGCGGCCGCGCAATCTCGGCGAGCGGGGGAACCGACCCGTCAAGATTGAGCTTTTCCATCATCCGGAAGTACGGAGGGATGTAATGGTGCTCAGCGGCTTTGTACCGTATAAAGTCGTCCCGGTTTGTGAGTTGGAGGACCCGATTATGCCTCCGTTCATAACCGAGTGTTGAGAAATCCCTTTCGGCCATATTCTTGCCGCAAACCGAGCCTGCTCCATGGGCCGGATAAAGAATGACATGGTCGCCGAGGGGCAAAAGCTTATCAAAGATGCTCTCATACAGTAAGCCCGCCGTCTCCATTCTATCGGGAAAGAAATCCGTTCGGCCCACGTCGGATACAAACAGGGTGTCGCCGGTAAAGACCGCAACAGGTTCGTCTCCGAAACTCAGATCGGCCAGAACCAGGGAGATGCTCTCATATGTGTGCCCCGGAGTTTCCTTCACAGTGATCGCCATATCACCCAGAATAAACCTCTCCCCTTCCCCGACCGGGTTTCCGTAGCGGAAATCGAGAGGGCGCCCGTGAAATATTTGCGCCCCGGTGCGACGAGCCAGCTCAACCGAACCTACTACAAAATCCTCATGGCGATGAGTTTCGAAAATCTGAGTGATCGTAGCGCCGTTTCTGTATGCAATGTCGATATATTCCCCGCAGTCTCTCCTTGGATCGATAACCGCAGCTTTTCCATCATGTCCTAAAACATAAGAGATATGTGCCAAACCTTCGGAGCGAACGGACTCGAGAAACATTCTCCCTTTCATGCAGCACCTCTTTCGGCTAAAGGAAATCCAGAATCCTTCGCGCACATGCTTCGGCCCCCCCGGCCGACATTTGCGGCAATTTTGCGCGACTTGAACATATCCGGTCCATCGCCTTCTCCCAATTTCCCTCGTAAAAATCACGGGGACTGAGATAGGCAGTCTTCAAATTCTTCTCCATTTCACCGACGAGAACTTCATATTCAGGAAAAATTCCCCGTTCGGTATAGATCATTGGAGCCCCGTTTGCCAGGCAGTCGGAAACAATTCCGTATCCGGGCTTGGTAATGACGCCGTCTACGGCCGCAACGACATCTACGTAGGAAAAGTTGTATCCGTCGAGGTTGCTGGCATTCACCGCCGGAAACACGAGGGGACTTTTATATAAAAAGGTCACATCCCTGAGTTTTTCGAGTCTGCTGTAGGCACGTCGATCCATTTCAAGGGCGGTGAAGGAGACAAGGAACACCCTCTGATCCCTATTAAGCCCCAGAGCGCGTCTGATTTCCTCGGGACTGATAGTCGCTTTTCGAGCCACAAGAGGTACGTCTTCAATGTTTGGACAGGCCGCGCAGTCCCCGTGCATCGGAAGCTGCAAGAGCAGAGTGCATTTTGCGTAATTTTCACGCGCCCAGGAAACTATTGATTTCCATCCGTGATCGAGGTTCGTATAGCTTTGGTATATCCAATCCCATAAAAAATTGCTGATGCCGATTCCAGGTATTCCGCATTTGCGCGCCGCATCGAAAGCAAGAAACGGTATGTCGGAAACGATTGCCCTTACCTTCTCTTTTCTCAAAAACTGAACTTCCTGCTGAACGAGCGCCGTAGAGTCTTCTCTCAGACGCCTGAGAGCGGATAGTGTTTTTTCAAGATCGAAGCGGATGCTGTCGTATTGAACCAGCCCGAAATCGAATTGCACCCGCCGCGACGGCAGTCGCCTGCCGACATTTTGCTCTATAATCGAATCCGGAATAGTTGATATAATTACAGGTTCGATACCCGGCTCAATTTCGATGAGCCGCCGCAAAACCTCGCACGACCTGACTGCATGACCGAACCCGTGAGGCGTTATGCAGTAGGCTATCCTGATGCTGTCCCGCTCCAATTCATCCCTCCCCGACAGAATTGACCCTCCAAGTAAAAGCGAATTTAAACATAACCTGTTGCGAAACAGCATCTATTTTGCCACAATACTTCTTCGTCCCACACATTCTAAGAGCGCCGGGGACATTGCGCAGCAATTCCGGATAAGAGCATGCTACCAAAACCTCACACCATTATATTCGACTTGGGCAATACTCTCGTTACCGGGACGGCCGAAACCGCGCATCGGTTGCTTGCAACCAGGCTGGGCCTTACCGAAAAAGAGGAGAAGAAGGCCGGCCGCCTGCTCATGACCTTTCCAGCCGATGGTGTACCGGCTCTTGCGGCTGCGCTGGAGCGCGTACTGCGAAATCATGACCCGGTGAGAATCAGGGACGAGCTTTCACGTTTATGGGACGAGCAATACCTTTCCGTGCGTGAAGCCAGGGGCGCAGCTCAACTGCTGCGCAG
>Ga0364919_10229_pt1 | contig 23818 bp, 19 predicted proteins | sample SorcelJu500001C7_2_FD_206953 | JGI IMG/M metagenome (GOLD analysis project Ga0364919, IMG submission 206953) | Enriched cells from Trout Bog Lake Hypolimnion, Wisconsin, USA - BchlTB.June20.5000.01.C7 | ecosystem: Environmental > Aquatic > Freshwater > Lake > Hypolimnion/Profundal zone | place... | reverse complement strand
CATGTTGCCCTTTGCGGTGTACTTTACAAGAGTTTTCTGACCCCTCAATTGTACCCCAAAAGGAGAACTTTTCATGTTGCGCTACATGTGGAACTTATCAATTTGCTCAGCCTATAAACCGCCTCATGATAAATTGACACTATGAATTAATTATACTATAATTACTTTAATTGCGATAAATAATTATTACTATTCAATTGGAAGATCTTATGAACTTTAAATATCTATGTTTATTGTGTTGTCCGGCAATCTTACTCGCAATGGAGCCTCAACCCAATAATCGAGGTTTGCGCAAAGCTCAGGCTGACCAAAAAGATAGAATTATTAATGCCCGTGGCGACACGGAACTTATGGCAGCTGCTTGGTGCGGGGATGTAAGGAGTGTTGAGAAGCTTATCAAGACTTCCCATGTCAATCAAACTAATGAAGAAGGTAATACAGCATTAATGCTTTCATCATTGCAAGGACATGCGGATGTTGTTCATGTACTTCTTAAAGCTGGGGCAGATGTTGATAGTAAAAATAATCAAGGCAAAACAGCATTAACTGCAGCGGCACTCAAAGGGCATGAAGCTGTTGCCAATCTATTGATTGAAGCTGGGGCAAATGTTCATCAGCAAGATAATGAAGGTAAAACAGTTTTAATGTGGGCTTCAATGGGTGGAAATCCAGCCTTGGTACAAACTTTGCTTATAAAAAAAGCTCAAGTCAATCTTACAGATTCAGTTAAACACAGGACCGCATTGCATTGGGCTATACGATTTTGCAAAGGAGCAACGAGGAAAAAACATGCATTAAATCCTGATTCCCGTGTCCTTGAAATAGTGTCGATGCTTTTGCACTATGGTGCCACAGCGGACATCAAGGATGGACAGGGCAAAACAGCTGTTGATTGGGCGAGGCAGACGAATTTAGAAGTATTGCAATTGTTGGAACAGCGCGGCATTGCCAAAAAAGATCCGACAGTCGACAGCTTTGGCAATACTGAACTTATGATTGCAGCTATGCATGGGCGTACTGAAATCATTGAGGCGCTTGCCCCGAAGTCCAATGTCGATCAAGTTAATAAAGAGGGTCAAACAGCATTAATGTTGGCATCGCTTTACGGGCGTGCAGATGCTGTTAGAGCACTTCTTGCAGCTAAGGCAAAAATTAATAAGCAAAGCGATACAGAAGATACAGCATTAATGCTGGCATCTCGTGAGGGGCATATTGATGTTGTTAACATACTGCGTCAAGCTGGGGCAGATGTTAATATGCAGAATAAAACAGGGCACACGGCATTAATGTTGGCATCAATCAAAAGAAAATCATTCGTTGTCCGAGCACTTCTTTGGTCTGGGGCAGATGTTAATATGCAAAATCAAGAGGGCAAAACAGCATTAATGTTTGCTGCAAGCAGCGGTGCGAAAAGTATAGTCGACCAGTTGCTTGCGAAAAATGCGCAGATCAACTTGGATTTGACAAAACAGATTAGCCCAGCAGCATTTGAATTTTTGGTAGCACATAAAATAGTACCTCAAAAAGAAAGCACCAGTAGCTCAACCTTGGTCGCAAGTATTCCGACCACTACAAGTGCGAAAGTTCCTGGTAGTCATATGAAAAGAATCGCTTGCGTTGACAAAAAAAATCCAATTGTTGACAGCGAAGGCTATACGGAACTTATGCAGGCAATTATCTATCGAAGTTCTAAACAGATTCGAGAACTCGCCAAGATTTCCTACGGACATGCAGATATGGTTGAGCGCCTAATTGCTCATGGAGCAGATGTTAATCAGCAAAGTAATAATGGGAATACTACATTAATGCTTGCATCGAAGACAGGACGTGCAGATATCGTTGAGTGTCTGCTTGCTCATGGGGCCGAAGTTGATAAGCAAAATAAGCAAGGCAATACCGCATTAATGCTCGCATTATCAGATCGAAAGAATCCAGATGCAGCTATTGTTGAGTGCCTGCTTGCAGGTGGGGCAGATGTTAATCAACAAAATGAAACAGAAGTTACCGCATTAATGCTTGCATCTCTAATAGGGAAAGAAGTTTTCGTTCAGCAGCTGCTTGCAGGTGGGGCAGCGGTTAATATGCAAAACAAGGAAGGAAATACAGCATTAATGTTGGCATCGCGTACGGGACATACATATATTATTGAGCGTCTGTTTACTCATGGAGCGGATGTTAATATGCAAAATAATGAAGGTAATACTGCATTAATACTTGCATCGCGTACGGGGCATGTAGATGTTGTTAAAATGCTGCTTGCAAGTGGGGCAGATGTTAATCTGCGGAATAAAGAGGGTAAAACAGCATTAATGTTTGGCGCAATCTCTGGCAATCCAGAGACGGTGCAAGCTTTGCTTATGGCAAATGCTCTAGTCAACTTGATAGATTCAGGCAAAAACAGGACGGCTTTGCAGTGGGCTATACGGTTTTGCGATAGTGCGAAGCGTGAAAAACATCAATTGAAGCCTAATTTCCATATCCTTGAAATAGTACAATTACTTTTGCGATACGGTGCCTCAATGAATGTCTATGATAAAAAAGGCAAAACAGCTATGCATTTGGCGATAAACATTAATAAGGAACTATTCCAATTGCTAAACCAATACTGTGCAGATCCGACTGTTGGCACCTTTGGCAACACGGAACTTATGCAAGCAACTCTGCATGGTGATGCTGGGCAGATTGCGAAGCTCATCAAGACTTCCAATGTCAATCAAGCTAATAGAGAAGGTGAAACAGCATTAATGCTTGCATCACGTAAGGGACGCGTAGATGCTGTTAAAATGCTTCTTGCTGCTCCGGCAGTGGTTAATCAGCAAAATAATGCAAGAGATACAGCATTAATGTTGGCATCGGTTCACGGGCGTGCAGAGGTTGTTAATGTACTGCTTACAGCTAGGCAAGATGTTAATCTGCAAAATAATCAAGGAGATACAGCATTAACGTTGGCATCATCTCATGGACATGCAGAGGTTATTAAAATGCTTCTTGCAGCTGGAGCAGATGTTAATCTGCAAAATAATGCAAGAGATACAGCATTAATTTTGGCATCATCTCATGGACGTGTAGATGCTGTTAAAATGCTTCTTGCAGCTAGGGTAGATGTTAATCAGCAAAATATTGCCAGAGATACAGCATTAATGTTGGCATCACTTCATGGACATGCAGATGCTGTTAAAATGCTTCTTGCAGCTGGAGCAGATGTTAATCTGCAAAATAATGACGGCGATACAGCATTAATGTTGGCATCACTTCATGGACATGCAGATATTGTTAATGTACTTCTTGCAGCTGGGGCGGAGGTTAATATGCAAAATAATGCAAGAGATACAGCATTAATGTTGGCATCATCTCATGGACATACAGATATCGTTAATGTACTTCTTGCAGCTAGGGCAGATGCTAATATGCAAAATAAAGAAGGTGATACTGCATTAATGCTTGCATCGCATAAAGGGTATGCACCTATTATTGAGTGTCTGCTTATTCATGGCGCGGATGTTAATAAGCCAAATAATGAAGCTAATACAGCATTAATGCTTGCATCACCGAAAGAACATGCAGATGTAGTTAATGTACTGCTTGCAGCTGGTGCAGATGTTCATCGGCAAAATAATGAAGGTAATACAGCATTAATGTTGGCATCACTTCACGGCAATGAAGATGTTGTTTCTGTACTGCTTGCAGCTGGGGCAAACGTTCATCACCAAAATAATACGAAGGATACTGCATTAACGCTGGCATCACTTCATGGGCATGCAGATGAGGTTAATGTACTGCTTGCAGCTGGCGCAGATGTTCATCACCGAAATAACGAAGGGAGAACAGCATTAACTTTGGCATTAACTCATAAGTATGCATCTGTTGTCGCAATGTTGAGTAAGCCAACATCTTTTGGTTTGGCAAAGCAGGTTAATGCGGAAGAGTTTGAATTTTTTGCAGCACAGCAAGGAGACTGCCAAAGCGAACAGGAATATTGGCAAACTCTACTAGCAAGTACTTCTGCCGCTGCAAGTACTGCGGATTCTACATATGAAGTATGCGGTACTGCATCGAGCGTTGAGGTACCATCTTCCCAAGATGAAGCTTTCAAGGCTAAACTGCAAGCTGTATGCAACAGTGGTTATACTTTTCAAGCGTGCCCCAAAAAACAGGGACCTCCGCAAACAATGATAGCGAGTACATCTGCAGCTGCAGCACGCATAGTGCAAGATACTGCGCCTAGTGTTGAAAAAACAACTTCTCGAGATACAGATTTCCAGGCTAAACTGACTGCTGCATGTAGCAGCGGTTCTCCTTTTTTCCCTGCAGGCTTTGGAACCAAGAAATAGGCGAAGAGGAAGAACGATGTCAGCCTTATTTCAAAATGTAAGAAATATTTGTATTAAAATGCAAAGCTAAAGCCTGACACGTCGTCATCAAAAACGCTTTGGAGTTCTTTTGGGCGCCTTGGATAACAATGGATATCATAGAAGAAACCAATCGTATTTCTGAATATATGGCTGTTTCAAATCTGCTTATTACAAAATCAGGCACCGCAAGTTTTTGCGAGGCAATTCAGATGCATTTACCCATGGTAATCGATGCAACATCCTCTACGCTTGTTTGGGAACGATTCAACCATAACTTTACTATTAATAATGGATTAGGAACGGTAATAAAAATTTATAATCAGCTCTGACAGTTCATTACCGAATTTTTTAAAAATCCAGCTATTTCAAGTGAAATTAAACATAATCTTAGTCTCATTAGGTTAAAAGATACTCCAGATAAGATAAGAACAAGGGTCGCTCGCATGTTGCGTCCAACCTATCAATACGGCAATTTTATGATGGCTTATGACAAGAAATCACGATTTCAATAAAACAACTTGACTTTAAAAATTGTTCTAATCCATCCTATAAGCGGTAGCCCTAAAAAGCTTTTAAGTAACAATTTTAAATTTTAATAAGGAGTGACCACTATGGCCTAAAAAATGTTGTATACAAAACATTGTTATATATTTTTGAATAGCACTAACAGAACTTAAAAAGGGGTCTAATGAAATTGTTGAAATGCATACCGTTACTTGTAGCACTTGCTACGACTTTCACCGTCGAAGCCCGTACTAATTTTGTCGAATGGGGATGCTGTGGGCATAGAGGTTATCTCAACATTTTTGAATGTCATGACGGCTACAACATCAACTTTTACCACTATGACAAAACCCAACCAACAACCATGCCTTCACTGTTGGGAACTGTCAATTTTTCCAATAATGATTCTCGCTTTCTTATCGATACGGTTTTTTACTGGTCTCAAACAACGATAACTGGTGAAGTCACCTATTTGGCAATGGCATCAAATGATAACTCTAGAGGGGCATTATCATTAGCTAAAGTTGATACTACTACGACTCCCTCTGTAACCTACATAGGCACCGTTCTAGAAGATACATCAAAAAACATCCAGTCCATTGCATGGTGGGTAAATTCGAATGACGCAGGCGAGTATATTGAAACTACGTCAAACCGTTTTCTTGCGGCTTGCTGGAAGAGTCAATTCGGTAGTACCACTTATATAACTACATATACTGTTGATACGGAAGCCGTAGGAACTTCACCATTCACTGCAATTGGCACACAATCAATAAACAGCTCTAACAATGTACCTTACCTAGCGTGGTGTCCAAATGTGGGAAATTCTCTCTATACATCTCTTATTGGAATTAATAACAACAACTCTGGATTTATCGCTTTAACATTAAATAATAATCCATCCAATCCAAATGATAAAACACCAGTGCTAGGAACCATGGCAAAATTTAAACCGACTGGTGGATTCAGTTCAGTACCATCTCTTTTTGTTAATCCTAACTATCTTTATTATGCGACAAATATTGACAGTGCTTTCAATACTAATCCCTATATCCATTGCTGTCAAACTCTGCTCGACCCATCATATACGCTGACGCTACAACCAGATATAAACTCAATAAACGTTTTAGGTCGCATCGACACTATGCACATGTGTAACGCACAAAATTCGCTTATTCTGCTTGGAGAAAATAACAGTTCTGGTTTATACATAAAAACTCAACTCGAAATAATGAATGAAAGCCTTTCAAGCCTAGCAACCTATACATTTTTTAATAATAATGACACCATAAGAGCCGTATCATGGAGTTGCTCAGGCGCTGATAACTTTTTTGCTGCAGAATGGTTTGATTCCGTAGCCTCAGCAGAAAAAGGAACCATATATTCCTATGATGGAAGCACAATAAAACTCCAGACAAACATTTGGTAATCGTACACTTAATGCGAATCCGATAACTCGAAAACTTGAATTTAATAGGGGCTGCTTACAGGCAGCCCCTATTACTATCTTGTTTGTATAGACAATATTAGGCATGAATGCTGTTAATCTCATCACGACGATTTTGCCATTGTTGGTCACGCATACCTGCAAATGATTTTCCATCTTTGCAGATAGCAGGACATTCCTAGCTGCAGCCGACGACTTTAATCTGGTCACTTGGCATACCGGTCCCTAATAAACGGTCCTTCAAAACTTTGGCACATTTTTTTGACAAAGCCAAGTTATATGAAGCAGAACCTGTTGAAGGGCATATATACCCTTCAACAACTGCCATTACTTTTTTACCTGCTTTTTCGCGATCGGCAATAGCCTGTTTCACAATTTGGACATCATGTTCAACGACTGCTTCTTAATCTTGTTAGATAGCATATTTGTCAAAATCAAAATAAATGGTTTTGAGATTTTGTTCCCGCTTATCTTCGCCATTAATCCAGGAGAATTCATTGGTTACATCTTCTTCAGCAACAGCTTCCTCTAACAACGGATTAGGGATGGTCATAAAAAATTATACTCAGTTACTACAGCTCATTACTAAATTTTTTAAAAATCCAGCCATTTCAGGTGAAATTAAACATAACCTTAGTCTCAATAGGTTAAAAGATACTCCAGATAAGATAAGAACAAGGGTCGCTCGCATGTTGCGTCCAACCTATCAATATGGCAACCTTGTCATGGCTTATGACAAGAAATCGCGTTTTCAATAAAAAAAGCTCGGAGACGTATACCATAAATCTTGACTAAAATTTTTTATATAATATTATATATAAGGTATTATATGTATGTTTTTTCTATTAGAATCATTTTCTTATCATGACAAGCGATATTAATCATCATAAATCTCGATTCTTAAAATAGCTCAAAAAACTAATGTTTTTTTGAAAATAGTATGATATTGTTTTTTATCAATAATAATAAGGATTTTTCCCCATGAGCAAAATCAATTTATCTATAATGTTAGTTAACGCATCAGCATTATGTATATTTTCAACTGCATTGCCAATGGCTCGACGCCAATTAATATTTTGGAGTCTGCCAGCATTACATAAAGCGGTTCATGAAGACAACCTAGGACAAGTTAGAGCTTTGATCCCTACACAAAACATAAATGAATGGGATGAAGGAGGATGCACCCCTTTGCACTATGCTATAAGAAGAGAAAACCTTGCCATTATTCGCGAACTTCTTGCTCGTGGTGCGGATATTAATAGAACGCAAAGCAACGGGGTTACCGTCGCACAAATAGCAAACGGTTATACTAATGTTGCATGGTATATTCACCACGTAGCACCACGAATTCCGGACTTTTTACATGCATGCCAAACAGGCAATATTGCTGCCGTGCAGGCTGCATTGCAATGGCATACGCCTGACGGGCATCATGGCATCGATGTCAATGCTACAAGACCAGGCTTTATGAGTCCATTACACTATGCTATAATAAATGCAGGAACTGATCAAATTAGCCCATGGATTCGCATTGTCCGCACTCTAATCGCGCGGCATGCATTAGTTAACACTCAAGATGCTCAGGAACGTACCCCACTTTATTATGCAATATGGCATAACAATGCTGTTCTTGCACGGTATTTAATTAGCCACCAAGCCGATCCATGTGGCATTAGCCTTTCCCCTGAAGCAGAACAATTTTTACAAACACAAGTATACAACACCTTGCCACATTAAAAACGCTAAAAAAAGGGCTGCGCAAAGGCAGCCCCGACTACTATCTTGTTTTTATGAACAATATTAGGCACGAATGATGTTAATCTCATCACGACGATTTTGCCATTGTTGGTCACGCGTACCGGTAACTGGTTTTCCATCTTTACCGATAGCAGGACATTCTTGGCCGCGGCCGACAACTTTAATCTGGTCGCTAGGCATACCGGCCCCTACTAAACGGTCCTTCAAAACTTTGGCACGTTTTTCTGACAATGCCAAGTTATATGAAGCAGAACCTGCTGAATGGCATGCATGCCCTTCAATAACGGCAGTTACTTTTTTGCCTGCTTTTTCAGAATCGGCAATAGTCTGTTTCAAAACTTTGACATCATGTTCAACGACTGTTTCTTGATCTTGTTTGATAGCATATTTGTCAAAATCAAAATAAACTGTTTTGAGATTTTGTTCCCGCTTTTCTTCGTCATCAATCCAGGAGAATTCATTGGTTACATCTTCGTCAGCAACATTTTCTTCAGCCTTGGCCGTCGCCTCTGATGCAGGGGCCTTGGCATCGGCAGCCGCTTCATCAACTAAAGCAAACTCTGCTATGTCGTCATCAAAAACGCTTTGCAGCTCTTTTGGCCCTTGGCCTGTTGGCATCGCAACTGTTGCCTCTTTATCATTGGTTGCTACGCATTTTTCTGCCGGTTTTTTCTTTTTCCCACAGCCAGAAACACTGAGCAACATGACAAGCAACAACGCACAACCCTTTTTCATAGGATTATTCATAAAACCCTCACTATGGTTAAATGGACAACTAACACTTTGTTACTACAAACTAATGCGAGACATAGGGGATTTTACCACACCTTTTTGCAAAGATCTACTCATTATCAACAAGATCATTTATATTAGATAATGAGAAGCGGAAATATACACAACATAAAACAACATCAAAGTTTGATTTATAGGCTTAAAATATGAAAAAAATTCTGATCAATAAAGACCCGTGGCAAACGAGAATCGCTATTACAAAGAACGGCGTACTCGAAAATATCTATTTTTCCGCACATGCAGAAAAAACACTTGAGCGCTCATTTTTCAAGGGCACTGTAGCAACCGTATTACCAGGCATACAAACGGTCTTTGTTGATATCGGGCAAGAAAAAGCCGGTTTTCTGCATATTTCTGAAATTGACCGTGAGCTTGCAATCAAAAAGTTTAGCGAAACTAATTCTGTCGATGAGCCTGACGGGCAAAAGGAACAACCGGTTTCGTTACGCAGAGCGCTCGATGTCGCAAAAATATTCAAGGCAGGCGACCCGGTATTAGTACAGGTCAGCAAAGAACCGGTCTACGAAAAGGGAGCAAAACTTACGACCTGTTTTACGCTTCCTGGCAGGTTTATTGTATTATTGCCCAACATTCCGCGCCTCGGGGTATCTAAAAAGATTGAGGACCGCAAAGAGCGGGCTCGCCTGAAAGATGTCATAAAAGAACAGCTACCAGAAGGCATGGGCGCCATTATACGTACGACTGCTGAAAATATGTCTGTAAAAGAGCTCAGCAAAGATATTGGTTACTTAGTTGATACGTGGAACATTATTCAAAGACGATTCGTTGAAGCAAAACCAGCTGAAAAAATCTATGAAGATTTGGAACTTTCATTACAGATAGTTCGCGATCATCTTGATGAAGATGTTGAAGCAATAATCACTGACAACAAAGATAATCAAAACGAGATATACAAATTCATTAAATCAGTGGCTCCTGAATTTTCTCACAAGGTCAGCTATTTTGCTGAACCGGTTAACATTTTCGAATATTATAACATCCAGGAGCAACTAGAAAAAGCTTTACACAAAAAGGTCCAGCTAAAATCTGGCGGATCTCTTATCATTGAATCAACCGAAGCCATGACCGTTATCGATGTTAATACGGGTAGCTTTACCGGAAAAGGTTCAATGGAAGATACCATATTAAAAACTAATCTGGAGGCTGCTGAAGAATGTGTCCGACAGTTACGTCTCCGGAACATTGGTGGACTGATTGTCATTGACTTTATCGACATGGCAGAAGTAGAAAATCGGCACCGCCTTTTCAATTTCTTTGACCAACGCCTGAAAGAATATGATAAATTCCAATCTGTGGTGCTTAAAATATCTGAATTCGGTCTGGTACAGATGACCCGCAAGCGTTCTGGCAAAACACTCGTACAAACACTGACAAACACCTGTCCTACATGCATGGGTTCAGGCTTTATCAAATCGGTACCTACCGAGGCGTATACCATACTGCGCAAACTGCGCATCACATTAAACAGTAAAAGCTATGGTCCTGAAGTACATCTTTTGGTTTCCCCCGCAGTCTTTGAGCATATCTCAACTCTTGAATACAATGCTATTCTCGAGCTTGAAAAGAGCTACAATTGCAAAATCACCGTCATCCGAAAAGACAACATGAGTACAGATCAATACAAAATCGAAAAAAAATGATACTCTAACATACGTGCGTTTCAGTAGAGTAAAGAAACGCCTGGTATTGTTGTTGGTCATTCTTGCACTCATAAAGGAACAGACATGGCAGATCAGAAAGCTATTCTCTCGGCCTACCCAGATTATGTAGCCAATATTGGTATCGAAGTTCATGTGCAATTAACGACCAAAAGCAAAATATTCTGCACCTGTGCAAATATTCCAGGCCAAAGTGCCAACCAAAACATCTGTGATGTCTGTACAGGACAACCAGGTTCTTTACCGGTACTCAACAAAAGAGTGGTAGATTTTGCGATTTTGGCAGGGCTAGCTACCAACTGTACAATCAATAAGCGCAGTTCATTTGCCCGCAAACATTATTTTTATCCTGATCTGCCTAAAAATTATCAGATCACTCAAAGCGATGACCCAATCTGCTGCAATGGATATATTCCTATCAAGCTCGAAGATGGATCTATCAAAAAAATTCGTCTTATTAGAATTCATATGGAAGAAGATGCTGGCAAAAGCATCCACGCCGGCATCACAAACGAAAGCTTAATCGATTTTAATCGAACCGGTACCCCATTACTCGAGATTGTAAGCCATCCAGATATTTCAAACGCCTATGAAGCCCGTGAATATTTGAAGGCCCTTCATAGCATCGTTACCTACTTAGAAATCTGTACCGGCAACATGGAAGAGGGGGCATTTAGAGCTGATACTAATATCTCCGTTCGTAAAAAAGAGAACGAAAAACTGGGGACCAAAATTGAGCTTAAAAACATAAACTCCTTCAAATATATCTCTGATGCAATCGAATATGAATTTACTAGGCAAATAGAGACTCTAGAACAAGGAGAGCGCCTCAGACAAGAAACTCGTCTTTGGGATAGCAAGGAAAAAAAGACATTTGTTATGCGTTCCAAAGAAGAGGCTGCAGACTACCGCTATTTCCATGATCCAGATCTGCCAATCCTAGACGTTAATGATGCCTGGATAGCATCTATGAAAGAACAACTTCCTGAATTGCCTCACGAGAAATTCGAAAGGCTCATAAAAGAAAAAAATCTCTCCCCATATGAAGCAGCCATTTTAATAGAAGATCGTGCATTGGCCGACTATTTCGAAGAAACTACAAAGCACAATTCAAGTAAACAGATCATCAACTGGGTACTTCGTGATCTTCTTGGCTTTATTAAAGAACAGAAAATATCACTCGCACAATGCAAGGTCACCCCAATCAAGCTTGCTACCATCATTGATTTGCTTGAAAAAGGAACAATCAATGGCCCTGCAGCCAAAGAACTTTTTGTTATGGTAGCACAAAGCGGCGATGAGCCAATGGCGCTTGTCAAAACAAAAGGATTAGAACAAATAGGTTCTGTCGATGAACTTGAAGCAATAATCAAAGAAATTCTTGCTCAAAGCCCCGATGAAGTTGCCCGCTACAAAGCAGGCGCTGAAAAACTCTTTGGTTTCTTTGTTGGCCAAACCATGGCAAAAACCAAAGGCAAAGGGAACCCGAAACTTATAAACGAGCTACTGAAAAAGCATCTTGTATAACAGGAGCTTTTTTGCTTTTATTTTAAGATCTTAAAGTGATTGTCTTCAGTTACCTTCTTATAATAAAAAATGTTTTTATCGTATTTTAATATGTAATACATATATGCTGATTCCAAAAAATATGTCTTAATTAGTAACCGCAGAACCCAGAAGGAGAATAATATCAGACATTAATATTAGGCTCATAGGGACATTGAGTAGTATAGGTAGGGAAGGTTAATAAAAAGGATACAATTATGAAGTATACTATGACATTATCATCGACAGGGTTATTCCTCATGTTGGTTTCATGCAAACTTTATTGCCCACCCTTAGGATCAACAGATATAAAGGAGGTTGAGAAAATCAAGGAACTTTCGGATAAAATTCCATTTCAAGAGGTTGCACCTAAAATAACCGCAATAGCCGATAATATCAGATATAAGATTTATGTAGACAAAACCGCCGCCCAACCACGTGGACGCAAACAACGTCAAGCTGCCACTGAAATGCCCCTAACTGAACAGTCTGATATTCTGGTTTCTACGTTACGCGACATCAATGAGTGGCCTAACAAAAAAAAGCAAGAATTTCAGTAATTTTACAAAGCTAACAAATATACACCAAGAAATTCGTAATTTCATGAAGGGCCTTGCTCTGGATGATAGCGCCAAAGAAAACAATTCTAATCTCAAACTTTATTCTGATTTGCAAAAATTATCTAAAATAGGTATTGATTTTACAAAATTGATCACAAATTTGGAAGCAAAACAACATTCATTCGAGGAGCTGGAAGAATCTATAAAGTCTCTTGATCAACTTACAGAAACAGCGTCTCAAATCAAACAAGATAATGAAATAGAGATGAACAAAGCCGTAAATACATCTATGGCACCCGCACCATCACAGTATGCGCAAGGTAAACAAGCTATTACCATAGAAGAGTATGTAAGATACCAGGCAAATATTCTCTTATATTACTTTGCATCCATGTATCTTGACATTTTAAAAGCATTTCGCGACAATATAGTCTCATTTTCAGGAAAGACTGATAATGTTTTTGATGCTAAAGAGATAACTCAGCTGATTACTAAATATCAAAATATAACTAAAGATACTCTTGGCAAATGGCTAAATCAGATGAGCGATAAAAAAGATATGCCGATTAATGTCATTAATAGACTTGATAAAATCGTATTGACTCAAATACAGAACCATGCTGGAAAACCTGTTAGAAGTTACTATAAACCCCTGCTCGAAGATCTTGCTGCCCTCATGAAGGAAACCAATGCAATCAAAGCAGCCCTTTACGAGTTGGGCAGTCCCGATCAGTGGTCTCTTACCCAATTAAATGAGTATTCGCCTGCGCTTATAAAATCAGTTGAAAATATAAAAAGGATAATTGAACTTCTTAAAGAGCCAACGAGAGAAGTGATGCCTACAAACGTAAGCATTACTTATAATGAGGACCGGGCAGTCATACATAGGTTTGCATCTATGATCTATGAGATTATGCAAACTCCAAAAGATTTTGTTCTTCAGAAACATGAACAAATAAAACAGGAAATGGGCTCATAACATTAATAGTCATAGCTACTTGACCCGCTTTACTAACTACCAGCGTGAAAAATGTGCGACAGTATGACTCCATTGCGTGGCAAGTAGACGTTTAAAACTATTCTCCTTTCAATTCAGTATGTTAAAATTGGGAGGAGAATAGTTTTTACTGGTCAATAAAAATTTCCATAACTAATAAAAAGCATCACGCATAACCCAGGTATATTTAATCCTGAGCAATATAGATGCATAGTTGGTCAAGCTTTGTGCCTTGTATATTGTCACATGCATGCTTTGTTTGTAGCCAATCGACAAAAATTTGATGCGCAATCTTTTTTAGTTGTTCGGTATACTCGGCCATGGCATTGTCACTGGCAGTTGTATACCGATAAATTTTTATACCCGAGGATGGGTTTAACAACATATCACGTGAAAATATAAGACGTCCTTGCATTTTGTCGACCATATCTGCAATATTCTGATCCGGCAAATATTTCATTGCCGGATCTTTTTTGTAACCATCTATTAAGCCCGGTCCTTTTCGATATACATCCAAAGTCCTAGAAATGGTTTGATGGCGGCCTTTAGCAGGATCAAAATCAGACCCGGGAACATGACTGGTGTAGGGAATCCCAAATGCATGGGAAAGATAGGCACAATGATCAACAAGTTCTTTGGGGATAAAAAATTGAAATAACGTTCCTTCTTTAGTTTCACAGATTTTATTCAGAGCAACGAGCTTATTTATATATTTTTGATCAAAATTAAAAACCTTGAATATCTCTTTAAATATTTCCCTAATGTCGATATTAATGATACTCCTGCAATTCATGAAATAATCAAATGTACATTCGGAACTCGAAATCGCTGTACAACTACCAAAAAGAGAAAGATTGACAGATAACAGCAGTTTATACATTCCTCCTGCCGTATCATTCCAGTAGCCCTTTTTGTTATTATCATCAATAAATGTATTGGCATCAACAGAGATTGGCATTTCCTTCCAAAAACGCAAAAATTGAAAGGATTTTAAGGACTGGGTCACCTGGAAATATTCATATATTTCTTTCAAAAAATCCTGAAAGATTCGAAGCTCCTTACGCTGTGCATGATAGAAAACATAATAATCATCAATATGTTCTCGTTCGTGATCAAGAATAGAATCTACAAACTTCTTGTTTTTTTTAAGAAAAGAGCCCCATTGGCTATCTATAATTGTTTTAAGATAAGATATTTTTGTGTGAGCATCAGTCGGCGCATCAAGTTCACTTTTTTTAGCATGAGCTACTTGCGTATCATATTTGTCGACGATAGTTGTCTTCAGTTCCCGCATCAGATCAAGGTGCTTGACAAGTAATTCTGCACGATCTTCGCTCAGCTTGGTATACGTTTGATTCATACACAAAGCAACCGTTATTGTAACCAAAAATAATTTATAGCCTCTCATGATTAAACCCCCAACTCCATATTTTCATTTATCTTAAAACAAGTTTAAACCACTTTCGACATCATCATTGACTAACTTTCTTGGATATTGCGAACTAAGCTTTCAAGCTTTGTACCTTGGACATTGTCACATGCATGTTGTGTTTGTAGCCAATCGACAAAAATTTGATGCGCAATCTTTTTTAGTTGCTCATTATAGTTTGCCATCGCTTTGTCACTGACAGTCGTATACCGATAAATTTTTATGCCCGATGTAGGGTTCAATAACATATCGCGTGAAAATATAAGGCGTCCTTGCATTTGATCAACCGTATGCGCAATTGTCACAGGATCCTGGACATAATTTTTTGCTGGATCTTTTTTGTAAGCATCGATTAATGCATCACCTTTTCGATAGACATCTAAAGTTTTAGAAATTGATAGATGCCTTTTTTTTAATTGGTCAAAATCACATCCAGGAACAGCAGTGTCATAAGGAATGCCTGCTACGCGGGAAAGGTATGCACAATGATCAACGAGTTTTTTTGGAATAAAAAACTGAAAAAGTATTCCTTCTTTAGTTTCACAGATTTTATTAAGAGCTATCAGTTGATCGATATATTTTTTATCAAACTCAAAAGTATTAAATACCTCGTTTAATATCCCCTTAATATCGATGTAGCTCATACTGTATGATTTCATGAAATAGTCGAATGTGCAGCACATTCCAGAAATCGCTGTACAATTACCAAAGAGTGAAAGATTAACAGACAACAGCAGATTATTCATTCCCCCACTCAAGTCATTCCACGATCCCTTTTTGTTATTATCATCAATAAATGTATTGGCATCTACAGAGATAGGCATATCCTTCCAAAACCGTAAAAAATGAAAGGATTTTAATGATTGAGTTACTTGAAAATATTCATAAATTTCTCTCAAAAAATCCTGCAGTATACGCAGTTCCTTACGTTGTGCATGATAAAAAACATAATAGTCATCAACATATTCTCGTTCGCGTTCAATAATTGAATCTACAAACTTCTTGTTTTTTCTAACAAAAGAGCCCCATTCTTTATCAATAATAGTTTTTAGACAAGAGATTTTTTTGTGAACATCAGTCGGTGCATCAAGTTTACTTTTATTAGCATGAGCTACATGCGCATCATATTTGTCAACGATAGTTGTTTTTAGTTCTCGTAACAGATCAAGATGCTTGACAAGCAATTCGGCACGATCTTCACTCAGCTTGGTATATGTTTGGCTCATACAAACAGCACCCATTATACCAACCCATAATAATTGATATCCCTTCATGAATAACCCCCAAAACTCCATTGTTTTTCATTTACCTTAAAACAAGGTTACATGAAAAAATTAATCTTTCAATTGCCCTGCCATGCTGAAAAATAATCTATTGTATCAAATTTTTCAATTATACATTACCAAATACGCTAGCTATACATTGAAAACAATCGTTTCATCCTAAACTCTCATGCGCTAGAAAAATTGCATATTTGCATTGATCATAATTCGTGGTACGGTATAACTAGAGATGCTTAAAAGAAAGGAGCTCCTCCGTGAAGAATTTAATCCCAATTACAACGGGTATAGTAATAGTCGGTCTCGCTCTGGCATTAACTATCGGATCTAAATCAATGAACAAAAACAAAAAATATGTCACTATCGGTCTAGCCGGTGATACTATGCTTGGCCGCACTGTCAACGAAGTTATCACTCTTAAAGGATATACATATCCTTGGGGCAATATGATCCCAGTATTAAAAAGCACCAATATCAATCTCGTGAACTTAGAGACAACACTGACACACCATACAAAACCGGTTCCCAAAGTTTTTAATTTTAGAGCCGACCCGGACAAGGTGCAATGCCTAAAAGAAGCTCGCATTGATGTCGTCAATATTGCAAATAATCATATACTTGATTTTGGGCCTGAAGGTCTTTTAGAAACTCTCAAGATACTCAGGAAGGCTGGCATTACATATGTGGGCGCAGGACAAAATGACAAAGAGGCATCTAGCCCCGTAATTCTTTCAAAGAATGGAATTAACGTTGGCATTTTGGGATTTACCGACAATGAACCAGACTGGAAGGCGGGAGCGTACAAGCCTGGTACTAATTATATACACGTAGGCGATCTTGAGACTATCAAAAAAGCTGTTTCAGCGTTACGGTCGCATGTTGATCTTATCATCTTGTCTATCCATTGGGGCCCTAATATGCGCGAACGACCTACGGCCGATTTTATTAATTTTGCTCATGGGATCATCAATTGTGGCGTTGATATTCTTCATGGCCATAGCGCTCATGTTCCACAGGGTATAGAGATCTACAAGAAAAAATTGATTCTCTATGACACAGGTGATTTTGTTGACGATTATGCAATCGATCAGCATTTGCGCAATGACCAATCCTGCTTTTTTATAGTAACTATAGACAAAATGGGAATCATACAGGTTAAACTTATTCCAACAATTATAGAGAATATGCAGGTCAATCGTGCAGAAGGAGAACAATATACTACTATTATTGATCACATAAAAAAACTATCTGCTCCATATGGGACAATTATTGATGCTGACGGTACTATTGTGATTAAGTAACAATGTTTTACAAAGGAGACGTTATGTTAACGAATGGCCGCTATGATAAAGTTAAAATCCTTCATGAAATGAGCAGCTTATTATGGTTCATTAAAGAACACGCAATTAAAGAGTCTGCCAAACAAGGCCATGAACACTGTTTGACCTATTACAAAGAACTTGAAAAAGATCTTGAAAAGCATGTTAAAATACTCGAAGAAATGTTGCTCAAGTAAAAAACAGTATCAATAAAGCAACCTCTACTAATATTTTAATGCAATAGCGCTTTCAATATTACATCTCAATGAACGCTTATGCATTAACTCATAGTCTGTGGATAAATTTTGTAATTAATTCCCAGTTAATAATTGCATGTTGCTTTGCAATCTTTCAAGATACTTATATATCGTAAAATCGGCCCGAGCATTAAAGTGCTTTGCATGCTCTAGGCAAAATGCTCTTTCTTTTTCCCCATAAAAAGCTATTCTGTTCGGAATTTTTACATTAAGGAATCTTTCCTCATCTCCGGTCCAATAATGATTTATGCGTAACTTATCAACCGGGCCATTAAAAAAATATTCGCCGGAAAACCGTACTTTGTCAGCATTAACCTGAAAAAATCCTGGTTTATAGATAGCATAATGCATCATTCTGATCGATTCTACTCTTTCTGGTCTCACAATACTTTTTATACACGGATGCGAGGGGCCCTGTTGACACCTAATAAGATGCTTAATAAGCAAATCACCATCAGGAATACGCTTTACACCAGATGTTCCAAACATAACCCAGTTAGCACAGATTCCACCAAACTCTTCATAATCACGCAGGAAGTCTAAAAGATTATCAACCTTTACCGGAAAAATGTATTCATCGGCATCCAATAGGGCCAACCACTTTACACAGCCCCGAGTTCTCTCTATGCAATCATTGTAAGCTCTTAATACACGAAGCTCGGTGGAGGAAGTCCTTTTAATAATCTCGTTTAGACCATCAAAACACTCTAAATCGCAGAGGTCATAAAAGGAGTAAAAAGATTTTTTTGCCCATTCAATCAACTCGACTTCCCCAGAGATAATATATGGATCAAGCACAGCTTGGTAATTATCAGTACTTCCGTCATTGTACAAATAAAAATGTTGAAAACCGACAAGCTTATGAAATTCTATGAATTCACGCATAAACCGCGCTTCATTCTTGAACATAGTAAACATGGCAAGGTCATACTTGTATGTACAGCTGGCTAAAATGGAATATAGAGAAAAACACAGAATAAGATACTTCATAAGACTGCGCTCCGCTTAATACTTAAAGTGAATCTTTGTCTCCATCAGAAAGAGATACTTTTTTTAAGGATAACTAACAACTCCTTCCGCAAGAATTCAGTTACTTATCGTTAACTGCTAAAATATTCAGTTTATTCTATTGTTCATCTTTTTGATAACCCTTCTAAATTGGACTTGCCGTTTGTAGTTTAGTAATTGTGATATCACCATCTATAACAAAAATCTATACTTACTTACAAGCTAATGATCAACAAAAACACTCCCCGTGTATCTTGACGACGTTTTTTACATCATGCTGATATTGCCTCATTATACATAATAAGCTTTTCAGTATGTAGACTTTGCAAAATTCTCAAAAGCCTTTCTGGTTCACGAGCTATAAAGGAGGCGTGATGTTAACGAATGGCCGCTATGATAAAGTTAAAATCCTTCACGAAATGAGCAGCTTATTATGGTTCATTAAAGACACGCAATTAAAGAGTCTGCCAAACAGGGCCATGAACACTGCTTAACATACTACAAAGAACTTGAAAAAAGATCTTGAAAAACATGTTAAGCAACTTGAAGAAATGATCTGAAGTAAAAAAAGCATCAATAAAGCAACATCTACTATTATTTTACTGTTATAGCGCTTTCAATATTACATCTCAATGAACGCTTATGTATTTACTCATAACTTGTGGATAAATTTTGTAATTAATTCCCAGCTAATAATTGCATGTTCCTTTGCAATCTAGCAAGATACTTATGTATCGTAAAATCGGCCCGAGCATTAAGAGGCTTTGCATGCTCCAGACAAAATGCTCTTTCTTTTTCCCCATAAAACGATATCCTGTTGGGAATTTTTACATTAAAAAATCTTTCCTCGTCTCCAGTCCAATAATGATTTATACGTAATTTATCAACCGGACCATTGAGAAAGTACATACCAGAAGATCTTATTTTATCAGCATTAACTGCAAAAAATCCCGGCTTATAGTCAGCATAATGTTGGTTTGGGATAGATTCGACACGTTCTGGTCTTACAATACTTTTGACATGTTGATTGGAGGGTTCCTGTTGACACTTAATAAGATGCCTAATAAGCAAGTCACCATCTGGAATACTTTTTACACCAGATGTTCCAAACATAACCCAGTTAGCACAGACCCCGCCATACTCTTCATAACCCCGCAAGAAATCTAAAAGATTATCAAAAGCTACGGGAAACAGGTATTCATCGGCATCTAATAGGGCTAACCACTTTACACGGCCTCGAGTTCTGGCTATACAATCATTATAGGCCCTTAATGCTCGCTGTGTAGTATCTCTCGTAATAATTTCTTCTAGATCAATAGGGAAATCTAAATCACAGAGAGCGCAAAAGGATACAGGAGATTTATTTTCCCACTCAATCACTTCGACTTGCCCAGACTTAATATATGGACGTAATACATCTTGATAATTATCAGTGCTTCCATCGTTATACAGGTAAAAATGTTGAAACCCCACAAGTTTATGGAATTCTATAAATTCACGCAGAAACCGCGCTTCATTTCTGAACATAGTAAACATGGCAAGATCATACTTGTATTTACAGCTTGATAAAATGGAATATAGAGAAAAACACAGAATAAGATAGTTCATCTTCATAAGATTATTTTACCTTTAATATTTATAGTGAACCCTTCTATCTGTAACTTAGTGACTACGATTATCACCATCTATAAAAAAATCTATACTTACTTACCAATAAAAGGTCAACAAAAACACTAAACTTGTAATCATATCTTGAAGGCGTCCTTTAAATCATTATGATATACGGCTCATTGTAAATAATCAGCTTTTCGTCACAAAGGTCATTCAAAAGCCGCAAAATTCTTTCAGGTTCACGGTCAATGCAAGCAATAAGTTCATCTTTATGTATCTTACGAGCTACCAATAACTGTCTTAAAATCATGCTCCTGATTTGACGATCAGACCCTTCGAATTTCGACTGTCTTGTATAATGAGTACTCCGGCGGGTTGGATTGCCTGCCTGTCTTTTCAAAAATACACCATAATCCATGAGAGCATAGTACCATGACCTGGGATCAGTATAGTCAAGAGTTGCTTCAACCAAGGGCAAAATTAGCTTATCACTGATTTTATCTTTACCGGGGAAGAAGTGATGGATAAAGACTGCGCGAATATTTGTTTCGACAAATATGGTTGGTTTATTATATGCAAAGGCACAAATCGAGCCTGCAGTGTTTGGCCCAATGCCAGGAAATGTTACCAAAATATCTGGCGTATCAGGCACGCGGCCATTAAATTCTGAAACGATGCGTTTTGCAATTTCATGGAGACGTTTTGCCCTACTATTGTATCCAAGCCCCTGCCATGTTATAAGTACATCAGGCCAGCTAGCCGATGCCATATCAGTCCATATTGGAAATCGCTCAACAAATTGCTTAAATTTTGGTTCTACACGATAGGTCTGAGTTTGTTGGAGCATAATTTCTGAAACAACAACATAATACGGGTCATCAACATATCGCCAAGGAAAATCCCTACGATTTGCTGCATAATAATCCCATATTAACTGTTGGAATACCAATACTTCTTGATTGCTAATGATATCAGTTTTCATACTATTGACTGACTCAATGTATTAATTAAAACTATCAGTTCTCTTAAACGTTAAAAGTGTAACAGCGACATTAAAAACAACAAGGGTTGAAGTTTCTATCGCTTCCCTCTATCTATCATTGTCAGACAAAGAAGATTTTTCTACACTTTTATTGCAACTCATGCTATCATTCCGCTAACTTAAAATATCATTCAATCAAAAATCCAAAGGAGTCGTTATGTCAGTTAAGTTCAAATGGATTACTATTTTATTTTGTATATGTGGATTTACCTATCTTGGCACATATTACCTCCCAGTTTTTTTTACGTTCAATAAACAAAAATATGATACCGCCATACAGACCAGCTGTATTATCGAAAGTTGTAAGATTCGCGATGTCCTGGAGTATGCAACTGATGAACAAACTATTGTAGTATTTGATCTTGATAATACATTGGTCCACCCCGGTCAAGAGCTCGGTAGTGATCAATGGTTCAGCTATATGTTTAAAGAAAAACTTGCATCAGGCATGAGCCGGCCTGATGTTCTCACGTTCATACTCCCTCTTTATTACGAAATTTATGATCACATACCACTTTATCCGGTAGAACCAGAAGGACCTGCTATTCTATCGACATTACAGAAAAAAGGAATTAAAACTGTTGCACTCACTACAAAGTCATTGCCTTTGGTAGCAAGAACACAAATACAACTGAAAGATGCCGGCTTTTCATTTGCACCAAAAGGACCTTTTAATTGCGAACTTACCGTTCAACTCGAAAAACCTGCACTCTTAAGTCACGGCATTATCTTTTGTAATGACAACAACAAAGGTCCTACATTACTTAAAACATTAAACACGCTCAACTGCATCCCTAAAAAGATAGTTTTTGTAGATGACAAATTGAGCAACCTATTAGATGTAGAAAAAGATTGCTTGCTCAATAAAATACAATTTATCGGAATCCGCTATGGCAAACTCGATTCTGTAGTCGCTCAATTTGATCCTGCTCGAGCTGAACAACAATATGCGGCATTGTTTGGCAAAGACTATTCAGGACATCAGGCTCACGTTTGATCGCTACCTGATATTCAATATCTGCAATTGTAAGCCCACAAAAAATAATTCTTATCGGCTTACAATTGCAATTTTAATTCGTCATGACTCAATTTGATCCAGTTCTTGCCGAGATAGAACTTGTATCATTATTAGGCAATCGCATTTCAGTTAAAGCGCTACCTGCATGACGAGAACTTTCGATACTATGGGCAAAAAATCTGTGGCCATGCTCCTTTCTACGGCCCTTATTCCATGCAGAAACTGGCGTATAAAAACCGGCTACTCGCGTATATTGTTCTACGATAGGTTCCGCACACAAAGGGCAAGTTTGTGATGGACCGGAAATAGTCACATGTTTATTGATACATACGCAATAGTTGTAGTTAACAGCAAAATGTTCACAACCACATGCAACGGTATATTCGATGAGCTTTTTCATCTGATTGACAGCGGTCAAACGTTCGCCTAAGTTCAAATGCGAAATACCTCCACCTGTTAGCGAGCGTGAAAATTCTCCATCAAGCTTGATACGATCAACAATATCAGTAGTAACCGAAAGTGGAATAAATTGATTCGCATATAATGGATAGCCCATACCATACAGAATGGTATCTTTCTGTGCAAATTTGACCGCTAAGCTTTCAGCAGGGACCTGTTCTACATTGAACATATTGCCTGTTTGTCGACTGCATTCATACGCAAACTCTTTTATATGATTGAGCATTTCATGGGCACGTAATTTTCCTTGAGTAGTAGTTATAGGCGTTCCTAATTCTTGCAAGCATTCATAGAGCCCATTGATGCCAAATGTACTAAAAAAGCGACTCATATGCATAACGCCATGGTTAAAAAGGTGCAAAAAGCCCTTCTTGATACCATCATGCAAAAGCTCACGATGCGCACATAAAATATCTTTGGCTCGAAGCAGTTCAGCGTCAAGATGTTCCATCGTTATTTCAAATGAACCCGAGGTGAAGCCTATGCGAGCCAAATTGATTGTCACAACACGATGTGAGCCCAGTGATACTCCACCGTTACCAAAGCTATCGGTCCCTGCCACATCAAGGTCATTTATGAGCCTGCAACAACTCGCAATTTTGTTGCCCGAAGAAATATAAATATTAAATAGTCGAAAGCTTCTTGATCAATAATCTTACGATTGTCGTCTATACGCAAATTGAGAGTAACAATAGGAAAACGATAGGGAAACTGAGAAACAGGATCCCCTCGTTTAAACCAGTCGCAAAAGATTTTTTGTA
>Ga0364919_10228_pt1 | contig 23846 bp, 20 predicted proteins | sample SorcelJu500001C7_2_FD_206953 | JGI IMG/M metagenome (GOLD analysis project Ga0364919, IMG submission 206953) | Enriched cells from Trout Bog Lake Hypolimnion, Wisconsin, USA - BchlTB.June20.5000.01.C7 | ecosystem: Environmental > Aquatic > Freshwater > Lake > Hypolimnion/Profundal zone | place... | reverse complement strand
ATGCCACCGGGCGTGTCAGGCTGTCTGCGGAAATCCACAAGTTCATTTGCGGGACAAATGCAATTTATCATATTGTATCTGCGAAGTTTGGAACAACAGTTATTCCGAAAATCCAAGCTACCATATTAAAAATCGTGATTTGCAGATTCAATTGAAGCCGTCATTTTTTGCGATGCGCCCTGCGCGGCGTCTGCCATGCCGCTGCCTTAATCTGTAACGTGCTGAGTACTGATTTTTCTGGCCTGCCGAACTGACAGCAGCAGCGTTACATCAGTCTGGCTGCGGATATTTCACTCAGGCGAATCTGGTATAACTTTGTCAGTGTCAGTGGTGAACGGTCAGAAGTGTGCTGCAGTGCAAAACGATTTTCTGTCTGCATAACGGCAAGGGATGTCATTGAAGCGCGATGATGCGCGTCATTGAAAAACGAATTAAATTATCTGGAAAAAATTTACAGTCAGGATCAACGTCAGCTTTGGTTGCGGCGCTATCATGACACTTGATGCGCTGGTCGCGGAAATTTTGGCAGGCGCACATCGGGGAAACCAACATGAAAAACAACCTGACATATCTGCTGGCAAGAACCAAGGGTTTTCTGGTCAGGCATTTAACGGGAGAACTGTCGTCCACTGTGAATTTTCGCGCAGACGAGCTCGCCGATAAAATCGCACTGGTGCAGGAAGAGCTCCAGAAAGTTGCAGATCATCGCGCCATCGAATGTGCATTTTTTGAAAAGTCGGAATTTTTCAATAAGCGACTTTTCTGCATGGATCTCGAGCTGAAGGCACAAGGACTGGTGCTGCGTGAACTGCTGCAGACCGCCAATCTGATTAATCGCCAGATCGCCAGAAATCCCCTGCGCATCAAATGCATTTTTCTGGTCAATGCAATGCACATCTGGGATGCGCTCAGCGGCATTTACGAGGCCATGCTGGCGGACGATGAATTTGATCCGGTGATTATCACCATCCCGGGCGTTCATGATGAAGAGCTGGCGCATCGCAGCCTGACCCACATGGGCCTGGATCACATCCGCCTGACCATGCCGGGGCATGAAGCACTCGCCATCCTGAAAAATCTGGCACCCCACGTTATTTTTCGCCAGACGCCCTGGGATGAGGAGCTGAATCCGGCATTCCATGCAGAGTCGCTTTCTTTTGCCCGGCTATGCTACGTGCCCTATTACGGACTGCAGGTCATTGAACGATTCGGCCCGGAGGAGGCCGAGCGTGACCTGCATGTCGACCAGAATTTCCACAGAAGCTGCTTGAGAATTTACTGTGAAAATGCCCAGGTATTGCAGCGTTACCGCGCAAATTCTGTTCTGGGCGGTGCAAATGCCGCCACTGTCGGACACCCCAAACTATATCGCCTGTCTCAGCTGAAAAAAGGCGAAGCCTATTGGCCGCTGGGCGCAGAACCCGGCAAGGCCAGGCCCTTCCGTGTGGTATGGGCGCCGCACCACAGCATTTCCAAAGACTGGATGAATTTCGGCGCGTTCACATTAATGATGTGGGATATGCTCGCCTGGGCCAAAGAAGACCCGTCTGTTCAGATCGTCCTGCGCCCGCATCCGCACCTGTTCAGACTGATCAGGGAAGGGGGCGACTGGGTGAGTCCGCTGACGAAGGAAGAATTTGAATATTTCCTGAGCCAGTGGGAATCGTTGCCCAATACCGCAATTGACAGTCGCGGCGATTATGCAAAATTATTTGCAGGTTCAGATGTAATGATCACCTGCGGCGTCAGTTTTCTGACGGAGTATCAGATCTTTGGCAAGCCGGTTATTTTCTTTGAACGTGATGACCACTCTCCCTTCAACAGCCTGGGCGAAATGATTGCGGAAGGCACAAACCGGGTAAAAAACATGAACCAGGTACGAGAGCTTGTTCAGCTGTTAAGGAGTGGCGCAGCCAATCCCCGGGAAAGCCAGCAGCGTGCCGTTCTGGAAAAAATTATCCCGGTCAGAGACCCCAGCCTTGAAGTATTGCGGGATATTCGCAACGGGATTAAGAGCGGCCTGTCTGCGCCGTCACTGAAAAACGGTCAAATCGTCCAGCGGGTAACCTGACCTGTCTGGCAGATACCACCAGGCAGACCGAACCCTGTGCAGTGCAGCAAACAGCGGTTCGACAGTGCTGCTTCAGAGCTGGAAAGCTTGCCCGTTTCTGACAGTCTGAGAGCGGAAATTCTGTTTTTCAGGAGCATCAGACAGGCGCAATCGCCGTTTATCCGTGTTAGAATCCTGCGTTCAGTTTTACAGTAGCGACCAACAGTTGCAGTCCGTTGTTGTGCAACCCTGTCAGTTAAATAAACCAGAGTAGCTAAAGTCCCCTTAATGATAATTCGAGATTTACGTGCTTCGCTGATAAACCGCGATCTGTGGCTTTATCTTGCCTGGCAGGATATACGACTGCGCTATCGGCGCTCCAAGATCGGCCCTCTTTGGATTACGCTCAGCATGGCGATTTTTTGTGTTTCGATGGGCGCAGTGTACAGCCAGTTATTCAAAGCAAATATCGCCGAGTATTTTCCGTTTTTGTCCATCAGCTTCATATTCTGGGGCCTGATTTCAGGGCTGTTGAGTGAGTTCCCCAGTCTGTATATAGAAAACAGCGCCTATATCAAAGACATACGCGTCAATCCGTTTTCGCTGCTGTTCCGGCTGACGACCCGCCATTTGATTACGTTTGCGCATAACCTGGTGATCGTGGTCGGCGCCTATCTCTATTTTGGAATCAACCCCAGCTTTGCCATTTTGATGGTGTTGCCGGCACTGGTGCTGGTGGTGTTGAATCTGCTCGGTATTGGGGTTTCACTGAGTCTGTTGGGCGCGCGGTTTCGGGATGTTGCGCCGATTACGCAGAGCCTGGTGCAGGTGGTTTTTTTTATCACGCCCATCACCTGGTTCCCCAAATTGCTGCCCCACGACAGTCTGGTGTTGAAGCTGAATCCGATAGCCTATTATCTGGAACTGCTGCGCGCGCCGCTGCTTGGTCAGGTTGCATCTCTGGATGCCTGGCTGGTCGCCGGCGCAACCTGTGTGGTTTTCTGGTCGGTGTCTGCCTGGGTGTATACGAAAAAGGCCGGCAAAATTCCTTTCTGGGTTTAACGCATGACTATCGCCAAGATCGTTGCTTCAAATATCTGCCTTGACTACCCCGTGATCGGTGCGGGCAATCATTCGTTAAAGAACCGGATAATCGGCGCTGCCACCGGCGGACTTATTTCTGGCGGAGACGGTGTGCCGGTTGTCAGTGCGCTCAGGAATGTGTCGTTCAGTCTGCAGCAGGGCGACCGGGTCGGTCTGATCGGACACAATGGCGCGGGGAAATCGACACTGTTGAAGGTGCTCGCAGGTATTTATCTGCCTACCGGCGGGCAGCTGCAGGTTGACGGGCGCATTGTTTCGACGTTGAATCTGTCGATAGGCAGCGAGTCGGAAGCAACCGGCCTCGAAAATATCATTACGCGCGGACTCCTGCTCGGAATGAAAAAAAAGGAAATCGAGGAAAGGCTGGACGAAATTTCTGCCTTTACCGAACTGGGCGAATACCTCGATATGCCGGTGCGCATTTATTCCTCAGGCATGCTCACACGGCTGGCATTTGCAACGGTGACTTCCATGCAGGCCGACATCCTTCTGATGGATGAAATGATAGGCACGGGTGATGCGTCATTCATCGACAAGGCGCAAAAGCGGCTTGTTGACTTTATGTCCCGCACTAACATCCTTGTGCTCGCTTCGCACAGTGAAGACGTGATCAGGCAGTTCTGCAACAAGGCAATGTTGTTTGAGCACGGGCAGCTCATGGGGGTAGGCGGGGTTGATGAGATTCTTGAGATGTACAAGGTCCGGAGTCACGCCTAGAGCCTGCGCGGCAGACGCAATGCATTGCTGCATGTAGCGGACTGAAGCCCCAACAAAAAATTCGTCGGGGTTGATGGAATACATTCCATTTTGCGACTGATCAATCGGCCAGATTCAGAGTTGGCAGGGCACATTTTCAGGAAAATATACGCAGCAGGTTCGGTGTTGCTCAGAACTGATTCTTACAATCTGTAGGAAGTTTTGAGCGTGCAGATAGAAAATCCCAAGCAGGCCGGCAGGACACTGCCACAAATGAATCAGGTTTGGAAATTCCAGGCTTGATTCGCTCACCTGGCGCATGCCGCCAAACAATACAATGCATGACCACCGCACCTCACTCCGACGCGAAAATTTCATGTTCAATGGTGATGTTTTTCGCAATGTATGAATTAAAGACGGTGAATGGATTATGTTATGCAACCGTGCATATTCAATCAACGCAGGGTGCCAATTTATGATTAATTGGTTACAGTCTTACTCACTATTTAAACGCATAAAGGTGGAGTCATGGCAATTACCCACGACACGATCGACCATATCACCTTTGAAAGTCTGGTCGAAGCCGGAGCCGTGCGAGGTGTGGACGTTATCGGCCACGCCGGAGGCTGGGGCGTCATTGTCAAATATGGCATGACCGAGCGCTCGCTGGCCGCCAGGCGCGGAGCTGTACTAAGGTTCCGTAAGTTTGAAACACTGGTGAGCTACCTCAGGCGCATCGGTATTTTTGATTACAACGTTCACGCAGCCGATTTTGATCTGGCAGGAATGAAAACGACGCGGGTTCGTCCAGACGCATCGGAATGGATGCGCAGCGCGTTCGAGGCGAAAGCGCATACCGATTGGGTGCGCGAAAAAGTTGCCACATCGTTGGCCGACCCGAGGCCTGACCTCTCCCATGAACAGGTGATGGCAGATGTGCAGGCGGTGATTGATGCCAAACGGAAGCAGCATGCCGAGCGCAAAGCCGCGTTATGAGTGGCGACCCCAGGCACGGGCCGATCCGGTGGCGTTTGTCGCGGACATTGCCGAACATAGTCCTGACGCTGCACAGGAACTGAAAGACGAGATCGAAGCCAAGGTTGCGAAGCTGCCAGATCACCCAAAGCTCTACAAGGCGTCAGCTCGCGTCAATGGCATGCGCGAGATGGTTGTCAGGAGCAATTACATAGGTTTTTGCTCCAGTGCATTACTGCATACCGAATAATCGCCGAGCGAATTTTTGACACGCCTGGCGTCCCAAAAGTAAGTCATTTGGCCCTCAAGGGGTGCACACAAAGTGAATTTGAGCCTGGACTTACGTTTACAAAACGTACTACAATACAGAAAAATGTAAACATCAATCATTTGGAGGTTTTCATGATTGGACAACGGCTGTATCGAGCACGCAAGGCCGCAGGATTGTCTTTGCGCGACCTTGCCGGCATGGTGGACCTTTCGCACGCCGCCATCAAGAAATATGAAGATGAGCAGTCGACGCCGTCCTCGCCCGTGCTGATCAAGCTTTCGCGGGCGTTGAATGTGCGAACCGAGTATTTTTTTCGTCCAGAAACCATCGCGCTTGTCGGAATCGAGTATCGAAAGCGCAGCACGCTTCCGAAAAAGCGTCTGGAGGCTATCGAGCACGAGGTAATCGATCAAATTGAACGCCGGATCGAGCTCGAGCACCTTTTTCCGACTCCGCCGGTGAAGGCTTTCGCGCCAGTAAGCGGGTTGCCAGCGGTGATCACCGATTTCGTACAGATTGAGGATGCTGCCGAAGCAGTGCGTAAGGTATGGGATTTGGGTTCTAACCCAATTCCGGATCTGATCGACGTGCTTGAAACCCATGGCATTCGTGTGTTCATGATTGACGCCAACGCCGATCCAAAATTCGACGGCTTGGCGGCATCGGTCAATCAGATGCCGATAATTGTTGTCGGCAGCAACTGGCCGGGGGATCGTCAACGCTTTACGATGGCTCACGAGTTGGGCCACTTGATGCTGACTGATCGATTGGCCGATGGACTCGACGAGGAATTGGCCTGTAACCGATTTGCAGGCGCGTTTCTGATTCCACGACAATCGGTTCTGCGGGAGCTTGGGGCGCACCGCAATTACATTGAGCCGAAGGAACTTGCGCTTCTTAAAGAAGAGTTTGGCTTGAGTATGGCCGGCCTCCTTTATCGGGCGCGCGACCTTGGTGTTGTGACACCGGCATGGCGCGATGAGCAGAGTCGATTATTTCGCGCCAAAGGTTGGCACATCACTGAACCGGGCAAGCCATATCCAATCGAAAAGGCACACATTTTTGAGCAATTGGTCTTCCATGCACTCGCAGAGGATTACATCGGAGAGTCTAAGGCGGCAGAATTGATGAAGATGCCTGTGACAGCCTTCCAAGTTATGCGAGCGTTGGAGGGCAGCGGTGCTGCTACTCATCAGTGATGCAAATATACTAATCGATATCGAAATCGGCGGACTGGTGGCGCCGATGTTTAGTCTCGATTACCGATACGCCGTTCCCGATGTTCTTTATTATGAGGAGCTGGAGGAACAGCACAGTCATTTTCTGGATATGGGTCTTGAACCGCGAGAGCTCGATGAGCCTTTGGTGGTTCGCGTTGTGGAATTGGCTAGGCAATACACGAGGCCTGGCCGCAATGACCTGTTTGCGTTGGTGCTGGCGTCCAAAGAAGCGTGCCCGCTATTGACCGGTGACAAAGATCTGAAGGCGGCAGCCGAAAATGAAAACGTCGAGGTGCGTGGCACATTATGGTTGGTTACGGAAATGGTAAGAACCGGGAAAATTTCTGCGCAGGTGGCGAGAGGTGCTTACCAGCGAATGCGAAATAATGGAAGAAGGTTGCCTTGGGAAACTGCGGAACAAATGCTGGTCGCGCTTGATGCGGCACTGGCCGCCAAGGAATAGGAAACTGGAATCAATATGGCTAACGGCGATAAAACAACAAAAAACGGTAACGGCAGTAATCTTGGTTTCGAGGTCAAGGTGTTTAAGGCAGCAGACAAGCTGCGCGGCAACATGGAGCCGTCCAATTACAGGCACGTCGCGTTGGGACTCATCTATTTGAATATATATCGGACGCGTGCGAATCGAGGCACAGAGCACTAATGGCAGAAGACCCACGTGCCGCCGAGGACAAGGACGAATATCTTGCTGACAATGTATTCTGGGTGCCGAAAGATGCCCGTTGGTTCCATTTGCAGGCGAATGCCAAGCTGCCGACCATCGGTACACTGATTGATGACGCAATGTACGCCATCAAAAGGCCAATGAGTCTCTGAAAAAATACATTTCTTCGAGCCTGTACCAAAACAGCGCTTCAGCTCATCAAATTACATGATGCCAACATCTATCAACCGGTCTGGTCATGCATTTGACCAGACCGGAACATACTCGCGGCCATTCGCCAATAGCGGTCATACAACACGAGCCATCTTGTTGGCAAGTGCCACTGCAGTCTGGGGTTGAAGCTGAATCCGATAGCCTGTTATCTGGAACTGCTGCCTGGCCGGGTTGCACCGCTGGATGCCTGGCTGGTCGTCGGCGCAAGTGCAATTTTCTGGTCGGTGTCTTCCTGCATGCATATGGAAAAGGCCGGCAAAATTCCTTTCTGGGTTTAACACGTGACTATCGCCAGGATCGCTGCTTCAAATATCTTCCTTGACTGGTCCCTGATCGGTGCAGGCAATCATTCGTTAAAGAACCGGATAATCGGCGCTGCCACCGGCGGGCAGCTGCAGGTTGACGGGCGCATTGTTTCAACGTAGCGAGTCGGAAGAACCCGGATTTGAAAATATCATCACGCGTGGACTGCTGACCGGAATGAAAAAGGGAAATCGAGAAAAGTCCGGACGAAATTTCTACCTTTACCGAAATGGGCGAATACCTTAATATGCCGGTACTCATTTATTCGGCATGCTCACTCGCCTGGCGTTTGCAACAGTGACTTCCACGCAGGCCGACATTCTTCTGACGGAGGAAACTATAGGAACGGGTGATGTGTCATTCATCGACAAGGCGTAAAAACCGCCAGTTGGCTTCATGTCAGGCACTACTTCCTCGTGCTTGCCGCGCACCGCGATGATGTGATCAGGCAGTTCTGTAACAAGGCGATGTTGTTTGAGCACGGACAGCTCATGGGTGTGGGCGGAGTTGATGAGATTCTTGAGATGTGCAAGTCCGGAAATCACACCTGTTCTGGTTGGCACACTTCGCAATAAATGCAATTCATTGATCAGTAATGTGCAGGCGCCCTCGACAGGAAAGTCCAGTGAGGGTATTAAGCGTTTGTGATTTTGTACTCGAACACTCAGTCAGTTCGCAACATTGGCAGGGCAATTCTGCTGGAAAATATACGCAGGAGACTTAGTCTTCCTCCGACCTGATTTATTCAATCTGTAAGGGATTTATGTGGTGATGAAACTTGCAGCTGTAGAAGCCGAAACAGGCCAACCCGTGACCGCCACAAAGGAATGGATGCCTGGAGTTTCAAGACTCGATTCCCTTACCTCGCTACGTTTCTTTGGCGCGTTGTTCGTTGCATTACATCATTCCCAGTCGCAATGGGCTTGCAGTCAATTCACGGATCTGATGGGACAGCTCGGATGGTTAGGTGTGTCATTCTTCTTTGTCCTGTCCGGGTTTGTATTGATGTGGGGTTACGATCCACTCACCAGTTATCGGAATTTTGTTCTCAGGCGTTTGGCACGCATTTATCCGATGCATGTGATGACGTTGATCTTTTCGCTACTGGTATTCTTCCGTTTTGGTTCGCCTCTCGCGGGCTATGTGGGCAATTTTTGGGGTACTGTCACAAGTTTCCTGCTGATCCATGACTGGTGGCCGCTCAAGCCCATGGTCAGGCAGGCCTGGAACGGCGTGTCCTGGACCTTAGGTTGTGAATTCTTCTTTTACCTTTGCGCACCCCGGTTGTTTGCACGCCTGCTCAAGATGGAGTCGCGCCAATATTGGCTATTTGCGGTTCTATGGGCAGGATCATTAGCGTTTTCTGTGCTCGCAACTATGCAGCATTGGGGACGCGTACTTGATATCCTCGAATACTTTCCGGTTCCCCGTTTTCTTGAATTTGCTCTTGGCGCAGCAGCGGCGGTGCTGCTGAAAAGGCGGTCATTTCGAATTTCTAAAATGACCGCTTTGGTTGTGCTTTTCTTGCCAATTGCCGTTTATTGTATTTTGGTGCCGTCCGGCAGTGGCCTGCGATCTGCGCCGGTAATGACCAGCCTCGTCACTCCAGGGGCTCTTCTCCTGATCGTTGCCGCCGCTATGGCAGATATTCGGGGCGATCGCTCCATGCTTCGAATGCCGGTTCTTATTTTTCTGGGTGAAGCTTCGTTTGCTTTTTACATGACGCACGCTTTATTGCTGGGACTGGTGCGATTCTTTGTATCACGGTTTTTTCCGGGTGTGACGGACAACGTTGTTCAAGCAGAGTGTTTCCGCGTTATCTACGTTAGCTATGCAATTCTGTTGTCATGTATTGTTTATTACTACGTGGAGCATCCGATACGGGCGAGACTGTTGCAGGCGATCCGCGTCCTGGACAGAGTCCCTCGCTGGCAACTGCGGGATTTCTTGATTTCGATTGGCGAGATTCTTGATACGGTGCGACGTGGTCGTGCAGCAGCGAGTGCTGTAACGTCGAACAATCGAATTGCCTATCTTGATGGACTGCGCGGCGTTTCAATCCTGCTTGTCCTGTTTCACCATGCGTTTGGTGCGTGGAATGTAATGTTCAAGCAAACTAATATTATGCAGCCCTATGATCATTCTATTAGTTTCTTTCCGCCTGTCGCCTATGGTTATTTGGCAGTGTGGTTGTTCTTTTTTATCTCTGGATATGTGATATTTATGACGTTGGAGAAATGCAGGTCCTATTCTGAGTTTCTGTTCCGGCGTTGGCTACGTCTGTTCCCGGCAATGTTGATTTGCTCCGCTTTGGTTTATTTCACTTCGAGCTGCTTTCCTGAACGCCCCATGGGGATGCCATCCGGACTAAGCCTGCTGTCGGGCCTGACCTTTATCGACCCCTCTTGGTTGCAGATTATTCTGGGTCGCCCGACCGGTGTACTGGAAGGTTCCTTTTGGTCGCTGTTTGTTGAGGCGCGCTTTTACATTCTGTTTGGCGCACTTTATTTTGGACTGGGGAAGCGCAGAGCCATTGCCATCCTGGTCGGGTTATTCGCACTGGGTCTGTATGCACGATATTTTCATTCTTCAGAAATTCTTGAACGTCATGGCTCGTGGCGGTTGCTGGGGGGGTATGCTGACATCGTATTTGGCAGTATTCAGAGTATGGGATTGTGGGGTACGTTCTGTGATACGCTCGATTACGGAATGTTTGCGTCAGGCGTATTTTTTGCTCTTTATTCGCGCAGTCGGCAACTGGCATATCTCGTCGTCTGTGGCATGCTTGGGGCAATTTCCGCCGTAACTCACGGACTCGCTGACCCTTATGGATTTGGTGGAATTAATACCGTTGGTATCGCAATTGCCTTGGTGATAATGTGCCTTATTCCACTCTCAACTGTTTTCAATTTCGCCCGAAGATTCTGGGCAAACAGGTTATTCGTATTTTTCGGATTTATTTCCTATCCGTTATATCTTGCTCATCAAAACATGATGGTGGCAATGATCATCAAAGTTCAGTCGGCTTACCCTGCTTTACCGGCTCCGCTGATGGCCGTTGGCCCGATTGGAGTCGTTGTAGGGATTGCCTGGATCATCACAAAATTTGTTGAACCGTTAGTTCACGACTTTATCAAGGAGTCGAAGGATCGGCTGAGCAAATGGATTGAGTTATTTTTTGGTAAAACCACTTCCACTTCAGTTGCCTGACCCAGTTGTGGAATTGCGTGAAGGAGGGGCATGGGAGTCAGTTGATTAAGGTACTCCCATTTCTCTGTATCAGTCTTAATGGCTCATTCTGTGGATAGAAGGAATTTTACAAATGAGGCCAGGTCATTGTGAGCGCGGGTGTGGGCAGGAAAGGCGCCCGGCAGAGCGGCTCCCCCCCTCAATTCTTTGCCTAGTCCTTCTGATTTTCCGGTTAATACCAAATGTGCCGGTGAACCTGCTGCCGCCCCCGCCTGCATATCGCGCAGCGTGTCCCCCACCATCGGGACTTGAGCCAGGTCGACTCCGTAGCGTTCAGCTATCTGAAGCAACAACCCAGGCTGCGGTTTTCGACAATTGCATTGATCTTCCGGCTTGTGCGGGCAATAAAATACTGCATCAATAGTCGCGCCGCGTTCCTTGGCCATGGCGTGCATCTTGGCATGGATGGCGTCCAGCGTTTCAACGGTAAACAGGCCTCGTCCAATTGCTGCCTGATTGGTGGCGACAACAACGTGATAACCAGCCTGATTCAGCTGCGCTATCGCATCCAGTGCGCCATCAATTGGCAACCATTCTTCAGGGGATTTGATGTACGCATCACTGTCATGGTTAATGGTCCCATCCCGATCAAGAATAACGAGTTTCATATAATTAAAGTAGGTAAGTTTAATGTTGGAAAATCTTGCCGCTGCTCCAAAGATTTCGCATTAACGGCAATAAAAATTCAGCCAGCCACGGTCATTGATTTGAACTGAACCTGTGCCGAAGGTAGTACAGTCCCCGCATCAGGTCACCCGAAACTGCGCGTCCCAGCACAACACACAGCAGACCCCAGGGAACTGCCACAATTCTCGGCAGTGTCAGTATGGGTTCCACAATCAGCCAATACAGCAGATAGTCGTGGTAAGCCTTCCGGAAGCGGGCGCGGGCAGGTCGAACGTCAATGCTTCTATCGCGACGCATGGCAACGACGCCCTGCGGAAAATACTGGATCAGCATGCGTCGTTCGAGCGCCAGGCGCGCCTTGAGCGGGAATCCGTGCTGCTGCCACTGCAGAAGAATGTTGTGCATGTTTTCCACGAATACCTGTGAAAAATCATAGGGTCGTCCATTGTTCTTGCGATAGGCGAGAAGGTAGCGGTTGAAGCAGGCGAAGGATTGTGAATGTTGTGCTGCTCCCAGATACAGGCCGACCTGAACCAGATTACTTCCGCAATATTTGCGCGCATCCAGTTCTGCAATGGCGGTGCGCTGATAAATCATCGCCGAGATCAGCGTCAGGCACGCGCCGATACGGTTCAGGAATTGATCCACGCCGCTGAATAAACTCAGTTCATCGCCGTTGCCGCTGGGCGGCAATTCGGCCAGCGGATCTTTTTCGAAGCCGAAGGTCCGTAAAAAAAGCAGGCCGATATCCCCAGTCTCCAGCACTTTCAGGATTGTGGCCAGTGCACCTTCCAATGGGATATCGTCGTCCCCGAGTATCCAGACGTATTTGCCATGGGCCTGGTTGTGGCACGTGGCAATGTTGTAATCCGAGCCGAGATTCTCGGGATGACAGATATAACGGATCGCGGCACCGGGCTGCTGGTGCTGCGCAACGATGTCTGCGGTTGCGTCGTCTGAGTGATTGTCGCAAACAAGAATTTCAACCTTGTCGGAACCGGAGATTATTCTCTGCTGCTGCAATATGCCGAGCAACGCAGAGAGAAAGGGTGCGCGGTTCCAGGTAGGGATCGCAATCGACAGGAGTGGTACAACTTGAATCGTCATTGGAAATTTAGCGGAATATTTGTTTTAACTTGAATTTGGTGGAATTGGGAAGCTGTGAAAACAGCCAAAATGCACTGCGTCGACTGTACAGCCAAACGGCGATTCGCCTTTTCAGGCTCCCGGGATTTGATGGCGGTGGCGGATTCTCTATTGGAAAAATGTTCTTGATACTGGTTGGCTGGTGTGTACGAACCATCTTACGATACTCAAGTTCTGACAGAATTTGCCATTGGGTGTTAATGGCTGGAGCATCAAAAAGTTTGTATGCCAGAAGAAATTCCAGATTGTCGTTGACCTTCGAAATAATGTATCCGCGTGGGTGCAGGCGAACATACTTATCGCCAGTTTGTTCGACCAGTAGTGTGCTGAATCGAAGCTCTTGATGGTCAAGCGAGTTGGCCAACCAGATTTTGGTGGCCAGACTAGTGAATTCCTTCCTTCGTGCGTTGCCATAGCATGCATATAAGTCGATCAGCATCCGATTGAGAATCGAACGCTCTGGGCATGATCGCTCCAGGAAATTCATGATTTCATCGAACTCTTCCTGATTCAGGCGTTCTCTGTTGCTCGCCCAGCCCATACGTATCTGGAGCAACAGGTGGTTATATATTTCGTCGACTTGTCGCCGCATCAGTTTGCCTTCAGAGCACATCCAGCGCCGAACATCACCGTAAGTGTAATCGCCAGTTTCGATCAGAAAGTTGAATTGACGGACCAGGCCCAAGTGCCATGCATAGAACCGATAGGTGTCGGAGATCTTGGCGTAATGGGCCCATTCGCCGTCATTGCCGCTATGATAGGCCTTGGATTCGAGCAGAAAAAAGTAGCTCGCCAGACAGGTGACCGATTCATTTTCCAATGTCGCGAGCAGCGTCGTAACATGTGAGAAGTGGGGGCCGCATTCATCGATTACTTTCTTCCAGATTTTTCGATCGAGATATTTTCGCTCAAAAATCCACGCACCCATTGAAGTCGAAATGAAATTTACACCGGCTTGCATCACAAACTGTTTATATGGAATGGAAACCCTGTTTCCCACGAAATGAACTGATGGCAGACCTTCGGTATGCGAATTGCTGTCGATCCAGATGGAATTAATGTATGCGCAGGGTGTTTCGGCTGATGCGAGCCAGTTTTCCAGTGCGGCCAAACCTTCCGGTAAATAAATACGTTTGTCACCTGATACCCACAGATAGTCTCCGCCAGCTTTTTCTATCGCCACGTAAGCAGACTCTTCTGCAGTAAGTTCGAATTTGTCCGAAACCTCAAATTGTGTGCTTGCAAAATACGGGGCAATTTTATCCAGATATCGCTCAAGACCCGGGATGTCTACTGGTGACTGCGGATCAGGATTGATAAAGACGATCAATTCAGTCTGTTTGAGTAGCGATGCACCGGTGTTCTGCGTGATCGAATCGATGCATCGGAACAAATTCTTGGGTTTTCCAGTGGTTGGAATTACCAGTGATAACAAAGGCATGTTTTTGCGCCGTATATTTAAGTGGTTATCGGAAAAGGCCGAAATATTATTGCTTTTGTCAGTCGAAATTCACACCAAGATAAGACTCAATATTGCGCGCAGTATGATCCAGCATCTCCTCATTCAACCCCGGATAAATCCCAACCCAGAACGTCTGATTCATCACGATTTCCGTATTGATCAATTCCGAAGCAACGCGCACGTTACGGCCGGCCATGTAAGGCTGACGCATCAGATTGCCGGCAAACAGCAGCCGTGTGCCAATCTTTTGCTGGTCGAGATAAGTCAGCAGATCGACGCGGCTCACCGGTGCGTTGTCACGCAGGGTGATCGGGAAACCGAACCAGGACGGTTCCGAGTCCGGTGTGGCTTCCGGCAGAATCAGGAATTCTGCGCAGGACTGCAGGCGGTTGTGCAGATAGTCAAAATTGGCGCGGCGCTGGGCGATGAAGCCCTCAAGCCGGTCCATCTGGGCCAGCGCGCAGGCAGCCTGCATGTCGCTGATTTTCAGGTTGTAGCCCAGGTGCGAATAGGTGTATTTGTGATCGTAACCGTAGGGCAGTTCGCCCAGCTGCCAGCAGAAACGCTTGTTGCAGGTGTTGTCTTTGCCTGGTTCGCAGTAGCAGTCGCGTCCCCAGTCGCGGAACGAATCCATGATCAGTTTGAGTTCCAGATTGTTCGTGAAAACCGCGCCGCCTTCGCCCATCGTGATGTGATGCGCGGGATAAAAACTGACCGTGCCGATGTCGCCGAAGGTGCCGACTTTCTGTCCTTTGTAGGTCGCGCCCAGGGCGTCGCAGCAGTCTTCGATCAGCCACAGATTGTGTTTCTTGCACAGTGCAACGACAACTTCCAGGTTGTAGGGATTGCCCAGCGTGTGCGCCAGCATGATGGCCTTGGTTTTCGGGCCGATGGCCGCTTCGAGCAGATCGGCGCGCACATTGTAGGTGCCGAGTTCCACGTCAACGAACACCGGTACGGCGCCGAACTGCAGTATCGGATTGACGGTAGTCGGAAATCCGGCGGCGACGCCGATCACTTCGTCACCCTGGCGGATGGCGCGCTCGCCCAGCTTGGGTGAGGTCAGCGCAGAAAAGGCGACCAGATTGGCCGATGAACCGGAATTGACGGTAGAGACATAATCGACACCGATGTAGTCGGCCAGCCGTTTTTCGAACATGGCATTGAAACGTCCGGTGGTCAGCCAGCCATCCAGCGATGCTTCCACCATGTTTTTGAGTTCGCCGGCGCCGATAACCTTGCCCGCCGGAGGAACCACCGACTGTCCCGGTACGAAAGGCTTGGCGGTGTATTCGATTGCGGCATAGCTGTCTACCAGCGCCAGGATCTGTTTGCGCAGCTGATCTTTGCCCAGCGCCGATTCGATGTTTACTTTAGTTTCACGCATTTTGGTATTCCTCAATCTGTTTAAGAGTTATCTGTTGCATATCCTGGCCGGACAACATCGCCTGGTGCCAGTGCACGATGCGGTCCAGCGCCGTGTCCAGTGTCCATTTCGGCTTCCATCCCAGCAGGGCATGGGCTTTCGAGCAGTCCAGCTTGAGATGCCCGGCTTCATGCGGTTGCGGTACGCCTTCCAGTTTCCAGCTCGCGCCCGGTCCCCACAGGCTGACCAGTTTTTCTACTATCCACTGCACTTCGTGGGTATCGTCGTCACCGGGGCCGAAGTTCCAGCCGTCGGCAAACGTATCGTCACGCTCGACCAGCGCCTGGGCCAGAGTCAGGTAGCCGGCCAGCGGTTCCATGACATGCTGCCACGGCCGCGTTGCATGTGGATTGCGTATCGTCACAGGTTCGCCTGCAGCGAATGCGCGGATCATGTCGGGTATGAGTCGGTCCCCGGCCCAGTCGCCGCCGCCGATGACGTTGCCGGCCCGCGCCGAGGCCACCCGTGCCGTGGATTTGCCCGCTGCCGTTGCAGTGAAAAAGGAACGGCGGTAGGCTGACGTGACCAGTTCGGCGCAACCCTTGCTGCTGCTGTACGGATCGTAGCCACCCATTGCTTCGTCTTCGCGGTAGCCCCACAGCCATTCGCGGTTCTCGTAGCACTTGTCGCTGGTCACCACGACAATGGCGCGCACGGTCTGTGATGCCCGGGCCGCTTCCAGCAGATGGACGGTGCCAAGCACATTGGTGGCGTAGGTCTCTACCGGATTGGCGTAGGAATAGCGGACCAGCGGTTGCGCAGCCATGTGTATGACGACTTCCGCATCGCTGGCCAGCAGGGCCTCGCGCAGCTGGTCGAAATCACGGACATCGCCGATGACCGAATTCATTCCGTCGGCTACCCGGGCCACTTCAAACAGGCTGGGCTGCGTTGGCGCCGGCAGGGCATAGCCCGTTACCACGGCGCCCATGGACTTCAACCACAGGCTCAGCCAGCTGCCCTTGAATCCGGTATGTCCGGTCAGGAACACGCGGCGGCCATGCCAGAATGCCTGCGTCATGGCCAGACCTTCCAGGGCGCTTTCCCGCCGGCCCAAAGTTCTTCGAGATGATTTTTGTCGCGCAGCGTATCCATCGGCTGCCAGAATCCGTGATGAAAAAATGCCTGAAGCTGATTTTCCTGTGCGAGCCGTTCCAGCGGCGCTCTTTCCCAAGGCATGTCGTCGCTGTCGACATAGTCGACGACTTTACGTGAGAGTACGAAAAATCCGCCGTTGATCCAGCCGCCATCGCCGTGCGGCTTTTCCAGAAACCGCGACACGCCGGTGCCGTCAAGTTCCAGCGCGCCGAACCGTCCCGGTGGCTGGGTGGCGGTCATGGTGGCCAGACAGCCGTGCTGTTTGTGGAAGGCAATCGAGGCGGCAATATCAATATTGCCGACACCGTCGCCATAAGTCATGCAGAAATCATCGTCGAGGTAACTGGCGACTTTTTTGAGTCGTCCGCCGGTCTGCGTTGTGTCACCGGTGTCAACCAGGGTCACGCGCCACGGTTCGGCATTGCGCTGATGGACTTCCATCGAATTGTTGCCGATGTCGAAAGTGACGTCTGACATGTGCAGGAAGTAATTGGCGAAATACTCTTTGATGACGTATCCCTTGTAGCCGCAGCAGATCACGAAGTCATTCACGCCGTGGGCGGAGTAGGTTTTCATGATGTGCCACAGAATCGGCTTGCCGCCGATCTCGATCATCGGCTTCGGTTTGGTACTGGTTTCTTCTGAAATACGAGTACCTAAACCGCCCGCAAGGATGACTGCTTTCATTATTTGATCACCGATATGGTTACTGGTTGATTGGATAGGGTGTGTTCTTCAACAGGTCAGGACTTCGCGCCGGGTCAGCGATCCCAGCTGACATCAGCGATGTCAGTTGAATACGGTTTGCCGTTTTCGTCGAACTTGGTCATGACTGCCGGACCGCGGTAGCCGTCTTCCTCAACAATGAGTTCGATCAGGCGTCGTGTCGGTCCCGATGCCAGGGCCTGCTCAAATTCAGCCACGGTTGCGCAACGCTGGAAAGGCAGACCGGCCAGGTCGGCGAGTTTGTCGAATTGCGGTTTGGCCAGACCGGACTGCGCCGACGCGCCGAATTCCTTCTGAAAGGCACGCGACTGGGATTTCATGATGGACTGATAGCCGCCGTTATTCATGATAATCAGGGTCAGTTGCAGATCCGGGTTGGCCGCCAGCGTGAACAGTTCCTGCACATTCAGCAGCACGCCGCCATCGCCCTCCAGGCAGACCACGGGCGACTGCAGGGCAGTCACCGCGCCGATTGCTGCCGGCAGTCCCAGTCCCATCGAACCCAGCACGTGACCGGCCCAGGCGTAGGTTGCGCCTTCGGCCGGTTTGTAAAAACGTCCCATGCCTTCGCACGCATAACCGGATGCGGTCGGCACCAGATAGCGGAAGCGGGGCGATCCGGACAGCACGCGTGCGATCTGGTAAGTCGTTAAACCCTGTTTGCCAAAGGCTTCCAGTTCTGCCTTGCGGTCGGCCACACGCCATGCGCGGCTCTGGGTCAGCCAGGACGGATCGGGTTTGGGGGTAACCGGGTGATCAAGCAGGCAGCCAACCACGTCGACCACATCTTCGTTGAAAAAGGCGGTGTTGGGCAGTCCGGCGTTTTTGTCGATTTCGGCGGTATCCAGTTCGACCACCAGACGCCGTGCCGCACGTCCGTAGTTGCGCGGATTGAATGCCGTCGTGAGCATGTCCAGTCGTGTGCCGATGAACAGCACAAAGTCAGATGCCTGCAGGATGCGATTGGCATGCGTCGGCGCCAGTCCGCCGGCGGAGCCGAAATTCAGATCGTGATCGAAGGGCAGCAGATCGAAACTGGCCCAGGTCGTCAGGGTCGGAATGCCCAGCTGCTCGACCAGGCGGCGGATTGCCGCGCGCTCGATTCCGGCAATGCGCAAGCCGTTGCCGATCACCAGTACCGGTCGGGAAGCTGCGGGCAGTTCAGCCTGCACGGCGGCAACGGCAGGGCCGGGCAGGGGCGCAGCCCGGTTCAGTCCGGCATGGGTTTTGATTGCTGCAATCACGTTGCTTAATCTTGTTTCAGCGTCGCTCACCTGAAGCGCCTGCAGGTCCAGCGGAATTTCGATGTACACCGGACCCTTGCGTCCGCTCAGGGCCTGTGCCATTTGCTGCGCCAGGCTGGCATCGTCGACTTCGGCCGGAATGTAGCGGAACGCCCATTTGGTGACGGCCCGCATCAATTCCAGCTGCGGCGTTTCCTGGGCGCCGAAACTGCGCACGCCATGGGCATTGATATCGGCGGTTTTGACCTGTCCTGCCAGAACGAACAACGGCACAGAATCGTAGTAGGACGATGCAACCGAGGTGATGGTGTTGGTCACGCCGGGGCCGGAAGTGACAATGGCCAGGCCGGGAACGCGGAACTCGCGCGCCTTGGCGTAACCGTCAGCCGCGGCGGCAACAGCCTGCTCATGGTTGCAGTAGACCATACGCAGTTTTGATTCGGATGCTGCGCGATTGATGTGCATGGCCATGCCGCCGGTCAGGCAGAAAGCTGCGTCGGTTCCGAGTCCTTCGATAATGGAAATAACAAATTCGGCTACGTTCATGGTGTGTTCAGTTCAGTTGTGTGAGAAATTCGAGAGCGCTCCAGAATCCTGCGCCGTGATCTTTGTGGCCCTGCCAGACTTCAGGAATAAAGCTGACGTTCGGATAGGCGCAGATCTGTTTCCAGGACTCGGGCCAGCGCACGTCGCCGGTGCCCATCAGTACGCCTTCGCCGTTGACGCCTGCGGCATCCGCAACGTGCAGGTGCGCTGCATAAGGGAGCAGTTTGCGCATCGCTTCCTGGAAGTCGATCTTGAAGTGGGTGCAGGTCATCTGCAGATGTGACATGTCGATGCAGTAGCGCAGATTCAGTTCTTTGGCTTTTTCCACCAGTTCATCCGGCATCATGAAAATGTTCTGGTGCCGCTGGCCGCCGAAGTGCCACGGGAACGGAGCCATGTTCTGCGGAATCAGTTCGGTGCTGCCGAAGTCGATCCCGGCGCAGGAAGTCCGATAGCGCTCGTACAGTTCCTGGCGATGTTCGAGCGGGAACGGGGCGTCCATTGAGAAACCGCCGACGTTGGCCACAATCAGCGCCGAGTCGGCGTTCGGGAAAAACCTGCGGATCTGTTCGGTGGCTTCCACGACCCGTTTGACGTTCTCGATGGAACGCCTGCGGTAGTTCAGGTCGTCGGCAGTCAGGTCGAGCAGTTCGCTGTTTTCAAACAGTTCAGGGGCATGCACCACCAGCCGGCGGCACGGTACTTCGGTCAGATATTCAGCGGGCTTGAGGTTGAGATCGCGATAGGAGAGGTGGAACTCGTACAGATCGGGTTCGATGGAATCGCGGTAGTGCGCGAAATCGTGGTAACGCACCGGGACACCCCACAGCACCGGGAAACTGAAATGCAGCCTGGCGGTTTCGGTTTCGGTCAGATCACTTTCAAACAGGAAATCGCCGATACGCATGTCGCGCCGTGCGGTGCGCCCGAGCAGCAAGGGCAGCCGGTATGGCGCCAGTCCCTGTCCGGGGCTGGCTACGCGCAGTTTGTCTTCGGTCAGTACTTCTCCGCTTTTGATTGCAACGGCTGCGACCACGCTCTTGCTGAGATTTTCTCTGTTCAGCAGTTCGCCCTGGCTGGGCTGACGTCCGGGTCCGGTCCAGGGCAGCGCCTGTTCAACCTGGCGGATGCCGTCGACCAGCGCTTTGAACTCCAGCGGTTCCAGACTGGCAGGATGATCCGGGCCTTCCATGTTGCGGTCCAGCGTGATGTGGCGCTCGACTACCGTGGCGCCCAGCGCAACTGCGGCGATGGTAATTGCCGTGCCGCGTTCGTGGCCGGAATAGCCGACCACGCTGTGCAATTCTCTGAGTCTTTTGAGATAACCCAGATGGATGTCGTGCTCGGGCGCAGGATAGGCACTGTTGCAATGCAGGATTGCAAACGGCACGCCGAGGCTGCGCATGAGGTCGCAGGTTGCCTCGATTTCGTGTTCGTAGGACATCCCGGTCGACAGGATCAGCGGCTTGCCCAGCGAGGCGGCCTTGCGGATCAGGTACGGATTGGTCAGATCGGCAGAAGCGATTTTGAATGCCTGGACATCCATGGTGGCCAGCACGTCGACGCTGGGCTCGTCCCACGGGGTGCACATGTACAGAACGTTCTTTTCGGTACAGTAGGCACGAATTGCCTTGTGCTCGTCCAGGGTCAGTTCGACCTTGTTGAGCAGATCCTGGATGTACTCCACGCCCAGATCTTCCGATCCTTCGGAGCCTGGCGCCTGACGATACAGTGCTGCGCGGTTACGCAACTGAAATTTGACGCAGTCGGCGCCCGATTCGATGGATGCATCAACCAGTTTCTTGGCCAGTTCAAGACTGCCGTTGTGGTTGTTGCCGATTTCCGAGATGATGAAAGTGCGCGAGCCGCCCACTTCGAAATCGCCGATTTTGAAAGTCGCAGATTGGGTCATAATACCTTGGTTCTCCATGATTTAACGCCCTCACGTTCGAAACGCAGGGTACTGAGTTTGCAGCCACGTGATTTGAGACGCGCGGTGACTTCCGCCCGGTTGCGTGGAAGTACGAAAAACAGAAAGAATCCACCGCCGCCGGCGCCCAGCAGTTTGCCGCCGAGCACGCCCGCATCGCGTGCGGACTGGTAGATTTCATCAATGTGGGAATCGCTGATCGCGCTGGACAGGCTGTGCTTGAGCACCCATGCCTCATGCAGTCCGTTACCGAAGGCCTTGAGGTCGCCGCAGATCAGGAATTTGTGCATTTGGCGTGACAGGTCAACCATGCGCTGCACCTGCGCCTGACGGTCGGATTCGACAAACTCTTTGTGCTGGATGTCATGCAGTTGACCCGAGTCGTGCTTGATGCCGGTATCGCACAGCATGAGGCACTCTTCGAGCTCGTTGAGTGTATCGGTTTCGAGTCGCAGCGAGTGCACCATGTTGCGCTTGCCATCGAATTCAATCAGATTGAAGCCGCCGAAAGCAGACGCATACTGATCCTGCCAGCCGCCGTTAATGCCGAAACACAGTCGTTCGGCATGAAAGGCCAGTTCGGCAACCTCGTAGGTGGTCCACTTGTCGAGCCGCAGTTCGTTAAAGGCCGACACGATGCTGATTGCAACGGCGGACGATCCGCCCAGGCCGGAGCCGATGGGGAAATCCGAGTGCACAAACAGTTCGAAGCCGAAATCCGGCCGGATGACCGAAACGACGGAGGACAGCAGGCTTTTTTCAGGGCTGTCCAGCAGTTCGCGCAGTGAGGTGTAGTTTTCTTCGCGATCAATGTCGTGGGAGATGATGCGGATATGCTGTCCCTTGGAGGGGATCAGGGTGGTGTGGGCATACAGGCCTATCGTTGTGTGCAGCACCGCGCCCTGGTTATGCATGAAGTAGTAGGTCAGATCCGATCCGCCGCCGGAAAAGCTGATGCGCACCGGTGCGCGCGCACGCGCCAGCACCGATTTTTCTTCGGCCGGGGGGAAGTAATCAGGCGTCACAAAATCAGTCAGCACCCCTTCGGCATCGATTACCGGTACGGCCCTGAAGCCAAGATCAAACAGCTTGAGCACTTCTTCGCGCGTCGTGGCGGGACCGACAGAACGGAATTCCCTGTTCATGCAGTCCGTGATGCCGGAATCCGTGGTGCCGCCGCGCAGGAAGAAACGCCGCACGTCTCCGTTGGTCATGATCCCCAGCAGTTTTTTGTTGTCATCCACGATGAAGGCAATTTGCGCCGCGCTGCTTTCGATGGCCTTGATGCCATGCACGACTGCCTGACTGTGCAGTACGATCAGTTCGATAAAATTTTCTATCATTTGTTATCCCACAAGCCTATCTTTTTGATTTCGTCCAAACTTTCCGGCGTCCCGATATCGATAAACGGGCCGGTATACCTGACTGCTTTTAATTTCCTTGCCTGGATCAGGGCGGGCAGAATGTCTTTTTCCATTGAACAAACCTGGTTGGGAAATTCTGCCAGATCATCGGTATGCAACCGGTAGATGCCCAGGCTGATGTTGCCGGGTCCTGTGATTCCCTTTTCCGTCATTTCCAGCACATGACTGGCGCCGTCGAGCCGGACTGCGCCATAACGCGAACAGTCGCCGACTTCGGTAACCACCAGTGCCGGCGCCGGGGTCTGCAGAGCCAGTTCATAGGCCCTGGCTGAAACGTAGGTGTCGGCATTGAGCGCGATGAAATCACCCCGGTAGCCTGACACCGCAAGCGCGTTCAGAATGGCGCCACCGGTTCCCAGGGGTTGCTCTTCCCGTATCACCAGCGCCTGACCCGGAGCCTGACCGTTAAAGGCGGCCAGGGCTTCTTCGACCTGTTCCGACTGGTAATGCGTGCACAGAACCAGTTCGTCGCAACCGGCCTGGTACAGCTGGTCGAGCACAAAATGCAGAAACGGCTTGCCGTCAATCGCTGCCACAGCCTTTTGGGTGGCGCCGATCACGTTGCGCAGTCTGGTTCCAAAACCACCGCACAAAACAAATCCTTTCAATTTTTTTCCCCTTCCCAGACAGCCGTATTGGTGATTGCCAGGTCCAGACTGGTCCAGACATCAAGCCCGAGTTCAGCGCGTGCTCTTTCGATTGAGGGAATGTAACGGTTGCCGACCGGACTCGCACCCGTTTGACCTTTGACAACGACAGGTTTGGCTGGCGCAAGCGTATCCGCCACGGTCTGGGCAATTTCCTTCATATTCATGGCGCGGTCCGAGCCCACGTTATATATCCTGCCGGACTGTCCGCGCGTCAGGATGGTCAGCAGCCAGACCGCGAGGTCGGCAGCATATAAATAGGAGCGCACCGCGCTGCCATCGCCGCCGATAGTCAATTGATCCGAATTCAATGCATCACGAATAAAATTGCCTATGGCAAAATGCCGGTCCAGCGGCAGGCCCGCGCCGACAAACGCGAAGCAGCGCGCTACGGTGACAGAACGCGCTGTTTTTTCGGCATGACACGCGCCCAGCAGTTCCATAATCCGCTTGCCTTCGCCGTAGGCGCTGCGCGGGTCCATGGTCGATGGCGCCGACGTGCAGGTTTCGTCCAGTGCATGTATTGCAGATGGCTGCGCACCATAGACGCCGCCGGAACTCACCAGCAGGACGCGTTGCGCGTTGCATTGCCGTGCGCACGACAATACGTGCCTGGTTCCCTCTGTGATCGAATCCAGAAGTTCCCCAGGATTTTCTCCTGCAGTCGACGAGGTATCGGTTGCTGCGTGCAGCACGTAATCAATGGGTGCATCAGGAAACGCAAAGTCCCGCACATCGCCGGTAATCCAGTGCAGCCATTGCGCGTTGCCCGCCCATGGATGGCGCAGCACAAACCGGCCGGGG
>Ga0364919_10226_pt1 | contig 23941 bp, 16 predicted proteins | sample SorcelJu500001C7_2_FD_206953 | JGI IMG/M metagenome (GOLD analysis project Ga0364919, IMG submission 206953) | Enriched cells from Trout Bog Lake Hypolimnion, Wisconsin, USA - BchlTB.June20.5000.01.C7 | ecosystem: Environmental > Aquatic > Freshwater > Lake > Hypolimnion/Profundal zone | place... | reverse complement strand
CTAATCCGCATATCGAAAGGCAGGTAGAACAGATCGAACAGGCTCTCCGTGACGACACAATGGACCTGAAGGCGTTATTGGCGGAGAGTTGGAGCGAACAAACGACCGAGCAGGTTGCCGTCGACCGGGGACTCGATGTGCAAGTTCTGTCATTCCTGGTACGGAGCAGCGCCAGACCTTCGATAGAAGCGGCAAGCGAGCAGCTTCGCCGTGACCTCGAACCGGAAAAGTGGAGAAAGAGCAACTGCCCGGTCTGCGGCTCCCAGCCTGCCTTCAACCTGCTCAAGGGAGACGGGGGAATTCGTTATTCCCTCTGCTCCTATTGTGGCTGTGAATGGAGGATCGACCGTCTGTCCTGCTCTGTCTGCGGCAACAAGGATCAGGATACCCTCCAGTATTTTCACGGCGAGGGGGAAATGGCCTGCCGTATCGACCTCTGCGATGTTTGTCACCACTATATCAAGACGATCGACTATAGAACTATCGAAGAATCAGATCCTTGCCTGGAAGACCTGGCTACCCTTCATCTGGATGTCCTTGCAACACAACGGGGGTATCGGAGGTCTGTTCCCAGTCCCTGGACGTCATGAAACATTGAGGCTTCGGAAACTATCCAGGAAAGAATCCGGGGCAAAGCGCACGGTGGCTTTTGAAGCCAGAATCGTCGACAGCTCGAGCGGCGAGGTATTGGCCATGGTTGCAGACCGGGAGCAGGGTAAAGTGGCGTCCCTCAACTTGAGGGCGCTTACATGGTATGGCGAAGCAAACGTGATTATCGATGAATGGGCCGGCCAGTTCGTGCAGGTAGCGAACAAGCGCCCCGGTGAGGTCGTCAAGGACGCAAGCCCCTTTACTCTCAAGCCCTGGTAGACGCCGATCAATGATGCAGATGATCGGCATCAGGAGCAGCTTGAGTAGATCTGTGTTGCCGGATGCGTATTAACGGTAGGAATGGAAAATCTTGATCCCTGAAACGCAGTGAACCGCAAAGGATTAATAATAGATGTCCGTTATTCACAACCTTGTGAATGCATACAGCCGGCGACGTTTCGCGTTGCTTTTCTTTTCGCTGCTCAGTACTATGGTGGCTGCGCCGGTTTTGGGGGAGTTGGGAATAAGCACCAAATTTATGGAGGTCTTCCTGGCTCTCAACATGCTGGCGGCCGTCCTTGTCACAGTGTTCGGTTCTAAGCGCCATGCAGTCTTGGGACTTTTGGTCCTGCTCGCAGTAAGGGTCAGTGGCACCCTGGTCGGCTATGAACCTCTGGTGGTGACGAGCCAGGCAGTCGGCGTGTTGATCTGCCTGATATCAGCCGTCATTATGCTTCGTTACACACTGAGCGAAGGATTTGTAACCTCCGAGCGCATCTACGCCGCTCTAAGCGTGTATCTTCTGATCGGCATCATGTGCGGGTTGATCTTCTGCATCATCATGGAACAATGGCCCAGTTCATTTTCGTTTCAGGGTTCCTCATTTGTTGGAGGCAAAAAGAACGTACTGGCGGCTACGATCTACTTCAGCTTCGTAACTTTGGGAACGCTGGGGTATGGTGACATTATCCCCGTCAGCGGCCCTGCCCGCGCGCTGGCTGTGACCGAAGCCATATTCGGACAGATGTACCTGGTCGTGGTAGTAGCGCGTCTGGTCAGTCTCTATAAAGGAAGGTCCGACCGGGAAAGCCTGCTCACGCCCATACCCTGCCAGCATAAAGACCTTGTCAGAACGGACAAGCCGGACTGAGGACGCTTCAGATATGAGATTGCTATCAAGACCTTTTTCCATCTGTACCCGCTGATTTCGATGGACGTCAGGCTGGACGACTCTATCAGTTACATCTGATTTACGCAGGAGCAATGGATATGGTATTTCGCACCATTTTGATTCTCATGATCTGTGCAATAAACCTTGGAATGGCGCCCGTCTGCGCTGCAGAATCTTTCGGACACAAGGGCGGCCCGGACATTGAGAACATCGGCGAAATCAATCAGCTTTTGCAACAGAATCCTTATGACCTCGAGCTCCTCCTCAGCTTCGGGACCTCAAGGGGAGGCTCCGCGGGGCATCTCGCCGTCGCCGTTCGGGACAAGGAAACCAGTGACGATCTTGTATACTCGGCCAATTTCTATGCGGATCTCGATCCCAAACACGAGAAAGGCTATTACAACGAAAACCTGATCATCATGGTCCCCAAGACTGAGTACCTTTTCAAAACATCCTCGTCTCTGGGAACGGATGCCTCGTTCGGTCTCGACATGGGCGAGATCTACAAACGGTCGGTCATCGGCATTCGGATCAGCGGAGTTGACCCACAGGTCAAAACCGGGCTGAGGGATTTCTTTCAGAGACTCAATTCGGATTTCCATGCCCGAAAGCAGAGTACTGATTATCATCATTCTCCCATTGTCTACGAGTACATGAACCTCAACTGCGCCAAAACCGTCGGCCTTGCGTTCAAGTACGGAGCCGGTTTTGATGATCTGCCGATTAAGGGCACGAGCTTCTGGTCGCGTCTCAATCCCTTTTCAGTAACCAAAGCCAACCTCCCCACAGAGATGGCAATGCAGCTCATCGAGGCTTTTGCCGAACGCAACTGCACCTTCGATGTGGTGCTGTATAAGAAATGGGAAGGCTCGACTTACATCGATCCGTTGGAAGGCAGCGGGGCGATGTACAAGGATCTTCCAAACCGCTTTCCATCCGTGCTCTCCCTCGATTATATGGAAAACCAGGGCAGCTACGAGGACTACCACAACCTGTTCGCCATGTATCTGCTCTACTACCTGGGCAGGTGCAGCATTGTGTTGAACGGAGAGACTCTTCGTCTTGAGATCGAGCACCAAAAAGAGCCCGACGCCTTTGCCAAAGCTCGCTCCAAAGCAGAGGAATCCGCCCAAAAGGACAAGAAACATTTTATTCGGCGACTGGTCTTCCGCGCCTGGGGCATCAAACTTGAGCCGGGTGTCGATAACACACCTCTTTATGAAGGAAAGATAACCCAATGAGAATGCGCATCCAGCATTTACTGCTCTGGGTTTGCGGCACAATTTGCCTCGTCGTTGTGTCCGGTTGCGCTCATTATCCGACTGAGGTTTGAGGCCCTGGACGATGAAGCCGAACGCAGTTATCCTAAGCAGCTCCCAACCTCATTTGTTTCTCAAACCGGATGAGGTGGACAAACTGAGGGATGCCGCCCGTCGCATCCTCACACAATCAAAAGAATTCCAGCGCCTGCTTAGAAATCTTCGGCAAGGAGGCGTTTGAAGGACAGCGTTGCCGACCTGATCAAAGGAAGTAAAATGCGATACTTCACGGGACTTGTGTTTGTCGCATGCTCGCTCTTGGCGGGTTTGTCCACTGCATGCGCGCAGGACGTTGAACCGCGCGCCTACTCCAATGCCCCGGTTGGGGTCAATTTTCTGATCTCGGGCTATGCCTATACTCAAGGCGGCCTGTCTTTCGATCCCTCCCTGCCCGTGAAAAACCCTCACCTGAATACCTCCAGCATGGTGATCGCCTATGCGCGGGTCCTCGACTTGTGGGGCAAGTCCGGCAAGTTTAACGTCATTCTGCCTAATACCTGGCTGTCTGGCTCGGCTGATTACCTGGGGCAAAAGGTAAAACGCGAAGTCGACGGGTTCGGGGATGCCAGTTTTCGACTGTCGGTAAACCTTTACGGGGCCCCCGCGCTCACATTGAAGGAGTTCAAGGACTACAAGCAGGATTTGATCATCGGCGCGAGCCTGCAGGTGTCGGTGCCCTCGGGCCAGTACGACGATACCCGGCTGGTTAACATTGGAACCAACCGCTGGTCCTTCAGGCCTGAAGTGGGTGTTTCTAAAGCCTTAGGCCAATGGACGCTGGAGATCGCCGCGGCGGCAACTTTCTTCACCGACAACAACGATTTTTTCGGCGGCAACACACGCTCGCAGGCCCCGATTTATTCGATGCCGGGGCATGTGATTTACAGCTTCCCCTGGGGGATCTGGGCTTCGCTCGACGCCACTTACTTCACAGGCGGACGCACGACCCTCAACGGCACACTGAACGACGATTTCGAACAGAACTGGCGTGTAGGGGGCACCCTGGCATTCCCCGTAAGCGCCCGCAATTCCATAAAACTCTACGCCGGCAGCGGAGTGTGGGCACGCACCGGAAACAATTACGACCTGATCGGGATAGCCTGGCAATATCGTTGGGGCGGCGGACTTTAATTGAACGGTTGATGCTGTGGGGGAGCAATAGATTATGAGCAGCCCGGATAATAAGAAAGAGAAATTGAAGATGGGGGCGCCAACTTGGTCAATTTGAAAAACGAGCAACTGAGAGGAGAAAGAACATGAATCTCAAAAGACTGTTTTTCATCCCGGGCATGGTCCTTTGGTTTGTCGCGACTACCTCTGCGCAAACTTCTACCCCGCCAGTCCAGCCGGAAAAGCCTGCCGGTGGTTCCGTCTACTCCTTGCCCAATCTGGCCAAGAAGGATTGGACCGGGGATCTCGACGGGATGATCAAAAGGCGCATGATCCGGGTTCTCATACCGTATTCCAAGACTTTTTACTTCGTCGACCGCGGCACCCAGCACGGTGCCACCTATGAAGCATTCCGGCTTTTCGAGGACGATCTCAACAAGAAGCTGAAAAAGGAGAACCTGCGCGTGAATGTATTCTTTGTGCCGACGGCGCGGGACAAACTCATTCCGTACCTCCAGGCGGGGCGGGGAGACATCGCTGCCGGCAATCTGACGATCACCCCTGAGCGGCTGAAGCAAGTGGATTTTTCCGAGCGCACAGGCCGAAATGTCTCCGAGATCGTTGTAACCGGACCGGGCGTGGAACCGATCGCAACGGCGCAGGATCTTTCCGGCAAGGAGGTTTACGTGCGCCAATCTTCGAGTTTTTTTGAGAGTCTTAAAGAGCTCAGCGCTGAATTGGAAAAGGCCGACAAGGCGCCGGTAAAGGTTAGATTTGCCCCGGAAAACCTCGAAACCGAGGACATTCTGGAAATGGTGAACGCGGGTCTCGTCAGGATCACCGTTGTTGACAATCACCTCGCCGAATTCTGGTCCAAGATTCTCCCGAAGCTCACCCTCAACCGCGGGGCAACGGTCCGCACCGGCGGTGAAATCGCCTGGATGATCCGCAAAGACAGCCCACAGCTCAAGGCTGAACTAAACGAGTTCCTTGCCCGCTATCCCGAGGGCTCCAGCACGCGCAACATACTCTTGCAAAAGTATCTACAGAACACCAAGTTTGCCAGGGAAGCCACCTCAAAAGAGGAGATTGCCAAGTTCGAGAGCACCATCGATTTTTTTCGAAAGTATGGCGACCAGTACGAGATGGACTATCTCCTGATGATGGCCCAGGGCTATCAGGAGTCGCAGCTCAATCAACAGGTAAAGAGTCCGGTGGGGGCGATCGGCGTCATGCAGGTGATGCCGGACACCGGTAAGAAACTGGAGGTGGGCGACATCCGGCAGACGGAGGCCAACGTGCACGCCGGGGTGAAGTACATCCGGTTCATGATGAACCAGTACTATGCCAACGAGGCGATGGACAAGCTCAATGAGGGGCTTTTCACGTTTGCCGCCTACAATGCGGGACCGCGGCGCATAGCAGAGTTGCGCAAGGAAGCCGCCACACGCGGGTTGGACCCCAATATCTGGTTCAACAATGTCGAGGTCATTGCCTCCGAAAAGATCGGCCGGGAGACGGTCCAGTATATCAGCAACATCTACAAATATTATCTGGCCTATCAAATGATCGAAGAACAACGTGCTGAGCGCGAAAAGGCCAAAGAGGTGGTTAAGAAAGGAGCGGGTTCATGAACGGGCGGTGCTCTGCCATTTAAAATGAACCCAATACATTTTCTGAATATTGAAAGCGCGACATCCTGAACTTTTACGGTTTCAGGTCACCCGTTCCGCGAAATCGTGGCAGAGGGCAGGTTCAGCCTTTTGGCAAGCACGCTTCAAGCCCGACCCTCAAAGGAGAATACAAAATGCGCTGGAATCGACGGTACATCATCAAGAGCTACATCAAGGCTTCGCTATGGCTGGTGCCGTTTTTCTCTGTGCTGGCTTATATGCTGGTTCACCGTATCACGTACGGCATCGGCGGCTGGCTCCTGCGGACCGGACGGATTGACGAAACGACCGGTCTTTTGGGCCTGACCATGGTGGGAGCACGGTCAGCGCTCGATACGGTAGTCACCTTAAACCTTTCTTTCCTGGTGTTCACCTTCGGTTCCCTGCTCGTAGCAATTCAAGTCGCCGGCGGACAGTACACGCCGCGGATCATCGCGACGACGCTTTTGCGGGATAACGCGATCCGTTTCACCGTCGGCTATTTCGTCTTTACCCTGTTGTTTGCCATGAGAGTGTTGACGCGGATGGGCGGCGAGATTGTCCACCAGTTCAACAGCTTCATTGCAGGTGTGCTAGGGTTGATCTCGATTGTGGTTTTCCTTTATCTGATCGACTACGCAGCGAGATTTTTGCGTCCCGTCAGCATCGTGCACCGAGTGGGAGAGTCCGGGATTGCGGTCATCAAGAGCGTATATCCGGAGTCAACCACGCGCACGAACTACGTCGAGACGTCACACAGGCCTGCATCCCCGGACCGAGTCGTCACCAACGTGGGCGCCTCGGGGATCGTGCTCGCCGTGAATCTGGAAGGACTGGTCGCCCAAGCGCGGAGCGCCAACGGAATTATCGAATTCGTCCCCCAGGTGGGCGACTTCGTGGCGGTGGATGATCCCCTGTTTTGGTTGTATGGCGGCGCCGGCGCCATCGACGACTGTCAGCTACGGGCGGCGGTAGCACTCGGGTCCGAACGTACTATCGAACAGGATCCGACCTTTGCGTTACGCATTCTGGTCGATATCGCGATCAAGGCGTTGTCACCGGCCATCAATGATCCGACGACGGCGGTACTCGCCATCGACCAGCTTCATCGTCTGCTTCGGCTGGTTGGCCTGCGGCAGCTTCGGGGCGAGGAAATCTGCGACGATATTGGAGAACTGCGGCTCGTTTTCCGGACCCCGAACTGGGAGGACTTTGTGCACCTCACCTGCACCGAAATACGTCATTGCGGAGCGGGCAGCATCCAGATCATGCGGCGGATGCGTTCGATGCTGGAAAATCTTGTACAAACCCTGCCGCCGCACCGTCATGCCGAGTTGCGCCAGCAACTGGAGCTTTTGGATCGCACGGTGGAGCAGCATTACTCTTTTCCGGAGGACCGGGCGCTTGCCTTGATCGCGGATTCACAGGGGCTGGGGGGCGCGTTGGGCGTGCCGCCCGCAATCGGGGCACCAACCGCAGAAGGCGGAGGATCAGAGAAGTGAGGACGGCCCGCGATGCGTAAACTCATAACATCGTGGGTTTCCACGAACGGCTGAAAGAGATCATTCGTGATGTATTTCGGAATTACGTGAGCCGCCGGCATGACGGCGATCCCTGGCGTGTGCTCTATCGTCCTCGACATCTGCTCTATGAGCGCAGCAACAGTGCAGCATATCCATTTCCCTGGTAACTCTGTTTGGACGATGACCTTTTTCAAGCCGGGGCGTCCCCTCGGAATGTTTGTCGCTATCGTCCTGACTCCTATCGGGGTGTTTGCCGGGGGGTGGTGGAACAGCCCGATATGGATCATAGGTCCTGATATTTTGGGAATTTCCCAGAAAGATGTCGGGCCAAAACGGGGCACTGTCCGGTCCGGCTCGCTTCTATCGCTAAAGATCCCTGAATTCAAACGACTTACGCTTAATTGTCTCCCGAACTGTTACTGGCATGGATATCGCTATTGCTGGTTGGCAAGCTAATTTCAAAACAGTCCGTCATTAACTTTTAGAATTGCTTCCGAGTCATTCTCTTGAGAGGAAACCAGCAATGAGCATAAATGCTTTGCAGGATTCTCCGCCCATCATTTTAAGTAATCTCAGCGTCCATCCCGCCGTAGTTCGCCTCAACAGTTCCGGTCACGCTCTGCAAGCGGTGAGAGAACAGTGTACACCCCACGAGCTGAGCGAAATATCGCCGGTTGAGATCCGAGCAGAGCTGGAACGCATGCTTGAAAGTCCGGAGTTAAAAGAAAAGCCCATGCTGTGCGGGTTTTTGGGCTTTGTGGTGGAGGAGACGCTTGCAGGTCGGGTTCATGAGATCAAGGGCTATACTGTAGCAACTCAAGTTTTTGGCAGAAGGGGGGATTTCAACCCCACCATAGATCCAATCGTCCGCATTCAGGCAGGAAGGCTCCGGAGAACTCTGGAGAGCTACTATTCAGGGCGAGGCAGCCAGGATCCAGTGAGAATTGAAATTGGCAAGGGTAGTTACGTGCCGATCTTCTCCAGATTCGATCCCGAAAAAGTGGAGCCGGAACAAATTCATCGGGTTGCTGGAATGCCGGCCGATGACACCAATACATTTCGGGAGCCTCTTGATATTTTCCCTTCATTTGGGCGGAACGGGCCCTCGATAGCGGTCATGCCCCTTTCCAACCTCACGAATGATCCCGATCAGGATTATCTCGGTGATGGCCTTACAGAAGAACTGATGAACGAACTCGCGTGCTGCTGGGGCTTGCGTGTAAATGCTTCCCGCTCGACTATGGAATGGAAAACAAGACCGTCTGAAACAAAACAGATTGGACGTGAGCTTGGAGTGCGGTTTTTCCTTGGCGGAAGTTTTCGAAAAGTGGGACGGACTGTCAAGTTCACTATCAGACTGGTCGATACCGAAACGCGCCTTCAGGTCTGGGGGGAGCAGTACAGACGTGATGTCGGTTCTGACAACCTGATCGATTTGCAGGAAGAAATCGCACGGAGTGTGGCCGGAAGAATCGGCGGACTTTTCGGAATCATTCCCCAAAAACTCTCAAAAGAAGCACGGACCAGGCCTTCCCTATCTCTGGGCGCTTACGACGCCTTTCTGAGGTTCGGCCAATACCAGAGTGAGCTATCACCGAAAGCGCACACCCTTGCTCTTGAGGCATTGGAACAGGTCTATATCAGGGAACCGAAATCCGGGGTTGTCCTGGCGATGCTCGCCTGCCTGTATGCTAACGAATGCGCCATCTTCCACCCCGATGCGCCGGCTTTGATGGAAAAAGCCGTCGCGTTGGCCGGAAAGGGTGTCTTTCTCGAACCCCAAAACCAACTGGTACGCGCGCTTCTCGCCTATGTGTTTTTCGTATCCGGCCGGAAAGTGCATTTTCTCAGGGAGGCGGAGCAGGCACTTCAACTCAACCCGTACGCGCCCGACATCATTGCGCTTCTCGGCTGGGGGATGGCCCTCTATGGCGAGTGTGCAAGAGGCCTTCCCCTGTTGGAAAACGGAATGCAATCGAATCCCTCCCACCCTGGCTGGTTCCATTTGGTGTCCTATCTGAACCATTATCGCCAAGGTCAGTTTAGCGAAGCATATTACGAGGCCACAAGTTTCAATACGCCACAACTCTTCTGGGATCCCCTGTTGCGGGCAGCGGCTTTGAGTCAGCTTGGAAAGAAACGTGAGGCCGGGATCGCCGTTGATGAACTGCTTACGATAAAGCCGGATTTCTTGGACTGTTGCCGCAAGTTGATCGGTTCTTTTGTCAAGGACCCGCAAATGGTCGTGATTTTATTGGAAGGATTGCGAAAAGCCGGTCTTGAAGTTTGAGTGAAGCACGGCAATCAATTCGTTTGCCAACCCCTTACATACATCTCCTGATATCGGTATGGGCAAGTAATTCAGCATAGTAAAATGTGAAGTCAGGGACACGGGTGTGGGGCTCAAGAACAAAAGGACACACACATGAGCCAACTTTCCAACCTGGAAAATTCCGCTTTTCGCCCCGATGTCATAGCCGGCTTCACGGCGGCGGCGGTGATTCTGCCCAAGGCGATGGGCTATGCCGCCGTAGCGGGCCTGCCCGTTGCCGTCGGCCTCTATACCGCGTTCTTGCCGATGATCATCTACTCATTGCTCGGCACCTCGCGCGTCCTCAGTGTCAGCTCTACAGCAACCTTGGCAATTCTTGCCGCTACGCAGTTGGGGCTGACAGTACCTGACGCCGACCCCGGAAAGCTGGTGACTGCTGCCGCCACGCTGACGGCATTGACCGGCGCGTTCCTGATCCTGGGCGCCGTTCTCCGTCTCGGATTTGTCGCCAGCTTGATTTCATCCCCCGTTTTGACCGGCTTCAAGGCGGGAATCGGGTTTGTTATCGTGCTTGACCAAGCGCCCAAGCTGTTCGGAATACATATCGAGAAGCACGGTTTTTTTTCTGATTTGCTGAGTCTGGCGCAGCATGCGCCTGAGGCCTCCCTGCTGACCGTAGCTGTAGCCGCTGCGACGCTGATCGTGCTCGTTGGCATGGATCGTTTGTGGCCACACTCGCCCGCCCCGCTGGTTGCCGTTGGCGGCGGAATTGCCGTCTCCTGGTTCTTCGGCCTGGGAGCGCGGGGCGTCGGGACAGTGGGTTTGATACCCCAGGGTTTCCCGGCGATTACCTTGCCCGATTTGCACCTGGTCGCACAGCTCGCGCCCGGTGCGATCGGCATAGCTTTGATGAGTTTCACGGAATCAATCGCCGCCGGGCGTGCCTTTGCCGACCCATCCGAGCCGCCTATCAAACCCAATCGAGAACTCCTGGCGACCGGCGCGGCAAATCTGTGCGGGGCATTGCTCGGAGCAATGCCGGCGGGGGGCGGCACCTCGCAGACGGCGGTCGTTAGGTCGCTAGGCAAACGAACGCAGAAGTCCGCTCTCGTCACCGCAGGCGTTGCGCTGGCGATTATGCTTTTTCTGGCCCCTCTGCTGGGTCTGTTACCACACGCGACGCTCGCAGCCGTCGTTATCGTCTACTCGATCACGCTGATTCAGCCTGCCGAGTTCCTCGCCATCCGCAACGTGCGCAGGATGGAATTCCGGTGGGCAATCGTTGCCTTTTTCGGTGTGCTGGTCTTTGGAACCCTGGAAGGAATCGTCGGCACGATCATCGTGTCGCTGATCTGCCTGATAAATCAGTCAGTCCACATAAAGGTATATGTGATCGGCCGCAAGTATGGAGAAGACGTCTTGCGTCCCATATCGCCCGAACATCCCGATGACGAAACCTTTGAAGGCCTTCTGGTGCTTCGGCCGGAAGGGTCCTTGTATTTTGCCAACGCCCAGCACGTGCTCGATCAGATAAAGGCGCTGGTTGTGAAGCACCAGCCGCAAGTCGTTACACTGGACATGAGTCGCGTGATCGACATCGAATACTCCGCACTTCAGATGCTGATCGAAGGCGAGCGTCGCACGAGTACGCAAGGTGCGGTATTCTGGCTGGCCGGATTGAACCCCGGTGTTCTCGAAGGCGTAAGGGCTGCCGGCCTCGCCGAGCAAATGGGCGGAGAACGGATGTTTCGCAACCAACGCGCCGCTATCGCGCACTATCAGAGCCGGTATCAATCTTGTCCAAAATCGGAGAGCGGCCGGCTAATCCCTAAAGATTGAAACGGCGCCGGGCCTTATGGGGATCGTTTCAATCCATAATTCAAGAAGCCCTGAGCGCGGCGGTGTTCTGCTATCTAAAGCGGACACTCCATACTGCCTGCAAAATAACCCTGTTTTGATATCATCGTTTCATCAAGCGAGAATGTGCCCCGGATACTTGCCATCCAGGCGCAAAGCCCAACAGATTGTACAGATAGGCCTGAAAATAGGATTCCTTGTTACCGTAAATTTAATGGGTTACTTCTCCATTTGCTTAAATCGGAAAATAGTGTGAGGATATGGACCCTGGAAGGACGGCTACGAATCCGATTCACCAAAGGTGTGTAACGATCCGCAAAAGAGGCTGTCATGCCGATTAAACGTCTATCCGGCACGTCGCGTGGTAAGGAACCCGCCAGGGGGCGATTTCGCGCCCAGATCGGATTTCCTCAGAGCATCCGCGGCAATCTCATTCTGATCCTTTGCATCCTGCTAATCCCCACTCTCATGATTCAGATATATACGTACCATGAGAAATTCGAGAGCCACCGGGCCGATAAACTTCAGGGGAATCTTGAGATTGCGCGCGCGGTGGGGAAAACATTCGAGACCTTTGTACAGGATCTGTTCAGTGATGAACTTATAATAGGAATGGCATGCTCTCCACCAAAACCGACATCCACAACGGATCAAAATGAAATACTTGTCGAAGCCAGGAAGGCCCATCCCGCTATTTGGCATCTGTCATGGGCAGATCCTTCGGGAGTGGTATCAGCATCGACTGACCCCGAGCTTATCGGCAGGGACTTACACGACCGTTACTCTTTCCTGGAGTTGATTTCCGGTCGCGATTGGGTTGTCAGTAGTCTTATGCTCTCAGAATCAGGAAAATCTTATTTTTTTGTTTGCAGGGCGGTACGAGGTAATAGTGATGATCTGCTTGGAGTGGTTTTTGCGACAGTATTATCGGAAAGCCTGGAGGGGATAATCGGGATAGAACGATCAAGAAACGCAGATGTAGCTATTGTGGATAAAGAGGGCAGGCTCGTTATCAGTTATCCTCGGATAAATTACACATGGGAACAGCGAGACTGGCTTTCAGCTTATCCCATAATCAAAGAAGCCTTGAAATCCAAAGAGGTTGTCACAACAGTTAGATCAAGATTAGATAATGTAAATAGATTTGTTGCCCTGACCCCTATACAGCTTATAGGCTGGGTCGCTGCTGCCGGTCGTCCGGAACTTGATGCAATGACCGAGGTTCGAGCCTCTCTGCTGCCGGCCACCATCATATTCCTGTTCATAACAATCACTGTTTCCGGTATTGCATTGACCCTATCTCGAAAGATATCTGATTCTATCGAAAAACTGCGAGATCACGCGCTGGCCCTCGGTAGAGGAGAAGATCAGCATTCGCTGGCACAATCCGGCAATGCTGATCTGAATGATCTAATGAATGCTTTTAACAAAATGTCCCATGATTTGACATCTAGACAAGAGGAGCTTCGCAAATCACGAGACGAACTGGAAAAGCGAGTACAGGAGCGAACTGTTGAGTTGGAAATAGCCAACAATGAATTGAGACAATTACCGTCTAAGCTTATAGCAGTTCAGGAAGAAGAAAGAAGAATGCTTGCAGCAGAACTTCATGACAGTATAGGCCAAACGCTTGTAGCTCTAAAGATTAATATAGAACATATTCTTATGAAGTTACGCAAGGTTGATGGTGAAGATGTATTAAGCGAACTCGAGCATTTCGTGCGAAAACTTATACAAGCAATCCATGAAACAAGGACTATTTACACGGGGCTCAGGCCAAGTCTGCTGGAAGACTTTGGAGTGATTTCCGCTTTGCGTTGGTACTGTGAAGAGCAATTCAAACTACATCCTGAACGGCATATTGAACTCGTCATTGATAGTGACGGAGTTCAAATTCCAAAGGAATTGTATGTTCCTATTTTCAGAATTTCCCAAGAGGCATTGAACAACATCGCCAGGCACAGCAAGGCGGAATGGGTTGAAATTACCCTTACAAGTGATGGGCATTGGACTCGGTTGGTCGTGTCTGACGATGGAATAGGAATAGATATTGGGAACATTTCCAATTATGTTATTGGCGGGGGGATTGGCCTCACCTGCATGAGAGAAAGAGCCGAGATGAGTGGCGGGAGTTTCTCCATAGAGTCTACTCCCGGTGGAGGAACGACTATTCGAGCATCCTGGCCCGCCGGTGCAGCGGGTCAACAGTAGGAAGAAGATATCTGTTTTAACCCGGTTTTCACTCGGTGGCGGCCAGAGCCAGAATCGCGCTGGCGTAGGCATCTTTGAGAGAGCGCAGATAATTTCCGTTTATCTTGCCCTTCCAGGTCTCAACCTCGAGAAAACGCTTGGGTATTGTAACAGTATGCGGATCGAAGCCTGTTCGAAGGCGCGTTTGCCATCGCAGCCTCTGGACGTGACTGGATACGATGCCGGTTGAGTCTGCCAGCGCGGTGTAGCCAACCGATCGCAGGCAGTCGGACAGGACCTGCTCCCCGTAGACCCCTCTGGCAAAGAGACAGCTAACCATGGAGGTGAGAAGCACCCTTGCCCGCTCATCGTCAATTAGAAACTGGACAGCCCCATTTACATCCGGTTCTTTGTTTTTCTGATCGTAGGCATAGCCGCCGGCATCGAGGTGAGAGTGGCGAAGGCCAAGGGCCTGGGAGACGAAAAAGACCTCACCCGTGGCATAGCCCCCCATTTCCTGGCCGAGCACGCACGCGAAATCCGCTCCTCCGTAGTGCGTGGCGGCCTTCATCGTCCCCTGCGCCAGAAGCCGGTAAAAATCATTGGAAGCTGAACCCAAGTGGTGGACGGCTTCCTGATAGATTTTATCGTCCCCGAACGCGAGTGGGACGAGGGTCTCGCTTGTCGAAATGATCCCTTTCTCAAGAGCCTCCGTAGCCCAGGCGAGAGCGACGCCGGCGGACATGACGTCGAGCCCCTCCCGTTCCATAGCGTCGAGGAGAGCAAGCACAGAGAATGCGTTGGTTACGTGAAGCATGGCGCCGGCGGCAAAGATCGGTTCGTGGTCGTAGGAGACCTGCCGGTAGAGATACCGGTTCTCTCCCATAAAGCGCTCCCGAACGAACCCGAGGTGGATGCATCCGACGGGACAACCGGCACAGGCGGCGTTGCGCAGCAGGGTGTCCCTGGCGAAGGTTTCCCCGGTGATTCCATCGATCTCCGGGTCGCTCGTTTTTTGGAGGTTCCGGATGGGCAGCGCGTGGATCCCGTTCAGGACGGCCATGTTGATGGGGGTGCCGTAGTTATGGTACTTCTCCATCATGTCGGTGTCCGTCATCTTGCTGTGCACCTCGGCGAACAGCTTCGGATATTCCTTCCCTTCGGGCAGCGGGAATGTCCCGTCGCCCAGGACGACGATCCCCTTGAGGTTCTTGGATCCCATGACCGCTCCGGAGCCGAGCCTTCCAAAATGGCGGTAGGTGTCCACGTTGATGCAGGCCATGGCCGAAAGATTCTCGCCCGCAGGCCCGATCCGCCAAATACTGCGGTGCCCGGCCCCTTTGTACATGCGGCGGAGCATTTTCCCCGTCTTGAAAAGATCCATCCCCCATAGAAAATGCACGTCCTTGAGGTCCAGGTGCCTGGACCCGATGGACAAGCAGGAGGGTGTGGGCGCCTTGCCCCGGATCACCAGGGCATCGAAACCCGCAAATCGAAGGGAAAGGGCGGAGCGTCCGCCGGCGTGGCTCTCGGCGTACTGATCGTGGTAAGGCGATTTGAAGGCGCAAACGGTCTTGCTCATGAGCGGGAAATACCCGGTGAGTGGGCCTATTGTGAAGATGAGCGGCTGTTGCGGGTCGTCCCAGGGGCTTTCCGGGAGTCCGTGCTTGTTGAAAAGCATGGCCGCGAGTCCACTCCCGCCCGCCACGGTGTCTCTGCCCGCGAGGTTTTCGATGCTGCCCCGTCCAGTCCCAAGATCGACCATGAGTACTCTGAAATGATCGCTGATCATAATGCACCCTCCTGAGCCCGGCCGTCTTCCGGTTTTTCGGTCCCCACTTCCAAGAGTTCGAGGCAGTCGTGCGGGCAGAATGAGACGCAACGCCCGCAGTGAATGCAGACGAACGGTTCACCCGCGGGGTTAAGGAAAACGGCGTCAACCGGGCAAGCCCCGGCACACTCGCCGCAGCGGATGCAGAGGTTTTTCTTCACCACGACACCTCCGTCCTTTCGCTGCGAGTAGGCGCCGGTGGGGCAAGCTGCCGCACACGGGGCCGGCAGGCAAGCAAGACACGTTCTGGCTTCAAATCCCGTCGAAAGTCCCCCGGACGAGGAGACCCGGATTCCCGCGCAGTCCCACGAGAGAAACTTGTGTACCAGCCGGGCACAAGCCAGGGAGCAGGAATGACAACCAATGCACCTCTCCATTCGAGGGGCGGTCAGGATTTTCATGGAAAACTCCTATCTTCGTTTCTGGATGGCTGAGAACGCATATGCACGGATTCGAAAGGCTTTCCTGCCAAGATCTTTTCGTTACCAGTCGAAGTATCACCCCAGATCGATATGGACAGGTTTGACTCCCCATATGTCGTTGCAATACTCACGGATTGCACGGTCGGAAGAAAACTTGCCCATTCGGGCGGAGTTGAGGATGGACATCCGTGTCCAGCGTTCGTGATCGCGGTAGGCTTCATCCACCTTCTTTTGCGCATCCAGATAGGCCGCGAAGTCGGCAAACAGCAAAAAAGTATCGTGGAACAGAAGCGAATCCACCAGAGGTTTGAACAGGTCCTTATCTCCATTGGAAAAATAACCCGAGCTGATGCGCTCTATAACCCCCTGGATCTCAGGGTTTCCCTGGTAGTACTCCATTGGCCGATACCCATTCCTCTGGAGTGACATCACCTCCTCGGCCGTAAGACCGAACAGGAAGAAATTCTCGGCGCCCACTTCCTCCCTGATTTCGATGTTGGCCCCATCCAGGGTCCCAATCGTCAAGGCGCCGTTCATGGCGAACTTCATGTTTCCGGTCCCAGAGGCCTCTTTGCCCGCTGTGGAGATCTGCTCGGACACATCGGCGCCGGGGTATATGAATTTCGCATTCTTGACGTTGAGGTCGGGAAAGAAGACAATCTTGATTCTGCCTGCCACATCGCGATCATTATTTACCATATCTGCGACGGAATTGATCAGCTTGATTATCCGCTTAGCAATGAAATAGCCGGGAGCGGCTTTCCCCCCGAATATGAAAGTCCTTGGATACACGTCGTAGGCCGGATTCTGTTTAATCCGGTTATACAGAGCAATAATATGCAGGACGTTTAGATGCTGGCGCTTGTATTCGTGTATTCGCTTCACCTGGATGTCAAAGATCGAGTATGGGTCGATTTCGATCCCGGTGCGTTCGCATATCAGCCGGGCGAGGTTTTTCTTGTTTTCCAACTTGGTCATGCGCCATTTCTCATGGAATTCCGCATCATCCGCAAACTGTTCGAGACGCCTGAGATCTTCCGGCTCCCTGATCCAGCTCTCACCGATTTTGTCGGTGATAAGCCGGCTCATACCGGGATTGCTCAAAACCATAAACCGGCGCGGGGTGACCCCATTGGTTTTGTTGCTGAACTTTTCCGGCATCATTTCGTAGAAGTCGGACAGGACATCTTCTTTGAGCAACCGGCTGTGGAGCTCCGCAACGCCGTTGATTGCATGGCTGCCCACGCAGGCAAGATGGGCCATGCGCACGTAACGCTCCCCGCTCTCGTCGATCAGTGACATCCTGGCTAACCGTGCCTCGTCCCCTGGGAACCTGGCCTGGACTTCCTCGAGGAAGCGCCTGTTGATTTCGAAAATAATTTCCATATGCCTGGGAAAAAGACCGGCAAAAAGATCGAACGACCATTTTTCAAGGGCTTCCGGAAGGAGCGTGTGATTGGTATACCCGAAAGTGTTGCGGGTGATGTCCCATGCTGCCTCCCAATCCATGCCGTTTTCATCGACAAGAAGCCGCATCAGTTCAGCGACCCCTATCGCCGGATGGGTATCGTTCAACTGAATGGCAAAGTGATACGAGAATCGATCCAGCTCCCCGCCAAACAGTTTGTAAATTCGCAACATGTCCTGCAGAGAGCAGGAAACGAATAAATACTGTTGTTCGAGGCGCAGTTCTTTGCCCTGGATTTGTTCGTCGTTGGGGTAGAGGACTTTTGTGATATTCTCCGAGTAGATCTTTTCATCGACAGCCCGGTAGTAATCGCCGACATTGAAGGCCGCCAGCTCGAAGGACTCCACTGCTTCGGCTTTCCAGAGCCGCAGCAGGTTGCATGTATTCACACGGTATCCCAGAATGGGCGTATCGTATGCGACTCCCTTTACGATCCGGTGAGGCACCCAGCGGACACGGAAGCGACCCTGGCCGTCCTTATAGTGCTCTGTGTGTCCCCCAAAGTTGACATGATAAGTAATCTCAGGCCGAACTATTTCCCAGGGGTTGCCTGATCTAAGCCACTGGTCGGTCCGTTCCACCTGCCAGCCATCTTTAATCTCCTGGTCAAAGATACCGAACTCATAGCGAATACCATAACCGATGGAGGGTATCTCAAGGGTTGCCAGGGAATCCAGATAACAGGCCGCCAGCCTGCCCAGCCCCCCGTTGCCAAGCCCCGGCTCCTCCTCCTGGTCAAAAAGAGCCTGAATATCGATACCTTCAGCTTCGGCCACTTCTCGGACCGCATCGTATACACCAAGGTTGATGAGGTTGTTTTCCAAATGGGGACCCAGTAGGAATTCCGCCGACAGGTAGCTGACGATCTTAACGTCTTCACGACTGAGTTTTTCCATCGTCATAATCCAGCGGTGGAGGAGCAGATCCCTTACAGTGTAAGCAAATGCCATATAGAGATCATTTTTGTCGGCAATATCGGGAAAGCATCCCTGAGTATATAAGAGATGCTCGCGGAATGTCCGTCTCATTCCTGCGAGGCTCATGTCTGAACGACCGCCGCTGCCACCGGCTGCGGATTTGCTGCTTTTCGATACCTTGGCCATTGTTGGCGCTCCGTTATTCTGAGATTGGTATTAAGCAGAAGCTTGACTCAAACGTAAACAGCTCGTTCCTGAAGGGCTTATCCGGACGCCCCCGGCTTATTTGGCACAGAGGGTAGTCCCAGTCGCCCGAAGCACAGCCACCGCCGACTTGACACGCTCGGCCATGGCCGCCTCGCCCAGGGCAAGGTAGGAGCGCGGGTCGTAGGTCTTTTTGTCCCCAACCTCGCCGTCCACCTTGAGTACGCCGTCATAGTTTTTGAGCATGTGATCGGCTATCGCTCGCGTGAAGGCATACTGGGTATCGGTGTCGATGTTCATCTTGACGACGCCGTAATCGATGGCTTCACGAATATCTTCCGGAAGCGAACCTGAGCCACCATGGAACACCAGGTAGAAAAGGGCCTCCCTGCCATATTGTTTTTCGACTGCATCCTGGCCTTCCCTGAGAATAGAGGGTTTGAGCTTAACATGTCCCGGTTTGTAAACCCCGTGGACATTGCCGAAGGTGGCGGCAAGCAGAAACCGTGCTCCTTTGACGGCGCCAAGGCGAAGGGCTACTTCCAACATGTCCCCGGGCGTCGTATACAGCTTCTCTGCCGGCGCGCCTTCCGTTTTGATTCCGTCTTCCTCGCCGCCCACTACCCCTGCCTCAACTTCCAGGACCAGCTCGTTTTGCCGGCAGCGCTCCAGCAGCGGAACGGCAATATCCAGGTTCTCCTTCAGCGGCAGGGCGCTTCCGTCAAACATGTGGCTGTTGAAAAGATTGGGGAGCCCGGCTTTTCGCCGCCGCTCCGTTTCTTCCACCAGAGGGATGAGAAAGCTATCCAGCAACTTAGCCTGGCAATGATCCGTATGCAGAGCGACGTAAACGTTATAGCGCTCGGCAACCCTGTGAACATGCTCGGCTATGGAGATGGCTCCCAGCACCATGTCCTTCACAGACGATCCGGAGGCGAAAGCCGCTCCACCCGTGGAAACCTGGATGATCCCATCACTTCGACTCTCGGCCAATCCCTTCAAGACGGCGTTGGCGGTAGTGAGGGAACTGACATTGATGCCCGGATAGGCAAAACGGTTTTCCCTGGCCCTATCCAACATCTTGCAGTACGTTTTGAAATCAGCAACCGGCATGGTGCCCTCCAGTTCAATCGTGGGTCACAGGCTGAGGCAGCCCAGCCTTGCGACCGGTCATTAAGGAATCCGTGTCTCCTTCATATGCAGTGAAGCATGGATCACATCGTACCTGGCTGACCTGTTGATGCCAGGACCGTATCCCATAGCCATCCGTTCGGATCGATCTTCTTGCGTTTGCACACGGCCATGGGGATCGGCACGTGGGTGAATGCGCTACCCCAGTCGCCCACCACCATGTTGGTCTTCCCGGCCATGCCGGCGTGAGCCGCGTTTTGGCCAAGAAGCAGACAGAATGCCGAGTCGTGAGCATTGGCCGGGACGCTTCGTATCATGTAGCTGGGATCTATGTACTTCAGATTGATCTCTTTCCCGGCGCCCCTGAAGTGGGCATTGATCTGATCGCGCAGGAAGCTCCCGATGTCACCGAAACGGATATTTCCTGAAGCGTCACGCTGTTGCGTTTTCCCCATGAGAGCCTGACCTGCCCCTTCCCCCACTACTACGACAGCATGCCCCTTGTTGTCCAGACGCTCCTCGAGGCTTTTAAAGAAGCCCTCCAGCGTGAATGGGACTTCCGGTATGAGACAATAATTCACGTCGTTGTAAGCCAGGGTGGCAAGGGTCGCAATAAAGCCGGATTCACGCCCCATGAGCTTCACCAGGCCAACGCCATTCCTGGCCCCCAACGCCTCGGTATGAGCTGAAACGATCGATCTCCCGGCTTCCGTCACTGCTGTTTCAAACCCGAAGGACCTCTGCACATAGGATATGTCATTGTCGATTGTTTTCGGGACACCGATGACGGCGATCTCCAGTCCACGCTTTGCAACTTCTTCAGCGATAGCCTGTCCTCCACGCAAGGTGCCGTCCCCGCCTATGGTGAAGATAATACCTATTTTCATCCGTTCCAGCGTATCGACCATTTCAGAGACGTCCTGAGGCCCCCGTGAAGAACCCAGAACTGTCCCCCCCTGTTCATGGACCCTTGCAACAAATGCCAGGGACAATTCGATGGGATCATGCTTGTACCGCGGGCTAAGCCCTTCATATCCAAAAGGGAATCCAAATACACGCTTGACTCGGTAATGGTGAAAAAGGCTCAGCACGATAGCTCGTATGACATCGTTCAGACCTGGACAAAGTCCTCCGCAGGTTACAATTCCACATCTCAGTTCCTCGGGATTGAAATAAATCATTTTCCTGGGGCCGGCCTTCTCAAAAAGGGGAGGGGTCCTGTTGGTCTCAAAATACCGTTTAATTGTCGGCAGGTCATCATCGTAGAGGATATGGTCATCTTCTTCGACGAAATGCGTGCCGGGCATGGGAGATGGGAAGCGACACTCCCCCAGTCGCGATATGGTGAAATCCAGCTTGCCTTCCTGCATTGCACATCTCCTCAATGGTTTTCTCAAATATTTATTAAGTAAGGGTCGAACATTCAAAAGAGCCAAAATTGGAGTCGGTGGACACTAAAAAAGCTGTGCCACCAGGCTTTCCCTTCAAAGCGGCGAGCGATCCAGCGGAAAGCCTCAGAGCTGGCTATCGATCGGGAAAAGACCCATAAGGGATCTAAATAGGAGCCGACCACGGCCGGCGGGTTCATGGGCCAAACACACTTTCTCCCCTTCTTCCTCGGCAATCCACACGAGGTCTCGAGATCCCTCCCGGTCCTTAAGGCTTGGATCGCAATCGGAGGCCAGGGAGACACGCCAACTGTTTTGTCCATGCAAATCAAGTGCGACAGCAGAAGCTATCGTCTGGGCCAGTTCGGGGCTATCGACCAACACCCCTACCTCCGTGTTGATATTTGCCGATCGCTGATCGAAGTTGAAGGTCCCTATAAAGACGAAGGTGCGATCCACCAAGGCAGCCTTGCCGTGCAGACCCATCACGGACGCTGACCCGCCCTGTGCGGTGTAGATTGCCCTGGATGCGGCATCGGGCCGCATCTCGTGGACCTCCGCACCACTTTCAACAAGAAGCTTCCGATACTTGACGTATCCCGTGTGGGTTACGACCAGGTCAGTAGAGCCCAGTGAATTTGTGAGCACTTTGACAGCAACTCCCCTGGATCGAAAATCATTAAGCCTCTCCTTAAGAATCCCCGGGTCCGAGGGCACAAGATAAGGTGTGACGATCACGATCTCCCGTTGCGCCTTCCCAATAAATTCTTTGAGCATAGCTGCGATCTGTTGTGAGCCCGGCTCTTTGCTCTTTCCAGGCGAATCGCAGGCGACCGCGGCCGGTGCCCATATGAGTTCGTTGCAAAGCTGGGTCACGCTTTCCAGGCTCTCCGAGGGTTTGATCAAACTCTTGTAAGGGTATTCGGGATGTGCGGCAACATAGCGTTGTAGTCTGCTGTAAGCTTCCTCGATCTCGTTTGCTGAGGGCATGGAGGGGTACAGCGCACGTACGGGCACGGCCCAGGAACTGCTCCAGAACTCGTCGAAGGACTCGGAAAACTCCGGAACCACAGGCCCCACGGAAAAAAGATCAAAGTCCCGAAAGTTGTATGAGGCATCGACTCCAAAATAGGAATCGGCGATATTCCGCCCTCCGATGAGCGCCACCTGGTTGTCTGCGATAAAGAGCTTGTTGTGCATGCGGTGGTTCAGTCGATTGAAGGAGCCAATGAACTCCAGGCCGCGCCCGAGTTTCGGCATGAGATGCTTGCCGAAAGGATTGTAGATCCTCACCTCGATGTTTGGGATTGCATCAAGAACACTGAGGCTAAATCCATACCCCCCCGCACTAAGATCATCGATCAGGAGGCGCACGCGCACACCACGCCCGGCAGCTTCAATCAGGCGTTCTATAAGAAGGCTCCCGGTCATGTCGGGTTTCACGATGAAGTACTGGACATCCAGGCTGCGTTCCGCCAGATCGGCCAAGGCCGTGCGTGCAAGGAAGGCACTCCTTCCTTCGTTAAGGAGTGTGAAGCCGGAGACCCCCGGATGCTTGGGAGCATAACTCTCGCAGATTTTTCCGAGTGAAGTTGTCTGCGTACGCTCTAAGGCAAGGGACGTTTCGCGCTCGAACTGTCTCGGTACCGTAACGCACCCGGAAAGAAGCGGGCCGATTGAAAAAGCGACAATAAAAACTGAAAAAAACCGTCGCCCGATTCTCATCATCCGTGCGCTCCTTTGGGGTAGACCTTTTGCCATTCCAGGTCTGATTCAGCTTTCAAAGTTTCCTGCCATTAAAAATGCCATATTTGTCGGGCTGAATACAAAACTCTCGTCGACCGAAACGGAATCCGAAGTTTGGGCAGAATCAGCATGATACATAATTCGGAAAAATTCCTGTCCCGTTCAAAAACCTTTCACCAGCAGGTACCGGCACAGACTTTCACTTGCTTATCCGGGTGATTTTCGTACCCTGCAAGCCCAAGCCGCCCATCAGTCCCCTCTGACTGAAAAAGAAGGCATAGATATCCGAGTGCAAGGTCGTGGTGGTCATGGAGCCGGCTTTCCCGGCATCCATAATAACGATGGTCGCGATTGAGGAACATCCGCAATAATTTTTTACACGCGGCTCAATAGCCTGGAGGCGCCTTTACCATGACGTAAGAAAGCTGACCTTCCACAAAGCCCATCCTGTACCAATCGGTTCCACACTGGTGATAAACCTCCCCGCCCACTGTAACCTTCCTCGTGGTGCACGGCAGCTGTTTGAAGCTTTCCTCACTGTAAGTTACGACCACGGTTTCGGACGGCCCCAAGGGTTCATACCAGCCGCCATACCAGCCGCCATACCAGCCATCCCAGTGACCATAATACCCGTCGCCTGAATGTCCGGGATCACCTGGGTTCTGAGGACGGTCAGGTCTTTCCGGCCTTTCGGGACGGTCCCCCAAGCCGGGGCGATCAGGATTCGCGGGGTGCTCTCTGCCGGGACGGTCAGAACCCCCTGAGCCGAGCCGGTCCGAGCCCCCGGCAGGGAGAGTTGACGGTCTGCCTGTTCCCGGCGTCCTGTCTCCGCGGCTGACCGATCCGGAAAACCCTCCGCCGCCGGCAGGTCCCGAGCGGGAGTACCCTCCGCCTCCACCGCCGCGGGAGAACCCGCCACCGCCTCCTCCTCCTCTGCCTCCACCTCCACCTCCCCGGCCTCCTCCTCTGGCTTGCGCCAGGTCATCCAGGGTTAAAAAGAGAAGAAGAAACAGAACAGAGGCCAAAGATACAGTTATCAGAATCGCTTTGCTTCTCATTACTTGCCTCCTTTCTTCTTGGAAACCCCGGACATATTAGGAATTTCGACAAGAAAGGGAACCCGTTCAGTCCCGTCAGGGGGCACAAAGT
>Ga0364919_10224_pt1 | contig 23983 bp, 14 predicted proteins | sample SorcelJu500001C7_2_FD_206953 | JGI IMG/M metagenome (GOLD analysis project Ga0364919, IMG submission 206953) | Enriched cells from Trout Bog Lake Hypolimnion, Wisconsin, USA - BchlTB.June20.5000.01.C7 | ecosystem: Environmental > Aquatic > Freshwater > Lake > Hypolimnion/Profundal zone | place... | reverse complement strand
CAAACCGATTTATGAATTTCAATACCGGTATCCGAACCGGGTATCTTCGCTTCCAGGCGAGTCTGCATTGTGGCCATAGACTTCAACCTCCCTCAAAGTTCGTTCCATAAGCAGCATGTGACAAGCATAGGTTTGTTACCGTCGGAGAAGATGTTAATTTTTCGACGATCGCCGCTCTCGCGAAGAGCTGTGAGGCATTCAGCACAAGCGCACTTGCCCAGAATCGCAACCGTGCTGGCGGCAGAGGAACGGGCACTCATGAATCGCTCCAGTTAAGTGCTTATTACACCTAAATGGTATCGCAGAACTGACGGTAACTCCAGTATTTTCAAGGGAACGAAAGGTTGGGCACGTCGAGCGTGAAGTCACTTAAGTGACTCGGTGCACACAGCTGCCGGTAGAATGATCGTGAATATAGTCCCCCGATGCGTCCCTTTACTACGGGAATGCTGCCAAATCCTGCCCTGATGTTTGTCAACGATCTGTTTACTGACCCATAGGCCGAGGCCAGTACCGATTGCGCCTTTGGTCGTGAAGAACGGCTCAAAAACATGCTGGCGGGCTGCCGCGTTGATTCCCTTGCCGTTATCAGCAATGGTCACCCGGACGGAGCGGCAGTTATTGTTGCAGTCAGGTACGGCGCAGATTCGCAACCAAATCGTCCCCCGGTTGTCGATAGCGTCCAAGCTGTTGGAGAGAAGATTCGCGAAAACCTGTCGTAGTTCGCCTGCCACGGCGGTTATCTTCACGTCGGTGTCCCAACGCCTCTCGATAGTGGCATGCTTCGCTTTGATCTTATTCTTTAAAAGATCGACCGTGGAGTCCAGAACGGCATTGACCGAGGTGAGCGCCGGTGCGTTGGATTCGCGGTAGAAGCCCAGCGACTGGCGCGTGATATGCGCGATGCGCTTCAACTCCGCTTCGGCCATCTCAAGATACTGGCCGGAATCTTCCGGCAGTCCATCGACCCCCTTGGCAAGATAGAGCAGGTTTGCCACCGCCTCCAGAGGGTTGTTGATCTCGTGGGCGATGCTTGCCGCCATACGACCCACGGAAGCCAGTTTCTCGCTGCGCAAAAGTGCCTGCTCGGCTTGCTTCAGGTTACTGATATCCAGACTGATTCCCGTCCAGCAAATGATCTGACCCTGGTCATCCCGCACGGGCACGCCGCGTTCGAGAATGGGATGCCAGTGGCCATCCTTACCGCGGTAGCGGTGCTCAACGTCAAAGGGTTGCCCGGTTCGAATGCATTCCCCCCATGCGGCAACCGTACGTGCGCCATCATCGGGGTGAAGCATCTCGGGCCATGGTGTATCCGTAGCTTGTTGCTGAGTCATCCCCAGAAGCTTGAGAAAGGACTCGCTATTGTAGGTATTCTTTCCCTCGGCGTTGCTGACCCAGATCCCGTAGTTGATCAGCTCACCGACAGTACGGTACAGACGCTCGCTCTTTTGAAGAGCTTCTTCGGCGCGGAACTTGGACAAAGCCGCAGCCAGATTTGCGGCCAATCTCTCCCACAGGGAAACCTCACTTGCCGAGAAGCGCCCTCTTCGCCGATCGTTCAACTGGAGCAATCCAAAGCGCTCTTCCCCGGACTGCAAGGGAATCAAGGCCACCGACTCATAACCCTCGCCGTTACAGCGGTTGCGCGTTCTGGATTGCCGATCAGCAGAGGAGGTACTGGCGAGCAATTCTGTTGTGCTATTGGTCCAGAAGCTCCCCATCGCCGTGAAGAATGGTTTTGAGGGATCAATACGCCCTAATATTACATTTCCGCACATACACTCAATGACGGGCAAGCCACTGCCACCGCGGATGACTTTGCCTGAGCCATCGAAAGAACAGAGCTTGCTCTCGGCGAGGACGAATTCATCGGAGAAGCCACGAGTTTCAAAATATGGATAGTCGTCCCCTTCATGCAACCGAATGCCGACCGCGCTGCAACCTGATTGCTTCTGAAAGAAGTCCGTTGCTTTCTGAACCAAATCTCTAGTGTCCCTGCTCTGGTTGACAAGGCCAAGGAACTCTATGGTCGCTTCGCGTTCAACTTCCGCTCGCTTGAGTTGACTGATATCGTTGAAAATGACTGCCACATGCCGCAGTTCCGGCTTGCCGACGCGATAAGCATGAACATCAAAATAACGATTCAACACTCTTGCTTCGCTCATGAAATGCGCCGACTCTCCAGTTAGCGCTACTTTTCCGTAATTCTCGTACCAGTATGCCTCAAGGGCCGGCGCAACCTCACTTGCGAGTCTACCTTCCGCCTGAAGCAGTCCGCTTTGCACTTCGAAAGCCGCGTTTACCTTCAGGATGCGGTAATCAACAGGCCTGTTCCCGGAGTCGAAGAGCATCTGAATGATGCAGAATCCTTCATCCATCAGGTTGAAGAGATTGCGATACCGCTCTTCGCTGTCGCGCAACTTTTCCTCGGCCAGCGAGCGGGCGGCGCGCTGGCGCAGGGCATCGATGCCAAAGGCGAGGTCTGCAGCCATATCGGTGAGCAGACTGACTTCGGCCTCAGAAAACGCTTCCGGATTCCGGGCATAGATGCTGAAGACTCCGACGGTTCCGTCCTCCACAGTAAAAGGGATCATCAGAGCGGAAGCATAGCCGCGTTTTGTGGCATCTTCGCGCCAGGGCAGGAATTGCGGATCGGTGCTGGTATTGGGGCACATCGCCACTTTCCGAGTGCGAACGGCGGTGCCAGCAGGTCCGCGTCCGCGTTCGTTATCGTCCCAAGTGACTTTCAGCTTCCCCAAGTACCCATCTTCAAAACCGGAGTGAGCGACTACCCGGATGGATTTTTGTTCGTCATTCTGGGCGTAGCCGATCCACATCATCACATAGCCGCAATCTTCGGTAACAATGCGGCACACATCTTTAAGGTATGCGAGTTCATCGGTAGCGTGCAGCAATACCTGATTGCTGTTACTGCGGGCCTTGAGAGTGCGATTGAGTTGCTGAAGCTGTTGCTGCACTTGCTTCATATCCTTTCTGTCACCTACGGTGTGGGCGTGCTCTTCGCACTCCGTAGGTGCGGTTTCGAGGGATATCTCACACTCTCGATATTCGGGCTCAGACGTACCTGCCCCAACTGCTTCGGGAGCGCGGCCAGTCGCGTCAGCCGGTTCCCTGCTCCTGCGTTTGTCGCCTCTGCCTTTGACCTCCGACCAAGCCACCGACATTCCTACAGGCCCCCGCATGACGTCTTCTTAATATCCCGCGCGACAGCCCCCACCCGACAACCAGAAGAGTGTATAGAGGTCGCGGCCTAGCTGACGGTGACGGGAGTCACAAGCGCTACATTGGGTTCATCACGGGCTCCGGAGAACAACCTAGCGGGCGACGCTATCCGGCAGTAGAGCAGGGCTATTCCAGGGCGCAGCCGAGGCGGGAGGGATGAATCCCATGGCTCGCTCCGCTAACGCTGTAATCGTGAGACTTGGGTTGACGCCAAGGTTCGCGGCGATCACAGAGCCATCGCAGATGTACATGTTCTGGTAACCAAAAACGCGGTGCCTGCTATCGATCACGCCATCGACTTCAGAGCCACCGATCACACATCCACCCAAACAGTGCGCTGTGCCCGGAACATCGAAAAGTATCTCGGGAAGCATGCTCATCGCATTACCACCAGCCATGCGAGCAAACTTCTCCGCAAATTCGTTTGCCATCGGAATGTAGGTGGGAACCTTTTCGCCGCGGCTCACGAGAAACTTTCTGAAGGGCCAGAACCAAGGGCGCTCCCAACACATATCGATATGGCTGTCGAGGGCCTGCATGCAAAGCAGAATGATGCTCTCACGGGCGAAGCCGAAAGGCTGAAGGACGCGCATGGTTCGCAGCGGGTGACAAAGCATCGAGACGATCAAATTCTTCATCCATAAAGCCACGCGCCCGCTCCCGGGACGGCCGCCGGTGAGGGTTGTGGCGAGAAAACCCATGACATCGGAGCCGCGCGGGTAGCGGACGGCTTCAATGTGTGTGTGTGCGTCGATGTAGATCGCGGAGCCGATTGCAACTCCCTTGGATAAATCGTCGCCACTGCCAGGTATACGTACTCCGATCAGCGATTCCGAGTTGGTACGAATATGTTTGCCAAGCTGGCTGCTGATTGCGGGAAGCGAGCCCTTCTCCTTGAGGCGAAAGAGAAGTTCCGTGGTACCCAGAGATGACGCCGCAAAGATGACGTTGCGGCAGGTAAGACGCCGCTTGCGCCCGCCAAACCACGCCAGCGAATCCACGGTGTGAACCTCGTAGCCGCGACTCCCGTCGGCTGTGCCCTCCAACGGCTTAACGTCCACAACCCTGGTCTCGGGAAAAACGCACGCCCCGCGCTTTTCGGCTAGATAAAGATAGTTCTGGTCCAGGGTATTCTTGGCTCCAAAACGGCAGCCGACCATGCAGCCACCACAGCCATTGCAAGTTGTGCGCTGCGGCCCCTCACCACCGAAGAAGGGGTCCGGAACAGTCTTTCCTCCGGGCTCACCTTCCGGCCCCTGGAAGATGCCAACTCTGGTGCGATAGAAGGTGCTTCCCGCTCCGAATTCCGCGGCCGCCTTCGCAAGGAGATGGTCGGCGGGACCAAGGATATTGTTCTCAACCACGCCAAGCATGCGCGAGGCAGTGTCGTAGTGCTGTGGCATTTCGGCCTGCCAGTTGGAGAGCCCGGCCCAGGAACCCATCTCCCAAACCTTCTCCGGAGGGCGCAGCAGGGTACTTGCATAAGTGATAGATCCGCCACCTACGGCGCATCCGTGAAGGATCGTCACATGCTTGAAGAAACGCATATTGAAGAAGCCGCGCAGCGCGAGCTTCGGATTCCAGAACCAGCGATGCAGCGACCAATTGGTGCGGGGCAGGTTCTCCGGGCTCCAGCGTCTGCCCATCTCTATGACGGCGACTTTGTAACCTTTTTCCGTTAGCCGGAGCGCCGAGACACTTCCGCCAAATCCGGAACCAACCACGATGAAGTCGAAATCGTATCCGTGGCCGCTGTTCATACGAGGTCCTTTCCGATACGTCCGGGCCGCTGATCCGGGCGTAAACGCCAACAAGATACCACTCACGGGGCAAGAAGGATACTGTGACAGCTTTGTAAATATGGAGCTACGGAAGCTTGATAAACGATTCGGCCGGGCTCTATTCTTGATCCTGCGAAGTTGTTGATAACAGCTTGCGGTTTAAAGCGACACACGGAGGCCACCGGCATGGAACCGCAGCGTAACAAAACGGCTCCCGATCTGTCAGCCCTGAGGATTCAGGAGGGCGCGCGCAGAGGAGGCAAGTCGAAGTGGCTTCGCTGGTTTGCCGCCGCGATTGGGCTGCTGCTGATTGTTTCTGGTGCTGTTTTTGGATTCAAAGGAAGAAAGCCTGTGGTGGGAGTTGCGCCGGTGCAGGTGGAGACTGAAGCTAGAGAAGTACTGCTGAATGCCAGCGGGTACGTTACGCCCCGCCGCCGAGCGACGATCGCCGCGAAGATTACCGGGCGGGTGACACAAATGATCGCCGACGAAGGCATGCACGTTCGAGAAGGACAGGTGCTGGCCACGCTCGACGAATCGGATGCGCGAGTCCGGCTGGATTCTGCAAAGGCCGACCGCGAGGCTACTGCCGCCGCCCTTAAAGATTTGCAAGTGCAAGTTGAAAATGCCGACAGGGAGCTTCGCCGAACCCAGGCTCTGCAGAAGCAGGGGGTCAGCAGTACTCAGGCACTCGATCTGGCGCGAACGGCTGATGACAGCTTGCGGGCGAAGATCACTCTGACTGGGGAACAGATAAAGGCTGCGGAAGAGCGTATTCGGGTGGCTCGACAGGACCTGGACAATTGCACTGTGCGGGCACCGTATACCGGGATTGTGGTCTCGAAAGATGCACAGGTGGGCGAAATGGTGTCGCCGATCTCCGCCGGCGGCGGCTTCACGCGAACCGGCATAGCGACAGTTGTAGATATGCAGTCGCTTGAGATCGAGGTAGATGTCAATGAGTCTTACATTGCACGCGTCAGGGAAAGTATGCCGGTCACAGCAATCCTGGATGCTTATCCTGACTGGAAGATTCCGGCAAAGGTGCGCACCGTAATCCCTACCGCAGATCGTCAAAAGGCGACGGTGAAGGTGCGTATTTCGTTTATCCAGTTGGACCCGCGGATTCTGCCGGATATGGGAGTAAAAGTCACGTTCCTTGGCGATGAACCGAAGGGGGCACAGGGAAGCGCGGCGAGGATGCTAGTTCCACAAACCGCGGTGCGAAGCGAAAACGGCAGCAGCATCGTATTTGTCTACCACGACGGAGCAGTAGAACGGCGCGCGGTTCGCATCGGTGACGCCAGAGGAAGCAACCGGGAGATCGTGGCCGGCCTGGCGGACGGAGATCAGGTTGTGGTCAGCGGCTTTGACGGACTGCACGACGGCGCGCAAGTAGTAGCGAAGCCCTAGAACAGTCTTGCGTTGGAAACAACGGGTGGCGGGGCTGTTCGGACATCTGAAGAATTCAAATTACAGGACGTCTGCCGAACCTTCAGGCGGTTTTCTGCGTCCAAAGTATTGTTTGGGAGAGATCATGGTTAGAGTAGATGGCGGAGGCGACGGCTCCGGTCTCGTCCGGGTCCGCGGGCTGGACAAGAAGTATCAGCGCGGCAGCGAGGAAATACATGTTCTGCAGGGCCTGAACCTCGATGTAGATGAGGGTGACTTCGTGGCGTTCATGGGGCCAAGCGGCTCCGGCAAGACCACTTTGCTGAACCTGTTGGGCGGTCTCGATCTGCCCACGGCTGGCACTATCACGGTAGCGGGCGACGAGATTACGCACCTATCGGGCAGCAGGCTAACCCAATGGCGGGCGCGGCACGTGGGCTTTGTCTTCCAGATGTACAACCTGATACCTGTGCTCACCGCATTTCAGAACGTTGAGTTGCCGCTGTTGCTGACACGGCTCTCTAAGGCAGAACGACGCAGCCATGTTGAGGTCGCACTCGAAGTTGTGGGCCTCAAGGATCGCATGCACCACTATCCGCGTCAGCTCTCCGGCGGACAAGAGCAACGCGTGGGCATTGCTCGAGCCATTGTTGCGGATCCGACCTTTTTGCTGTGCGACGAACCCACCGGAGACCTGGACCGTAAGAGCGCCGACGAAATCATGGACCTGATTTGCCAGCTTGTGAGCGAGCACAACAAGACCGTGTTGCTGGTTACGCACGATCCCGCGGCTGCCGAGCGAGCCCAAGTGGTGCTGCACCTCAACAAAGGGGTGCTGGTCGAGGCCCAGAAGGCGGGAGGCTCGGCGGGAGCACCTTCATGAAGTACTCCGCGCTGATCCTCACCAACTTGCTTCGCAAGAAGATTCGCACCGTGCTGACCATCGGTTCATTTGCGGTGGCGCTCTTTCTCTTCGGATTGCTTTCCGTGGTTCAGGGAGCTTTCAACCAGGGCGTCGAGGTGGCTGGCGCAGATCGCTTGGTGGTGATTAACAAAGTGTCGATCATTCAGCCGCTGCCAATCTCGTATAAGGAGCGTCTGCTGCGAGTTCCGGGAGTGAAGCAAGTAACACACGCGAACTGGTTCGGAGGCGTTTATCAGGACGAGCGCAACTTCTTCGCGCAGATGGCTGTTGAGGACGATACCTTTCGCTCTGTATACCCGGAATATGTAATACCAGAAGATCAGTGGCAGGCCTATATGAGCGACCGCGAGGGCGCGATCGTGGGCTCCGACCTGGCCAAACGCTTCCATTGGAAGCTCGGAGACCGCATACCGCTGAAAGGAACAATTTTTCAAGGGACTTGGGAGTTCAATATCAGGGCAGTCTACCAAGGTAAAAGGACGGCTGACGACACAACGCAGTTCTGGTTTCACTACAAGTATCTTGAAGAGCGTGAAAACCCATACTGGAAGGGCCTGGTCGGCTGGTACACAGTGCAGGTAGCCAGCCCCGATGACTCGGTAAAGGTAGCCAGGCAAATCGACGAGACTTTTTCAAACTCCCCGTGGGAGACAAAAACGGATACCGAAAAAGCGTTTGCGGCTTCGTGGGCAAAGCAGGCCGGCAATATTCAGTTGTTGCTTCTCAGCGTCGGCGCAGTGGTGTTCTTCACGCTGCTGCTGGTGACGGGCAATACGATGGCGATTGCGGTGCGCGAGCGCGTGCGCGATCTGGCGGTGTTGAAGGCGGTTGGATTCTCAGATGTTTTCGTCCTCGTGCTGGTGCTCGCAGAATCGTTGCTGATTGCGGCGGTTGGAGGAGCTTTGGGACTGGCGGGCGCAAAGTTGCTGACGCTCAGTGGCGATCCTACCCACGGGATGCTGCCCTTCTTCTACCTGTCGCCGCAAACTGCCTTGACTGGATTTGGCGTGGCTCTGCTGGTGGGCGTGATCGCCGGGTTGCTGCCTGCACTTTCTGCAATGAGACTCAACGTTGTAGATGCGCTACGGAGGGTGTGAGCATGGCGATTCCGCTGACATACAACTTGAACAGCTTACGGGTTCGCTGGACCTCCTCAGTGGTAGCCGTGCTGGGTATCGCAGGTACAGTGGGTGTGTTCGTGGCCATGCTGTCGCTGGCAAAAGGTTTCAAGACGACGCTGGTTTCTTCGGGTTCGCCAGCCAATGCGATTGTGCTGCGCGGCGGGGCTACCACCGAGATGGAGAGCGGAATCAACCTCGATCAAGTGCGTGTGATTCAAGACGCGCCGGGAGTAGCGCGCGGCGCCTCTGGCCCCCTTGTGAGTCCTGAGGTGGTTGTAATTGCTGCCTTCCCTTTGAAAGCTACTGGCACCGATGCCAATGTTCAAGTGCGAGGCGTTTCGCCCAAGGCGCTGGAAGTGCGAGACTCGGTCAAGATTGCTTCGGGCCGATTCTTCCAGCCGGGACTCAATGAGCTGGTGATGGGAAGAAACGTCTCTGGAAGTTACACCGGCTTTGAGCTGGGGAACAAGGTAAGATTCGGCGGCGGCGAGTGGACCATTGTGGGGGTTTTCGACGCTGGGGGAAGCGCATTTGACTCAGAGGTCTGGTGTGATGCCAGCGTATTAGGCGCAGTCTACAAGCGGCCACCGAATATCTTTCAATCCGTCACCGCTCGCCTGACTTCGCCCGCGGCATTCACCGGTTTCAAGGACTCACTTACCTCCGATCCTCGAGTCACGCTGCAGGCCAGTCGCGAACTTGATTACTATGACAAGCAATCGCGTGCACTTACTACGCTGATCCAAGTCCTGGGCACAATGGTTGCCGCAGTGATGGGTATTGGAGCTGTGTTAGGCGCACTGAACACGATGTATTCGGCAGTGGCAGAGCGCTCGCGTGAAATTGCCACGATGCGAGCCTTGGGATTCAGCACCGGCAGCGTGGTGGCATCCTTTGTTTTCGAGTCCCTGTGCATCGCACTGGCCGGCGGAGTGCTCGGGTGCATTTGTATCCTTCCGCTCAATGGCATGACAACCGGGACGATGAACTGGCAAACGTTTTCGCACCTTGCGTTTGCATTTCGTGTGACGCCGTTGCTGTTAGCGGGCGGACTGATTTTTGCGCTCTTCATGGGATTGGTTGGCGGCGTTCCTCCAGCGTTCCGCGCAGCGCGCGCCAGAATTGCAGTCGCCCTGCGCGAACTATAAAGCGGGCTGAGACCAAACCGGAAGCAGAACGATCCGCCACTGAATTCGCACAGGCTCCCGGGGACTCCAAGAGCCTGCGCAGAACAAAGTTTATGCGAGGAAGAACTGCTTGGTGATCTCGACGTACTTATCGGCGGGAAGTTGTTTAGAAATCTCGTCGTGCGCCTTGCCGCCGTCCTGCGCCAAGGCCAAGTTGCCAGAGGTCGCCGGGAGGTAGGCGGCTAACTTCCGGGCGCTGTCGGCCATCAAGTTGCGCGCCATGGTGCCGCTCAGCAGGTTGCGAAAGTTTACCTTCTCATCGGGACTCTCGACGGTCATCAGCCAGCTATCGCCGTAAGGGTCGGCAGTGAGCTTCTTGGGCTGGCGGACCACTTCGTCGTTGACGTCACTGACCGTTCCTTCGATCGGCGAGACCATCTCAACCAAGTTTCCGTTGACCATGAAGCTCCATACCTTTTGGCCCTGGCGGACCCACTGGCCGCGACGCGGAAGGCTGACCTCTTCGGCCTCGCCGATCAGCTTGGCCGCAAAGTCATCAATTCCAGCACGAACCAAGTGTGGGCTCTCGCTCAACGCCCAAGCATGACCTTGATGGAAGCGCAGGTGTTCCGGAACTTCATAGCCAGCCACGACAGGCTGCGCTTGGAGCGCTCCCACTTCGGTGCGAGGTGCGGCCTTTAGGACGTACCGGGGAGTTTTCTCGTGAATGAAATAGTCAACGGCGATAAATGCGACGAACATTAGCAGAACCAATATCATCGTCATTGCTTTACCCTCCGACCTTTTGTTTCGGTCTCAAGTTTGAGTGCTCTGGCTCCTGACTCCATCGCCGCTTCAACTTACACACTGTTACATTGCAATTTTGTGGCCGCTGCAAGAGTAAAGGGTTATAGCGCTGATAACACGTTCCTTGCGGAGTGTTTCCGAATCGACGCGAGGCTCCCGATAGATGTTACTCGCGTTATATTGCATCATCTGCCAACAGGCTGACATCCTGATTGCGACGGATCTCTATGTAATATCAGAGGTTTACTGGAAGGAAGGGCAATGAGATGCGAATTGTCACATTGCGGCACTTTACATCGGTTGGTCCAGAGTTTTCCACAGGCAACAGCGCACAATGTCAAGGGAGCTATGCTGTCCCAGTCTTCGCGCTTGGAGGGGTGCGAAGCTAGAGGTGAATCCATCCCGTGCGAATGAATTGGAGCGCTCCCAACGCGATAACTGCCCAGAGCAACACGCCTTGCAGGAACGGACGGATTCCAACCTCCTTCAGCGTTGCCATGGACAACCCCGTGCCGATTAGATAGAGCGTGACCGTAAGTCCGATAACGCCCAATTGTGCAAGGGCCGGGTAGACTGGCTGCAAAACATGAAAATAGGTATTTGCGACGGCGGCTAAACAGAAGAAGAGAATGAACCAAGGCCAATGAATGCGCTCTTTGCTCTTGGTCACCAGGGCGGTGACGAGCGAGAGTGGAACAATCCATAGCGCCCTCGCAAGCTTTACCGTAGTTCCAACCGTGAGAGCAATCGCTCCGAATTTAGCCGATGCCCCGACAACAGAACTGGTGTCGTGAATTGCCAGAGCCGCCCAGAGACCAAACTGCGTCTGCGTGAGATGTGTCACAGAGCCAATCAGAGGAAAAACAAGCAGGGCCACGGAGTTGAGCACGAATACGGTCCCCAGAGAGACGGCCATTTCCTCCTCGCTAGCATTGGCAATCGGACCGACTGCGGCAATTGCGCTGCCGCCACAAATAGCTGTCCCGGCTGAAATCAAGAACGAAGTTACTTGCTGTACTTTTATGATTCGCCCAAACGCCAAGCCAATCGACATTACGGCCAGAATGCTGAGGGCCGTGTATAGAAAGCCGGAGCGCCCAACCTTCACAACCTGGGAAAGGTTCATGCCGAATCCCAACCCTACAACCGAGACTTGCAGAAGAAATTTAGAGAGCTTTCTGGAATCAACGTGATAGGGGTGAGAAAAAGTCATCGCATACATCAGGCCAAGCACTAAGGCAATCGGTGTAGAGACAAGGCCGCTGGCCGAAATTATCAAGCCAACGAAGAAGACATTCTTTCCCATGACTTATTGTGACGGTTTGGAAGCACAAGAATCCAATCACAAATACTGATGACGAATTAGAATCCCTGGCGAGGTTTGTTGAGAAGGTCGTCGTGCGCTGCTTGATGACTGTGATTGAGCTGAGCCAAGCAAATAACGGCGCGAACCGTTTGGCTCGCGCCGGCCAATCACCTGGAAGCCTCATGCTCATCGCTGAGGGGCGATGAGCGAAGCAGTTTACGGAAGAATGTAACGCATCGACAGCTGTCCGATGTTGTCAACACCCTTGTAAGTACCCACGGCCGATCCTGTCTTATTCGTCCACAGACCCCGCTCGACGTATTCGTATTGCGCGCCGTAGCGCAGTGTGCCAAACGCGCCCTTGAAGACGTCGTACCAAAGGACCGCCGTGCCTTGAGCAATGTTACGGTTGTTGGCAGCGTTCTCTGCACCATAGCCTTCAAGCTCTAGCACCCCAGCCGTTGAAGTGACTCTATAGGTTGACTTGGTATAGTACTCATCGCCATAAAATAGATCGAATTCAAACTTTGGAGTTGGGTGGGTCTCAAAGCCAGCAACAACGCTGAAGCTCTTGATAGCCTGCAGATTGTCGTCGCCACCGCTCGAGGTTAGAGCACCGGTTGCGGTGTTATATGTGTTGGTGCGAACCACAAAGTCATACTGGCCGCTATCCTGATAGCGACTGATGCCCTTGCCATATAACCCCTGTGCAACAAAATCAACCTTCTTGGCAATCAGCGGAATGATTGCTCCGGCACCAACACCACCGCCCAAGCCAGTGTTATTCCAACCCGCACGAGTGGCGGTAGTCGGAACTCGGTCGCGGAAGAAGCGCTGAAGCCCTTTGATCTCGAGGTGACCGAATCTCGGACTGTCGTAGGCCAGCTTGACGATGATGTCCGGAGCCAGGTTAGTGGAGAAGGTCGGCGATAACGTGCAGACCGTGGAAACCGAAACAGGCGTCGAGGTAGAGGTAGAACCCGACGTACAAGTTGTTACATACCCGTTGCCGTTATTTCCACCTGCGCCACCGATGGGGATTGCCGTAACCAACCCGACGACTTGGCTGTTGGTACTGTTGAGGTTGGAGAGATAAGACGGATCGGTCAAAGCCATCGCTAACGTGAGGTTATTGCCAAAGGACTTGGCGATACGTAGTTCGGCCTGGCGTCCCCACTCGTAGCCGACCAGGTATTGAGTGTCAATGGTGTTTGGAATCCACTCAGCATCGGAATCAACGGCCCTGCGGTTCATCGTGATCAGGTTCCACTGTTGTCCTCCGGTTATCTTCCACCCGTTGGCAAATGACGCGCGGCCCCAGGCCTGGCGGATGCGGAACGGCCAGCTCGTGGTCTGATTCGGATTGGCAACGCTTATTCCGTAAAAATCACCTTCAAAATATCCTGCAAGCTTGGTGTTACCGGCATCGGCATCAGCACGTAATGCCAAGCGCGAACCGCGGGCCGTTGCACTGAACTCGGAGAGCCCCCCCACACCAGTGCCAAGTCCGCTGTCCAATGGGAGCGCGCTGAAAGGCGTCGCGGGACCTGAGTTGGTGGCGTGCGTGCGGTAAACCGTGGACAGATCAAGGAAGCCGACTGGAGTGACACGAATTCCCTTATAGGCAATGCTTGCCGGGTGCTCGAGGGCCTCGGCCTTCCTCTCAGCGCTCTGTGCGACGTTGGTGGTGGTGTTCACCGCCGTCTTCACATCGGAAAGATCGGCCTGAACCCTCTGCACCTGCAGATTGGTGGCATCCACGGTATCAGCCTTAGCCTCTGCCTGTTTTGCTTCCTGGGCGGTCATGCCCAGTTGTTGCTGCGCCTGCTGCAACTGCTGCTGTGTCTGTTTCAACTCCTGCTGCACTTGCTGCAGAGCAACCTGTTGCTGTTCGATCAACGCCTTCAAGTCCCTCAGTTGTTCGGCGTACCCTTCTTCTTTCTTTACATGGGCGCTTTTCTTTGCGCCCGGCTCTCCATCCGAGGGCGCAGGGGCGGCAAAACAGACCTCGGACAGCACGAGTAATACAATCGCCTTTCGAAAACTCTTCATCGGTCCTTGCTCCAAAGTGTGGCTCGTCGCAGTTCCCCAAACGCCGTTTGCAAAGGGACGCGAGATAAAGGTTGAAAAGTATAGCCCCAGGGATTCATCCCCGGACGCCGGGCTCACCCACGGAGGTGAGTTCGGTAACTTAGAGTGAAGGTATTAACTGTGGGGTTACTAGCCGGAGGTAAAAAGTTGATGGCTTTTATCGTTGCCATGCATTTTTGTCAACGACACTGGCTCTGTGATGAGAGACGGCCGGGACTTCGGAACGCGAACTATCTCGGAAACTCGCCGGATACTCACTACCTAGATCCACGAGTTCTGGCCGCCAGCACTGAATTGCGGAGGGCGTTCTTTTGGCAGGCGGGGACGCCGATTTGCCAACCGGGTGCCACATCGCTCCAATCAAATGCAGTGCGAGATGGGTCGATTGATGAAGCTCGCGCATTGCACGCGCTTTAATTACATCGGACTAAGCATGAAAATGGCGCGAACCATCGGATTCGCGCCACTCCCTATATTTCCTGGCTCCTAACGTCTTCCCATCAGGAGCTCTGTGTGAAGCGGGTTACGGCAGGATGTAACGTATCGAGAACTGTCCGATGTTGTCGATGCCCTTGAGCGTTGTTCCGGCAACCGACTGCTGCGAAAGCAGAGATTTTCCGTTGCCAGACCAGGTGCCGCGCTGGGTGTACTCATACTGTGCACCATAGCGAAGCGTGCCGTATGAGCCCTTGTAGAGGTCATACCAGACAGTCGCCGTGCCAAGAGCAATGTTCTTGTTGTTGCCGCCGACCGCAGCTGTCGGCGACCCGTAACCAGTAAGGACGTATTGGTTGATGGTGCTAGCTCCAGTTGTGGAGTAGACGGAGTAAAGGTCGCGGTAATAGTATTCGTCGCCGAAGTACAAATCGGCCTCCCACTTCGGAGTCGGGTGAGTTTCAAAGCCAACAACAGCGCTGAAGCTCTTTACGAGTTGCAGACCGTTGTCGGCACCGGCGCTGGTCAATGTGCCGAGTTTGCTATCCACCGTGTTGGTACGGATCCAGACGTCATACTGTCCAGCATCTTCATAACGGCTGATACCCTTGCCGTACAGTCCCTGGAAGACGAAATCAATCTTCTTGGGAAGAACAGGAATGATCGCGCCACCGCCAATGCCAGCTCCATCCGAGTAAGCATTATGGGCAGTAACCGCCGGGAATGCAGTTGTTACACCACCTGTTGCAGCAACCGCCGCCTGTGCCAGCACGCGCTCGCGGAAGAAGCGGCCCACACCCTTGATTTCATAATGGCCAAATTTTGGATCGTCATAGGCCAGCTTGAGAACCAGGTCCGGAGCCATGTTGGTGGAGTATGGGTTAGCAACGGGGCAGAGTGACGCTGACGCAAGGCAGCTGGCCAACGGGGAGGTACCCAGATTGCCGCTGCCGGCGGTAGCCAAGCCGGCAACCTGACCGTTGGTGGTAACGGTGTTGAGGTTGCTGAGAGCGGACGGGTCGACCAATCCCATTGCAATCGTGTACTTCTTGTCAAAGGTCTTGGCGATACGCAGTTCAGCCTGGCGTCCCCAATCGTAACCGACCACATAATTGGTGTCGATCACGTTCGGAGTCCAAACGGCATCTGCGTCAGCCGCCCTGCGGTTCATGGTAACCAGGTTCCACATCTGGCCGCCGGTGATCTTCCACCCATTTGCCCACGATGCACGGCCCCAGCCCTGGCGGATACGAAACGCATAGGCTGTGGTCTGGTTCGGATTCGCAAGAGGCGTTCCGTAAAAGTCGCCTTCTACATATCCCGCCAGCTTGGTCGAACCGGCGTCGGCGTCGGCGCGTAATGTGAGCCGGGTTCCGCGGGCGTTTAGTTCAAACTCGCTAAGGCCGCCAACAGCGGTGGAGCTAGTCGAACTAGTCAGGGCGTTTTCCAGTGGTATTGCATTGAACTGCGACGCCGGACCAGAATTCATCGCGTGGGTGCGATAGACACCGGTCAGATCGAAGAAGCCACCAGGAGTCAGCCGAACGCCCTTATAGGCGATGCTCGCCGGGTGCTCGAGTGCGTCAACCTTCTTCTCTGCTTTCCGGGCCACTTCCGTCGAAGTGTTCACCGCCGCCTTCACGTCAGAAAGGTCGGATTGAACCTTCTGCACCTGTATGTTGGTGGCATCCACGGTATCTGCCTTCGCTTCTGCTTGTTTTGCTTCTTGCGTGGTGATACCCAGTTGCTGTTGCGTCTGCTGCAATTGCTGCTGCGTCTGCTTCAGTTCCTGTTGCACTTGCTGCAAAGCGGCTTGCTGCTGCTCAATCAACGCCTTCAAGTCTTTCAGTTGCTCAGCTGATTCGTCTTTCTTTACCACGTGCTTGCTCTTCTTGACGCCCGGATCGCCGTCCGAAGGCGCTGGCGTAGCAAAGCAAAGACCTGATAGCGCGATGATTGCTATCGCTTTTTGAAAGTTCTTCATTTGTCGTCGCTCCAAGTGCCGTCGCAAATCCCCGAGTGCCATTGGCAAAGGGGCGCGAGATAAGGTTTGTGAATGTTTCCGGCCCGGGCGCTACATCCCAGGACGCAGGAACTCGCCTACTATTGGGTGAGTACATTAAGCTTAAGGCGGCGGCATTAGTACGAATGTGAAAAGTCGATGACAATATGGCGTAGAGATATCTTGATTAATCTTTGATTAATAAGACGGAGATTTCCTGAAGACGCGCACGAGAAGGCTTGAGCGCCGCGCTGGATTCTTAACCCCTAGTTTCAGGAACTCAGGCCATTATCAATGGGTATCAGCAGGGGTTCGCTTTGACGCGCTGCCAGCATGGCAACCAGGCATCACACCACTCCGGAACAGAACTGCATCACGCTGTGCGTGACAGTCCCTTCGACTTTTCTTAGCCCAAACCTAAAACCGGATGTGGCTGGTACGGCTCTTGAAGAGCAGCAATTTCTTCAGTGGTCAGGCGCAGATGGAGTGCCGCTATCGCGTCCTGAAGATGGTGCAACTTCGATGCTCCAACGATAGGCGCCGTGACTCCGGCCTTGCTGAGCAGCCAAGCCAAGGCAATCTGCGCGTGGGGGACACCGCGCTGTTCAGCTATTTGGCCCAGGCGGTCCACGACCAAATGATCGGCCTCTTCAGTTTGTGAGTACATCTTTCTCCCGAACTGGTCGGTTTCTGAACGCTTAGTTACTTCAGTATTCCAGGGGCGGGCAAGACGGCCGCGGGCAAGCGGGCTCCAAGGGATAATGCCGATGCCCTCGGACTTGCAGAGGGGAATCATCTCACGCTCTTCTTCCCGGAAGAGCAGGTTGTAGTGATTCTGCATTGAAACGAATCGAGTCCAGCCATGGAGGTCCGCAACATAAAGGGCCTTGGTGAACTGCCAGGCAAACATGGTAGAAGCACCTATATAGCGCACCTTGCCCGATTTCACCAGGTCGTGTAGCGCCTCAAGAGTTTCTTCGATTGGCGTCTCGTAATCCCAGCGATGGATCTGGTAAAGATCCACGTAATCGGTCTGCAGGCGGCGGAGACTCTGGTCGATCTCAAAAAAGATAGCTTTACGGGAGAGACCGTGCCCATTGGCTTCGTCGCGCATGAGCCCCTGAACCTTAGTGGCAATTACCACCGCCTCGCGACGAGCGTTCGCCTTCACAAATCGCCCGAGGACCTCTTCACTGGCGCCGCCGGAATAGATATTGGCGGTGTCGAAAAAGTTGATTCCGGCATCGAGGGCTCCACGAAGAAAAGGCTGGGTCTCAGCTTCATTCAGGGCCCAAGCCTGTCTGCCCGGTTTCAATTCACCAGTGGCAGGAGCTCCATAGGTCATACAGCCGAGACAAATTCGGGAAACCTTCAGTCCGGTTTTGCCGAGATTGATGTAGTCCATCGCTCCTCCTGTGCAGTCCACTCCTCTAGATAGTTGTAATACAATATGCCGCTTTCATCCGAATTGCCTCGCGCGTTCAGACTTACTATTCGGGGCGCCGACTAGTAAAGTAAATAGCTTTTTGCGGCCAGCTCTCGCCTGAAAGTCGGCGATGGTGTATACATGATAAGGTATGCAGGTGCGCAGACTCATTAGTCTCGGGTTGCTGCTCGCGGTGCTTCTGGCTCCCGCGTTGGGACTTGCGCTTTGTATCTCTCCGGCTCCCATGACCGGGGCCTGCTGCGCTGGGCATTACGCCAAAAAGGTACAAACGCTGCACGAAGGCTCGGCAGCTGGTTTGGCGCATCCATCGTCTTCGGCTCCCGCCGTTCCCTGCTGCCAGCGAACGACTCCCATTCCGGCCTTGGGCGAGTCTTCGGCGCAAATCGTAGCGCCGTTGCAAATCGCGCTGACTCCCGCAGCATCTTCAAACGCGATATTGCCGGTAGGGCCTCCGCTCGGTATCGAGCGCATTGGCACGGCTTCATATTCAGCTCCACCGTTGTCCCTCCTCTGCACCCTTCTGATCTGAGCTCTGATTCCTGCTGCTGACTTGCGTACGACCGATAGGTCTGCTCGCGTGATATGGCAAATGCACGGAAATGAGATGACAAATGCTTCGAAAATTATGTTTTGTCTTTGTGTTTGTGCCGATGGTACTGGCGCAACAGCCCGCCGCAGCGGCAGCGCCAACAACTGAGCTCTGCCTGGAAGACGTACTGCGTGAGACAGTAGCAGCGAACCCAGCGTTAGCGCGCGCAACAACACTGGTGGCGGCGCAGCGCGCCCACGTTTCGCAGGTAGGAGTACTACCCGATCCTTCCATCACACTCTCGTGGATGGGTAATCCGGTTCCCTTCGAGGTGCAGGACAATGATCCATCGAGCTATCGAGGGGTAACTGTGATGCAGATGGTGCCTCTCGGCGGCAAGCGGGCCCTACAGCGCGAGGTGGCGCGTAGGGACGTCGCCATTGAGGAGGCTACAGAGAGTTTGGCGCGCAGAAGCCTGCTCACCGAGGCACGGACGGCCTTTTTTGAATATCGCTATCTCGGCGCGGCATTAGATATCACAGAGCGTAATCACCGGCGTCTCGTGCAGCTTGCTGAGATTACCGAGGCTCGATACCGCGTTGGCAAGGCGATGCAGCAAGACATCCTGCGGGCACGGCTGGAGATTTCAATGCTGCTGCAGCGTGAGGCGGCGCTGCAACAGCAGAAACTAACTGCGGCAGCCCGCCTCAATACGTTAATGGGACGTCCGGCAGCCGCACCTCTGCCTCCTGCCGCGGAGCCTGCTGCAAGTGTGCTGCCTACAATCGACACCCTCACACCTGCAGCAGAGACCAATGATGTGATGCTTGCTCGCGAGGCCCGAATGGGTGAGCGCGAGAGCGCTGCACTGGCCCTCAGCCGCAAGGACGCCACGCCGGACTTGACTGTGGGCTATATGTTTCAGCAACGCACTGGTATGCCCGATATGCACGGGATGCAGTTCACGGTAAATCTGCCATTCTTCCACCGGGAGCGTCTGCATCAGGAGGTTGCAGAAGGTCAGTTACGCGTGCGAGCGGCGGAGCAGGCCAAACAATCGCGAAGGGTCGAACTGGGCTACGAGTTACAGCAGAGCTACTCTGCGGCGCAGACGGCGAAGGCGATGCTCGACCTGTATGACCAGGCAATCTTTCCGCAGGCAGAGCTGGCGCGCGAATCGGCCCAAGCTTCTTATACAGCCGGTAATGCTGACTTTCTGACCGTGCTTACAAGTTATACGGCAATCTACTCCTACCAACTCGACTATCAACGGCAACGCGCCGACTACGAGATCGCCGTCGCCCGTATCCACGGACTCACCGGCGACATGGACGCGCCCAGCGCAAAGGAGTCACACTGATGACACATCGCACTCGCACCATCATTCGCGGGACCGCCCTGGTAGTTGCGATTGGCTTGATTGCGTTCCTGTTTTCCAGCAGGCGTTTGCACCTGTTCTCCCCCGCTAAGGCGCAAACCAGCCACGCCGAAGCCGTTGCAGGTACTGATCCACAGAAACACATTCTCTATTGGTATGACCCAATGCATCCGGCCTATCACTCCGATAAAGCTGGCATCGCTCCGGATTGCGGCATGGCGCTGGTGCCAATGTACGAATCGAAAACCCCAGCAGAGCAGGCAAGCGCCGACGCGGGACTGATCCATATGCCGAAGAGCCAGCAGCGTGCACTTGGCGTGCGCTTGACTACCGTTGATGAACAGGACGTAAGCCGCACCCTGCGCACCTCCGGCGTGGTAACTGCCGATGAGACTCGCATCGGGCATGTGCACGTGAAGACCTCCGGATGGGTCGAAGATGTCTATGCCAACTTTATCGGACAACTCGTCAGAAAAGGCCAACCACTCTTCACTCTTTATAGCCCAGACCTGGTCGCCACGCAGCAGGAATACCTGATCGCCTTGCGCGGCGAGCATCAGCTTGGTAAATCGCAATATGACGAAGTAGCGAAGAGCTCCCAATCGCTGCTGGAGTCAACACGCGAACGTCTCAAGCTGTGGGATCTGACAGATGCGCAGATTGCCAATCTCGACCGCACCGGACAGGTCAGCAAGACCATCACCATCTATTCACCCGTCACCGGTTTCATAACGGACCGCAAGGCGTTCCCGCACACCTCGGTCAACGGAGACGTGGAACTCTATACGGTTGCTGATCTCTCGCGGGTGTGGGTGACCGCCGATGTCTTCGAGGCCGACCTTCCATATGTAAAAGTGGGACAGCAAGCATTAATTCATTTTCCATACGCGCCGGGAAAGGCCATTACTGGACGCGTCGGATACAGCTACCCCGTGCTCGATCCGCAGACTCATGCGGCAAAGATCCGTATCGAAGTGGCGAACCCTGGAACCGTGCTGAAGCCGAATATGCTCGCCGATGTGGAACTGACGATCAACTATGGACGTCACTTGGTTGTGCCGGCAGAGGCCGTCCTCGATAGCGGCACCATGCAGACGGTATTCATAGCGCATGATGAGGCAAGCTTCGAGCCGCGCATGGTGACCATCGGCGCAACGGTGGACGGAAAGACAATTCTCATTTCGGGAGTGCGCAAGGGCGAGACGATTGTGGAGAGCGGAAATTTCCTTCTTGATTCCGACACGCGGCTGAACGCGCCGATGCCGATGGGAGGCACAAAATGATCGGCGCCATCATCGAATTCAGCGCGCGACATCGTGTGCTGGTGCTGCTCTTGGTAGCAGTGGCCGCAGTCTTCGGCTATCGCGCAATGCGCAACACCAAGCTCGACGCGATTCCCGATCTCAGCGACACACAGGTCATTGTGTATGCAAAGTGGGATCGCAGCCCGGACATCATTGAGGATCAGCTCACTTATCCAATCACCTCGGCGCTGCTTGGGATGCCGAAGGTGAAAGACATTCGGGGCTTCTCCGACTTCGGATACTCGTACATTTACATCATTTTCGACGAAGGCACCGATCTTTACTGGGCGCGCTCGCGCACCCTGGAATACCTCAACGCCATCACCGCTCGGCTGCCCAAAGAAGCGAGTGTCGAACTTGCTAAAGACGCAACCGCCGTAGGCTGGGTGTATCAGTACGCGCTGGTAGATGACACCGGCCAATACAGCCTGGAGCAGATGCGCAGCTACCAGGACTGGTATCTGCGTTACGCGCTGCAGTCACTGCCCGGAGTGGCCGAGGTCGCGCCGGTTGGCGGCTTCGTGCGCGAGTATCAAGTCAATATCGATCCGATTCGTTTGCAGGCTTACAAACTTCCTGTCAACGCCGTCTCCGATGCCATCAGCAAGTCGAATAACGATGTGGGTGGGCGACTCGTCGAGTTCAGCGGACGCGAGTACATGGTGCGCGGGCGCGGCTATCTGCGCTCGCTCGACGACATAGGAAACATCGTGCTGCTTACCAACGCCGAGAGCGGCACTTCGGTGCGCGTCCGTGACGTGGCCACCATAACCTACGGACCGGCGCTGCGGCGTGGCGTTACCGACCTCGATGGCCGTGGCGAAGCCGTTGGCGGCGTCGTCATTATGCGGGTTGGGGAAAACGCCGAGAAGGTGATCGAGCGCGTCAAAGCGCAGATTGCCCTTGTGCAACCGTCGCTACCAAAAGGGATGCGCATTGTGCCGGTCTACGACCGCTCGGAGCTGATCGATCGGGCAGTGCACAATCTGCGCCACACGCTAATCGAAGAACTCATCATTGTCAGCCTGGTGATCTTGATTTTTCTCTGGCATTTTCCCAGCGCGGCGATTCCGATCATCACGATTCCGGTCACCATTCTCATTGCCTTCATTCCGCTTCAACTCTCCGGCATGACCGCCAATATTATGTCGCTTGGCGGGATTGCAGTTGCTATCGGCGCAATGGTGGACGCAGCGATTGTGGTGGTAGAACAGACGCACAAAAAGCTGGAGCACTGGAATGTCGATGGCCGCAAGCAGGATTACCGCCGGGTAGTGATTGACGCGGTAAAAGAAGTCGGCGGGCCGAGCTTTTTCGCCCTACTCGTCATCGCTGTCTCCTTCCTTCCAGTGTTCGCTCTGGAAGCCCAGGAAGGCCGCCTTTTCAAGCCGCTTGCACTTACCAAGACGCTTGCAATGGTGATTGCGGCGCTGCTGGCAATCACGCTTGATCCGGCAATGCGACTGCTCTTTACGCGCATGGACGGATTCACATTTCGTCCCGCGTGGCTCGCACGTATGGCGAGTTCGCTCTTCGTCGGCAAGATTCGCAGTGAAGAGGAGCATCCCATCAGTCGTCCGCTGATGAAGATTTATCAGCCGGTTGTGGAGTTCTGCCTCGAACACACATGGGTTCCGATTCTAACTGCGTTGCTGCTGATGGCCGTAACCGTGCCGATATACAACAAACTCGGCTCTGAGTTCATGCCACCGCTGGATGAGGGAACGCTGCTCTACATGCCAACCACGACTCCAGGCATCTCCGTTGGCCAGGCGAGTATGCTGCTGCGTGAGCAGGACCGCATTCTGCACGAGTTTCCGCAGGTGCAGTCAGTCTTCGGCAAGGCGGGCCGGGTCGAAAGCGCCACCGATCCGGCACCACTCTCAATGATGGAAACCGTGGTCGTGCTGAAGCCTCGCGAGCAATGGCCTGAGCGGGGGCGCTGGTACACGCGTCGGCTTCCGCAATGGACTCACTCGGTGCTGGCGCACATCTGGAGTGACCGACAGACAACCGGTGAACTGATCTATGGGACAGGAGGTATGAACGAAGCCCTCACCATGCCTGGTGTTACCAACGCATGGACGATGCCTATCAAGGGGCGGATCGACATGCTTACGACCGGAATACGCACGCCGCTCGGAGTCAAGGTACTCGGCTCCAATCTGGAAGAGATCGAACGTATAGGTCATGAGGTAGAACAGGCTCTTCACGGCGTTTCTGGAACCGCCAGCGTCTACGCCGAGCGCACCACCGGGGGATATTTTCTCGACTTCACCTTCAAGCGCGATGCGCTGGCGCGTTACGGCCTTACCCTCGATGACGCAGAGTCGGTGATGATGACTGCAGTCGGCGGGCAGTCTGCAACCACAACCGTCGAGGGACGTGAGCGGTACGCGGTAAGCGTGCGCTATGCACGCGGATACCGCAGCGACCTGCAATCGCTGGAGCGCATTCTGGTGCAGATTCCCGGAGGTGCGCGGGTGCCTCTCGGCGAGTTGGCAACGCTATCGATGCGCTCGGGGCCAGGAATGATTCGCGATGAGAACGGAAGGCTCAGCGGCTATGTCTTTGTCGATGTCGCGGGGCGCGACCTAGGTAGCTATGTGGCCGACGCACAGCGCGCCGTACAGGCAAAGGTGAACGTCCCTACCGGCTATCAGCTCATCTGGAGCGGACAGTACGAATCGATTCAGCGCGTACGCGAGCGTCTGAAGATGGTGTTGCCGGTCACGCTCTTCGCGGTCTTCTTGCTGCTTTACGCCAACACCGGCTCGGTGGCTAGAACCTTCCTTATCATGTTATCTGTTCCCTTCTCCGGAATCGGCGCAATTTGGCTACTGCACTGGATGGGCTATAACATGAGCGTCGCCGTCTGGGTGGGGTTGATTGCGCTGCTGGGAGTAGACGCAGAGACCGCTGTGTTCATGCTGCTCTACATTGACCTTTCCTGCGCCGAAGCTGCCGCCCGAAACCAACTTTCCTCATGGAGGCAACTGCGTGACGCGATTGAACATGGTGCGGTCAAGCGGCTACGTCCAAAGGTAATGACCGTGGCGTGCATGATCTTCGGATTACTACCGATCCTCTGG